>Ga0209591_10000206_pt1 | contig 77424 bp, 62 predicted proteins | sample MAT01_FD_187207 | JGI IMG/M metagenome (GOLD analysis project Ga0209591, IMG submission 187207) | Freshwater microbial communities from Lake Fryxell liftoff mats and glacier meltwater in Antarctica - MAT-01 (SPAdes) (version 2) | ecosystem: Environmental > Aquatic > Freshwater > Ice > Liftoff...
GACATCAAAAAAAAAAAAACGGTTTATACTAATAACCAGAAGTACACAAAGACTTCTAACCGTTAACAATTTGAGGATCGTTCCATGAAAAGTTACCGTCCGCTTCTTTTCGTCGTCGGTACACTGCTGCTCCTCATCGCTGCCGCTGCCCTTATCAGCAACCGTTCTTCGCTCGCGCAAGAAAGTACGCCGGAGGCGACACCGCCACCAGAGCAAACTGTTGAGGTAACAACTGAAGTTATTCCACTAACAGCTACTCCTTTACCAGCTTATGCACTTGCTTCAGCAATGCCGTTACCTGTTATACCTGCAATCGCTACGTCTACTTTAGCGCCAATTGAGTTAACTGCGACATCGCAAATATTATCTCAGATTGTTCCTCTTGAATTGAGAAGTCCCGGAGAGATCGTTGTAATTACATCCGAAGCTACCTTCCAACCCCAAGTACTTCCAATGGACTATCGAGTCATTTATTTCATTATTATGAATTCAGTAGAAGATTCGAACATTACGGCAACTACTAATCTTTTAAGATATATGCCAGGTGTAGAGGTAGCCTACAATTGGGAGGATGTAATACGATTGGATAATGAAATTCCGATTCAGGCTATTATCATCCACAGTTCTGCCTATGAATTTGTAGATAGGACATGGAGTAGGGAAGCAGCAAGGCGCGGAGTAGTGTTTGCTCTAATTAATATGCACTATGCAGAGCTAGTTGAGTTAAAAGATAGCGAGTGTAGTAGGCAACAATTAAGAGAGTCGGGATACATAAATCCTTTTGTCGAAAGCGGATATGATTATTATTACATCAATGCTTTTATAGTAATTGCCGAGGATCCTTCTGAGCAAGCATTACTTGAAACCGAACTCTTTGATACATGTCCTCAACATACGCAAATAATTGGGGGAATACGCAGTTTTAGCAGCGGATATCATAATCTTCTGGTTACTGAGTCTCACATTGCAGAGTTTGCTCTCACATTACTAAATCATACTGGTGCTGCTCAGTATACAATTGCCAATTTCGCTAACCGACACTTGCCTTCAACACCCATCCCTGTTCCTACGAACCAATGATCTTGGTTTAACATAGATCATGGAGTTAATTCATTATGAAAATTAAACTGTCAATACTTTTAGTGCTTCTCATTCTTATGTTACAGGGAAAGTCAGCACCTGTTAGCGCCACATCACAGTATTCCAATACATATATTTACGCCGAAACACAGAATAACCCAACTTGTATGCCTTTTAGTCCCTATAGTTGCTATTCAGCAAAGGCCTTTGACTTTACAACAAACCCGTCAGTTTATAAACCCACACTTATGCAAGTTGTCTCAGTGGTCTGGGTTGTCGATGAGATTAGCGCTAGATGTGTCCATAATCCCGCGGCGAGGTGTGCAAGCCCTAATGGGTGTACTGGTCCTGGCAGTGATATTTGGGCATATTGGACACCGGGCGCATATAACTGGGGATGGATATCGACACGACATACATACGATTTCGACTATAATTATCCATATTACTCTGCACCTTACACTGGCGATTTCTATACAGCATATTCGAGTTCACTTTACGCTAATCCTACATACTTTTTTGGCCTCTATTGGACTTGGAATTGCCCAGCTATTGATTGGTTCCCACGTCCTTAAGTAGAGCCAATTCAATCCAACACATATTTTTAAGTGTCGGAGAATGGATTGCGGTAAAATCCATCTTCGGCGCTTTTTGTTTGCCTGTATATTAAAGCATCCGTCTGACATTATGCTAAATATTATTTTTGCTAGGAATTAGCATTTCTAACCAAAACTACTTGACATCAAAAAAAAAAAAACAGTTTATACTTGTAATAAGAAGTGTTGACAGACTTCTAACCGTTAACAATTTGAGGCTCGTTCCATGAAAAGTTACCGTCCGTTTATTTTCGTCGTCGGTACCCTGCTGCTCCTCATCGCTACCGCTGCCGTCATCAGCAACCGTTCTTCACTCGCCCAAGAAAGCACACCTGAAGCAACCGCACCGCCAGAACAAACGATTGAGGCCACATCAGAAGTTGTCCCAATCGTCTCACCAGAAGCGCCACTGGTCGCAACGCTCCCCTTACTTCCCGTTGGCACACCTGCCAACACCCCTACGCCTGATGCGCTTATTTTAACTGCAACCGCGATTGGTAATCCGCAAAACGGCGGCCAAATTTCACCGCCCGGACAGCCCTTAACATCCCCATCCACCAACTCAGATGACTTTGTACCTGGTGAGATGTCGGCAAGTTTTGTACCAATGGCCGCAACTACTCCAGTACAAGTTGTCTATGTGATTAATCCAAACGCTGTTTCGCAAGATAGCTATTTAAAACCTGAAAACGCACTAACTCAAACGTCAAGATACATAGATTTACACATTGCCACTACATGGGAGGCAGTTCGTGAGTTAGATGCTGTGGAACCTATCGAAGGGATTATCATTCACGAGTCGATGTATGCTAATGCTGATCTGGAATGGACAGCGGCAGCGGCGCGACGTGGTGTAGTGTTCGGGCTACTTAACCTACATCAAGCGGAGTTGACAGAACTTTGGAATGATGCTTGTGCTAGACAACATCCCATTCATAACCCATTCAAAGATATGGGTGGAGATTATTTTTACACCAGTTATCTGCTCATCTTATCTGATAGATTAGAAGATCGTGCAGCGGCATATCAAGGGGAATTCGATGCTTGCTATCCCAATATTAGCCCTGATCTGATAGCTAGTGGGGGTATACAAATGTTTAATGATGCTCATCATAATCGCATTTTCCCTGAGGACGGACCCAACGGCCTCGCTTATGTTTACGATCTCATCATCATGGACATCTTTAATGTTCGCTATTTCAAGATAGAGTTTGCAAATCCCAGCCTGCCTGCAACATCAGTTTCACCTACAATGCCACCAGATTTAGACATAATCTTAACGCAACTCCCCTCAATAGATACACCTTAATGTATAATGTAGGAGGAATCACGATGTTAAAGCATGTAAAAACACTCTTTATCACCCTGCTATTGCTGTTTATTTTTGTCGTACGAGTTCCACGACTCTACGCAAATAGTTTCTTTTATTCACTGTGTTCACCTGCATTTCCCTGTACCTCCATATATGTAAATACTGAAGAAACTTTGTCGCCAGATTTAGTATATCCCGGCGGTGGTATGAGAGTAAAGGCATATAATTTTGATATCTACGGCAATCCTCCTTGGGGACCGCCAAACTCAACCTTTATGCTGGTCGCAAGTCGTATGTGGCAAACAGACTCTACTGTTGCTTACGGTTGGAGATGTAGCGATTATTCGGCTGCTTGGACCGGTGGAGCGCCTCCAGGTGGTGTTTCAGGACCCGGATCCGATATTTGGACTTACCCTCCAATCCCAATTGCAACTCGGGGTTACGGTTACGTTACAACTCTGCATCTGGCGGATAACCATACTTCCTCTCCATGGTGGAGTGGTTCTGCTGATGGCATCGCTTACACTTCATATCCTAATGGCGTTTTCGCTAGTGCTACTCATTGGAATGGTTTCCGTCCCTATGATGGCGCTTGTGACTGTCCCGGTAGATCACCACGACGATACTATCGACCTACTCTTGTTCCAGAAGTTCCACCTGTCTGCCCTAACTAGTCTATAGGCGAGTAGCTAGATCAAGCGTCGTAGAATGGATTGCGGTAAAATCCATCTCCGGCGCTTTTTGTTTGCCTAACTACTGAAACAAAATTTTTAGGAGTTTTTTTATGTCTGAAAGAATCGAGGCAATTAAAGACGATCTCGCCGCCGGGCGGCAGCGGATTAACGAAGTCCTTGACCAAATCGGCGAGCAGTGGGAAACGCAAGTTTACGCCGACGGCCTGCAATGGAATGTGCGCCAATTGGTCAATCATCTAGCGGATGCTGACCGGGCGCAAAGTAATCTGGTCATCAATCTGGCGGAAGGCAAAGACATCATCCCAGCAGATTTCGATCTCGAGCGTTACAACCGCCGCGTCACAGAAAAAACCGCGGAAAAAGCGCCCGACCAATCGCGTGAAGAGATGGCAGCACAGCGCCAGCAGCTTCTCGCGTGGCTGGATGACCTCGACGAAAACAAACTCGACCTCATAGGCCGACACGGATCGCTCAATATGCTTTCAATCACTCAAATTCTGGGCGTGATAGCAAATCATGAACACACTCATGCGGACGATATCGCGCAAGCACTGCATCTTTAATTTTTAATCGCTATTTTAAATCCATATAAGGACAAATTCAGCTATGGAACAAAAATTACAAGAACTTAAAGAACGTCTGCTGGAAATCAGCGATTTAAATTCAGCCGCCGCCGTACTCGGCTGGGATCAATCGACTTATATGCCGCCGGGTGGCGCACCCTATCGCGCCCGTCAGATGGCAACTTTGGGTCGGTTGGCGCACGAAAAAAATACGAGCGCCGAAGTTGGGCATTTGTTGGACGATTTACGCTCGTATGAAGGAAGCCTTCCTTACGACTCGGATGATGCCAGCTTGATTCGCGTCACGCGGCGTAATTATGATCTACTCACCAAAGTGCCTGCACCCTTTATGGCACAGCTTATGGAACATGCAGGCAATACCTACATGGCATGGACGCAAGCCCGCCCTGCCAACGATTTTGCGTCTGTGATGCCGATGCTGGAAAAAACATTGGATTACAGCCGTCAGCTCGCCGAATATTTCCCCCATGACCATATCGCTGACCCGCTGATTGATCAAGCTGATTATGGGATGAAAGCGGCGGATGTCCGTGCTGTGTTTGCCGAACTCCGCGCCGCGCTTGTGCCGATTGTGCAGGCCATCACATCGCAGTCGCCCGCTGATGAGAGTCCGCTGCATCATACCTTTCCTGCGCAGCAGCAGTTGGCTTTTGGGCTGAAAATCGCAGAACAATTTGGTTACGATCTCAAACGCGGACGGCAAGACTTAACCCCCCATCCTTTTGCTACTAAATTTTCGCCGGGTGACGTGCGAATCACCACCCGTGTAAAGGAAGATGATTTAGGTGATGCCCTTTTTAGCACCCTACATGAAGCCGGACACGCCATGTACGAGCAGGGGGTCAATGCCGCATTTGATGGAACGCCGCTCAATGGCGGCACATCCGCCGGTGTGCATGAGAGCCAATCGCGCTTATGGGAAAATGTGGTCGGACGCAGTCGTCCTTTCTGGGAACATTATTATGGCGATTTGCAAGCGACCTTCCCCGATCAATTGGGCAGCGTATCGCTTGACACCTTCTATCGCGCCATCAATAAAGTCCAACGCTCGCTCATCCGCACCGATGCCGACGAAGTAACCTATAACCTGCATGTCATGATCCGGTTCGATCTTGAGCTTGATCTGCTGGAAGGCAAATTATCTATCCGTGATTTGCCGGAAGCATGGCAGGAGCGCTATGAAAGTGATTTGGGGATTGCCGCGCCGTCAGATGTCGATGGGGTACTTCAGGATGTGCATTGGTACGGTGGCATTGTTGGCGGAGTTTTCCAAGGATATACTTTGGGCAATATCATGAGCTTACAATTTTACGATGCCGCGCTCAAAGCACACCCAGAAATCCCTGCTGAAGTGGGACAAGGTAAATTTTCCACACTGCATGGCTGGATGCGCGATAACATTTATCAGCACGGCAGTAAATTTACCGCGCCGGAAATCTTGGAACGAGCGACAGGCAGCAAATTGACCATCGAACCGTATATCAAGTATCTAAAAGCCAAATACGGCGAATTATATTCATTGTAGATTCAGGGATGGGCGGTGGCTTAGAGCTATCTGCCGCCCATCTTAAATCATTTCTGTTCAATCACAAACATCGGGACAACCGAACCGCCCCCCGCCGTCACATTTAAAAGTGTCCCCTCGGAAAGCCGCGTCAAGCAGCCGCCCACAGTTTGCCCATAAAAAATATAGGGGTCAGCATCGATAAAACGTGGGCTGATGTCTAAAGATTCGTCAATCATCATCGGGAAGTCGCGCTGCACCAGATTAACACGCTCCTGCGCCACATAAGGCATCGTCAGCGCATGGCGGAGTTCTTCATCCCAAATTTCTTGGGAGGTCTCCCAGCCAATGATGACACCTTTGCCACCGTACTCGTCATTGGGTTTTAACACCAAGCGCTCTTTGTTCTCCGAGACAAAGGTCAGCATATCGACATCTTTATCTTGATAGCGCGTCTTGCGATCACTCACACGGCGTGTCCAAGGAATATGAGCATGAATCGCATTAGTTTCATGTTCGGTAAAAAGATGGGCATTCTGCTCGTCGCTCAAGAAGGCAAAGCTGGCTTTTTTCGCCATCAATTTAGCGCTGAACGAATTGGTCATGAATACAGCGCGATCACGAATGGCTTTAACGATTGTGCAATCAATCCCTAACTGCTGGATAAGTTCGCTGCACAGCACCCGTTTATAGATAATATCAACGCGAAAATCACCCGCCCACAAATGCCCATCACGGTAATCCATCTCACGCGGATCCGCCAAAGCACTGCGATACCCGTGCGCCTCAAAATGCTCGCGGCAGATTTCATGTTCGGTGCGCGTAGGGACTTCCGCCCAATCGACAATTGCAATCTGCGGTTGATCGCGCCCGCCCCAATCTTTGTACCCACGCAAAATCACTTCCAGCAGGCTGTCCATCCCCGGCAGGCTGTGGACATGATAGTAATCTTGGAAGCGCTGCATCACTTCTAACGCCATAAAAGCTTCGATCAACTGATCGCCATACCCGATTCCTGCCGGAGTCTCCGCGTTATATTCAACAAAACGCAGATAGCGCGTATCCGCTTGAAAAAAAGCATCCAAGCGTGATGATGACCAGGGAACAGCAATATCCTTATCCAAACTGAACAATTCTTCTTCGTATGGCTCAAGATCAAGCTGAGCGCGCAAATTAGCATCTTCCATACAGGCAACATGTGCTTTGGCGAAAGTACCTAGTATGACTTCAGTTTCGGCTTTTAGGTAATTCCAAGCATCACTATTGTAAAAATGCGGACGCAGCACACGACATAATGGATTGCCACCAAAAAGCAGACCCCGTTTTTGCAGGCTATCGAATAGTGCAGCGTGGGTGTCTTCCGCTAGATGGTCATCGAGCAAACTGTGATAGCGCTCGATTGCTGCTGCAATCATGCCTTTTCTCCCTTGCGCGGAGCTTTTTTGGCGGTTTCTGCTTTGGGCTTCGCGGTGCTGGCGGGCTTGGAACTCGCCAGTTTTGCCCAATAATACCGATCGCGCGTCCCCTCTTTTGATTTCGCCAAGCGAATCGTCATATCCGCCATGCGCGTCACCATCCATTCAAAATGCTTACGTCCCAGTGAATTCACATCCATATCCGGCGCAGGATTCATAAAATCAATGGCGTAAGGTATGCCATCTTTAAGGGCAAACTCAGCGGTATTCATGTCATAGCCAAAAGCCTTGCAAATCTTGAGGGTGTCGCTCACAAGGCGGTCATGCACTTCCGGCGGAAAATTATGTTCTTCGTGATAGTGGCGGCTGTTAGGGTCATAACGCATGACATGGACATCAGTCTGTCCCAATCCCATACAGCGGGCGTATTCTTCCCATTTAATAAATTCTTGCAAAATCATGGTCAGCAAGCCGCTGGTGTTATAACGCCAGATGAGTTCGTCAATCGAATGCACGACGTAAACATCACGCCAACCGCCGCCATGTGCGTCTTTTAGCACACACGGAAAGCCACCGATTTGGTCAACAAGGGCATACCAGTCAATCGGGTAAATTAAGTTACGTAAACTTTCTGTCGGGACGATACCGGGAACATATTCGCGGTTCGGCAGCACTACAGTCCGGGGCGAAACCACGCCCAACTGCGTGACGAGCGACGCGCCGAAAAATTTATCGTCGGATGTCCACATAAAGGGATCGTTGATAACCCGAACACCTTGCAAAGCGGCATTTTTTAGATAAGAGCGATAATAGGGGACTTCGTGCGAGATGCGGTCAACGATAACGCGGTAGGGATTTGGCTCGTTCATTGTCGTGCCGCCGAGTTTGACGTATTCCGCGATGACTCCTTCGTTACGCCCGTTGACTTCAGCGATAAAAGCTGGAGGCCATGACCATTCGCGCCCGACGATCACGCCGATTTTTAAAGGTTCTTTGGTTTTTACCATGAGTTTTCTCCATGAGTGCGATTAAGTATCAAATAAACTTATTTCAAGTCCATGTAGATCATACAGGGGATTATAGCCCCTGCCAAAAATTCACCCTTCGGACGGACTACCCGAATTAATCATGACCACTCATGTACAGGTTGACCATTTTTTGCCAGTAAGGCCAATCGTGCGACCATCCTTCCCATTCACGTAAAGCATTACCAATGCCTTTGCTCCACAGCAGCGCGGACATACTACGCGCACTTGGCATGAGCCGATCTTCCCGCCCTGTCGCCATGATAATATCAACATGCCGCAGCAGCGCTAATCGCTGTGCGTCGTTTTCATTAGCGATAAACTGCATAGGATTATTGAAATAAACGTTGTCGTCGCTGTAACCGCCTGTGAAACCGCGAATGTCATAAAGGCCACTCATCGCTAGAATACGGTCTACTTTATCAGGGTGCTTCAAACCGAAAGACATAGCATGAAACGCCCCAAAACTCGCGCCCGTGACGATCAAAAAAGGATTGTCATTTTTACTGACGCTGAAAGGTAATACTTCGTTGTAAAGATAAGAATCATATTGGGTATGACGATACGCCCGTCCGCTGGGATGCGCCCAATAACAATACCAACTTTCCGCGTCGATGCTGTCTACACAGTAGAGTTGCAGCCACCCGCGTTCAATCGGCTCCCGCAGCGCCCCCGTCATATTGCGGTCTTCCCATTCATAAAATTTACCCTGTGACGTTGGGAAGACGAGGACACGCGCTCCGGCATGACCAATAACGAGCAGTTCCATGTGGCGGTTGAGCGATGGACTGTACCAGTTGTGATGCTCACGATTCATGATTCGTTTGGCCTTGTAGGTGATGTTGATAATTTAAGAATGGCCGCAATTGCATCCGCCGGATTGATGACCCCTGCACCTTGACGCTCATGCGAGACATCGGGCAGCGGGTCGGCGGTTGCCGTCAGGATAATGCGAATTGCCGCCGGAGTCAGGTCAGGTTTAGCTTCCAGCATTTGCGCCACAATCGACGTAACAATCGGTGTAGCGACGGATGTGCCATCGACATGCTGATAATACGCATCCACAATTTTATGCGCGTGAATGCGTTCCTGCAAAATCGCGTGGACTTTTTCATCATGATAGAACAAGCCGCGCCGTTTAATCCCAAATTCAGCGCGACCTTCCCGCAGCGCTCGTTTAATCAGGCGTGTATCGCCGCTTTTGAGCAGCGGAGCCAGCAGCAGCGCTTCTTGTGCCACGCGAGTGGTCGGTAAAATTGGCGAGGCAATCCACATGGCAGGCGCAGAAATATCCGGTTTGCTGGTGCCATCATAGGCTTTGCCATAATTACTATGATACGGCTTCCATAAGGCTCTATCGAGGGAATTATGATCGTCAATGCCGCCTACCGTAATCGCTTCTGGGGCGCTGGCAGGTGGCACCATCTCTTGCGTTCCCCGATTGCCTGCCGCTGCGATCACGATGATGCCTGCCGTCGTTAAGGCGCGGATCGCCTCATAAATCGGATGATGGGGGTCATCACTGGAAAAATCGCCGCCGACAGAAAGGTTCACGATGTTGATGTGATAACGATGATAATGATCGAGTATCCAGCGCAACCCACGCAGAATATCACCCTCTTTCACCTCATAGCGTTCATTCATCACTTTGATGAGGACAAGCTGCGAATCGCTGGCGATACCACGATAGCGCCCGCCGGATAAGCGTCCATCTCCAGCAGCAATCACACTGGTCATCTGCCCATGCCAGCTAAAATCATGCGCCGTATCAAACGGATGATCTTCCACAATATGCTCATTAGTGGCATCCACATGAATGAGGACACGCCCTTCCAAATCAGGATGGGCGTAAAAACCCGCATCGACAAAGGCAATCACAACCCCTTTGCCAGTGTAATTTCGTGGTGCGCCTGTACGTTCTGGAGTAGAGAGCAGCGTGACTTTGCCAGGTTCAGAAGCTGGATAATTTGCCGTAAAGAGTGGCATGGGTAGTCTCACTAACAACAATAAACGCTTAATTTGCACTATAGCACATCATAGAACCTATAAATCGCAAACAACCTGAATTTTTTGCCAAGATTTTTAGGCTGGATTAATTGGATGGTTTATCCTTCGGCGGCGCGACTGCCAGAAAATCCATCATAAACCGCTGATGATACGTATCCATCAAACTGTCAACGCGGCTTTTGTCTGTACTGGCAACGATCAAGCCGGCGTGTTGTTTCTTGTGTAGTCGCCACACAACTTCGGAATCGTTATAAGCCGAAAGATCAGGATATTCCTGCTGAGCAAGGCAAACCAACAGCGCCCCATAAAGCCCTTTGAGCGCAGGAAGATTGTATGTTTCGCCGCGCACAGTGGCAATTTCCAACCTTGCCCATTCCGCCCACAAATTTAAGCCAGTTGCCGCCTCGACTAAATCCGCGATATGTGCGCCACCGACCCGCGCCGCAATTTCGAGGAAATAGAACTTTCCGTCGGCATGGGCTTTAATAAATTCCGCGTGGGTTGCCCCGCGTGTTAACTCTAAGGCAGCAATCACTTGTGCATTCATAGCTTTGATCGCTATGGCATCTTCGGAATCTGGGGCGAGATTGCGCGTGATAAATACCCCGCCCCTGTGCGCCACATCCATCGGCGGCTGACCGTATTTTTGCACACTGACGAATAAAATTTCCCCATCGCGGATGATCGAATCGGCATGATAAACATCGCCCGGAATATACTGCTCTAAAACGCGGAAGGATTGCTGGTCGCCTAATACATCCAACCAGCGCCAGACTTCTTCATCGTTATTGACTTTTTTAATGCCCATCGCACCGGCTTCTAAGCGCGGTTTTAAGACCCAAGGCGGGGAGACACGGCTCATATAATCGCGCAGTACATCGTAATTCAAGACCGGGGTAAACGGCGGTACAAGAATCCCAGCGTCATGGGTCTTCATCCGCATCGCCAACTTATCGCGGAAAAAGCGCGTCTGGCTGAAGTTCAAGCCTTGCAAACGCAGATGTTCGCGCAAGATCGCCGCCATCTCTACATCATATTCATCCAGCGGGATAATCGCGTCGATCATCTGTCCGCGCATCAAATAACTCACGGCAAAAATCACATCAGTCATGTTGGAAAGACTAGGCATGAGGAAAACCTGATCGATGCTCTCACGGGGCCATTCCGCATCACGCAAGGATTCGACGGTCAGCAGGATGACGTGGCAGCCCTGCCGTTTGGCCTCCCGCATGAAATCTTCGCCTTTGAAGTAGCTGGTTATACAGAGGATGATATTGGGCATGGTTACACCTTACTGAGAGCGATGCTGCGTGGAGTAATAATAACAGGAGTTGAATCGAACTCCAAAAATTATTTTCACACATCTTTAACACAAATTTTAGTCAAAATGAACAAATATGACATTACGAGGAAGCTGGAGAAAGGACAAGTCGAAAGCCTATGGATGAATAACGATAAAGCGGATTGACAACAATTTTCGCCTTGTTGCGAAGATGTTCCTGAGCGCTCATGAACGACCCACCCCGCATAATCCGATAATCCGAATCGCCCTCAGATTTTCCCGGATCGCCACTGTAACCATTCGAACACCATTCCCAAACATTACCTGCCATGTCCATAACACCGAAAGGACTCATCCCTTCCCGGAAGGTGGTAACGGGTGTGGGCCGCTTAATGCCAGATTCACGCGAGTTACAGACTTTTTTGTTAAATCGCTCACCCCAAGGGAACATACGCCCATCCTGGCCTTGCGCCGCCCACTGCCACTGCTCCTCAGTTGGGAGGGTGATGTTCAACCCTGTTACATGGCTCGCCCAATTGCAATAAGCCATAACCTCATACCAGCAAACATTCCCGCGCGGAATATCTTCCTCCTGATATTTGGCGTTCAACGCAGACGGATTACTGCGATGCCATGCCAGCGCATACGGCGAAAAATTCCACCACGCATCATTAGAATAGCCATTATGTGCGTCAATAAAGGCTTGAAATTGGATATTGGTTACAGGATATTTTGTCATCTGAAAAGGTTCCAAACGACATACTTTGCGCTCCTTCCCATGTTCAAGAATGAGCTTTCCGCCAATAACATCACACCATTCCCAAAAAGACATCGCCACCTGCTGCGTCGCTAAGGGCGATTCTTCCAACACCCGCGCCAAATTTTCAGGGTCATAATCGGGAAAAGCCTTGCTAAATGCTTTAAACGCCTCGCGGCTGATCTTTCGGGTGCGATCTCGCTTCGCCAGGGCAACGATGGGGGCATATTCCCGCTCTGCCTCGCGCAAATAGGCTTGATGTTCTAACGCTTCTTCAACTTCATGAATCATAGAGGTGAGGTCGATAAAACGGGATGTAAAGTTGCCTGACTGCACTTGTTTTAATAAAAAAAGCGCTTGATCAAACGACTCACTTTCAATCGCTTCGGCGGCTTGGGCGATTAATGTCGAGTAATCGTGGCTTGAATTCTCATGCAGTTTCACGACGGGAACTGTTGTAGTCCTATAGACAGATTGTGTCGTCGTGCGCTCAGCCAGAAAAATGGCGCTTAAGAGTGTTTTTACAGAATCGGCATCTAGCCCGTTGCTTAAATCTGCACATTGATATTCTTTAACGGTATCAGGGATTTTGGTACGCGGATGGATTAAGATGGGGAAGACGTGCTTGCCTAAACTCCGTGCGACAGCAAATTCCTTCTGGCAATATTCCGAAGCAATCGACTCCGGCGAAAGCAGATAGACAAAGCCTTGACACTGCTCCAAGCGATTGACAATTTCTTCCCACCAACGCTGTCCTGCATAAAGACGCTGGTCATACCAAATATCGTGCATGTCAAGAAGATTGACGATTTGTTGGCAGTAGCGCTTGTCAACCCGTGCATAGCTGATAAAAAGCTGCATGAGATAGCTTTTTTAAATGTATTATGTATTACTCATCGATTATACGACATAATATAGAAATTAATCAAAAAAAGTATTCCATATATCAAAATTGTAAGATCACACTTTATCTTTATTTAGGAATATTTCGTAATAATAAGTTAATAAGTTCATTCATCTGATTTTACTTAAGCCTGTTTGTCCTCGCTTGAAGGCAAACATGCGCTTACACAATATCTCATCAGAACACTATGAGATAATTCGTGAAAATCTGAACAAAGCACTTTTATTGAGGTACAATACTATAGGATTTACGCAGCTAAAGAATTTTGAGAGACACTTCATTAATCAGTTTTTAGTGATTAGTTTTTAGAAAAGGCTAAAATTTCGGCTTGCTTAAACCTAAACTAATGACCAATAATTGTGAACTGCGTAACTTCTAATTTAGTTAAAAGTGTGTTTTGGAGGCATCCATGTCTTTCCAATATGTATTGGCACATGGTTCGCTCGGCGCTTACGATGAATTGATTTTTCTAAGCGTCAGCATTATTTTTTTCGTGATGATGGGCGTTAGCTGGGTCATAAGCCGTAATACGCCCCAACCGCCGTCTGATACGCCCATTGAGCCACATTCCCACGACCAAGACTCTGTGCCGAATCATTTTCCGCTGGAATAAAGAGCATTTTAAGTAGTGAGCATTATGTGTTTTAAAGTAAGCTGGGCAGCCAACATACGTACAAGAACGGTTGCGAAGTTCGTTACATCGTTGATCTTCATCATCATGCTCTTCGGTATGGGCAATCCTGCCAGCGCACATGGCTATCTTTTGCGTGCTATCCCCGAAGATCGCGCTATATTAGAACGCGCTCCGATACGGCTGCAATACTGGTTTAGCGAAGACTTAGAACCCACCTTTAGCTCACTCAAACTGCGCGACCAAACCGGACAAGTGATCGCTGAAGGCAGTGTTTCGCCCGATAATGAAGCACTGCTCACCCTGCGCGTTCCGCCCGATTTGCCCGATGGCGCATATATTGTGGAACTGCGTCCGGCTTTTGCGAGTGATGGTCATGCCGTCGCAGAAAGCCGGGTGTTTTTCGTCGGCAGTGAAATTGGCGGTTTCAACAGCAAGGCCGCCAACGGACGCGCTGCCCCGCTTGAAATTCTCTGGCGGACGATAACGTTAACCAGCACCATGCTGCTTTTCGGTTTATTTAGCCTTTATGCAGGTGTGCTTGTTCCTGCGTGGGGCAGTGCCAACTACCCTGCTGGCTTGCTACCACCGCGTATGATGACTCGCTTAAGTTGGATGGTCGGGTTGGCGCTGCTGGTATGCTTTAGTGGGAACATCCTCGCGCTAATTCAGCAGACGATGACGTTCTTCAACGTGAATTTCATAAACGCGCTCAACGAAAATTTATGGTCAGTGGTACGGATTGGTTCGCGTTTTGGGGATGTGTGGAACATCCGTATGCTCTTTTTAGTGATAGTCGCGGGGATGTTTGCGGCGGCGCTTTATTTTCGTGATGAACAGCCGGAGACAGTCCGTGCCTTCTGGACGGCGAATGCTTGGATGATGGCGCTCGTTATCGGGACATGGAGTGTCGTCAGCCATGCCGCCGGATCGCAAGTCTTGCCCTGGCTCGGCATCGCGGTAGATTGGCTGCATGGAATCGGTGTTGGGTTTTGGGTGGGTGGACTTGCGGCGCTGGTTTTAGTGCTGCCCATCGCGCTTAAACCTTATTCCGACGATCAGCGGCGGTTGGCACTTTTGGCTGCACTCCGCCGATTTTCACGTTTCGCGGCTGCATCCGTCGTCATCGTGATCGCCAGCGGCCTTTACAGCGCCTCCAATTGGATTTACACCCCATCTGAGTTGACTGAAACCCGTTTTGGTGGGGCGTTGCTACTTAAGTTACTACTCGTAGGCGGGCTGCTGCTGCTCGGTGCGCTCCATCATATCGCGCTGCATCCCGCCCGTTATGCCCGTTTTTCTGGGCTGACTACCTCCATAGGCCAGTTTGCGACAACGCTCCGCTTAGAAGTACTTTTAGCAGTAGGCGTATTAATCGCCGTTGGGCAGTTGAGTGCAACCCCAGTACCCGCGCCCCAAATTACTGGGCAGGAAGCCGCTGCACCAACCGCCATACAGCAAATTAATGGTCTTGAAGTAACGCTGACATTGACTCCCGGCGGACCCGGCATCAATACCTACGACACCCTTATCACCCGTGACGGTCAACCTGTCGATGATTTGGATGTGCGTTTAAGAATGATCCATCCGAGCGAGGATTGGCGTAGTCCTTTAGAAGAAGCGGAATTTGTAGATTCTGGTTTGTACGTGACTGCTGGAGCCGAAATTGATGCGCCGGGTGAATGGTGGTCACAGATTAACATCATTGATAATGAGATGACCTATCGCCTCGCCTTTGATTGGGACATCGACGCGCAGGCCGCCGTGATACAATCACGTCTGCCAAGCCCTGTCACTGTCGCCGCGCTGTTGGGGGTACTAGCCGCTGTTGGAGGGGTCATTTATCCTTCTATACAGGCCTTTTATCGCAAGCTCAATCTGAATGCGGCTAATGTCACACTCGTCATCGGCGCGATTGTCGCAAGTCTCATTTTTGTGATCGGCGGCTTCGTAACACTCCAACAAACCCAGCTCGGCTACCGCGCCGACATTAACCCACCACCGCAGATCATCAATACGGTGCTGCCCGATCAAGTCTCGCTGCAACGTGGACAAAATCTGTACGAGTCCTCGTGCAATGGGTGGCAGTCCGCCCCTGATTTAGATGCGCTGCGCCAACGCTTGCCCACTGTGCGCGATGAAGACCTATTTGCCGCCGTGCGCGATGGATGGCGGAGCTTACCCCCTTGTCGTGAAGATTTAAGTGAAAATGAACGCTGGGATATTGTCAATTATCTCCGCACCTTAGAACCGATAGCATAATAGAAAGGTCTATCTATATGTCGATTGTAACGCTTTTAAATACCCCTACCGATGCTGCCCTCGCTGGACGTATCCGCAGTGACTTATCAGCCGCTGGTGTACAAATAGGCGAAACTGTACAAGCAGGACGAGAAGCGGTGACAGTCGCTGTGCTTTCGCCCAAAGCACTCGAAGATTCGGGATTTCAACAAAATGTCGTTAAAGCACTGGAGAACAATCAGCACATTATTCCGGTGCTTGCTGCCAAAGTCGGCTTACCTCGCCTGCTAAACAATTTGCAGGCAGTCGATTTTAGTGAGCGATACGATGCAAAAACTCTCTTGGAACGCGTGAATATGCTGTCCGCCCCAGATGCACCGCCACCGATGGCGATCTTGACCCCGACACGCCGCGATGCGAACCGCCGCGTTGGTTATTTAATCGGTGGGATCGTGATTGCCTTTTTTGTGGTTGGTATTTGGGCAGTCGGCAGCGGCACGGTACAAGCGCCAGCCGATGAATTCGCAAGTGTGGAGACTCAGATTATTCTGACACGCAATTATTTTATTGACGAAGCGCTCCCCCGCAGCACCGAAGACGCGGTTAACTTCCCGGCAACCGTCGAAAATATCCCGACAAAAGCACTGATGGAACTCATTGCAACAGCGACAGCAATTGCGGGCGGCGTAGACGGTACATTTATCCCGCGCAGCAGCGAGGAAGCAACCAACTTCCCGGCAACTTTAGAAAATGTCTCGACAGTAGTGCATGATCGGCTTCTCGCAACGGTCACAGCCGCCGCCAACGGGCAGTAAGCATAATAACAAAGGCAAGATGCTCAATGCAACGAGAAGATGTACTCGTTATCGGCGCGGGGCCAGCCGGAATCGCCAGCGCATATTACTTGGAACGCGCTGGCATTTCTTATCGCGTAGTAGATAAGTCCAGCGTCATCGCTTCGACCTGGAACAGCCTTTATCCTTCGCTGCGGCTGAACACAACACGCTTTTTTTCGCACCTGCCGGAACTAAAATTCCCGCTGCATTATGGCATTTTTCCTACAGGACGGCAGTATCATCGCTATCTGGTGGATTATGCCCAACGGCATAACTTTAATATTCATCTCGGTGTGACGATTCATAAGATTTGCCAAGAAAATAATGGGTGGCGGTTGGAAAGCAGCGAAGGCAGCGCGTGGTACCGGGCAATTATTTCCGCCAGCGGACGCTTTAATAATCCTTACACACCCACTATTCCAAGCATGACAAACTATACCGGACTCCTGCTTCATGCCCACGATTATGCGGGGCCGGCGCCTTTTATCGGGCGAAAAGTCGTCGTCATAGGAAATGGGCCAAGTGGCTGTGATATTGCGACGGAATTGGGTGATTATGCCGCGAAGCCGGTTTTATTTGCACAGCGTACCGGTGTCGTCCTACGCCCGCGTTATCCTTCCGGCTTGCCCAAACATGCGTGGATGATACTCGGCGAAAAACTGCCCTTCCTTGCGCCCTTGACCGAAAAACTCCAGAACACACCTTATCGCAATTTAAACCGACTCGGCATCAAAACCCCACCACCGGGAAATGATACATCGGCAGCAGGAGGCGCACGGGCTAAAGCCTTGATTGACGCGGTACGGGCAGGCAAAGTGCAGCCGATTGATGCGCCTGCTCGATTCTATCAACAAGGAATCGAAATGCAGGATGGCACACGCTATCCGGTTGATGCGGTCATTTTAGGAACGGGGTATCGTCCAGTGCTGTATCAACACTTGGATTATCACGGCAAAAAAGATGCACACGGCTGGCCTGTCCGCGACTTCAGCACACATCCCAATGGACGCGAGGTGGTCGGTTATCCCGGATTATATTTGGTAGGTGTGTTTTATCAGGGGAAGGGCGCGATGTATAATTTTAATGTCGAAGCCGAAATCGCCGTCATGCAAATTAGAGAACGCTTGGCTAAAGGATGACGAATATGTATTTTTTAATTAACGCTTAGAACAAGGCCTAAGAAATTCTTTTTGAACCGCAGAGACGCGAAGTTCGCAGAGAAAAATAAAAAAGATAAGTACGTTTTTGGCTTTGCCTGAAATAAAAACTTGGTGTTCTTGGTGTCTTGGTGGTTCAATTTATTCAAATTACTTTCGCGAGTCTACATTTTGGGACATGGCATAACGTATACCATGTCCCCGCCAAACAATTTAATTCACTTACAGACTCGCACGCATCGAATGGATGCCTGTCGCGCCATCAGGGCGGACATCCTGCACCGATTCGGTTTGCGGAGTGCCTGTACCATCCACGCAGCGCACACGGAACGTATGATTCCCTTCCGCGAAAGGCCAATCGTAGCGCCAGATCACCCACGTTAATTCAGATTGTGGCGTTTTAAGCTGCGCTGCCTGCCATTCGCCTTCATCCACGCTGACTTCAACCTGGGCGATGCCACGCGCTCCTGCCCAAGCGATGCCGCCAACCGGAACAAGCTGCTGCCCGTCACGCTCGAATACCGCGCTGGAGGCAACCGTATCAAGCACTGCCGTCGTTTGAACAAAGGCCGTCACCGACCAACCACGCCGCACCCAATAGCCTTCGTCCCAGCTATCGACCACTTCAATATCGGTAATCCATTTTGGCTGTTTCATGCCGTAATGATCGGGGATGTAAATCCGTACCGGGAAGCCATGTTTCTGCTTAAGCGCTTGCCCATCCCACGCATACGCCAACATGACGCGGTCATCATCGCGGATGGTGCTTAAATCGACATATTCATCAAAACCGTCTGCGGAAGAGATGCGTAAGTGAGTCGCTTCTGGCTTGAGGTTCCAGCTATCAATCAGTGTTTGCATCCGAACCCCTGTCCAGCGTGTCGTGCTGATGAGGTCACCGCCGACACGATTCGAGATGCAGCCCATCGTAATCAGTTGTTCCATCGGATCAAAATTATTGATGATCTCGTCCAGCGTCATCTCTACAGGCGCATCCACTAGACCACTAATTCGCAAACGCCAGCTCGAAGCATCAAGCGCAGGCGGACGGGCGCTGATGTCAATGCGATAATGATCGTCCAGCGGTGTATATTCAGGTCTTGTACCAGCCGCCGCTTCCAAATCAGCCACATAGGTTGCGTCCGATAACGTCACTGTCGATGCGACAGCTTGCGGTGTGGTTTCTGGGATAACAATTGTGCTGGATGCCGCGTCCTGCCCTGTCCCCTCCAACAATGCCCCTAACCCGGTGCCAAGTACAGTTAATGTTGCTGTCGCGCCGCCCACGCGCACAATAAATTCACGGCGATCAAGCCCTTGTTGTGTTCCAGTAGCAGCCTCAGAAGGCAAACGTAGGACGGAAAGATCGTAATAAATCCAGCTTAACGCTACACCAAAACCGACAAATGCCACAAAAAGCCATAACGCGCTGATAAATTGATCGGCGGAAACGCTTAGACCGCTGGCTGTGAAAAAGAGGATCATCACAACGCCGAGGATAATCCCCGCCCACAGACCGGGTAAAAAGCGATTTTTGACTTTCATCCGGTTCGCCAGATTAAACACAACTGCGCCAGTGACGACCCCGATGCCCAACGTCATACCGAGCGCCATCAATTGTTCAATTGTTTTAGCAGCCGCATCGGTACGACCCAAATTAAACGTACTAATCAAATCAACAATCGTATCAATCACAAAAGTAATCAAGTCACCGGGCGTAAGATCACGAATCCCCGGAAAGATGACATCAAACGGCGCAAAAGGTAGACCCAGCAGACGAAATGCGAGGAAAAACAACGCGATCAAGGCAATCATCAACATGCCCCCGACCAGCGCTCCGGTGAGAAGACTCGGTTTTTTAGTTGCTTCCATAATAACCTCTTCCAGTTTAGTAATTCGGCTTAGAATAGCGCCAAATTGTTACAGCAAAATGACAACTTGATTATAACTTTTTGATTCGTCGTAAAACCATCATTTGGATTTTTTCGCTTATCAGGCTTACAATCATCCACGCGTCGTACCTTGCGCGAGGAGGTTTGTTTTGATACTCGTTGATGCACATCAGGATATTGCTTATAACGCGGTTTGTTTTGGGCGCGATTATCGCCAATCCGCTTTAAGAAAACGTCAATTAGAAACTTCCACTGATATTCCGTCACAAGCAGGCAGCGCCACACTCGGCCTCCCAGAAGCAATTGCCGGACGTGTCGCCGTTGTTTTTGCGACTTTGTTCGTTGCGCCACGCAGCCCTCGCGCAGCCCCTTGGAAAAACGTCATGTATGACGATGTTTCCGGCGCATATCGACTGGCCTTGCAGCAGATGGACACCTACCAGCGCTTGGCAGACGATAGTGGGCAAATTCGGCTGATTCGGAGTCAAGTCGATTTAGACTCGGTCTTAGCAACATGGGGTGACGATAAAACGGTCAAAGATCGCCAGCAGGGATTGGTGATTCTGATGGAAAATGCCGACCCTATCATCGAACCACGCCAATTTGAGGAATGGTATGAACGCGGTGTGCGGATTGTCGGCCCAGCGTGGCAGGCATCGCGTTATTCCGCTGGGACGGGTGCGCCGGGGCCTTTAACGCCGCTGGGACGCGAACTTTTAGAGGTGATGGAAAACTTCAACGCCATTCTGGATTTATCCCACATGGCGGAAATTGCCTTTTTAGAGGCGTTGGATCGTTATACGGGGACGGTCATCGCCAGCCACAGTAACCCGCGCCATTTTTGTGATACAGATCGGCATCTCACCGATGTAATGATCCGCCGCCTTGCCGAGCGCGACGGTGTGATGGGCGTTGTGATGCTCAATAATTTCTTGGACGGTAAATGGAGCAAGACCGACCCCAAAAACGCGGTCACTTTTTCAAGAGTGGTGGATATTATCGATCATGTCTGCCAACTCACAGGGAGCGCCGCGCATGTTGGGCTAGGCAGCGATTTTGATGGCGGCTTCGGTGCGGAAAGTACCCCGGCGGAGATCGATACGACGGCTGATCTCTGGTATCTCGGCAAAGCCCTGCGGCAGCGCGGCTATAATGAGGACGATATTACGGCCATTCTAGGCGGCAATATGCTACATAAATTACGCGAATCCCTGCCAACGAGGTAAGTGTTTATGGTACGGGTTTCACAGTTAGGCATCGCAGTCGGCGCGCTCGGCGCAATGTTGGCATTTATGGGGGTCTTCCCCGCCGTGACCGGCTTACCACCGACGGTTGGTGTGGGAATCGTGCAGATTTTTGCCATCCTGCTAGGATTTTCGCTTCTGATTTTTGGCGCACTGCTTTACGTAAAATTTACATTTTATGCCAACTCACATTCTAATCTTGGGCAGCAAATCGGCACGAGGCTGGCGATGACGGGCTTGGTGATGGCGGCAATGGCAAGCTTGGCAGATGTATTAGGCTTTGGATCACACACCAATACGGCTGAAAGTGTCATTTTGATGGGTCCCTTGCAGGCGATTGGTATGATTTTTAGCTATGTGATCTCCTCGATTGGTGTACTTGTTTATGCTGTAGCAGGAAGTCCTACGCTCGAAGAAAATGAGTAAAAGCCCCATTTTTGGCCTAATCTGTGAGAGAACAAGGTCATAACCACTTATTCCATATTCACATTTGTCTAAGATTCGCCTTAAGCAGGCTGATTAGAGGCATGTGTGAATTTGGTAAATTGGCCGCTGTATGTTACCCTGTTAGCGTATTTTAAGTACTCTTTTTGTACCCTACTTTTTAAGGAGGAGTCAACGTGCGTAAGTTTTCTATACTCGCAGTAGTTTTAATGCTGCTAATCCTCTCGGCAGTGCCTGTCTTTGCACAGGGTACCGTCGTTGATGTCGCAGTAGCCACACCTGATCTGTCCACACTTGTTGCGGCAGTTCAGGCAGCAGATCCGTCCGTAGCAGCAGCCCTAAGCGGCGCGGGACCCATTACTGTATTTGCCCCTTCAAATACAGCCTTTGCCAACCTTGATACCTTTTTGACGGAAAATTATAACCTTGGCCTCGCTGATGTTTTGGCGAATCGTGAGCTGCTCACGCAAATCCTGACCTATCATGTGGTGCCAGGCACGTATTTCTCTAGCCAATTGGCGGAACTGAACGATCAGATTATCCCCAGTGCGTTGCCAGGTACGGGTATCGGCATAACGGTCAGCGATGGCACGATTACGCTCAACAGTGTCGCCGATGTGATCCTCGCTGATGTAGGTGCCAGCAATGGTGTTGTCCACGTCATCGATCAGGTCATCCTGCCGGGTGTGATTATCGCGGAACTCGAAGAAGCCGCCGCCGCCGCGGAAGCAGCCGCCGCCCGCCCGACCTTCACCAGTGTTCGTGTTGCCCATTTTGCCGGGGATATTCGCAGCGTTGATGTTTTCGTCAACGGTGAGCGTTTCATCTCTCAACTGCAATACGGCGATGTGACCGAATGGGCGCGTCTGCCATCAGGCAGCTACGAAATCGCTGTGACCAATGCCGGCTCAACTGTTGACCAAGCCCTTGTCGGCCCCATCACGGTAGACTTCAACCCCAACCGTTGGGTGACGATTGCGGCAACAGGTTTACGTGCCAATGGCAGCTTGACTGCGAATGTCGTCTCAGAAATTCTGCCTGATCTGGATGACGGCGAAAGCTATGTGACTGTCCTGCACTCCATCCCGGATGCACCCGCAGTGGATGTCTTGGCTGGTGAAGATGCACTCGTCCGCGATCTGTTCTACCCGAATACTTTCAGCGCCAAAGTTCCGGCTGGTTCTTACGATCTGTCAGTTATCACCAGCGTGGCTGGCAGCGATATCACCTTGATTGATGCCCCCGGCACTGAACTGGAACCGTTGTATTACTACTTTGTCGCCGCTTACGGGACCGCCGCTGATCCTCAAGTGTTCGTCTCTTCAATTAGTGCAGAAGATGTTGCCCTGATTAACAGTGGTCGCCCGATCTACCGCGACCCGGCAAGCAGCTCTGACGCGGGTTCCGCCGAAGCAACGGAAGCATCTGTTGTTGAAGCAACTCCTGAAGCGACAGAAGCACCTGCTACCGAAGAAGCCGCCGCCGGCACCATTGCCGATCTTGTGATCGCCGCAACCGAAGCTGACCCAGCGGAATTCACCATCCTCTTAGCGGTTGTGCAAGCCTCCGATCCGGCGATTTTGGAAGCCCTGAGCGCCGAAGGCCCCATCACCGTTTTTGCCCCGACTGACGCGGCATTTACCGCCCTGCTTGAAACACTCGGCGTAGATGTGGATACCGCCCTGACACAAACTGATCTGCTCACGCAAGTGCTGCTGTATCATGTGGTGGAGGGTGCGCTTTCCGGCGAAGACATCGCTGGTGAGACCGAACTCGCAACCTTGGTTGGCGAGTCGATTGTTGTCTCAGTCGAAGGTGGCAGTGTTGTCCTCAATGGCACTGTCAACGTTACGACTGCCGATATTGCGGCAAGCAATGGCGTTGTTCATGTCATCGACGCAGTTCTGATCCCGCCGTCTGTCGCGGCGCTTTTGGGTCTGTAATTGCATCATCGTTAAATGAAATAGGGGGCAATCGCTTGCCCCCTATTTCATTTTTGTTTTTCGTTTGTTTTACATAAACTCCGATTCGCTGTTAATTTGAACAGGCTGTGTCCGCGCAGCCGTTTCTGGCGCTGCTCCCGCACTCGCACCTGCCATCACTACCTGCGAAAGCAGCATATCCGCCAACACCCGTGTGATGTCTTCCTGCAACCGATTCTTGAAATCTTTATAAGACTCGTTCCCCGTTTGCCCAAAAATCGTCAGCGTATAGCTTTCTTGGATTGCCCGCCCCACTACCGTCATTTCCGGTTCCCAAATGTCGATTTGATGCAGTTGGCCTTGCCCACATTGATACAGCTCAAACAGAATCCGCACCTCGCCGTGTGTCCCCTGAAAACGCACATCTAAGGCGATTGGCAACATAGCACTGCGTTTGTTGACCTTCGTTTTAAACTGCCGCGCCAATGACCTTGCTACAGGCCGCACCCGCCGCATCATTTTTTGTGCATCCAGCCCATGACTTTTGTGGGCGATGCGGTTTAAGCGCTGAAGCTGCCCCGGCGCGGCGAAAATTTGGCTTCGTGCCACCCGTCCATACATATCATACTGCGTCATACGGGCGGCTTTGATCTTCCAACCGGAAAGATAATAGCCATCCATCCCAAGCAGCACTTTACGGGCATGAATCCCCCCCTCCTTACAAGGCAAAGGTAGGGCATTATTTTGCGCGTGCTGCTGCCAAAGCTGCCGCCGTCCATAAGTGGAATTCGGGTCAAGCGGTGGCATCGTCGCATAGGGTGGCTGCCAATTCCCGAAGGCAGGGGTCCGCCGGAACATCAGCCGTAAGATCAAGCCAAGAATGATGAGCATGAGGCCGCTGGCAGCCGTTACCCCTGCCAAGGCTAAGGCCTGCGTCGGATCGGCAAGGTCAATCGTGCGATTAATGAACGGCAGCGTAATCTTGCGTCCTGAGTCTTCAACAGGCGTAGATGTAGGGATGACTTGCAGCGCAGGATCATAATTAGGGATCGTCACCAGAACGCCGCCGCGATTATTCTGGCTGCTCGGCGCATCTTCTGCTTCAATTTCGCCGATGCCTACCGAAATTTGCAGCGATTGCCCACTCCCCGGCGGAAAAAGTGCCACCGGGATTCGCAGCGTAATTTCTTCATTATCCGCACTGCCCAAAGGCCGTACAGTCTCTATCGTTTCGGGCGTAATCAGGCTGCCATCGCGCAGATTGAGCAGCACAATGCTGGCAACTACCTCGGCTGGCCCACCTGAGTTATAGACCGTCAGCGTAATAATAATCTCACTCTGGTCATCAGAAAGCGCGACTTCGGCATTAATCCGGTAGTCGGGTGGCGTAACATCAGTTTGCTGCGCGTAAAGCGGCGCATGGAACGATATGAACAATGCCACTATAAAAAAAAGCGGCGCGGAAAAACGCACAATCAGCCTGCTCATCGGACACTTGCCTTCACGGTCAAAATTTCGCTATTCACCCCACTATACGGCGAATCGTCATTCTTTCCAAGTTGGTTAACCGACGCTTGCCCTGCTGCTGCCATGCAGATGCTCAACGCAAGATGTCCGTTCTGTGTCCGTTCCGAGTCCGAAAACTAAAGACAGCCCACCCTCCAATTTGAGATGCTAGGTCTATCGATGAGATTAGCAATCAAGCAAAGGAGATGGCAAAATGTTCGGTGCATATCCCCCAACCATTCCACCCGCTGCATAATTTTCAAATAAACTTTTTCAGAATGCAAAAACACGTCAGCCCTTTTTTATGAAGGGCTAACGTGTTTTTTATAGATAAATCATCGAAGTTAATCGTTTGCAGAGAGCGTCGTAAGGTCTTGGTTATTTTCGATAGCACGTTTGAGGGTATTGATTTTTTTGGTATGGTAATCACGCGCAGGAATATCTGATAAGTTTTCTGTGACTTTTTCCGATATTGTTAGATATTCTAATGCCTTTGGTTTGTTTCCGCGTCTACCTTCTAAATAGGCGATTGTATGATAAATATGGGCTAATTGACGCTCATCATGGGTCTGCTCCCAAAAAGCAAGCGATTTCGTCAGATTATCATCAGCCGATTCATATTGATCCAAAAATGTTTGCGCCATACCAAGACAATGTTGTGCAAAAGCGATACAAAGTGGATCGTTTAATTTTAGCGCTTCATTGTAGGCAATGTCATACCACTGTTGAGCAACAGTATATTCTTCCCACATTAGGTAAATCGACCCAGTTTCAGCCACGACGATGAAATACTGCTGAACAAGTTCTGTTTTCGCAAGATACCCCGATGCAACTTCCATCCATGAAAGCGCTTGATCGAGTTGTTCCAGCGCACGATAACTCGCGGCGATGATATAAGCGCTTAAGCCGGCTTCGGTATCGTTATTATTTTTTGTCCAGTAGTTGTAAGCAAGTTGCCCCCGATCAATCGCTTTGTCGTGATCGCCCCAGAAATGATAGGCATACGCCAAGGCTTGATACAAGCGCGTATAAAGCTGTGGATTATTGACCTGACGCGCTAAATCCAGCACGCTGTTAATAATTTCCGGCTTAGAGAGATCAGATTGGCGGTAAACCTGCAATTTAAAAAGGCCGATATAAGAGTCTAAAATGGCACGGGGATTCTGACGGCGGGTAGCGCGGCGTACCGGTTTGTTAAAAGCGGTCTCCGGCGATTTGCTTTGCCCAGATGTCAAATATAACTGCTCGATGGTATTCCATTCACCCGCATAAGGCTGTTTAGCATGAAATTTTAAGGCGGTATTCAAGACTTCATGAATCAGTTTACCCCATCGCTTCATATCGCCCAAAGTCAAGATATGTGGGTAAACCAACAGCAGAGCATCAAACGCATACGAAGCCGTATCGTCGTTATTCACTGATGTCGCTATGACATCATAAATTTGCCCTGCATTTTGGCTTAACCACTCGGTTTTGTTGTAGTTCTCGTGGATTTGGTCTAGCCAATCAATCTTTGAAGTCATCGCACACCTGTTCAATCCAAATAAGCCTATAAGTCAAAAGTGGTTACATTTTAACATATTCTACTAATAACGCAACCTATCTATATGTCTAAGTTAGGTTCATAAATGAGAATTTACGAATTTCTTTTTATTAGAGCAGAGTATATCCAACATTACAACTTCTGACGATTTTACTCATTTTCATTATCATCTGCAGGCTTTTCGATCAACTTCCGACCCACTGCCCCCGCTGGAAATTGTTCTAATGTGACCTGCATCGCCTCACAAACGAGCAAAACTGATTCAGCTTCAACCACTTTGCCGCGTTCTATGCGTGAAAGGACGGCAGCGCTAAACCCCATACGCTCGGCAAAATCATGATGATTTTCATCCCCGCGAAAGATGCGGACCGCTTTCCCAAAGCGCTGGCGGTCATAATTAATGAGTGGGGGTTGATTTGATTCCGTCATAAAACATAATCGCTTTTCTCTTAACAGGCTGCGAGAATTTAAAAATCTTGTGGTACTAGCATAAGCCTATTCACAGGCGTTATGCTAGTATAGTTTATAGTTAGGCGCAGTTCAAACAAAGTCACCGCGCCCTTTAATCTGTAGTTAGGGTAAAGAATACGATGGATTGGCGCATCCTCATTTTGATCGTCGGATTTTTGATCGGCCTATCTAAAGGCGGGGTCGGTGGGCCGATTTCGGTTGCGCTGGCACTGCCGCTGCTGAGTCAAACAATGGGGCTTAAGCAAGCCGTCGGGCTGACTTTACCCCTCCTCATGTTCGCTGACATTTTCGCTATGCGCTACTACTGGAAACAGTGGGATATGCGCTACATCCGTCTGCTGCTGCCTATGGCTGTTGTCGGCATTGTTATCGGCGCGTTTTTTCTCAAGATACTTCCCGAAGACATCCTCAAAAAAGTCGTCGGCATCTTCACCTTGGGAGTGATCGTCTACAAACTCGCCAGCGATTCGCTCCGAAGTGTCGAATATCAGCCGCGTGATTGGCATGGCTATTTGGCAGGAGGAGCAAGCGGATTTGCCTCCACACTGGCGAATCTAGGCGGCCCACCTTCCACAGCTTATCTTTTATTGCAAAAAATCGAGCCAGCCAGTTTTATCGGTACGGTAACGCTCCTTTTCTTTGTCATCAACCTCCTCAAAGTCCCAATGTACTTACTGCTAGGAAACGACGTGCTTGATCTCAACCTGATCTTGAGTATTATCTGGATTTTGCCGATCATCCCAGTCGGCGTATGGACGGGGCGCAAAATTATCGGCTGGATGAATCCTAAAGTGTTCGACTGGTCGCTAATTGCTGTGTTGTTATATACGAGTTTATCGCTCTTATTCAGCTAAAACGACCTATAGAGTGCCACTACCTTCCCCTAACAATGTCTATTTTGATTGGTATATGGAACGACGTAGGTGTCGCTCCGTATAAACACATCCTCACACCCTAGCGCCGTTTTTCCAAAAATTCATACAGCCCTTCTGGATAAAGCGGTTCCGACCCATAGAGAAAATCTTCCAGTTCTTTCCAGACAGCGATGAATAGATATTCGCCATCTTCATCAACTGCTTCTATGCTGTCCATCTCGTAGACGGCCTCATCCACAAATTTACCATCATAAACCAAGACAATTTCATGGCCCGGCTGCCCATCAAACGTGAAGATGCTTTCGAGCGTGATGAGATAACGCATGTCTTTGACTTCCTCATGAATTTCTTCACGCACTTCCCGCGCAACTGTTTCCGCACCGCGTTCCCCAAATTCGATTTTGCCGCCGATAGGACGATAAAAGACTTGATCTTTTACGACATCATAGCCTTCCGCCACCAAGATTCGGCTACCGTGCCGAAAAATACATAAAGCCAATGCTCTAATTTTGCCGGGTTTCACTATTTATTTCCTCTCGTTTACAATTTTTGGTCGATATTACCATACGCCTTCCCTACGATGACTTTTCGGATTGCTTAAGATGACTTATCATTATTACGTACTTTCCAGCATCCAGAAAGCGGAGCCGCCATGTCCAAAGATTTTGAATTTGATGACGATCTCGATGGTCTTGACGATTTCGACGACGATCTTAGCGCCGTTGACGAAAACGACCCAGATCAAGCCATTGAGCGCTTTGACGCGATGGTTGACCAAAAAATGAAGCTGCTCCTCTCTCGCAAAGAAGAAACCCAAACTCGCATCGAAGCCGCCTACTGGCTCGGAGAATCCGGCGCACCCAAAGCCATTACGGTCTTGCGAAAAGTGTATAAAGGCGAGAAAGATAAGAAAATTCAGAAAGCGGCGGAATACGCGCTGGGGATGTTCAAGGCGTTGGATCAGGCGATTGAGCGTGGCGAGGATGAACCTGTTGCTGATGCCCTTCAACATCAGGACAACAGTCTTATTCGGGAACTTTTAGAGGGAATCGTCCTAAGCGGTGATCGCGGCAAACGTAAACGCATCCCCGCCCGAACTTTAATACTTTTGCAAGGCATTTTGGTGCTGACGTTGGTCGTTCTGACTGTAGCAAATGTACTCGTTATGAATGACAGTACTGGCGGCGCAAATGAAGTCACCGACAATAACAATGCACTGCCTACGATTAACCCCACCAGCCCACTAGGAATCGCACTGAATGAAGTGAGCGCTATGCAGCAGCGCGTCGCCCAAGTCCGCAGCGATGCGGAAGAAATTCAACGTCAATACACTGCCGCCGCAGCGCAACCGCCTACCGATATCAACTGTGCCTATACTTTCAATAAGCCGTTGTCTTATACCCTACCTTCGCAAACGCAGGCGGAATTTCCTGAAATCGCCGGAATAGCAGGTAACCTGAATACTGCCATCAACACACTTTCCAATATTCAGGCCGATTTCGACGCAAGCTGCCAGCTTGCCCGTCAGCCGCTTCCTGTGGATATTACTGATGCGAACCGCGATTTGCCCGTCATCCTTGATGATTTGACGAACATCGAAACGACTTTGCAAACAACGGCTGAAGAACTCCGCCAAAGTGCCATTCCCACTGCTACCCCTCTGCCAGAAGTCACAAGTGAAGTCACAGAGTCGCCTACTGCCAGTCCAACAGCGACGATTGAACCTACACCAACGCTCAATCCAGTGATTATTAATTCGTATCTGCGCGACCTCAACGGCATTCTTGATGCAGTAAGTGGGCGTGAAGGCGCTCGGTCTCTGCTCCTCCAGTATTGGACGGATGTAGCGAACAGCGGGGCGACAGATGCTTGTCGCTTGCCACCACCCGCCATTCCAGAAAATTATGGCGCAGTCCCAAGCGATGTACTTCAGGTTGTGCCAACCCTGCAAGAAGCCGTTGCACAACTGAATCTCGGGCTTGATCTGCTGCGGCAAGGGTGGACGACATTTACGGAGGCCTGCCAGACGAACACACTCACAGCACAGCTTTCACGGGGGCAGCAAGTCGCGCAACTTGCCGACAGCGCATTCAACAACGTCACCGACCTCGTGAATGCCATCAATAATCGCTGACAAGGACGCGGTTAATCAGAAGGCGTTTATTCTAGGTTCAAAACCCAGAGCTAGCTGGCAATTTGAAACCTTTAATGCAGCTTAAAAAAATTAATTGGGTAACTGTAGGGAACGACCTATGTGTCGTTCCCGGCACGGCTCACACATCCGTGCGCCCCTACGCATGACCGTATTATGTTCAGGACTTTCGCTTACCTCACCCCCCGGCCCCCTCTCCAATACTTGGAGAGGGGGAGAAAAACGCATCTTGAAGTCCCCTCTCCATGCAATGGGGAGGGGATTTAGGGGTGGGGTAAATGCGTGAGCGAAAGTCCTAATGTTATTAAAGAGTATAAGCAGTTGCAAGACCTTTAACACAAAACTTTAACTGGCAGTTTTGACCTGCCAGCGTTTCCAAAAAGTGATGTGCGTAACGTCAGTGATTGCTTCAAATCACGGAGGAGGTGTTACGGTGATGACCACGACACCGCCCGGTACGGCTGTCCCCGGTGTGCCGACAATGGGTATTCCAGTCGTTACGGGTACAACCGGCGGCTGCGGCGTAACAGCGACGATGCGTCCGGTTACAGGGTCTATCGTGAGGAAATTTGTGAGCGCCGAACCCGGATTGAGAATCGTAATCAAGAGGGCGAATTCGCCATTGATGGGTGCGTTCGGCTGGGCGACGTTACTCAAGATCACCAGATAACGTCCTGTGCGTGGGATGCGAATGGGGCCAACCGAGAGCAGCGGTGTGCCTTCTGAGCCACGCCCGACGGTGACAAAATTAGTCGGGTTATCCAGCGGTGTAAAGACAATCAGATGGGTGATATTGCTAGGGAAATTTTGCAGCGTCTCGATAAGGACGGATTGCCCCTCAAACAAATCGATACAATAGCCCGTCGCAATACGATCCGGCGAGAAATAATCGCCTACAAGCTGGCTAGGGAAGATCACTGGCAAAATAGCCGCTTGTGACTGATACGTAAACAAACATTCCCCTTCACCCGGCTCAAGTTCCGGCGGGATAAGCGCCAACAACTGTCCACGCAAATCGGCAAACTGGCTGTCTACCAACGCGACAATCTCTAAAGCGCCGATGACGGTGGCCTGCCCAACCGGATTCACTGTTCCGGCTTGGTTGCATGTCTCGATAAAGAGATCAATCGCCCGCCGCAGGTTAAACATCGCGTCATTGAAAAGACGTTGCAGCGGATCGAGCGTATTAAAGTAGGCCGCAAGTAGTTCAGTAGGGATGTTGTAATCGCTGGGCTGCGCGGGGTACGGCTGGCAGCTAGCGCGTCCCGTTAAGGCCGAGTCCGTCCACGAGGCACGGATCGAATCGAGCGAAGGCTGGGCTAAATCCACCCGCGCCAGCATTAAGCGCAGCGTGGCGAAATAATCTTCCGCCACAGGCTGCGAAATCGGCAGTGAATCCGCGACAATCCCATCTATAGGTACGCCGAGCAGAGTCGCGCTGTTCTGGATTTCGACATAACGCGTCGATACCCAGCCGAGTGTGCCTTCAAAATTGATCTGAATCCAATTATTGCCAACGGTGCGCCCCAAAATAGGCACAACCGCATTACGCGGGGCATTCGCCAGAACCGGATAAGCGGTACTCGGCCCAGCCCGCACCCGTAAAAAGTCCAACAAGCGTCCGACTGTGGCGCTCGTCGCGGCGGATAAGCCCGCACGCGGCGCTTCAAAACCGCCATACGGAATAGTACGCGGATCCGCGACAGGCAGCGCATTAACATCGCCTTCGATAATGGTCAGCGTGGTAATATTGACCCAGCCCTCATCCCCGTTAAAATCGACACGAAACCATTCGCCATCCGCGCTGCGTCCGGTCACAATATCAAAAACATACCCGGCGGGGACGCTGCCGCGCACATCCGCACCCAGTGCAGGTAGAACGCGCACATTGGCGAACTCGTTGGTAATGAGCAAGCGAACTCCATATTGCGCCAGCACCCCATTCACAGAAAGGCACGCCAGCCCAAACAGAAGCGCCCACCAAAATGCCCTTTTACGCATAACCACCGCCCTTCGTTGAAATACGGCTTAAGTATAGCAACTCTGGGTGATTCGCAATAGCAGCATAGGCATTACGGATTATTTCGAGTCGTCATTTTTCTTATCTTTTTTGAGTTTTTCAAACCGCGCCCGTGCTTCATCCAAGACATTAGGATTCAATGGACGGGTGGGGGCAAGCATAGGATTATTGGTATCGTTGCCGCGCCGAGGCCAACTGATCTTCTGTGTATCTTCGTTAGAAAGCCCTTCGCCGCCTTCTTCATCAGGAGAAGCAGCATTCGGCGGTACATCGGTTTGCACTCTGGCTCGAAGGCCGCTTTGTGGCGCAGACGGAGAGGGCGCAGGTTTAGGCGGTAAACTTTTTGGGGCGGCTTGCAGTGCTTTTAGGGCTTCTGGGGAGCCAATATGCTTAAGCGCGGCAAAAGCAGTTTTACGCACAGTTTCATTTTCATCACGCAAGGCATTGCTCAACGGCTCAATCGCCCAATCAGCGCGGAGCTGACCTAAGATAGCCGCGCCATTACGCCGCACCCGCCAATCCCTACTCCGCAGCGCACCTAACAGCGCCACTTCCACCGGAGCGCTCTCCAAATTAATGAGGGCTTCCGCCACCGCCAAACGCACTTTAATCGGCAAATTAGGATTATTAAACAGGACAATCATTGGTGCGACAGCCAATTTGTCATTTAACTCACCGAGGGCTTTTGCCGCCTCAATGACTTGTTCGGACTTATCGCTGTTCAGTTGGGCAATCCAGCGCTCGACTTCGGAAGCGACAACCGGCTCTTCTGAGGTATCTCCGGTTTTATTCTGCTGACGCTCCAACTCTTGCTGGAGGGCTTCCAATGCCGCGACAATATGAGCGCGAGTTTCCGGATCACCTTCTTGATCTAAAACAGCTTTTAGATCGGGAATGGTATTGGTTGCGCCCAATGCTCGCAGCGCCGCCGCTGCGCGTTTACGGATGCCTGCATCTTCATTCGCCAGCGCATCCACCAATCCCTGTGTATTTAGTTGTGCTTGGAGTCGCCAGATATCAGGTCTGAAGTCGCTCACGATGACACCCGCACCTGTATGTTACGGCCAATGGCCCTATTCTAACATAGATGTGTGGAATACAAACAACTTGTCCTAAACAATTTATCTCATTGGTTTTTGAAATAAAAACAGAGGCATTGTTGCGCCTCTGTTTTGTTAAATTAAGCCGATTAGGTGTGTATCAAGGGCGCGGGGTACGGGTTGGGCGCGGCGTGGCTGTTGCCTCTTCGGTAGATAGAGGTTTATCGGCTTCTTCAGTCTCAACCGGCTCGTCGGCTTCTTCAGTTTCGGCGGGTTCGTCAGCCTCTTCAGTCTCAACCGGCTCGTCAGTTTCGGCGGGTTCATCCATTTCTTCAGTCTCAACCGGCATCATCTCTGTTTCTGTCGATTCCGGTGTTACGTCAGCATTCGTCACTTCGGGGGAAATCGCCTCTTCGGTAGAAACAGGCGCAACTTGCGACTCGCTGGCGTTGGCTGGTTGCACATACCAAACCAAGTAAATGAACCCGCCTAAAAGTGCCGTTGTCAGCCACAGCACTAAGGTAATTCGCATGTAGCGCTTGATATTTTTGACCATAATCCACTGCGGCAAAACTTTCTCGAACCACATGCGGAAGACGAGATAGGTTGCCAACAACTGGGAAGCAGCGCCTGTGATAAGATGCAGCGTGGGCAATAAGTTAAAAGTTTCATTCAGCCTTTCGGGAACGTTAGGCGCGACATAATCCCGATAAGAAGTAAACATCACGAGCGTAATCAGCACCCAATTGAAGATCATAATCCCCGTCATCATAAATTTGTGATGAGGAACAAACATCTTTCGCCTAGCAAATACATAACCGATCAACATGGAAGGGACAAGTAACAAGATATACGCAACTAGTGTTAAATCACGGCTCAGTGTGGCTCCGGTACCTAGAAAACCCGGTTCATTCATAATTTTCCCCCTATGATGTAATGAAAACAGCAGGCGCTACGGTTAATATACGCGAAAACCTCACAATGCGGATGTTGTAGGCGGGTTATAAACGTGTTATTAGGATTATATCAACTATCACGGGTTTGATAAAAAAGGGCTTTTTTCTCGCCAGGCAGCGTAAAATCAAAGCCGCAAGCCTTAAAAAATTCTTCCGAAGATGTAATCGCCATGACTTCGAGGATATTTTCTTTGCGGGCATGTTCCACACAAGCCGCCACCAATTTTCTACCGATGCCGAGTCCTTGCGTTTCTGGCGCGACGGCCAAACTCCGCACTTCCGCCAGCTTCCATGAGTAAATTTCCAGCGCCGCACAGCCGACAATTCGTCCGTTGATCTCGGCAATATAGAGGTTATTGACCAATTCCTGTAATTCATCAAATGTACGCGGCAGCAGCTTTCCTTGCTCCACAAACGGCGTAATAAAGTCAGCAATCGCGTTGGTATCGGCAGCAGCAGCTTTACGAATAATGATGTCGGTTAAGATAGGCGCGGTCATAGCAGCAAAAAATCCATTCTAAAAATATAAGGGGATACGGATAGCCAAATTAGAACTGTTTTTGTAAGGGCGAGGCGTGCCTCCCCCCCAAGAAATATCCTGTTTCTTTACAATTCTTTATCGAAGGTTAGTCGATATACGCAGCGATGAATACTATAAATACCCTGCCAGCCGCGCCATTGCCACCGCGATCAACACAGAAGCAAGGAGCAGCATCCAAGCAATCAACCTTCCGCCATCCTGAGCCGAATTGATTTCCTTTTCTTCGATGGTCACGTTGCCCAAAAGATCGACATAAAAATCAACATTTTTGCGACCTTTCGTCAGGCGCACCATATAATCATGCCCCGTGACCTTAACCCAACCATCCTGCTCATCGTCCCAATCCTGGCCTAAACGCTCACGAATGGCGGCGGTTAAGAGGGCACGCGCTTCCTCTGCTGAAATCGTTTCTACTTCATTCGTCATCGCAGTAACTCATCACATCATCGTATTTATCAGAAATGGGCGCAAACTAACCACCTTATTCCGATTGTAGCAGAAATTAAGCTCTGATCGAGATTATAAACAGCCGTCTAGCGGATATTTACACGATATTCCGCCGAAAGCGGACCGATCATCCCATTAGAATCAACAGCGGCGATAGCGATCCCCTCATATTCACCGTAACGCTCCCACGCGCCAGATTCGTTATCAATGACGGAAAACTGCTGCGTATACACTAGCGATCCCGGAGGCCGCAGCGTCACAATATACCCTGCCGCATCCGGCACATGATTCCAGACCAAGTTATACGTCATCCTCCCATCGGCGGCAGCGCCGGACTCACGCAGCACAATATCACGCGGCGGGCGTGGCCCTTCGGAAAGAGAAACGACAATGGCTAAAACGGTTTGCGTCGTGCGGACGAGATAGGCTGGCTCGATGAATTCAATCGTATCCGCACCCTCCCGATGCGGCGTATCTTCCACCGCCTCGATAAAGCGTACCGCTGGATAGCCAACTTCAGTGAAGGAGTCATGATCGCCGTAACGCCCTTCACGATCCCCTGCCGCTTTAATGTCGATATTCAGCCCAAGCCCTTGATTCTCGCCGATAAAGCGAATGGTTCGGGCGAAATGCCGCGCCAGCGATTGATTCGTGTTATCGTCGTCAGAAAATAAGCGAATATCGAAGTCATTCACACTGCCATCCGGCGCGTCGTGGCTGCCGATAGTATCCAAGTTAATCATACCCACAACAGGGATATTGAGCGGTTGCAAATAATCGCGCACAAAGGTACGGCTGCCCTGACGACCCACTTCTTCGGCGCAAAACAGCGCAAAGACAATACTCGTGCGCTGAGGACGTTGGCTGAGGATACGCGCTAGTTCAATCACCGCCGCCACCCCCGACCCGTTATCATCTGCACCGGGCGCAAAGCCTGTCGCATCATTTAAATCCCATGTCCGGCTGTCGTAATGAGCGCCGATGACAATTACGCCTGCACCCTCTTCTGTACCTTGAATGTAGGCAATGGCATTACGGTTAATTGCTCGAATGCCGTTGTACTCTGATGTAAATTCCTGTGGGAAGCTCGTGAAATTCGTTGGCGATTGGGCGCGGATTGTTTCAAACTGGCTCATGATGTAAGCATACGCTGCGCCCACGCCACGATTTGGATCGGTTTGGGACGAATTGGCGTGGCGCGTATAAAAACCTTGCAGCGCGTCAATGTGCATAATCAGCCGATCCGCATCCACTTGTTCGAGCAAGTTATACAGCTCGGCCTCGATTCGGGCTTGTGCGCCGGGTGTCACTTGCGGCAGTTCTTCATTAGAGGGCGTAGCATAACCAAGTGTCGGGCGTGGTGTAATTGCCGGGACATTCGGGACGAGTGTCGGCGGTGCGGTGGTGCTGCTGTTCAAATTACAAGCTAAGGCCAGCAAACTCATAAAAATGAAAAAGCTAAAGAGAGTCTTTGTCATGCGCTTCATAAAATTACATCGCCCAAAGCTAGTATGACGAATTTAAAGTAGGGGCATCGTTGTTGTCCCTACATACTAATCTATTCCATTTTACACAGATGTTGCCCAATTGGGAGTGGCTTAGGGTCAACCGTTTGCAAAACGTAGGCCAATCATAGGTCAGCTCTACCCGCCGGACTCGATGACGAAGGGCCATGTTAGTTCGCAAGTCTCGTCTGAACCGCGATTAATCGTCTGGCAAGTGACTAAAATAGCATCTTCAGCCCGCACTTCAAAATTGCTTCCGGCGGTTGTGCGCCAAAAGGGATCGTCAATAGTACTGGGGCTGTAGGGGTCGCCACAATTCCAATCTTCTGGCGGGGTGGTCTGTCCGCTGCGCGTAATCACAAGACATTCCCCCGGTGGCAAGCTGCCGCCCGTAACGCTGCTACCGCGATAGCTATCCGCGCCGTCCACCCCAATAAGTAATTGGCTCACATCCAGCCCGGACTCCCCATCATTCCGAAAAGCAAAGGCCTCAAAATTATAAAAAATTGAAACTACCTCGCCGCCTTCTGGCAGAACAGCCAAAGAAGACGAGGAGGCCGTTGTCGCGCTCGGTTCAGCCTGATCGGTTGGCGTATCTGTTGCAGGACGATCTGTCGCGACGGCGGCAATGGAGGGTGTATTGGTTGATGAAGCTGTTTGGCCTTCTCTATCGCGATTCATGAAGACAAATGCGGCTGCGCTCACAGCACCCACCAGTATGAGTAGTAGAAGAATCCGCAAAATACGGCTGCTGCGCTGCTTTTTTGCGGGTCTTTTAGCTTCAGAAAGCGTTGGGGCATCACCCAAAATTGCTTTAGGGATGGCGGCTTGTTTTTGTGCTTCAGCCGCTTTTTTCTCCGCTAACATCAACTCCATATTGGGAGCTGTCGTAAAAACAGGCGTTGCGCTGCGAAGTATTTCCAGCGGAATCTCGTTCACCTTCGCATTGAGCTGATCGCCATAGCCTTCTTTGACGGCCTCAATAAAGGAAACTGCCGTCTTATGGCGCTTCTTGGGGTCTTTATCTAAGGCTTTTAAGACTTCTCGCTCGACACCACGCGGAATATTGGGGTTAATTGTGCGCGGCGAGGGCGGCGGTTCGCTGATGTGGCTGAGAGCGATCTGCATGGCGGTATCGGCCTTAAAGACCATGCTGCCCGTTAAACCTTCGTAAAGGATCACCGCCAACGAATAAATATCACTTTGCGCTACGGCTCTTTCGGAGGCTAAAGCCTGCTCTGGGGAAATGTAACGCGGCGTACCGAAGGCCGTCCCCATCGTTTTGTCCATTGTGTTCTCATGCTGCTGTTTAAGCACAAGGCCGAAATCGGTCAAAATTGCTTTGCCGGATTTATCCATCAAGATGTTCGACGGCTTTACGTCACGGTGGATAATGCCTGCTGCATGAGCATGATCGAGCGCGGATGCAACTTGCATTAGAATATCGAGCAAACGCTTGGTATCAATCAATTTACCTTGGCGTTGTAAGGCGTTGAGTTCATCCGCCAGATCGCCGCCTTCGATCAACTTCATTGCCAGAAAATAAAGCCCGTCTTGCTCGCCATATTGATAGATGGTGATAATGTTATTATGTTCCATCGTGGCGACGGCTTTGGCTTCACGTTGAAAGCGCCCACTGAGCGTTTCATCCGTTTCCAGCATTTCACGGGTCAGCACTTTGACCGCTGCCATGCGCCCTAACTTAACATCTTCACCTTTATAAATACGCGCCATACCACCCGTCGCCAGCATTTCCTTGAGTTTATAATCACCAAGCTGTGCCCCGACGAGCGTTGCGGGTTTATCGAGTGTGGGTTTAATGGGTCTTTTCGCCATCCGGCTGCCTTTTAGAAAAATTACTTTAGCTTACATTACCTAGCATAAGGCCGATTTTCCACTTTTTAGAATTTAGAAGCAAGTGTACAGGCGATTTCCGAAGACATTGTAACGCTTATGAAAAAAATAAAGGCGCAGTCTATTGCGCCTTTACCTAACTTTTCTCACTTTTTGCACGACCAACTTACTTCAGCAAGCCCAACTGCTCTGCTTGATCCCAATCAAGTTCTTTGCCACGAGACGATGAGGCAGTTTTGGCGGCCTCTTCCATGTTGTCGAAGTCAAAAATATCATTGGCAAGACCGAGATCATCAATGGCAGCGCCAAAGATGTCGTCCAAGTTAAGATTAACAATCGGCTCCAATTTGGGCGCGGCTTCGGGCATTTCTAATGCGGGTGCAGGTGTAACATCAATTACAGCACGCGCCAGCACAATTTGTTCAGCTTCTTCGGTTTCTTTGGGGTTAAGTTTAATCGGTTTAGTGCGTGAAAGAACGGGTTCTTCTTTCTTGACCGCTGGCTGGAAGAAGAAGGCATTTGCACCAAGCAGCGCGATCAAGTCTTCCACCGCCCGCCGTCCCCAGCGGGTGATACCACCGAAATTTTTGGAGCCAGTCTGCCCGTTATACATGACACACATAAAATGATGGAAGCCGATGGAGAGGACGAACACATCATAATCGTCGCCGTCGTAGAATTGAATTGAGGAGATGTTGCCGCCGACCAAATCCTTCACGCCGATATTGGTCGAAAGGATCGGCAGCAAAGCAGTCACTAAGCGTTCCCGATTGATATAACCCACAGCACCGCGTTCCAGCAAAACTTGCCCATCGCGGCTGGCAATGATAATCGCCATCGCAGAAAGCTCGCGCAGTAGCGGATCAACAATATTCTGCGCGGCGCTAATGTCAAACTTCGGTACTGGCCCCATATCCATCGCGGTAGAGGCGACAGACTGCAATGCAGGCGGATTTAACGCGGCAATCATCGCCTCGTGGCTTTCCAGCCCGGCGACCAACACGCGCAGGAATTTTTGTACATCCACTGGGCGCGTCATATAGACATAAGGCGAGTCTTTGGCCGTTTCCTCGTCAAAGTCTTCGGGGTCGCCTTCCTCGCCGAGGATAATGACCGATGTTTTCGGGGATGCTTTTTTGACTTCAATCGCAAAAATGAATCCCTTCAAATCGGCTTGGAGGTCATACGCTGCGACCAAAAGATCACATCCGCCGCCCAATTCCTCCAGCGCATCTGTGCCGCTGGGAACATCAATCTGCCGCATAGGACGGTCAAGCAAATCCATTGCGGAGCGAACAATACGTGAAATTGTGCCTGTAGGGTCTACGGTGATAATGCGAGACATAGAGGGCATAAGCGTTTAACCCAAAATTAGCTTCATTAGAAAAAGACTACGACCCATTATACCGTAGAATCAGTATTGGACTCATCCGAATTCAGTACCACTGCATTAAGGTTCCCTCATGGTTTCTCATTGAGATCACATTTCTCAAACGTTTAGTTAATTCTTTGAAACATCATTTAGCCTTTAGCGATTAGCAGTTAGCGGTTGGCAATTGATTCTAAAGGAATAATTCCCGAAAAAAGAGAGAAAGCGTAGGGCAGCCGTAGCGTAAAGTGCTGTTGTATGGTTTAAAATAAAGTTCATGAGACTTTTAAAACGCCTTCAAAATCTAAGACGTAGATACAAAATTCTACTGGCGCTGGCAACAATAATGGCCGCCCTAAGTATTTTTTCTTATTTCTGGCTGTTCGCTGGCTTGCCTTCAATTAATCAGCTTGAGGCCGGCTTAGCGCTGCCTTCAACGCGCATCTATGACCGCAATCATGTGCTACTTTATGAAATTCTGCCGCCGGAGCAAGGCCGTAATACCGCCCTGATGTTGGATGAAATCCCGGATTTCTGTGAACAAGCCGTCATTGCGGTTGAGGATGCCAATTTTTACAGTCATCCCGGTGTAGATGTGGTAGGGATTGCCCGTGCCTTGGTCATTAATGTGCGCGGCGGAGAAATTCTGGCAGGCGGCAGCACCATCACGCAACAGACAGCGCGTAACCTCTTGCTCGACCCGCAGCAGCGCAGTGAACGCACCTTAAGACGCAAACTGCGCGAGGCGATTTTGGCGATTCGGCTGCAAAATGCCTACAGCAAAGGTGAAATCCTCGCGCTGTATTTAAATCAAACCTATTTCGGCAACCTCGCCTACGGAATTGACGGCGCGGCACGCACCTATTTTGGTAAATCCGCGACAGAACTTTCACTGGCGGAATGTGCGCTTCTGGCAGGCATTATCCAGAATCCGGCTTATAACGACCCTCTATCTCAACCAGAACAAGCAGAAACACGTCGTGAAATCGCATTAGGGCTAATGGTGCAGGAAAGCTACATCACGCAGACACAATCTGAGGCAGCGATGGCGGACGCATTGCAATTCGCCGCCACACGCTTTCCGATTGAAGCGCCGCATTTTGTGATGGCGGTCTGGAAGCAGTTAGAACGCGATTTTCCCGATCAACTCTATCAAGACGGATTGGACGTTATCACTACAGTCGATCTAAACTGGCAAAATACCGCGCAGCAAATCGTACAGCGGCAGTTAGAGTCGATCAACCATCCTCCGATTGGTGGGCGCACACCAGCCAACGCCAATAATGCCGCACTCGTGGCAATTGATCCTTACACGGGGCAAGTGTTGACGATGCTCGGCAGCCCTGATTATTTTGATGAGGCGATTGATGGCGCGGTCAACGCTGCTTTGGCGCTGCGCCAGCCGGGTAGCGCCCTCAAGCCATTTACCTATGCAGCAGCGATGAACCCAGAACATGAAAATCCTTGGACTGCAGCGACAATGGTGATGGATATTGAAACGCCTTTCGTTACCCGCCGTTTAGAAAGTTACACCCCTGCCAATTATGGACTGGTGGAACATGGCCCGGTACTGGTGCGCGAGGCATTGGCTTCGTCCTATAACATACCGCCCGTCGTCGCTTTAAACGAAATCGGCATTGATACGATGGTGCAGCTTGTAGACAATGCCGGACTTTCTACGCTTGCAGCCAACACCAATGTCGATCTATCCATCACACTTGGCGGCGGTGAAGTGCGCTTGCTCGATATGGTGCAAGCCTACAGCATCTTGCCTAACGGGGGGTATCGGATTGAGCCGTTGATGATTTTGAGAGTCAAAACACGCGCTGGCGACACTCTTTACGAATGGCAGCAGCCCGGACTCACGCGCCGCGTTCTCGATGAACAAGTGGCCTTTATCATCACCGATATTCTGAGTGATGATGAAGCACGTATTCCGTCTTTCGGGCGCAACAGCGCGTTGAGTATAGGTCGTCCCGCAGCGGCTAAAACAGGCACGACCACCGATTTCCGCGACAATTGGGTGGTGGGCTATACGCCGAATCTGGTCGTGGGTGTATGGGTGGGCAATGCCGATAATACACCGATGACGGACATCACAGGCGTAACGGGCGCTGCCCCCATCTGGAACGACTTTTTACGAGCGGTGCTTTTGGGTCAGCCGGAGTTAAACTTTCAACGTCCAGAAGGTCTGCATCGTGTGGAAATCTGTGCCTTAAGCGGCCTCTTGCCCACACCAGCCTGCGAACTCCGCCGTCAGGAATGGTTCATCCCCGGTACAGAGCCGACTGAACACGATTCATTTTATCAACCGTTTGAAATTGACCGCGAAACCGGCTTACTGGCGGACGAAAACACGCCTCCTGAACGGCGCATTGAGCAGGTGTTTATTGTACTGCCCCAAGAAGCGCGTGATTGGGGGGTTCGCAACGGTATCCGCCAACCACCGCCCGGCGCGGAGGCACAAATCATTGATGACACATCAGAAGTCCGTCTGCTTGAGCCTGACCCTTATACGATTTTTGAGATTTCACCGCTGATACCTGCTGATTCCCAGCGAATTCGCTTGACCGTCGCCGCGCCACAAGGGACACAATCCGTCACCTATACATTAAATGGGCGGGAAATCGGCACAGTGACCGAAAGCCCTTGGGTGTTGTGGTGGCCTTTACAAATTGGCACCCACCAATTGATCGCTGCCGCTACCCTTGCAAATGGCGCAACGCAAACCAGCGACTCCCTCTCATTCAGCGTGACAGATTATGCGCCGCCTCAATCCACTACAATTATAAACCCATAATAAGATCAAATTAACTTGGCTACAAAAAAATAAAGGTTGTCATATAGGAATTACAACTTAATGGCACAATGACACAAAAACCATCATACGGATTGCTTACAGTAATTCTCGATAAATAATTGGAATTTTTTTAACCACCAAGGCATCAAGAACACCAAGAATTTGAAGCTAAATCTCTGTGTTCTCCGTGCGCTCTGTGGTTAAATCTTTTCCATTTACTTATGTCGGTCTACTTTTACGCAGGTCGATGGGCTTTAGACGAACTCTATGAAAAAGCCAAACAAGCCAATCTTACGATTGGTGAAGTCACTCATTCAGTGGATCTCATCATAAATATGCGTAACAACACAACCACACCAACAAAACTTTTATCGTCGGCACGTCACATAAACGAATTGGTACAACCTAACCAACGTTTCACCATTATAGTCAGTGCGCCGCCTTTTATGAAAGCACTGCTTAGAATTGCTATTCAAATCATACCTAAAATTATGGCAAACTTGCGTTATGTGAATACCCTTGACGAAGCCTTTGCGATTATTGAGCAGGAGAATATCAAGGTCAGATAAATCATCGGAGCCGCCCAGTTGATTGTAAATAATCTGTATAACCGCCGGGATAAGCCTTGAGCGCACCGTTATCCAATTCCACCAGGCGATCAGCCATCCGGTCTAAGAAATAGCGATCATGCGAGATCGCCAAAATCGCCCCGTCGAAGTCTTCCAACGCGCTTTCCAGAACTTCGGTTGAGGCAATATCTAGGTTATTGGTCGGTTCGTCCAAAAGCAAGAAATTCGGCTGCTTGAGCATGATTCGCAGCAGTTGCAAACGGCTGCGCTCACCACCGCTGAGGGAGCCAATCGGCTGGCGTGTTTGGGCATACACAAACGCGAACTTCATCAAATGTGTCACCGCTTCGCCTTCTGGCATCGGCTTGATGTCGCGGATAAGATCAATCGGGGTGCGATGCAGCCAGTCATCGAGCGTTTGATGTTCTTGGGCATAATAGCCCACACGGGCGCTTGGGCCGATCTTAATTACACCTTCCATCGGCTGCAACTGCCCCAAAATTAACCGAAACAGCACTGATTTGCCTGCCCCATTAGGGCCAATCAATCCAACGCGCTCTCCATGCCGGACGAGCAGATTTAAATCAAAGAAAATGGGATCATCATCAAACGCCATCGAGAGCTTGGTAATTTCTAACGCCTTTTCGCTGCCGCGTCCGCCGTCGATTTGCAGATTCATCAAACGTCGCTCGGTGACGCGCTCTATGATCTCGCCATTGGCCTCCATCTTATCGAGCATCTTACGGCGGCTGCGTGCTTGTTTGATGTGCCGTTCATCGACGACCATGCTTGCCCACAATTCAAAGCGTTTGATCGCTTCTTCAATCCGCGCAATCTCTTTCTGTTGGGCGACATACTGCTGCTGTTGGCGCAAACGTCGCAGTTCGCGCTCCTGAGCATAGGCAGTGTAGTTGCCGGGATAAACGGTGATCTTGCCCATCTCTAATTCGACAATTTGCGTTACGGTTTCGTCTAATAAATAGCGATCATGGCTGACGATGACGACACCGCCGTTATAGCTGCGAATAAAAGCCTCTAAGTGGCGCTTGGCGTGTAGATCAAGATGATTATCCGGCTCATCCAACAGCAGCACATCAGGCGCTTCTAAGGCTAATTTTGCCAGTGCGACGAGTTTTTTCTGACCACCGCTGAGGGATTCCGTAAGCAGATCATGATCCTCTCGTGTAAAACCCAATCCTTGCAGCACTTCCAAAACACGGCTGTGATGACGATCTCCGCCCAGTCGCTCAAACATAAGCAGCGCTTCGGCCTGCTGCTCCAGAACGTCCGTCAGCCGATTTGCGTTATTATAAACATCAGGCTCGCCTAATTGATCGGTAAGGTGGTTAAGTTCAGCTTCCACTTCGGCTAATTTGGGCGGCGGGATAAGCGCAGTTTCCAAAAGTGTGCATCCTACTGGCAGCACCACTTCCTGTGGCAGATAGCCCACACTGACCCCGCGCATTTTGGTGACACTGCCGACATCAGGTGTAACCTGTCCGGTCAGCACTTTGAGCAGTGATGATTTGCCCGCGCCGTTGGGGCCAACCAGTCCTACCCGGTCACGATCTCCGACCACCCAGGTTAAATCATTGAAAATTTCACGGGCGGCATAACTGACAGTGATTTTATTGATATTGATGATGTGCATTTTTAGCTCCTTAGCCATTAGCTTTTAGCGATTAGCTTTTGCCCCAGCACATCCTCCACACAGTCGCTCTCTTGAACTTAAAGATTTTAGAGAACAAAAACGACCACAGGCGGGATGCGCTGTGGTCGTCAATAATTACGAAAAGATTACAAAATCTACTCGATCACGAGGCGCATTTCTCCCTATGATCGGCAAAGTTGCTGCCGGTGGAAAACCGAGAAAGTAGGGAGGTGGTCGAAAAGTAGATCATGCAAAATAAGATAACATGAAATTTGGGCGCGAGTCAATCAGAAATTAAAAAATACGCTTTCACTTGCGCTAACCAATCCAGTGCATCACCCTCTACCCCGCTGGCAAATAACAATGCGCGGCGGGCAATCACTGCGTCGACATCCAACTGACGAAAGACTTTTAGGTCATATTCAATCGCTTGAAGCAAGAGAGGCACATTACTGGTATCGCCAAGCGCCAGCATCAACGCCGACCCCGCAGAAATCCTTACTTCGGCGTTTACTTTGTCGTTGGCAATTTCAAGAAAATCGGCTGTCGTTGTCCAACCCGGCATGGCGTTCATATCGGTTGCCAGCGATTGGGCAAATGTCAAATTCCACTGTTTTAAAACCGTCTCGCTCTCAGCCACCACGTCAGCTAGGGCAGCACAGATCGCCGGGATTTTTTCGTCTGCCGAGGCGTGATTCGCTGTCTCCACGCCGATTTGCTGCATTTCGGCATCGGTTAAATCGACCCCGCGCTCCACCAATAAGCGCTTAAACTGGCGCAGCAGAATCGTCACCAGCTTATCAAATTCCCACGTTTCGACATTAGAGGCACGATCTGGAAGCATAATTTGAACCACCAAGAATTTTACAAACTGCTGAAAACTTCTTTGCGATAACGTTCACGCAGGACATCAATGCTTACTAAATCCCCATTTTGATCTTCACTTAACCAAAATTCCCAGCCGTTGAAGTTGGTCATGCCCTGCACATGCGCGGCGACTTGATGAATCGACCCGCTGAAACCGTCCGTAATGAGATATGAATCCGCATGAATGACGGCGCAATATTGGCGATCTTTTGAATAAAGCGTTTGCCCCGGCTGAAGATAGTCTGATTCAATCAAGCGCCCAAATGCGATACGCGGTTGTCCGCGTTTGGAGGGCGTAATCAGCAGTACTTCGTCGGCTGTCGGTTCGGGAATAGAGTCAATCCGCTGACGGGCGACCTTAACATAAGCCGTTTCCATCTCAATCCCGATGAAATGCCGTTTCAGCTTTTTAGCGACTGCGCCCGTCGTCCCGGAACCGAAAAAGGGATCGAGGACAATATCGCCGGGATTGCTGGACGACATCAGCACCCGATACAGCAGCGCTTCCGGCTTTTGGGTGGAATGGGCTTTTTTGCCGTCGATTTTGAGACGTTCCGCGCCGGTACAAAGCGGAATCTGCCAGACATTCTGCATCTGCTTATCTTCGTTCAGGTGCTTCATGGCGTGATAATTAAAGGTATATTTTTTCTGCTCGGCAGATTTTTTCGCCCAGATCAGCGTCTCGGTGGCATTGGTAAAGCGCGTTCCTCTAAAATTGGGCATCGGATTGCTCTTAACCCACTCGACAGAATTGAGTATCCAATAACCTAAATCCATTAAAACCGTGCCGACGCGAAAGATATTATGATACGAGCCAATCACCCAGATTGTGCCGTTATCCTTTAAAACACGGCGGCATTCACCGAGCCAAGCACGGATAAAAACATCATACTCGGCAAAATCCGCGAATTTATCCCATTCATCATCTACAGCATCCACCACAGTCCGGTTAGGCCGCCGGAGTTCCTGCTGAAGTTGCAAGTTATAGGGCGGGTCGGCAAAGATCAAATCAACCGATTTTTCCGGCAGCGATTTAAGGATTTCGATGCAATCGCCTTGCAAAATTTGATTAAGTGGCAAATTAGACTTCATGACGCGCACCGTTTAAAAACAGGAAAAGATTCAACGCAAAGGCGCAAGGGTTGCCAAGATTCGCAAAGTGGTTCTTAACCAAATTTTCTTTACGTAACTCTGCGTTCTCCGTGTCTTTGCGGTTCATGATTGTCCTTATTGACATTGTTCCAATCCTGCCGCTGCATCGCCCAACAACCAACATTGCAGTGCCATGATGCCTGCCAGATTGCGCTCGAAATCGGTATCGGTGGTATTGGCGAGTTCCACATCAGCCGCAGGGATACCTAATCCATCTACCCATGTCGATGCTGTCCCTGTTACGGGATAGCTCGTAAATTCTGTGCCATACGTATAGCCTGTCGCCTGACCATAAACCGCCGACATGGGGCCGGAAATATTGCCGGAAGGACAATCGCCAGAAAATACGCCATTGGCAGCGCTGTGATAAAACAGCACCGTCGCAGGACGAATTTGGAGGATATACGCCGCCATCCCCACTGATTCTGGTTCAGAAAACGCGCTCGCCCCTGGATTGACAGGTGTCTCACGGAAGACCGCGTCAGCCTGCCAATCGCAGCCCCAATTGCGATTCAGATCAACGCCATTGGCATTAAAGCGGCCTTCTATCGTCCGTCCAAGTGTTAATCCATCAGGATTGAGTGTGGGAATTAGTACCAAACGCATCCCCGGCAGCACAGCGCTTGGCGTATTTTGGAAATATAGGATTAGCTCGCTAATCAATTCAGTCGTGTTCGATTCCCAACCGCCATGTATCCCCCCCACCAGCATCAAAATGGTAGTGCCGTCGCCGATGCTGCGCGACACCAAATCGCGCCCTTGTACCGACTTGCCAAACACATAATCCGGCGCGACGAATGCCGCGAGTGGATCATTAAAGGACGGCGTGGAAGGCGGCATAGTGGGAGTCACGATAACGGGTCCCGCAGCAGAGTTTAAGGCTTGCGATTGAATCGGGATAATGACGATGGGCGCGGGGGCAGGCGCTCCCGTCATAGCGAGATTTTGCACAAACGGCGTAAAAATAGGCGTAATCGCAGGCACATCCGCCGGAATAAACGTCGGGGCAGGCTGCAAATTAAGCGCCGTTGCAGGCATGAATGTCGCTGCCGGAATGGGTGCATTAAGGGTGTTGGTCGCCACCGAGCGCAACGCCCTTGTAGGCAGCAGTGTGACCGTCATGAGGGGGACATCCGTCGGGAAAACGACCCGTGTCGGCAGTGATGCTTGCTCTGGTACAGAAGTCAATTGGCAAGCGCCGAGACAGCAGAGTATCATTGTCAAGAAAATGATGTTAATTTGTTTCATGAAAGCTCTTATCTTTATCCTACCGGAGGCGGCCTGTGTCTAAAGCGAGACTCTGGATTTTATCCATGGTGCTTATTGTACCGCTAATCGTGACGGCGTGCGGCGGCGAAAGCCAAGAAGTCGTCCAAGTACCGACTCGTGTGGTATTACCAACCGATCAGGCGACAATTACGCCCACTTTTACCCCGGTGGCAACATGGACGAATACTCCAACGCCAACGATCACCGCCACCAGCACAAATACATCTACTCCAAGCCGCACCCCTACCGCGACCATCACGCGGACGGCAACCGCAACCCGTGTGATATCGACAGCAACTTTTACGCTCACCCCAACCTTTACACTCACGCCAACACCCATTGCCACCGTAACGCCCAATGTCGCGCAAATTATCGCCTTCAGCGTCAACCCGGTTGCCGCACCTGCTGGAAGCGCGGTGACATTAGCTTGGCAAACGGCAAATGTCGACTCAGTGCGGATTGACCAACTGAATGCACAAGGCGCGGTTGCCCAAACCTTCTCAGTCGCCTTTACAGGCACTTTACCGGTTACGCTGCCCAGCCAAGCCGGACAGATCATTTATCGACTGGTTGCGATTCGACTCGGTCAGCAGATTACACGCGATGTCGCCGTCACTGTTCAAATCGTCTGCTCAACCGCGTGGTTCTTCGGCAATCAACTCGCGCCTGCGGATGCGGGCTGTCCGATTGGCCCCGCCGCGACAGGTCAGGGCGTGGTGCAGCCTTTTGAGCGTGGACTGATGATTTTCGTCACGGCAGGAGCACAAAACAAGGTCTATGGTCTTATTTACGCCTCCGGCAGCACAACCAGCGGTCAATATATGGTGTATGACAATGGATGGGATGGAGCCACGACTTACCCCTGCCCATGCGGGACTGCACCTGCCGGATTTTTTGATCCAGGTGGCATATTTAATTGGCTTTATAACAACACCAATGGCACGGCTGGCCCTTGGTATGGCGCGAGTGGAATCGGATGGGCTACTGGGCTGGCGGATACCGTCTCATCGCAAACACTACAAGCCCAGCAGCAAGGAACCGTTTTTTACTTACAGGTACCAGGTTATGGGGTGCTGCGCTTTACAGGCACGGCGATTACGGGACAGTGGTCACGTTTGCCGGGAACTTGAGTTCATTACCGCCACAAAATGCGTAGAGGTATTATGCCTCTACGCGGTTTTTCATGAGATCTACTTCGGGATATTTGATTCGCTGCCCTATTACCTTCTGTTTCGTAGCTGTTCTTCGATGTGCTTATGAAGCGCCTTTGTCTTGACTCCATACGTTTGCAGAAGCGCACTGCCCGAAGAGTCAAGCACAAGCGCCAACAAAAGATGTTCTGTGCCTGTAAAATGACTGCCAAGCGACTGAGCCTGTTCAATCGCCTGATCTAAAACGACTTCCATGCTAATCAAAGTCAGGGCATCGCGTTCATTCAAGCCAAATTCCAAACGTTGAATATCCAGCGTACTTTGTTTAAGTAAGGCTGCTGTCGCGCTGCGCTTTTCCCTCGCCAAAATAAGCAATAAATGTCCAATACCGACGGTAGGATGATCCAGCGCAATCGACATCTGTTCGGCAGCATTGATAACTCGGCGGGAAAGTTCGCTTAAACGCGCATTCCGCCGCCCCAATTCCAGGCTAAATTCCGTCAGACCATCACTGACAGCACGGCGTACCCGACGGCGCACCTGATCGGGCTGAACATTGAGCAGGTGAAGTAAATCGCTGGCGTTGCCGATATTGGTGCGCGTAATCCCCAACAGCAGATGCTCCGTCCCGATATAATGATGACCGAGCCAAGAGGCCTCATCCTCCGCCAATTCCAGCGCAATATCTAGCGCAGCATCATTCGGGGGCGATTCAATCAACTGCTCGGTTGGCAGGGTCAACACCGCAAGATGGGGGGTGGCACGGCTGGCAGTCAAACTTAATTCATTCAGCACCGCGTAACCAATACTGCCCTCCGTCAGCATCACCCCAACCAGTAAATGCCCCGTATCGAGACGCGGATGCCGAAAACGACGCACCAACACCCCAGCATGGGTCAATGCACGGCGGGCATGATGACTATAGCGGTTGTAACTCGCCATCGGGATTTCATCGCCTGAAGTTAAATTTGACACTGTACAGCAATTATATGCGGCGAGTTAAGCGCATCGCAAACACTCACTCTATGATGAGTTCAGCCAGAAGCATTTGCGCCTCACGCAAATCGCTCGTGTCGAACCCCTCACTAAAGACAATGTAATGTTCTGTAATAAGGTCGCAGGCCTCTTCCGTGCGGCCTTGCTGCTGCCAGAGACGGGCTAACCGGATGGCTGTCCGCAAGGCAGGTGTCCGTGCGCCACGCCTTTGCGCCACTTCGATAGATTTTTTAAAATTCGCCTCCACTTCATCCACAGATTGACCTTGCCGCAAAACAAACTCGCCTTTTAAGCGATAAAGCTCGGAATGACACCAATATTCCCCATTTCTTTCTACCATTCTAAAGGCTTCCTCAAGGCTGTTTTCTGCTTGGGTAATTTCGCCAGCCTGTGCTTGCATCTCCGCCAGAAGCCCTAAGAAAAACGGCATACAAAATTCCGCGCCCGTCGCACGATAGGCGATGAGTGCCGCCTGCATCTGAGGTAAGGTTACTTCCAAAGGCTGACCCAACCGTGCGCCGCTGGCAGCTTGGAAAATCTGTGCCAGCGCCACGAACAAACTATAATTTTTCTCCTGTGCCAGCGCCACACTCGCATCCGCCCAACGGCGTGATTCGGCATAATCCCCGCGAAAATATTGGATGGTGCTTGTCCAATGCCGCGCAAAGACAATACTCATAGGATGTGACAACATTTCTGCGACAGCAATCGCCCGATTGCCATACTCAATCGCCCGATCAGGATAACCCAATATCCAATAGGTAATGCCGAGCAAGACAATGCCAGCCACACCAAAATCTTGTACGGCATTGGTCTGAATATTGTGGCGGGGACGGGTCGGATCATAGTTGTTGACCATTGCTTCCAGATGACGTTTGGCAGCTTCATGCTCCCCCATAAAACCGACAGTCTGCCCAAGAATTAAGTGCGCGGACATCTCCCCAACCGGAGATTTTAAGGTTTCCGCCAGCAGCAGCATTTCCAGCCCAATATCGCTGGCAGTGCGATAATCCGCTCGTGCGATGTAATATCCCGAAAGATTTGCTAATACCACCAGCATTTGCGGCGCGGTGCCAATTTTTTTGCTCATCTCGCGGGCGCGTGTGTAGGCCTCTTGTACTTCCGGCGCACCGTAACCGTCTGCCGCCATCGTCGCTAAACCGATTGCAATGAGCAAACCGAGTTCATGCTCTGTTTTCTCGGCATAATCCGGCACAGCATCTAACAGCGCTAATGCACGGTTAAAATAGTGGATCGCTTCGCGGTTGGCACTGCTGCGGATGGCTTGTTCACCCGCCAGGCGAGTATAGCGCAGTTCACGCATGACATCCCCGGCCTTGCCCCAATGATAAGCGAGTTGATTGGCGTATTGAGTTCGGTCACTATGGAGCGCTTCCAAGGCTTTCGCCACTTGTTGATGCAACCGACGGCGCTCATTAGGCTCAAGCTCCGCCAACAGGCCTTCGCGCAGTTTATCGTGAGCAAAACGCCAACTGCCTTCGCGTGTGCCGGATTCGCCCACTTCCAACACCGCAGCGGCGGCACAAGTCGTCAGCCAAGTGTCAAGATTAATAGTGGGTTCTATGGCTCGCAATAGGTCAAGATCAATTTGCCGCCCCACGACAGCCGCAATATTCAACAGAAGCCTGGCTGAATTGGGAACACGCTCCAACCGACGCTGCACGACCTTGTTAATGCCCCCAGCAAAAATATTATTTGGCAAGGTCTTGCTGCCGATTTGGTCAAGCTGTCCGGCATCTTCTGCCAGAACACGCGCCACTTCGACCATGAAAAAGACATTGCCTTCGGTTTCCCGCTGCAATAAATTAATGACCTCTGGCAGCCGTCCCGCCTCACCCAACATCGATTCGCTCAATATGGCGATACTGCTTTCCGTCAGACGTTCTAATTTGAGCAACCGCATATTAGGCAGATCATTGACCAGTGTGGCACGTTCATCATCACGGTAACTAGCGACAAGCATAAGCGGCCAATCCGCCATTCGTGCCGTCAGGTCGGCAAGCAGAGTTAGGCTTTCGCTCCCGATCCAGTGAATATCTTCCAGAATAATCAGCATTGGCTGCCGATCATCACGCAGTACCCGCAGGAGAATAGCCTGAACAATATCGAGCAAACGACGCTGCGCGGCCTGTGGGTCGATTTCCGGCGGATCGTCCACAGGACGACCAATTAAGACCTGAATGTCCGTTACGAAGGGCTTTAAGACACGCGCTTCCTCATCGGTGAGTCTCGTCATCAGCACTAAACGCCGTAATACTTCGCGCCATGTAATGTATAGGCTGCCGCCTTCGCTCACAGACTGTCCACGCAGCACAGCTACGCCTTCCACCAGCGCGACGGTGCGTAACTCTTCTAATAAACGAGACTTCCCTACGCCGCTTTCGCCAGCAATGCGCCACGCATTTCCCTCGCCTTGCATCATGCGACGCAGCGAAGTATTTAACTGATCGAACTCCGCCTCTCGCCCGACAAACTGCGCCGCTTGTAAAAAACTCTCGCGGGTTTCGCGGCTGTCTTGAGAGCGCAAATTTGGAAACGCCCGTCGATAAAGTTCAATCACTTCGGCTGGGTCTTGATAGCGTTCCAACGGGGCTTTAGCGAGCAACCGCGCAATACCGATTGTCATCTCCTCACTGACATCCAGCGGACTCAGATCAGGCAGCGTGAGCAGGACATCACGAATAAGATTGGTCGGGTTATCAGTATCAAACGGATGCCGCCCTGCGAGGAGTTCATAGGTGATAATGCCAAATGTATACAAATCGGAGGCTTCGCTGGTGGGTTCACCCTGTAAAACTTCGGGGGCCATATAAGCCAACGTCCCCATCGCATCGCTGCCGCTCCTGTCATTACGATCTCGCGCTGCCGCCAAGCCAAAATCCAGCACTTTAACGGTACCGTCTACAACCAAAATATTGGCGGGTTTAAGATCACGATGTAAGACATTGCGCCGATGTAAATAAACCAAGGCTTGTAACACTTGAATAAGCAGTTCAAGGCGCTTGATAATCGGCAGATTTTGCACAACTTGGGTGATCTGCTGGGCATTTTCCAAATAATCCATCGTAAAGTAAGGCTGACGGTCTAAAGCGCCCACCTTTGGATCGGTAAACCCATAATCCAATACACTAATGATGTTGGGGTGACGCAGTGAGGCTAATATTTTGAATTCTTGGGCAAGATGCAAACGATAATCGAGGTTGGTATCCAGCTTGAATTGATGAATTTTATCTGGTGATGTGACCCGTTTAAGGGCAACAATATCGCCAGTGAGCCGGTCATAAGCACGATAGACGATACCCATCCCGCCTCGACCAATTTCATCCAGTACCCGATAGCGCTTCCCAACTAACTCACCCGTCTCGCTCATCCAACTCTGCCCCACACATCGTTGATAACATTTTTTAAATTGACATTTCTAATTGTACACGATCAGCCGATGGATGCTGTAATTTGGTCTACAGTCCGTTTACAAATGGTATGTTCGTAGTGTTTTTCTTAATAACTTGACAAAGCCCTTTAATATGGCTTATGCTCAATTATGATAATACATGGGTCATTCTTATCGTCAAAAATGGGGCGAAATCGATATTTTTAGTCGAGGCAAAGTTATGGTAAAAATTCAACTTGTTAATTTACAAATTCCCACCCGCGTATGGGTGGAGCTTCATGCTGGCGACCCTGATGCGCGTGATGTCATCGTGCAAATGGAAGACGGCACCATTTATACGGCTGTATTCGTAACACTCTCTTATTTGCAGCGGCAAATGGAACTGACGTTTGAAATGTGCCAGCAAGTGCCGGAGACCGCGCCGGTACGTTTTGCTGCGCTGGACACGCCCCACATCGTCCTCGACAATCTGGAACGAGACACAATCGAAGACACGCTTGATAATTTATTAGCGATGGAAGTCTTCGAGGGTGTTTTTACCCGCGTTACAGAAAAAGCTGAAGAGACTCAAACCACCACTACAATGACTGACACTGGACGACGCGCCACTCAGGAGGTTGCTGCCGTTGTTCTGTCGGATGTTCTCGTGGTTGAAGCCTAGCCAGAAGTAAGCCTTTCTCGCACAACTTCATAGGCGGGCATATCCCCGCTGCTTGCACACGCAAGGACGTGAGAACATCAACAGCCCTGAGTAAAGCGCTGGTCGTGTTTTCGCGTCTTTGCGTTTTGCTATTATTTAGTCATGAGTGGACACGCCATGAGTAATGAGGAGGACGTTTGTTATGATGTGGCGAACTTTTAGCGCATTTTGCTGATATTCAGGTTGAAACTTTGACCTTTGTCTTTTATCTTTTGCTGAAAGCTGATTGCTGACAGCACACCGCTCAATCTTGATCCTAACTGCTTGGAGAAAAAATGTCTGAACAACGCTACGAAGACAGCCAACTTTATAAAATCCGGCACTCGCTCTCTCATATCATGGCGCAAGCCATGCTAGAGCGCTTCCCGGATGCTAAAATCGCCATCGGTCCGCCGATTGAAGATGGCTTTTATTATGACTTTGAACTGCCACACTCCCCCTCCGATGAGGATTTAAAGTGGGTGGAAACGCGCATGAAGAAGATCATCGGTGGCAATCATGCCTTCACCGTGCGTGAAGTCTCCGCCGACGAAGCGCGAGAACTCTTTAAGAATCAGCCGTACAAGCTGGAACTGATTGATGATCTTGTGGCTGGGCGCGAGGACGAAAACGGCAATCAAATCGCCGCACCCGCCGAGAAAATCACGCTGTATACGCAGGACAAATTCACGGATTTATGCCGGGGGCCGCACGTCGTCAGCACGAAGCAAATCGACGCGAAAGCCTTTAGCATCACCTATAAGCCGCTGGCGGGAGCCTATTGGCGCGGTGATGAACATCGCCAGCAGCTTACGCGCATTTACGGCACGGCCTGGGAAAGCGCGGACGATCTTAAGGATTATCTGCACCGCCTTGATGAAGCCAAACGGCGCGATCATCGTGTGGTCGGCGAAAAATTGGGACTGTTCGTTATTGACCAACTCGTCGGCAAAGGTCTTCCGCTGTGGAAGCCTAAAGGCACGATTCTGCGTGATACGCTGGAACGTTGGCTGCGACAGGCACAGATCGACGGCGGCTATCAGCCTGTTATCACGCCCCATATCGGTAAGCTGGATTTGTATAGAACGTCGGGACATTATCCCTATTACAAAGACAGCCAATATACGCCGATTCAAGTCGATGACGAAGAATTTTTGCTCAAGCCGATGAACTGTCCTCATCACTGCATGATCTACAAGAGCGACATGCACTCGTATCGTGATCTGCCGATTCGTTACGCAGAATTCGGGACGGTGTATCGCTATGAACAATCAGGTGAACTGCACGGACTGACGCGAGTGCGCGGCTTTACGGTAGATGACGCGCATTTGTTCGTCACGCCGGAGCAGCTTTTGGAGGAATTCATCAAAGTCGTCAAATTGATTCAATATGTATTCGGATCGCTTGGCTTAAATGACTTTCGGGCGCGTGTCGGTTTACGTGATCCCAACAGCGACAAATATGTGGGTGATGATGACCTATGGGAAAAAGCGGGCGGCGCAATTTTGCAGGCTTGCAAAGAACTGAATTTGCCGCATTCCATCGAAGAAGGCGAAGCAGCCTTCTATGGCCCCAAGCTGGATTTCATCTTCCGCGATGCCCTTAAGCGTGAATGGCAGTTAGGGACGGTGCAGGTGGATTACAATTTACCAGAACGTTTCGATCTGGAATATGTAGCAGAAGATAACACGCGCCGCCGTCCAGTGATGATTCATCGTGCGCCTTTCGGCAGCATGGAACGCTTTGTTGGCATTTTGATCGAGCATTTCGGTGGGGCGTTCCCCGTCTGGTTATCGCCTGTGCAAGTGATGGTTATACCGGTTACGGACAGCCACATCGAATATGCGGAAAGTGTAGCAGCCCAATTAAAGAAATCCGGCTTGCGTGTGGAAGTGGATAACGGCAAGGCACGGATGGGCAACAAAATCCGCCAAGCGCGTGAGCAGCACATCCCCTATATGCTGATTGTTGGTGATAATGACATCGCGGCAGGAACGGTCAGTGTCCGGCTGCGGACGGATGAAGACCTCGGTGCGCTGCCATTGGCAGATTTCGCCGCGATGGTGACAGGCATCATTGATAACCATTCCCTCGACTTGCGCTAGTAGCATAAGCAAAAGGGGTAAATTTTTAGCTAGAATCTGGTTAGAACTTTGTCCCTTCCCCTTTTTCTTTATGGTCATATCGACCTGCGCCTAACTATTGAGGTATAATAAAGCAAGCCCTCATAGCTAAGTGGTTCTTAATTCAAATATGCTAAACATTGATTTGCGTACAAAATTAGCAGCTTTCCAAAAGCATACTTTTCCGCTTTTTGACGATACGATTCCTCACATCCCTCAGCGCACGGTATGGTTATTGACCGTGATGACTATACTACTTGTAATCTTCAACCTAGCGACCCTCATGTTCATGGGGTCGCTGGGGTATCCAATACGTACAGTGATCGCGCTGATCGGTATGGGCATCATCATCGGTGCGGGAATTTACCTGCTACGTCGCAGCCGTTACTACAACCTGCAACTGAAAGAGCAGTCTCGTGCTTTAATCGAAAACGAAGAACGCTATCGAAGTCTCATCAAGCTGAGCTTTGAAGCCCTCTTACTCCATGACGAAGGTGTAGTTGTAGACGGCAACGAGACCTTGGAGCGTATGTTCGGTTATACGCTTTCAGAAGCCATTGGAAGATCCGTATTGGATTTCGCCGCGCCGGAATCGCGCCGTGACTTGATTAATCGGCAGCGGTTGAGTATTGGCGAGGGTACTTTTGAATCCACTGCCCGCCGCAAGGATGGCTCGACTTTTCCTGTGGAAATATTGGAGCGGACAGCAATTTACCGGGGACGACCCGTGCAAGCTGTCGTCATGCGTGATATTACTGACCGTAAACGGTTGGAAAATCAAAAGATCGAATTAGCGGTTGAACGTCAGCGGGTGAATGTGCTTCAGCGTTTCATCAGCGATGCCTCTCATGACTTCCGAACCCCCTTAACGACGATGAAAACCAGCCTATATCTGATTAAAAATATCAAAGATAACCCTGAAAAACAGGCGCGATATATTCAAACGTTGGAACAGCAGACCAGCCGTTTGGAAAAGCTGCTCGATGACCTGCTCATCATGTCCCGATTGGAACGTGCGGCGGATGAATTCTTGCTTGATCCAATCGAACCGAACAGCCTGCTGCGCGAAATAAGCGCGATCTTCCAATCGCGTTACCAGAACAGGGCGCAAACACTCGTCATGGCATTGGACGAAACAGTGCCACCCATCTGGGCAGATAAAACCATGTTGGCACAGGCGCTTAATCGTTTGTTGGAAAATGCGTTTAATTACACCCCCGAAGAAGGCAAAGTGACCTTGCGAACCAGTATTTCCGGGGCATGTGTGCGGTTAGAAGTCGAAGATACGGGCATGGGTATCGACGCGGAAAATTTGCCCTATATCTTCGATAGTTTTTATCGCGCCGATACAGCGCGAGGCGTTAACGGCGGCGGCACAGGCTTAGGATTAGCGATTGCGCGTAAGATTATCGAAGCGCACGATGGCAGTATTGAAGTAAAAAGCATGTTAGGAAAAGGCACCAGCGTCAGCGTCCTGCTGCCTTATGTTACAGCACAGCTATCGACTCAATCTCAACCAGCGCCCCAATCGGCAGTCGCCCAGCCTGTATTGTAGTACGGGCAGGCGGTGCATCGGGGAAGAACGTCGCATAAATCGTATTCATCTCCGCGAAGTCGTCCATATTTGCTAAAAACACGCTTATCTTGACGACTTTATCTAAAGATGACCCCGCCGCTTCTAAAACGGTGCGAAGATTTTTCAAGACCTGTTCCGTCTGTTCACGGATTCCGCCTTCGATCATTTTTCCCTCTGCGAGAACAATCCCCACCTGCCCGGCGGTATAGACCATGCCATTAGCAATAATGGCATGAGAATACGGGCCGGCGGCGCGAGGTGCGTTTTCTGCAAAAACAACTTGCTTAGTCACGTTTTATCTCCTTAAAGCACATTTAAATTCACACGTACATTAACGCGCCCTAAAATATCGTGCAAGGACAAGCATTCCACGCTACAATAGGACAAATGAGAAACTAACGACAGGTGTGCGATATATGAACAAAGTTTACAGTTGGATAATCGGGTTATCTGCCGGAGTAGCACTTGGCGTACTGCTGATCGCGCTGTTTTCACCTGTTTCCGGGGATGAAGTCATCCGCCGCCTGAAAGCGAGCTTTGATGAAACCTTAGAAGAAGCCCGCCTCGCGGCTGAATCCAAACGAAAAGAACTGGAAGCAGAACTGGCGAAAATGCAAAAAAGCGCTTAGTTGTAGAGGACAGCCTATCGTGCATTGACCGTCAAGGTATAGGGCATTGGCACAGTCGTCACAGGCGCAAAGGGCGTAATCGTCAGCTTAACCCGTTCCACGCCCTCGACCAGCGGCACTAGTTCGATGGCATCTATGGGTGAGCGCCAGCGCGTAACCGTCACATCATTATCCGTAAATTGAATCATCTGCACCCATACCTGCTGCGGCAGCACATTATCCATCCAAATCCAGCCTTGCGGCTGCCAGCCATCCTCGCCCGATTCAAAATCACTGAAATAGCCGATTTCGGGAATCGTCACATCATCAATAATCATCCCCGGTAAACTGATTGCATCGTCAGTAATCAACGAAAACCGTACTTGGACATTTGCTAATCCGGCATAGGCATCAAGCGACACGCTGTTTTCGATCCACCCGCCTGAGTCGCCGCTGTAGCCTATGCCATAAGCGTTACCATGTGGATTCGCGCTCGTCATATCCGGCGCGGGCAGGATGTCCCACTGTGCGCCATTATCCACACTCGCCATCACATAGGCATAATCCCAATCGGGTTCAATCTGATACCATGCCTGATAAGTCAGAGTCGCGGACTGAACATCGGAAAGATCAAAAACACGCGTTAAATTCAGTTCGCTGGCATCCGCTCGATTGCTATACCAAGTATGCTGTCCGCTATAGGCCGCCGCTGGAACGAGCGAAACGGTTTGCGGCGCAGTGAGCGTGACTGTCAATGTGGTGGCTTCATCCGGCACAGTAAACTCATAAATATCAGTCCCGTATTGATTGACTGTTCCCGCCGCAAGATAAGGATAAGCATTAACATTGGCAAGCACCCGCGTGTTCAAGACATCTCCAGCATAGCCGTAACGCCCATCTTCGAGCGCAGAATTTTGGATGACATTCGCCAGCGCCCAATCCGCGAAAAAGACATCTACACCCGTTTCGCCTAAGCCGCGCAGCGTATTATCAAATGATGCCAGTCCGTTGGCAGGATCGGCACTCAATGCTTGAATCGCTTCCAGCCCATAACGCTCATAAAAATAGATGATGAACAGCATCGCCGCGCCATAATGTACCCCATTGGAAGAATCATAAGCCCAAGTGTTCAACTGTGTTGCTGGCGCAAAGGCGAAATCCTGCCCTACACTCAGCACATCGCCGTAACCGAGGTAATATTCGGTGAATTTAGAAAATCCCTCATCCAGCCAAGTGTCTTCGTTGGGGTCAATATTGGAACGAATCATGTGCTGGAACTCATGCGCGAGGGTGCTTTCTACCGCGCTTAAATTGATGCCTATCGTGTCGAGGTTGAAGAACATCATTTCGTGTTCGTTGCTATAAGCGATCACTTCATCAGGATAGCTATGCCTTCCAGCGTAATAAGCAAGCGTACCACCGCCTAAATTAGGGGTGAACAAGCCATAAATACGCGGATCACCATCAATGCCGGGTGTCGATTCGCTGCCCCACAGTTTACGCACTTCAGGGTAAATAACGTCATCAAAAACTTGTGCTAACCCTAAAAGCGCATCGTCGGGAACGGCTGAGCCGTCTTCCACCCAGAGATAACTATGTTCGCCCACAGCCCGCAGCACCGCCGTCACTTCAAAAGTTTGTTCTTCAGAAAGGTTACTCGCCCAAAACCTCTCGCGCTCGCCGATTTGCAATAAGGGTGCTTCTGTTGGTGGAGACGGAATATCCGTTACCCCCAATAAGCGCCGCGCCAGATCAACCCGATCAGCCGGAGTCACCTGCGCGTTTTGTAAAGCGATCAGCGTGGGATAATTTACTGCTTCTGATTGAGAAAAAAGCGGGGATTTAAACGCAAAGGCACAAAGAACGCAGAGAATCGCAAGGAAAAAGCGGTTAAGATTTGCCATGCGCGTCATGATAACATCATCGCCTAACGGCTGCGGCGGTTGCGTTCTTGGAGGAGGTCATCCAGCGAGACAAGTTCGCCATCTTGTGCCGATAGCCGCTGGCGCAAATCATCCAGTTCGTTATCATCGAGAGAAGCCAACAATTTTCTCACGCGGCTGTCCACGCTGCGTTTAGATTTTTCGGCTTGGGCTTGTGCTTGATCGCTTGAACTTAAGCCAAGTGTACCGTTCCAGATAAAGCGTGTCGCGGCAGCGGTTACGATGCCGAAAATAGCAAACATGACCGTGAGCGTACTGACGGCCCCTTCGCTCATCATAAAACTGTTACCGATCAAGACCGTCACGCCGCCTGCCAGCATCAGCCAGATAAAAATCGTCGCCGCCAAACGCTCACGAACATACATAGCATCTGCTCCTGCCTATAAGGTCTATATGCCTATACGCAAATTCTAGCCCAAAGTCGCTAACTACTGAATACAATTTTGGCTTTTGGTGCAGCGCTGGCGATTTCCGCCGCCATTTCGGTAAACATCGCCATCACACGTTTCGTGAGTTCGCCGGGGACACCCGCCCCAATCGTGCGATCATTGACCTGCACAATCGGCATCACTTGTTTATTGCTGGCAGTGATAAACACCTCATCCGCTTGATACAGATCATCAAGTAAAATATCACGGATTTCCAGCGGGAACACGTCCTTCACCAAATCCAAGACTGCCCCGCGTGTGATTCCGTTCAAAATCCCCTCACCGGGTGTGACGAGAACGCCGTCATAAAAGGCGAATAGATTAGTCGTCGTCCCTTCTAAGACGCGTCCAGCGGCATCGGTATAAATCGCTTCAATCGCGTTTTGTGCTTTGGCTTGTTTGAGCGCCCGAATCGCGGGGATGTAATTGATGGTCTTCGCGCCCGGCAAATAGCGATCTTCGCGGACGGTGATGATTTTCGCGCCGTCGGTATAGTAATGGGCCGCCGGTGGCATCGCCGGATAGACCAGCACCAGCAAACGCGGCTCCCCTGATGGTGTGATGTAATCGATACTATCGCCGCCCGTCACGACGATTCGCACATTGCTTTCAGCATGATCGTTGCGTTCCAGCGTTTCTAGCACGATGGCTTTGATCTCGTCAGGTGTCCAAGGCATATCAAGCATGATTTGTTCAGCCGAGCGAAACAAACGGGCGATATGCTGCTCCAGATGAAACGGCTGACCGCCATATGTCCGCATAAAATCGAATACGCCATAGCCGCGCAAAATCGCTAAATCGGAGGCAGGGATGCGGGCTTCTTCTGCCGCGACAAATTCGCCATCAATGTAGTAAATGCTGTTCATGCCATATCCCTCACAGGCTGAAACATACAACCCTAAAAACCATCAAGTTTGTGATTGTAATCGAATTTTTTTCATAGAAAGAGCGTCAATCCATGCAAAATATTCGGGACATTCTCTGTTTAATCTGCCCGAATCACTTTCAACTTGTCACTTTCAACTGCGATTTACATCGCCACCGTGCCACCATCAATCGCCAGCGCATGACCATTAACGAAAGACGACATATCCGAAGCCATATACAGCACTGCATCAGCGATTTCTTCCACCCGCCCCAAGCGCCGCATCGGGGATGAATTCATCACGCCGTCTTTCATGCGCGGTACTTCATCAATCATCGTTGTCACCATCGCGGTTTCGGTAAAGCCGGGGCAAATCGCATTCACGCGAATCCCTTGCCGCGCAACTTCTAAAGCAGTCGATTTCGTCAGACCGATAACCCCATGCTTGCTGGCGGAATACACCGCATTGCCACGAAAGCCAAGCAATCCCGCGATAGATGCGATGTTGACAATCGCGCCGCCGCCGCGCTTAACCATTTGCGGAATTTCATACTTCATACACAACCACACGCCCTTGAGATTGACGTTCATCACAAAATCCCAAGTGGCTTCATCCAGTGTCTCGGTATTCATGAGCGCACCGCCCACCCCTGCGTTATTGACGGCGACATCTAATCCGCCGAAACGCTGTACAGTCGCTTCAACGAAGGCTTCTACCTCATTAGGACGGGCAACATCGCACTTCATAAAAAAGGCCTGTCCACCCATCGCCTGAATCTGGCGGGCAGTTTCTTCCCCATGAGGCACGTTCACATCAGAGACAGCGATCATCGCGCCTTCTGCGGCTAATCGCAAGGTACTGGCGCGTCCAATGCCTGATCCTGCGCCTGTGACTAAAGCAATCTTGTTTTCTAAAAGCATTTTGGTCTGCCTATTCAAAAATTTGGGCAATAATAAAGGGCGAGAGTTGATTCTCGCCCACTAAAGTTACCATATTTAGGCACAGATTGCGCCGTGTTTTGCGATTCTTGACGATGTTATTGCTTTACCAGCGCATCAATCATCGGTAGGAAGACGGCATCATACAGGGCTTGACGTTCTGAGTCATCGCTCAACATAACGATGACGAGCGCTGTACCGTCAGCATCTGTCAGTGCGATATCTGCCTGTAACCCTTGAAATGTGACTTCATAAAGTGACCATGAAAACCCATTGGCCTCACGCGTTGCAGCGGCTTCAGGGGTTTCCGTAATGCCGAACTGACCCAACAAAAGTTGCAGCAGTTCATCGGAAGCCATCGGTGCGGCCTGCACAATGAGGGCGGTTTGATCGCTGGCAGAGTCACCCCGTGCATACACCCCAGCAGAAACTTCCGCCCATCCCTCCGGCAATAAGCCGCTGATGCCGAAATCCGCGTTGGAAAATTCGATAAGCGCAACCTCAATTGGGCCACTAATTTCGCCTGCGATGTCAAAATCTACTCCCGGCATTTCTGCGATACAACCACTGTCCGGCTCAGTGGTGGGATCGCTTAAGAATTGCAGTGCGATCTCTAATGGGCAGCCGCCTGTAACGCTTTCAGCATGACCAAGACTGGGGAATTCATAAAAATAGCTATTGCTCAAGGTTTCCTGTGCGACGACACCGAAATCAGGCGGGGTCGCGGGGTCATATTCGCCATTAAGCAGGAGTGTCGGAATATCACTAACGACAGGCTCAACTTCACGCGGGTCAAACGGTGCCGCGCCCCATGCTTGGCAGACCGCCGTAACCGCTTCTCCGCTGCCAAAAATCGCGCTCAAGGCAAAATCAGCAACACCAGGATAGGCGCTGTTATCCGCAGTGAGCGCTTCCGGTGTGGTAGCGAACACCTCTTCATGGCAGTTTACCGAAAGGAACATACCAAGATTCACATTGTCACCAATGATAAGCGGAATAGTCAGCGGCAGGATGAGGCCGGAGGTATCGCCGTCGCGCACAGCATAAATCGTCTCTGGCAGCGCCGGAATTAGGGATGACACTTGAAAAGAGAAGAACAATGCACTCGTTAAGCCAAGGCCATTCACTGGCACATCGTAAGCTACCCCATCGGACGGGTTATTAATCGTCACGATGACGGGTTCCGCATCCAATTGGGCAACCAGATCATAAAAGACGGTTTCTAAATCAGGATATGCTGCGCTGCAATCGGGGTCTGTGGCACAATCGGCAAACAGCAGATCAAGCGAGCGCTGCGATTTAAAACCTTGTTGGTTAAAAAGGTTAATTTGTGGCGGCAACACACCATCCAAAACAGCGGTGCGTACAATTGTAGGGAAATCGCGCATGACTGTTAATGCCAACCGCGTCCCATAAGAGCCACCATACAGATTTACTTGTTCATAACCCAATAGCGAGGCAAGATCGGCAATATCCGCCGCATTCTCCGCGCTGGTATAAGCAGGAATATTGACCCCTTCGCTGGTCAGACGATCACGGCAGGCATTTAAGGCTTCTTCGCTGCCAGCAAGCGAGTCTTCATCAGACAAAAGCTGCTCGATGGTCGCCAATGAATATTCGGTCAATTCTGTACAGTTCAGCGCTGGTTCGCTTAACCCCGTCCCGCGTTGGTCAAAAACAACAAAATCGCGTTCCGCCAAAATCGGGGCGATTAATGCCTGATACTGTCCAGCAATTGCCTCTACGATGCCGCCGCCGGGGCCGCCTTGTAAAAACACTACTGGATCAGACACAGGGGTCGCGGCTGTGCTGCGATAAACGGCGGTATACAGCCGAATGGTGTCGGTAAGGTCGCCTTGCCGATCTTCCGGAACAACCACAAAACCACATTCGACTGTGGCACCATCCGGGATAGCAAAAATACAGTCAGCAGGTTCAAAGGTTGCTACGCTGTATTGTGCGGAGGCCGGAATAAAAGTCGAAAGTGCGACTAAAAGGATCAAGAGGGGTAACGTCGTCTTGAAAGCGTTACGATAGATCATGCTTGCATTTCTCCATATTTCGTTGTAAAAAAGTTTACAAGGATATTCTACGATGAAAAGTTGCACAAGTTGCATTTCTTTTACGAAACCTTAATCATTAAAAAAACTTTTTTAACGAGGATTTCTATGACAGAAAATTCTTCCCCAAAGCCGCCAGTCGCCGAAATGCTCATCAGCGATATCGAAGCGCTCAAAGCCTATTTTGACCCCATGCGGATTCGCATTATCCGCACCGTTTCCCATCAACCGCGCAGTGTTCATGAGATCGCGGCGGAATTGGATATTCCCTTCACACGGCTTTACTATCACATTAATTTGCTGGAAAAATATGGCCTGATTCAACTTGTAGAAACGCGCACTCTTTCCGGCGCAGTGGAAGAAAAATACTATCGCGTGACCGCGCATGTTTTTGTCGTCAATAAAAATTTGCTGACATTGCGGGCAAATGACGATCAAGGCGAAAGTGGCTTGGAAGTTATCCTCAAAACGGTTCTGGATGATACCCGGCGCGACATCGAAAACAGTGTGCGCGATAGCCGCATTGATCTCATGAAAAAAGCCCCCGATCCAGAAGCACTTTTAATCCGGCGGGGACTTTCTGCCCTATCTAAAGAACGGGCATCCGCCTTTTACGAGAAGCTCCAAACACTGTTACAAGATTTCGCCGTCGATGACCCCGAAGGCGGCGAATTTTATGCGTTGGCGTTTGCGCTTTATCCTTCATCCTATCCCTATACTCACGACGATACCCTCGAATAAATGAGGGCGTTAAGGAAGTTCAAACGGCGGCGGTTCAATTTCACTGATGCAATCGGCATTCGGTTCTAACGTAGGATTTTCAATAAATTGCAGCGCGATACTTTGGGCGCAGGAATCAGTGCGGATAGCGCCATGCCCAACCGATGGAAAAGTGTAGAAAAAGCTGTTTTCCAAATCATCCGCCGCAAGCTGCCCCCATGAAGGCGGCGTAATCGGGTCAAATTCTCCAGAAAGCACTAAAGTGGTAATCGTACTTTGAACAGATTCATTTTCACGCCTATCTGCGGGATAACCGCGCCATGACGCGCATAAATCAAAAAGACTGCTGGTAGTGGCGGAAAAAGCATCACGCAAAGCTGGATTTAGTGACTCGGCGCTGTCAACAGCAGCTTGTTCATCGGCAAAGCGGAGTTCCTCACCACACTGAATCGAATAATACATCCCCTCCGTTAAGCCAATCGAACGATCATAAAAATTCTGCGCCAGAAATGATAGTTCGCTTTCATCCCCATGCACCAATCGATCAATAAAGGCGGGTATGGTGGGAATGATATTTTTGACATAAAGATCGCCAAAGACGGTGCTGGCAATCATCTCTCCCGTCACATAGGTATTAAAGCGAAAACCATAATCGGTATGAGTCGTTTCAATCGGTACGGGAGAGTCGTTCAGCCGATTGATCAAATCGTAAAACGCTTTTTCCAGATGTGGATAGGCTTCCGCGCAGGCCGAATCCGCCGCGCACGAGTCGAACAGAAGATCAAATGCCCGCTGTTGATTGGCGGCACGCTCGGTATAAAGATTGGCTTGCAGGGGATATACTGAATCGAGCATGACGCTGCGAATACCTTCGGGAAAATCACGTATCGTCGTTAATGCCAATTTCGTACCGTAAGACACGCCGAACAAATTCCATTCTTCGTAACCGAGCGCGAGTCGTATATCCGCTACATCCGCTGCATTTTGGGCTGTGGTGTAAACGGTCAAATCCTCGCCAGAATCGATGAGCGTCTGTTGGCAGTCCAGAATTGATGCAGTATCATCCTGTGCGGCTTCTTGCGCGGAACGTAGTCGCGCCGCATCTTGATAATTGCGTTCCAGCAAATCAGGGCAATTCAACGACGGCTCGGAAAGGCCGACACCGCGTTGATCGAACATAATAAAATCGCGTGTTTCCAGAAAAGCGCGATAATTCTGCCGGAAAGTAAAAGGCAGATATTCCAAAGTGCTGCCGCCGGGACCGCCTGTTAAGCTAATGATTGGGTCGGGCGCGGGCGTATCGCTGGTACTGTGCAAAATCGCCAGCGCAAGACGTATAGTTTCGCCTTCGGGATTGCTATGATCTTCCGGCACGACGATATAACCACAGGTGACATCAACCCCTGCCGGAGTGCTGTAATTGCAGGAAGATTCTTCAAAACGCGGCACAATTTCGGCTTGCGCTTCTTGCGCTTGTAAAAATCGCCCACCCAAACCTAAACACACGACCACTAAGGCTAAAACGCTCATATGACAACGCATACAATAAACCTATATCACATCTAACTTTGTCGGACGATTCCTGCCGCTGCTAACGATTCAATTTCAGATTCATTAAAACCTGCTTCGCGTAGGATTAAGTCGGTATGTGCGCCATAACCAGGGATCATGTTCTCCATAACGGGGTCGCTCTCACTGATGCGAACTGGACTCCGCATCCAAGGTGTGCCATCCTCGAAAACACCAAGCATCCCCCGCGCCCGAAAATGCGGATCATGAGCAATTTCCGACATCGGCGCGACCTTCGTAAAGCAGCAGTCAACGGGTGCCAACAGCGCATCCCATGCGTCTGCTGTTTTCAGGGAAAAAATGCCGCTAAGTTCGGTGATTAAGTAGCTTTGGCGTTCCGGGTCTAAATAGCCATTCATTAAATCAGGGCGTTCAACCGCTTTGCAAAAGTTTTCCCAAAATTTTCCCTCTAACGCCCCTAACGCCACTGATTTTTCATCACTGGTCTTATAAACACGATAACAGGCTTGCCCGCCTGTGAGCGTTCCTTGTCCATTGGGATAAGGATTCTGATCCATTTTCGCCACAGTCAGCGCCTCCACCCAATTATAGAGGGCAAACGGCAGCGCCGATTCCGCCAAGCCTGTATCAATAAATGCACCTTCACCTGTGCGCTCTCGCCGAAAAAGTGCCGCTAAAACACCCGCAAAAGCGCTGTAAGCCCCCGCAATATCGGCGACCTGCCCGCCCATAATTTGCGGTGTTTCCATTGCATCCGTTAAGCCTGCCAGCGAGACATAATTGATGTCGTGATTGCCGTGCATCGCGTATGGCCCGTCCGCGCCCCATCCCGAAAGCGCACAATAAATCAGGCGCGGATTAATCCCTTTGAGCGCATCATAATCACAGTTTAAACGCGCCATCACGCCCGGACGAAAGCCTTCGATTAGCACGTCGGCGCTTTCAATTAATTTTTTAAGCACATCCTGACCTCTTATTTCTTTAAGGTTCAGAATGATACTGCGCTTATTGCGATTATCAGCGCGGAAAAAAACACTTTGACCGTCGATTTGCGGCCCCAACCAGCGGGCATAATCGCCGCCATTGGGGTCTTCGATCTTAATTACATCCGCGCCCAGATCAACCAGCATCATCGTACTCACCGCGCCAGGGATGAGCCGAGTCAAATCAAGCACACGTATGCCTTGCAGAGGGTGGGTCATAAATGGTCATCTCCTGATTACAGAGTCTCAATCATGAGGCATTTTAGCCGCTTGTAGGCTGTCTGAATAGTTAAGCGCATATTATGATTGCTTTACAACTTTTTGGCACGTCACCCTAGAATATGCTACATTATCTGTCACCGCAGTCTAACAATGCGGTTTCAGACAATAGTTGTTTCAAGCAATCTCAAAAGGAGTAAGGTTATGAGATCGAAATTCCGCATTTTGCTCTTGGTGCTGCTCATGGTAGTAGTAACTGGCGCTGTGCTGCCCGTCGCCGGGCAAGATATGATGTCGCTCGCGGCGGAAAGCTGCGATTACGGCGGTATCATCCAATCTATCGAAGCGGTTGATGAATTGACCGTCCGCTTTACACTCTGCCAAGCAGACCCCGCTTTTCCGTCTAAAGCAGCCTTTGCCGCTTTCGCCATTCACTCGTCCGATCATCTGGAAGCCACAGCAGGCGGCGGCACGGAACTTGTGCAAAATCCCATCGGCACCGGCCCCTATAAGCTGGAAACCTGGGACTTAGGCAATGAGCTGATCTTTACCCGATTCGACGAATATTGGGGCGAACCCGCCAACGAAGCCACGTTGATCTTCCGCTGGAATTCTGAAGCTGCCGCCCGTTTGGTGGAATTACAAGCAGGCACAGCAGACGCGATTGATAACGTCGGCGCGGGTGACTTTGAAGTCATCACTGGCGACTCCAATCTGCAACTGCTGGAACGCGAAGGCTTGAATGTCTTCTATCTGGGCTTCAACAATACGATTGCGCCGTTTGATAACGTGGCAGTGCGCCAAGCGATTGCTTACGCCATCGACAAAGAACGCATCGTCGCTAACTTCTATCCGCCCGGCTCGTCGGTGGCTGATCAATTCATGCCGTCCGCCATTCCGTCTGGTTATACTCCCGACGTTGCCCCTCTGGGTCTTGATCTGGACATGGCACGTACCCTGCTGGAAGAATCTGGCGTGACCCTGCCGTTAGAAGTCACCCTCTCCTACCGTGATGTGGTGCGTGGTTATCTGCCCACCCCCGGTGTCGTGGCGACTGATATTCAGGCACAGCTTGCCGAAATCGGCATCAATGTGACCATCGAAGTCCGCGAATCTGGCGAATTCATCGCTGCTTCGCAAGCGGGTGAACTTGGCTTCTACCTGCTCGGCTGGGGCGCGGATTATCCTGATGCGACCAACTTCCTTGATTATCACTTCGGCGCGAACCAGAACATTCAGTTCGGCGATAAATTTACCGAAATCACCGACCCGCTGTTGGCTGCTTCCCAGCTTTCTGACTTAGCAGAACGCAACGCCCTTTACACCGTCGCCAACACTGCTATTCGTGACCTCGTGCCGATGATTCCTGTCGCGCATGGTGGTTCCGCAGTGGCTTACCGCGCGCCCATCGAAGGCGCACAAGCCAGCCCATTGGGTAACGAAAACTTCGCTGTAATGTCTGACCCCGACGATGACATCTTCGTCTGGCTGCAAAACGCTGAACCGATTGGCCTCTATTGCGCCGATGAAACCGACGGCGAATCGCTCCGTGCTTGCGAACAGACCAACGAATCGCTGTTGGCCTATGAAATCGGCGGTACAGCCGTTGTCCCCAGCTTGGCGGAAAGCTATGTCGCCAATGAAGACGCAACCGAATACACCTTCACGCTGCGTTCTGGTGTCCTGTTCCACGACGGATCGACCTTTGACGCTAACGATGTTGTGGCGACTTGGTCAGTTCAATGGGACGCTTCTAACCCGCTCCATATTGGTAACACCGGTCAGTTTGAATACTTTGGCGCACTATTTGGCGCATTCCTGAATGCACCGCCCGCCGAAGGCTAAATCTGCCTGAGAAGTAAGTTTTTTGTAGGGGCGCAGCAGGTTTGCGCCCCTATCCCTTTTGTCTAACAAGTGATGTCGTAAATCCTTATGTCAAGATTTATCTTCAACCGCCTGCTTTCTGCCATTCCGGTCTTAATCGGCATTTTGGTCGTCACCTTTGTACTAGGTCGGCTTATCCCTGGCGATCCGTGCCGAGGCATTTTGGGCGAGCGTGCCACCCAAGCCGCCTGTGATGCGTTTTTCGAGCGCAACGGACTCAATGAGCCGATTCCGGTGCAGTTCATGATTTACATGCGGAACGTGGCGCAAGGCGATCTCGGCGATTCTTTCCGTTATGGGCGCAGCGTGGTCGATTTACTGGCGGAACGGATGCCTACCACGATTGAACTCACGTTTGTGGCGTTGATTTTTGCGGTTGCGATTGGTGTTCCGATGGGCATCATTTCTGCTTATCGGCATAATTCAGCGGTAGATGTCGGTGCGATGATCGGCGCGAATATCGGGGTTTCGATGCCTGTATTCTGGCTCGGTTTGATGCTGGCGTACCTCTTCAGCGTCGGCCTAAAGGGAACCATCTTTGCACTTCCGCCTTCGGGTCGCTTAACGGCTGGCGCAAGCCCTGAACCCTTTTTTATGGTGTGGAAGCTGGTGCAAGAACCCGCCGAAGCTGGCAATTTTCTGATCTTTTTATCACGTTTTTATTTATTGAATTCTGTTCTCACGCTCAACTTAGCAGGATTTTGGGACGCGCTGCGCCATTTAATTCTGCCTGCCGTTACCGTTGGCACGATTCCGTTAGCCATTATCGCCCGTATGACGCGCTCCAGCCTGCTGGAAGTGCTGAATCAGGATTACGTCCGCACCGCCCGCGCCAAAGGACTGCGAGAACGTAACGTGATTGTCCGCCATGCTGTCAGGAACGCGCTGCTTCCGGTTGTGACGATTATTGGCCTGAATTTTGGCTTTCTAGTCAGTGGGGCCGTCCTTACAGAAACGATCTTCGGCTTTACAGGCATCGGCAAGACTCTCTATGATGGAATAACCGCCCGTGATTATACTCTGGTTCAGGGTGTGACATTGGTCACGGCGATTGCCTTTGTTATTATTAATTTACTCGTTGATTTGATTTACGGTTTTCTCGATCCGCGCATACGGCTGACCTAAAGCGGCAGGGGTTAAAAGAAGTACATGGAACTCGCAGAAGCGCCTATCAGCCTAAAACAGGCCGAAGCAAAAACAACGTCTGGACGGAATCAGCTTATCCGCGATACGCTGCGCCGTTTATTTAGAAATCGCTCGGCAGTGATAGGCATGGTCATTATTTCGCTGCTGCTGCTCACGGCAGTCTTTGCCCCTTTGCTTGCCACACACGATCCCCTCTTGTCGATGATCGGTGTGCCGGGTGAAACCCCGCCTGTTCCGCGCAAAGCCCCTTGTATCCCGCTTTTCGGCTGCGAAGAACCCACACACTTGATGGGGCTGGACTTAAATGGGCGCGATGTCTTCAGCCGGATTGTGTTTGGGGCGCGGGTTTCTTTGTTCGTCGGATTTGTCTCGGTCATTTTCGCAGGGACGACGGGGGTATTCATTGGCCTCGTCGCTGGTTATGCAGGTGGTTGGGCGGACAATCTGATTATGCGCTTCATGGATGTCCTGCTGGCTTTTCCATCGCTGCTTTTGGCGATTACGATTGTGACGATACGCGGCCCCGGTTTACAAAATGCGCTTCTAGCCATCGGGATTGTCTCGATTCCCGTGTATGCCCGTCTGACTCGTGCCAGCGTCCTCGCTGTAAAAGAATTGGAATTCGTCACGGCGGCGCGGGCGATGGGCGCAAGCCATACCCGTATCCTTTTTGGGCAAATTTTCCCGAACACCCTTACGCCTTTGATCGTCCAAGCCACACTCGGAATCGGCACAGCCGTCATTGAAGCGGCAGCACTGTCCTTTTTGGGATTAGGCGCACAGCCGCCCACACCAGAATGGGGGCAAATTCTCGCCGAATCGCGTAATTATGTCTTTACTTCCCCACACATGGTTTTTTTCCCCGGCATCGCTATCACCATTACTGTATTAGGCTTTAATCTGTTAGGCGATGGATTGCGCGATGCACTTGATCCGCGTTTGCGTGGCAGCAACTAACGCCTCATTGCAAGCACTCTAAAAATTACCTAAAAAAAATTATAAAAATCCTCTAAACAAGGATGGTGTCTGAAATCCAATGCTATATAACCCAGCGTTGCTTAAATTACACTGTTCCATTTAAGTCATCATCTTCTTTTTTCTTCTTAGCAATCATTTCAATAAAAAACGGTGTGAATCCTCTTTTATTCTATTCAGTTCAGGAGTAACACCATGTCAACAGTTTCAAGACGTAAGTTCCTTATCGGTAGCGCCGTAGCAACAGCCGGCGTATCCGCCATCAGCTTCAGCCAACTTTTCGGTTACAGCCGTGTATTTGGTCAGGGTGAAGGCGACGATCCTCAATCTCGCTGCTACCGCCGAAACATTTGCGTGTACCCATTATTATAATGTCCTCCAAAACGCTGATGCACTCAGCTTGACATCGAGCGAAGTAAGCCAAGTTAAGGCTTTCCTCGATTCCGAGTTGAAGCACAAAAATTTCCTTGAGGCCAATGGTGCAGAAGCTTTGGCGACTGAATTCTATGTGCCAGAAAACCTGTTCACTGACCGCGCTCTCTTTGTTGCGACCAGCAACACGGCTGAAAATTGGTTTGTGGCGGCTTATATGGCTGCGACTCGCCGTTTCGCCGAATTGGGTGAGCCGCTTTTGGCTGCTACTACCGCACAGCTTGTGGGCGTGGAATCCGAACATCAGGCATTGATCCGTTTAATGGGCGGACTACAACCTTCCTTCCAGACGCTTAAAGAGCTACTCTTCTACAATACGTCAGAAGTTGGGGCCGTCTTCCAGCCTTTCTTGGATGGCAGTGGTAAAGGCTTCGTTGGGCCAGCTCCCTTCCCTGGCGATGCTGCCATTAACGAACTTGTTGGCGATGAAGGCGTAGCGAATGTGACTCCTTTCATTAACCTTACCAGTGGTTCAGGCACAATGGAATCCACACCGGAAGCCATGCCTGCTGGTGAAGGCGCTTGCACCGTCAGCGGCAACAATACCAATGTCCGCAGCGGCGCTGGCACGAACTTCGATGTCGTTGGTCAACTGAGCGATGGCAGCCCACAAGAAGTCATCGGTCAGACCCGCGATGGTAACGGCTTTACTTGGTATCAGATTGAAATGGGTTACGTCCGTTCCGACGTGGTTCAGGTCGCGGGCAACTGCGCTGCCGTACCGATCAACTAACTTTCGTGTGCTGACTTGAACTAAAAAGAGACGTGGAAACCTCATTTGGATCCACGTCTCTTTTTGTTTACCATGCTTTTTCCATAGTCATCTGTGCGTAAGAGATAATGACTTCTGCTACAACTGTCGCAAAACGTGCAGTGCGCTGGTAGTTGCCTTCGCCTAGATCATGTGTGAGTAACTGCGCTTCTGAATCAGGCGAATCGGTTTTAATCACAATCCACTGTGTACTACGAATTCCGGTAAAACGCAGCGTAAAAGCTTTTTCCTCTGGCGGATGGCGGTAGATCATTTCGACGGCGACTTCACCCCCCCAATGCGATGTGAGGATATTTTTGATCGCCAAATTACCCATGGGCAGTTCTAATAATTCAAAGAGGTTGGTGCATTTGTCTAATGTCATTGATGCTAGCCTTTGGTGATGGAGAAATAGGCTCATATACAGATTGGGTAAAAACCTATTTGTATATGAGCCAAAAACCTTTACTGCACAGTAAAGCCGATTTCAAACGGCGCTTGCACCGCATTGCCATCGCCACCGATGATTGCCAAGCGCAGTCGATATTGCCCCGGACCCGGCGGATAGAGCATCTCTAGAACACCATTGGTCACAGATTCGGCATGTTCCACACCGAGGGTCGTCCAATCGGGGAATGGCCCGCCAAGAATTTCAATTTTATAGAAACTTGCCCCCGGCCCAAACTGTACTGTGCCGATAATGGGTGTCTCGACTGCGGCAATCACACCGCCTTCCGTTGGCGAATTAATCACAGCAACTGTCGTCCCAAATCCACCACCACCAATGGTTGCTAATCCCGCTACACAATCAATCGTCGGCAGGAATGGCAAATTACGTTGACGAGCATATTCTTCCGCGAAAGACGCATCCGCTTGTACAGGCGGCGGGGCGATAAATAACTGCTGCTGAGCGCCGGGTGTGGTGGAAATTTGTTCCACTGGGACGCGACAGTAAAGCGGCGCGGGCGGCTGACGTTCACCGGGGTTCACTGGGAATTGAATCTGCGCCGCGACTTCCGGCGGAATCCGAGCCACGACGGTGCTGTAAATACCGGGTTCGACTTCTTCCACGTAGGACCCGCTGGCGGGTGGCCCCTGCTGCTGCTGTTGTTCAGGATAATATAAACCGCCTTGCCCGTCTGGAATACCTGCTGGAAAATCGAAAAACCACTCATTGACGCGGCTGGTACACCCCGTTGCCGGGTCTTGCAGCGTCCGCACATCGCAAATCTGACGGAGTGTCATGCCTTGCGGCGGTTGAAGCTGATCGGTCTGCAACTGCCCATCTACGGCAAATTCCGCCAAGAAATCAGGGTTGTTGTAAATAGCCGTCATCACGGTGTTCCAAATCGGCGCAGCACCGGTTAAGCCGGATGAATTGACCATCGGGTCGCCATTGTTATTCCCCACCCACACGCCAATAGCGACGTTATGGGTATACCCCACCGTCCAATTGTCTTTTACGTCGTTGGTCGTACCCGTTTTAACAGATGTGGCGATATTGGGCGTATAAAGGGCGCTGTTGCTGCCCATTGCGGTACTTCGGGCGGCGTTATCCGCAAGAATATCACTGACAAGATAAGCAACACGCGGATCAAGTACTTGTGTGCCTAAGCCTGTACGAACCACCGACTGGTCGGTCAGGTTGCCACTGGTGCAGCCATTCTCATACTCAAAAATGATATTGTCGTCATTATCAAGGATGCACAAAATAGCCTGCGAATTCACTAATGAGCCACCGTTAGCGAAAACGGAATAGCCGCGTGTCAGTTCTAACGGGCTAATTTCGCCGCCGCCGAGCGTAAGCGAAAGCCCATAAAAGGACGCATCTGAACCTAAACTTTCTACGCCGAAGCGCTGCAAAAAGTCCAGCAGATACGGCACGCCCACGCGCCGCAGTGTTTGTACGGCGGGAATATTATAGCTGTTAGCGAGGGCAAAGCGCATCTGCATGGGGCCATGGAAGCTACCATCATAGTTGCGCGGGATATACATTTCCTGACCCGGAATACCGATCTCGGTTCGCGTGTCCCAGATGACATCACCGGGGGTCATGCCTTGTTCCATTGCGGCAGAATAGGTAAAGGCTTTCATCGTACTGCCCGGCTGCCGCACTGCGGTGATAACATTCACCCGTCCATCAATCGCGTCGTTGTTGTAATCAATGCTGCCGACCATCGCCAAAATTTCACCCGTCGTCGGCGTGAGGACGACCACCGCCGCATTGCTGATGTTATTTCCTGCTAATGAAGCGACTTGATTCGCCGCTGATTGCTGTGCTAAATCGTTAATGCGTGTATCCAGCGTTGTATACACTTGCAACCCACCGCGTGCGATTTCTTCCGGGCTGTAGCCCAATTCTTCCATCAGGCGTTCAAGCTGAATCTGCGAATAGACGACAAAATGCGGCGCGATCAGCGGAATATCCTGTGGGCTAAACGTCAATCCGGCGCTTAAGGCCTGATTACGCTCGGCATCGGTGATGTATCCGTCCTGCACCATCTCATTCAAGACCTGCTGCCAACGCGCATTCACAGCCGATTGAATAGTCGGGTCGGGATTGAGCGGATCCAATTCCGCCGGAGCTTGCGGTAAGCCAGCCAAAAGCGCCGCCTCTCCTAGTGTCAGTTCGCTCACATCCTTGTTGAAAAAAGCCTCGGCTGCCGCTTCCGCACCATAAGCGAGATTACCGTAGTAAATCTCGTTGAGATACAGCTCCAAAATTTCGTCCTTACTCTTGCGCTGAGTCATGGCGATTGCCAGCAGAATTTCCTCAATTTTACGTTGTGCGCTGCGCTCAGAACGATATTCAAAGTCAAACAACACATTACGGACAAGCTGCTGTGTAATGGTGCTGCCGCCTGCGGTATCTTCGCCGGAACCAGCGCCGACATATTGCAAGAAAGCCACCCCTGTCGCCGCGACATCAATCCCGATGTTGTCATAAAACGAATCGTCTTCGATGGAAATGGTCGCGTCAATCAAATCCTGCGGCATCTGCGATAAGCTCACGTTGGTACGGCGACCCTCGCCAAAAACCTCATAAAGCTGGACACCATTGCGATCATACAAAAACGTGCTTTGGAAGTTGGCATAATCATCTAAGGTACTGATCTGCTCATTGAGCAGTTCCCCCACACGGGCGTAAGCCACAGCGCCTGCAATCGACGTAACACAGCTTAATCCGCCGCAAAATGTCAGAAATACGCCAATGAAGATCGCTAAACAGCCGGGATTAAACCGCTTGCGTTTGCGCGGCAGCATCTTCGCTGGCATCCCCACCGGAGCAGCATTCGGCGGAGGCGGCGCACCCACCATCGGCGCTTGAGGCGCGGCATACTGCGGTGCGGGTGGACGTTGATAGCGTGGATCCGTCGCCACCATTGGCGAGCGTACCGTTGGCGAGGGCATGGTATTTTCCGCCCGTTTTACCGTGAAATCCGGGTTTGGATCCAGCCCGCCGCTGCCAGCAAGTGTCTGCTGAGAATGGCGCGGCGGCGTGTTGGGCATCGTGACGAATTTATTCGGCAGCGGATTATCGACATAGCCATCTTCACCCTCTTTGGGCAAGCGAAACGGCACATCGGTATCCTCATAAGCATCGCTATCGTCGCTGATGTCACGCTGTTTAGAAGAGGCACTTTTAGAGGCTGGCCTTACTTCGGTATTCGCTAAATCATCTTCTGTCCCTTCCTGATACAAAAGGGATTCATCCTCTGGCAAGCCACGTTCAAGGGGCGGATCAGAGGCTTGGAGCGCGATAATATCTTCGGTGTCTTCTTTATGGATGCTGCCTGCATCCGACGAAATCGGCAACCGGAAGGGAACATCCGTATCTTCGAATTGTTCGCCGCCCCTCTCCGGTTGTTCCGGCAGATCGTAACGGTTT
>Ga0209591_10000207_pt1 | contig 77401 bp, 63 predicted proteins | sample MAT01_FD_187207 | JGI IMG/M metagenome (GOLD analysis project Ga0209591, IMG submission 187207) | Freshwater microbial communities from Lake Fryxell liftoff mats and glacier meltwater in Antarctica - MAT-01 (SPAdes) (version 2) | ecosystem: Environmental > Aquatic > Freshwater > Ice > Liftoff...
TACGGTTACGGTTACGGTTACGGTCACGGTTACGGTCACGGTCACGGTCACGGTCACGGTCACGGTCACGGTCACGGTTACGGTCACGATCCCAAGGCGATCTCGCTCATCCCGTACCAGTTCACCGGCGGTCCCAAGTTCATCGTCGGCGTGCTCGGGTCACGATGCTCAAGCTCCAGATCTCCGATCTGGTGGTCACCAACCTCGATCGCGCGCTCGCAGACCCAGGTGCTGTCCGACGTCGAGGAGGCCACTGAGATCAAGATCGCCGCCTTCGTCGGGCTCGACGCGCCGCCAGTGCCTCCTCCCAAGCATTGAGCGCGTCGCGCGGTCGTGCCACCTTGCGGGCTTGGCCCCGCCCTCTGCTGCTGATCTCGAGCTGGCCTTCGTCGACAAGTTCTTCTGGTCGAAGGGGCTCGAGCCCTACGCCGTGCAGGAGCAGGCGTTCGCGACGATCATCGGCGGGCAGAGCGTGCTGATCACGGTGCCCACCGGCACCGGCAAGACCATGATGGCCAAGGCCGGCATCTTCGCGGCCCTGGCGCGGGGCCACCGGGTGGTCTACACGACGCCGCTGCGCGCGCTCACCGAGGAGAAGTACCGCGAGCTGTGCGCCGACTTCGGCGATGACAACGTCGGGTTCGCGACCGGCGACTACAAGGTCAACCGCGAGGCCCCGATCCAGGTCGAGGTCGCCGAGATCCTGTGGAACCGCATCGTCGGCGAGAAGCACGTGAACCCGGCCGAGCTGGTCATCATGGACGAGGGCCACTACTTCAACGATCTCGAGCGCGGCTACGTCTGGGAGCAGTCGATCATCGGCCTCGACCCCCGCACCCAGCTGGTGATCTTGTCGGCCACGGTCGGCCACCCCGAGCGCTTCTGTCACTGGATCGAGCTCACCCGCAAGGTGAAGATGGCGCTCATCGACTCGCGCGAGCGGCGCATCCCGCTGCAGCACGAGTTTCGCGAGGACTTCCTCATCGAGGTCGTGAAGGACCTCGCGTGGAAGGGCGAGGTCCCGGCGATCATCTTCTGCTTCGGCCGCGAGCTGTGCTTCGAGGTGGCGCGCCTGCTCAAGAGCTGCCGCCGCTTCACCACCGACGCCGAGAAGACCGAGATCGACAAGCGCTGCGACGCCGCGCTGCTGCAAGGCGGCGTGGCCAAGGAACTGCGTCCGCTGCTCACCCACGGCATCGGCATCCACCACGCCGGCATCCTGCCTCGCTACAAGCAGCTGGTCGAGGAGCTGACCCTCGAGCGCAAGCTGCGGTTCGTGGTGTCGACCGAGACGATCGCTGCCGGAATCAATCTGCCGGCCCGCACGGTGGTGTTCCCGGCGCTCCGCAAGTTCATCAAGAAGGAGCCGCGGCTGATCACGCCGGCCGAGTACCACCAGATGGCGGGCCGGGCCGGGCGTCCGCAGTTCGACGATCGCGGCCTGGCGATCACGCTGGCCCCCGAGGCCATCGTCGCCGACCTGCGCAAGGAGCTGAAGGCGGCCGGCAAGCGCGGCGCGATCGACGAGGTCAAGATCAAAAAGACCGTGTACGGCCGCGCCAAGAACGACGCGGTGCGCACCGGCGAGATCATCTGGACGCCCGAGAGTCACGGCGAGCTGGTGCGGGGCGAGCCCGCCGAGCTGCGCTCGAAGACCAAGATCACCGCCGAGCAGGTGCTGGCGATCGGGCTACCCGATCTGTCGACGACGCGGCTGCCCGGCGCCCCCATCGATCCGGCGGCGCCGCCGCTGGTGGTCGACGAGGTCGAGGCCTCGCTGCCGCCCTCGATGCGGCTCAACATCGTGACCGTGATCGATCACCTGCTCATCGATCCCCGCCTGCGCGCTGAGCTGCACAAGATGCTGGCGATGCTCGTCGACAACATGCGCGCCATCGGCGTCCTCGACGAGTTCGGCAAGCAGATCGGCGGCGCGATGATCAAGGAGCTGCAGGGCATGGACGGCCTGTTCGTCTATCACCTGCTGCGCAACGAGGTGCTCGACTACGAGGACTACCGGGCGCTAGTCGAGCTCTTGGTCGACCACGACGCCGTGCAGCGGCTGCTCGACCGCAAGGGCGACGACGTCAAGCGCGAGTGGTGCCGGACCCGCCTGCGCGAGCTGCGCGACGCCAACCCGCAAGCGGCGTGGGAAGACGCCGAGGCCGACTGGGATCGCGATCACCCCTACCAGCCGAGCAAGGTCGAGGAGGCGCTGTCGCGTTTCCAGCACGCGGTGCCGCACCCCGAGATCCACGGCGGCAAGAAGCAGAAGCGCATCTGGTCGCTCATGGAGGACGACAAGCTCGGCTTCATGGAGCTCGTCGAGCGCGAGGGCCTGCAACACGAGGAGGGCAGCCTGTTCTCCTACCTGGTCCGCTGCATGAACACCGCGCGCAAGCTGGGCGAGGCGTCGGACCTCGAGCAGTTCACCGAGCTGGCCGAGAAGCTGAAGGCGTGTCTCGCTCAGGTCGACGAGCGGTTCTACGATCGCCTGGTGCGCTAGGCCGCACCGACGGCGAGCTGGCGGCGAGCTCGGTCACCGTGGCCACCAGGCTGCGGCGGTCGAAGGGCTTGTCGAGGTGGCGTACGCCGGGCTGCGCGAGGAACCGGCGGGCGGCGTCGGTGACCGCGCCGCCGGTGAGGAAGACGATGCGCGACACCAGCGCCGGGTGCGACGCGACCAGGCCGGCGTGGACGTCGATGCCCGAGCCGCGCGGCATCATGAGGTCGCACACGATCACGTCGAAGTCGGGGTGCTCGTCGATGCGGGCCAGGGCGTCGTCGCCGCCGTGGGCGATGGTGAGGTCGGCGCCGCGCAGCGTGCGCGCGATGGCCGAGGCGACCGCCGGCTCGTCGTCGACGACCAGGATCCGGAGCTTCACCTCCGCGAGCGAGACCGGGCGCGGGACGTGAACGACCGGCGGCGGCGTCGTGAGCACCCGGATGGGCTCGGCGGTGACCGCGGGCAAGCCGATGAGCGCGGTCGTGCCCTGGCCGACGGTGCTGGTGTAGGTCAGCGTGCCGTCGAGCGTGGCCAGGATGCCGCGCGCCATGAACAGCCCCAGGCCGGTGCCGCCGCGCTGCAAGCGGGTCGAGAAGTACGGCTCGCCGAGCCGGGCCAGGGCCTCGGGCGCGACGCCACGGCCGTTGTCGGAGACCTCGATCTCGATGCGCGCGCCGGGCGCGAGGCGGGTGCGGATCGTGATGCGCGGCGCTGCTTGGAGGTGGCCCTCGAAGGCCTGGCCCGCGTTGACGAGCAGGTTGACGAAGACCTGCGAGAGCCGGGTCGGGTTGGCGCGGACCTGGCCCCGCGCGGCCAGCTCCTCGACGACGGTGGCGACGTGACGCAGCTGGTGCGAGGCGAGCTTGAGGGCCGAGCCCAGGACCGACGCGAGATCGACCAGCTCGTGCTGATCGGCGTCGGGCAGGGCGTAGGAACGGAGATCGGCGATGACGCGCGCGATGCGGTCGGCGGCCTCGATCGAGTCGGCGATGATCTCGGCGCGCTCGCTGGTGTCGGGATCGTCGCGCAGCAGCTCGAGGCCGCCGCGCACCACCGACAGCGGGTTGTTGATCTCGTGGCCGGCGCCGGCGGCCAGCTGGCCGACCGCGGCCAGGCGTTCGGCGTGGGTGAGGGCGTCGCGCGCGACGTCGCGCTCCTTGGTGCGGTTCTCGACGGTCGCCGCGAGCCGGCCGGCCAGCTCGTCGAGGCGGTTGGCGTCGGTGACCAGATTGCGCAGGGTCTCGGCCAGCATCGCGATGACCACCGCGAGGAAGCCGAGGTCGGCCGGGTAGATGAAGTCGAAGACCTCGTTGGTGACCAGCACCTCGACGACCGCGCACCCGAAGAAGACGCTGAAGCCGATGAGCGGCGCGCCGGCGTCGGCCTTGCCGCGTCGCAGCGCCCGCGCGAACCGGACCACGACCAGCAGCAGCACGACCAGGAACCAGGTGCCGACCACGCTGGCGAACCCGGTCACCGTCGACTGTTGGTAGCGAGTGCCGATGCTGGGCAGGTCGACGATCCTGATCTGGTCGGTGTCCAGCAGGCCCGGGATCTGGCCGATGGCGCCGAGCCCGACCGTGACCGCCATGAGCGCGCGAACCCAGCGCGGCAGCTCGCGCCAGCGCTGGTGCGGGTGGCTGTACGCGAAGCCCAGCCACAGGGCGCAGTTGACGCCGGCGAGCAAGTAGTTGAGCGCGCTGAACCGCTGGAGGGTCTCGACGTCGAGGTCGCCGACCGTGAACGCGATGTCGACCGCGGAGTAGCTGCCGGCGGCGAAGGCGAGCAGCGCGTAGACCCGGGCCCGTCGCCAGCCCGGCGCCCGCGCCAGGACGAGGAACGTCACCGCGAACGCGAGCTGCAGGATCGCCGACACCAGCGAGATGTTGGTGCCGACGTTCAAGGGCGGCCCGGGTGCGGGATCATGGCAAGTGGTTCGGCCAGGCCCACCGATCGTTGAGTCAGCACAGCCGCGGCCGGGCCACGGCTGCGGCGAAGGTCACGCCGCCGGGCGAAGGGTCGGCGTGCGGAACCGCCGGCTGTCGGCGACGGCGCGCTGGTAGGTGGCGACCTGGCGGTCACGATCGGCCTCGGTCCAGCCCAGGTAGGCGGCGAGGCGGTCGGCGACCTGCTCGCACACGTCGAGGCCCTGATCGCGACCCACCAGCAGGAGCGGGGCTCGGCGCGACAGCACGTCATCGACGGTGCGGGCCAGATCGTGACGGATCGCGAACTCGACCTCGGCCCAGACGTAGGGCAGGTCGGCGTTGAGGCGCTCGGCCAGCGCCGGCTCGGCCACGATGAGCGCGCCCACGGCCGGCGCGCGTGCGCCGTAGACGCCGCACAGGTGAGTCGCGGTGTCGCCGTCGAGCCCGAGCTCGTCGATGAGGGCGCGGCCGACCGCGGCGACGCCGGTGAGGTCGGGCTTGGCGAGGCCCTCGCCGCCGGGCAGCGGGCGGTGCTTGGTGCCGGCGCGCTCGCGGCCGGCGGCGTCGAAGCCCTCGTCGTGCTCGCGCAGCCACTTGATCGACAACCGCACCGCCTGGGCCGCCATGCGGCGATAGGTGGTGAGCTTGCCGCCGGCGATGATGATGAGGCCGTCGTCGCGGACGAAGATCTCGTGCTCGCGTGACACGTCAGACTCGGCGCCGCCATCTTCGGCCCGGATGAGCGGACGCAGCCCGGCCCAGGTCGCGATCACGTCGGCCGGCTGCAGGTTCGAGGTCGGAAACAGGCCGTTGGCGCTCGCGCACAGGTACGCGACGTCGTCGGCGTCGGCGTGGACGTCGTCGGCCGAGCCGGTGAAGTCGGTGTCGGTGGTGCCCAGCACGGTGCGCTCGCGCCACGGGATCGCGAACATCACGCGGCCGTCGACCGGCGACACCATCGTGATCGCGCGCGCCAGCGGCAGGCGCTCGTGCGGGATGACGACATGGACCCCCTTGGTCCGGCGCAGCAGCTCGCGGCCGATCGGGATCTCGAAGCGGCGGGTGACCTCGTCGGTCCAGGCTCCGGCCGCGATCACGACCGCGCGGCATGCGACCCGCTCCTCGGAGCCGGTGAGGACGTCGCGCACCGACACCGCGACCGCCCGGCCCCGCGCGTCGCGCTCGATCCGGTGGACCTCGGTGTAGTTGCGGCAGTCGGCGCCCAGCGCGCGGGCGTCGAGGATGTTCTCGAGCACCAGGCGGGCGTCGTCGGTCGCGCAGTCGTAGTACTCGATGACGCCGCGCAGACCCTCGGTGCGCAGGCACGGCTCGACGACGCTGGCGGCGCGCGCGCCGCGGATGGTCTTGTGCATGCGGGGCGCGCGGAACAGCGCCAGCGAGTCGTAGATCCACAGCCCGAGGTTCATGACCTCGAGGCCGGGCTTGGTGTCGTTGTAGATCGGCATCAGGAACGCGAGCGGTCGCACCAGATGCGGCGCGACCCGGGTCTGCACTCGGCGCTCGCTCACGCTCTCGAAGACCAGGCCGATCTCGCCGTGCTCGAGGTAACGCAGCCCGCCGTGGATGAGCTTGGAGGACTTCGACGACGTGCCCGAGCCGTAGTCGCCCTTCTCGAACAGCGCGACCTTGAGACCGCGCAGCGCGGCGTCGCGCGCGATCCCCGCGCCCGTGATGCCACCGCCGAGGATGACGAGATCGAGCGGGTCGGGCACCGGGCAAGGATTGGGGCAACCCGCGTCGTCGTCAAGCGCGAGGCGCGCTCACGGGCCGGCGAGGGTCGCGATGATCGCGGCCGCGTCGAACCCGCCGCGATCGGCCTCGTCGGTGCGGGCGCCGACCGGCGCGAGCGCGAGCGCGCTGATCTGGGCGGCGGCGGCGTCGTCGAGGAGGCCGATCAGGCCGTCGACCGCGAGGTCGGGCGGGACCGCGTCGACCAGCTCGAGCGGATGGGCCGCGCCCGGGATCAGGGCCGCCCGCCAGCGCTCGGCGAGGGTGGCACCGGCGGGCAGCGCCATCGAGGCGCGCACTGTGCCGTCGGCGCCGATCACCGCGATCCGCGCGCCGATCAGATCGAGGCGCAGCCGCGGGCCGGTCAGCGGCGCGATCGCCAAGGCGTGGGGCGCGATGGTGCCGTGCCAGCCGCCGGGGCCGTCGGGGAGCGCGACCGCGAAGCGCGCCGGCTGGCTGCCCAGGGCCCGCAGCGCCGCGATGGCCCGGGCCGCCGGCGCGGCGCGGGGCGCGATCACCGCGACGTCGTCGAGGCGATCGGCGAAGGCGGACGGCTCGCTCAGCGCGGCGAGGTCGCGCGCCAGATCGCCCGAGGTGGTGACACCCGGGTAAGGCGGGCCCGACGCGTCGACGTGCCAGCCGGCGCCGTCGAGCCGGCCGATCGCCAGGCGACCGACCAGGAACGACCGATCGTAGACGGTGACGTGGCGCCACGGCACGCCGCCCAGCCGCGCGGTGCCGGGCGGCACCACCAGGCCGGTGCTCGCCATCGTCCACGGCGGCAGCGGGATCGCGATCGCGGCGCGCGCGGCGGCCAGCTCGTCCTGGGCGCTCGGCGGCAGCGTGGCGGCGGCGCGGTCGAGCCGATCGCCGATGGTGGCCAGGGCGAACCAGGTCGCGCCGGCGTAGCGCGCGGTCGTGGCGTCGGTGGGCATCGCGGCCGGGCAGTCGTCGGCGAGGGCGCGCCACGGCCGGATCACGCCCTGGCCCGGCACCATGTCTCCCAGGAGCGAGCGCCAGCGGGTCAGCGAGCGCGGCGGACAGGCCGGCGCGCACGCCTTCACGAGCGCGTCGAGCTGCGCCACGTCGGGATGGCCGGCGCCGGCCGGGATCAGGGGCTCGAAGCTCTGTCCGCAAACCGGACAGCCCCGCAGGAGCGCGACGGCCCGGGCCGACGGTGCCAGGGCGGGCGCGCTGGCCAGCGCGGCCCGACAGCTGGCCAGGCCGGCGATGGCCTCGGTCGGTGGCGGCTTCGCCGATCGCTTGCACGCGGCGGTCGTGGCGAGCAGCCCAGCGGCCAGCAGCCCGGCGGCCAGCAGCGTCGTGGCCCGCCGCGCCGCGGCGAGCCTAGCCGCGCTCGACATCCAGCCCGTACTTCTTCACCAGCCGGTGGATGTAGTTGCGGTCGATGCCGGCCTCGAGCGCGGCCCGCGAGATGTTGCCGCGATGGCGCGCGATGAGGTTCACCAGGTAGTCGCGCTCGAAGCCTTCGACCAGCGCCGCCTTGGCCTCCTTGAACGGCAGGTCGAGGATGGCTTGGCTGGCGCCGCTCGCGGTCGCCGGCGTCGTCAGCGGCGCGTCGTCGTCGACGGCGAGCGTGCCCAGCGAGAGCGCGCGTTCGACCACGTTGCGCAGCTCGCGCACGTTGCCGGGCCAGTCGTGGCGGGCCAGCTCGCCGAGCAGCGCCGGCGACAGCTCCCACGCCGAGCGCCCGAAAGCCTCGGCGAAGTGGCGGGCCAGCGCCGGCAGATCGCCGGGCCGGGTCCGCAGCGGCGGCACCTCGCAGCGCACCACCGCGAGCCGGTAGTAGAGGTCCTCGCGGAAGCCGCCGCTCTTGACCATCGCGCGCAGATCGCGGTGGGTCGCGGCCAGCACGCGGATGTCGACCGCGATCGGCTTGGTCTCGCCGACCCGTCTCACCTCGCGCTTCTCGAGCGCGCGCAGGAGCTGCGGCTGCAGGTCGTGCGGCAGCTCGCCGATCTCGTCGAGGAACAGCGTGCCTCCGCTGGCCGCCTCGATGAGGCCGCGCTTGTCGCTGATGGCGCCGGTGTAGCTACCCTTGGCGTGGCCGAACAACTCCGACGCGATCAGCTCGCGCGGGATGGACGCGCAGTCGACGACCACGTAAGGCCCGGCGGCGCGGCCGCTGGCCTGGTGCAGGGCCTCGGCGATCGCCTCCTTGCCAGTGCCGGTCTCACCCTCGAGGAGCACGGTGGCGTCGGTGGGCGCGACCCGAGCCAGCATCGCGAACAGCTTGCGCATCGGCGCCGACGCGCCGATCACCGCGCCGAAGCGATCGCTGGTGTATTCGGCGGTCGGTGCCGGCAGGTCCTCGGCGGCCAACGTGATCTCGGTGTGCTTGCCCAGCCGGAGCCGAGCCGGACCGGTCAGCGTGATCGAGCCGATGCGCGCGCCCTCGTGGCGCGTGCCGTTGGTCGAGTCGAGGTCCTTCACGACCAGGCCGTCGCGCCGGATCTGCAGCTCGAGGTGGTAGCGCGACACCGACGAGTCGGTGAGCACGATCTGGTTGTCGGCGTGGGTGCCGACCATCGTCGTGCCGCTCTCGACGACGTGGCGGTGGCCGGCGTCAGGGCCGCTCACCACCGTCAGCCGAAAGCTGCGCTCCATGAGCGCGCCGCCGGCATCGGTGTAGACGTTGGTGTGGTCGAGAGTCCGGCTCATCGTCGACGGCGCGATCGCGACCGCCCCAGCGCGAATACCACGATCATCCCGAGCACCGCCACCGCGCCGCCGTCGCCGGGGCCCGAGGCGCGACAGCCGCCACCGCCGGCCCCGCTGCCAACGGTGGCGTCGAGCCCACCGCCGTCGCTGCGCGCATCGACGCCGGCCGCATCGGGGACCCCGGCTCCGTCGACCGCGGCGTCGACGCCGGCGTCAGGCCCGGTGCCGGCCGGGAACATCGCGATCGAGTTGTAGTTGGGGCTCATCGTCGGATCCATCTGCTTGCACTGATGGACCGGGTCGTAGCCGGGCTTGGTGGCGTCGACACAGACGTAGCGGATCGGCACCGCAAACGAGTAGCCGGTGTCGGCGGCGTCGGTGGTGACGGTGCGGCCGTCGTCGAGCGTGACCAGCACCCCGGCCAGCGGCGCGCCGGTGAAGATGTCGTCCTCGCGCACCTTGCCAAACAGCGTGCGCGTCACCGGCGGGGCCGACGTGATCATCAGGTGGTTGGCGACCGGGCGCTCGACGCCGTCGGAGGGCCGGTTGACCAGGCCGTTGGCGCCCTCACCGGCGATGAACAACGTCGACGAGCCCCCGCCGTCGAGCAGCACGGCGTCGCGGGCACCCCGCGCGATCAGGAGCTGGGCCAGCTCGGCCGCGGTCATGCCGATCGCGCCACGCTGCCAGCCGTCGACGACCGCGATCGTGAGGGTCCGGCGATCGGACGACAGCGCCAGCGCGGTGCGGGGGGCCCGGGTGCAGGCCTGGGTGTCGGGATCGCCGCAGTCGAAGCTCGACGGGATCTGGCCGGCCCGGACCAGCAGCGGCCGTCCGCCCAGCGCGCCGGTCGCGAAGGCCGGCAGGTCGCCCGGCGCGACCACCGACTCGGGCGCGATGATCAGCGCGTCGGTGCCCGACACGATCTTGCCGAAGCGAAACACCGCCTCGCGCTCGTCGTCGTGGCTGGAGCTCCACGCCGCGCCGTCGCCGACCGCGAGCCCGTCGGGGACGAAGTCGTGGGGCGCGAACAGGTCGCCGTTGACCGCGATCTGCGCGCCGTGCTCGCGCGCGATCTGCGACGCGGTGCGGCCCCGGGCCTCCTCGCGGGTCGCCCGCAAGGTCAGCGCGTCGTTGCTCAGGTCGACGACGACGAAGTGCGCGCGCTGGGCCGCGGCGGCGTCGGTCCACGCGACGTGGGTCACCCCGGGGTAGGGCGTCGTCGTGGTCTCGACCGGCGCGGCCGCGACCGCGTGCGCGCTGGCGAAGAGCAGGCAGGTGGACAGGAGGGCGGCGCGCACGCCGCGATCATATCGGATCTGTGGTCAGGGAACCCTGGTGACCTTGCCAGCGCCGACCTTCACCTCGACCTCGGTGAGGGCCCCGGCGGCGTCGACGACCTTGACCGAGCGCTTGCCCTCCTCGAGCGAAAGCTTCGGCACCTTGCGACCGTTGGCGCCGATCAGGAGGCGTCCGCCGTCGATCTCGATCGACCCGAACCTCACGATGGCCTCGACGGCGTCGGCGCCGACCACGACGGTGCGGCGCACCACGCCGGGTGGCCGCAGCGCCTCGACCTCGACGGTGTAGCGGCCGGCCGGGACCGCGCAGTCGAAGGGCAGCGCGCGCTTGCCGCAGTCGGCCACGCCCACCACGGTGCCGCGACCGTCGACGTTGGCCGACAAGCTGATCGCGGCGCCTGGCTGTAGGGTCGCGCTGACCGCGATGTCGCGCGCGCCCGGGGCCGGCGTGATCCGGATCGTCGTCGGCGCGTGGCGCGGCAGCCGCATCGTCACCTCGTGGCGCACGCCGGCGGTCACCAGCAGCTCGGCGATGGGCGTCACCACGCCGAGCTGGCGCTGGCCGTCGACCGAGACCTCGGCCCCTGGCGGCGTCGAGGTCACCGCCAGCGACGCGTAGCGGGGATCGATCGCGAGGGCCTGCCCGATGTGGGCCTCGCCGCCGGCCGCCGGGACCCGGATCGCGCGCTCGGTCGGCGCGTAGCCGGTGCGGCGCAGCGTGATGCGCACCTCGCTGCCCGGGGTGAAGCTGGCGATCGTGACCGGCGTGGTGCCGAGCTCGCGGTCGCCCGACGTGACGGTGGCGCCCCGGGGATCCGAGTCGAGCTCGACCGTGGCCGCGCGCGGCACCAGGCGCAGGCCCAGCTCGGTGGGCGGTCCCGCGGCCAGCTGGAACACGGTCTCGGCCGAGCTGTGACCATCGAGGCGGGCCGCGACCCGGTAGGCGCGCCCGACGTCGAGGCCGCTGATCAGGAGCGCGCCGTCGACGGCCACGCCGCGGACCCGACCGTCGAGCTCGACGGTGGCGCCGGCGGGCTCGGTGGTGATGCGCACCGACGTGGTCGCCGGGCGCGTGAAGCGCGGATAGGCCACCAGCGCGATCAGCGCGACCAGCAGCAGGATCGCCGCGGACAGCCCCGCGACGATCCCGCGCGGTGCTCGCGGGGCGCCCGCGGCCCGGCGCTCGACCGGATGTGACGAGCCCTGGGGCAAGCGCCGCGACGGTCCGGCCGCGAGGCGACCGGCGGCGTCGATCTTCTCGACGAAGTAGCCGAAGGCCTCGAGCTCGACCTTGGGCGACTCGAGGTTGTGGGTGACGACGCACTCGGTCGCCACGCCGGGCAGCACGTTGACCAAGAATCGGCTGGCGCTCGACGCGATGAAGTACAGACCCAAGCCGGCGCCGCCGGTCTTGCGATCGATCTGCTGCTCGGCGTGCAGGCACTTGTAGAGGTATCGGAGGATCGTGTTGCGCTCGAGGCCGCCGAAGCTGTCGCGCACCGACAGCGCGAACGATCTGCCGTCGCAGGCGTACTGCACGACGACCTTCTGCTCCATGCGCAGCGAGATGCGGCTCTTGGTCGGGATCTCGGCGTAGACCTGCTTGCCGTGCTCGTCGACCGGGGCGTCGTAGAGCGCGTTCATCAGCATCTCGTCGAGGCAACGCTCGATGGCGTCGCGGTACTTGCGCCGCACGCCCATCAGCTCGGCGTACTCGTTGAGCTGCGCGATGCACAGCGACTTCTCCTGGTAGTCGCCGACCAGCATCGAGTAGACCCGCGTGCCCCACGGCACCAGCTTCTCGAGGCCAAAGATGTCGCCGGCCAGCACCCGCGTCGCCATCGCGGCCAGGTCGTTGGGCGCAAGCTCAGCCTGCGCCAGGATGCCGGCGATCTTGTCAGACCGCTGCATGGTGTCGACGGTGAGCGGCAGCGCCGAGGTCGGCACGATCGCGATGATGCGGGCGTCGTCGCGCAGGCGCGCCGCCAGCTCGTCGAGGCAGGTCGCGAGCGCGCCGTCGAGGTGGACCACCACCAGGGCGGCTGGGAGCTCGCCGGCGGCCAGCGCGTCGAGGGCGCTGTGCAACTCGACCACGCCGCCCGCAGCTCGGAGCGCGGTCGTCATGGTCTTGCCGAAGGCCTTGTCGACCGAGAGCGCGATCACCCGGCGGGCTAGCATCTGCCCTCGATACTACCGTGCCCGACCCCAGACTCGGGTGGCGCGCTGGTGTTGCCGACGCCGAAAATGCAGCCGGCCACCGCGGTGGTGGCCGGCGTGACGTTCGGTCAGCTCAATTGAACAGGACGGCGTAGGCTGCGCTGTTCTCGGTGTCGGGGTCGTTGAGCGTCGAGAAGGTCGCGAACGCCACCGCGTCGGTGGTGTCCGCGGTCTGGTTGTCGACGAGATCGATCACGAAGGCCGTGAACGTCTGCTCGCCGGGCCCGTCGATGGGGGCGTCGACCATCATGCCGTCCGGGTTGCGGGCGTCGAGGTTCGGCGAGCCGCCATCGTCACCACACCCGCTGAGCGCGCCGACCGCCAGCGCGAGCGCGAGGACCAGGCGCCCCTTCACGGCGCACCCGGGCGCGGCGTGTTGAGGTACGGGAACACCGACTGGAACGACGTCGGCGCGTTGAACGCACCGTCGACGAACGGGAGCCCGCCCGAGGGCGAGTCGGGGATGGGCGCCAGGTATCCCATCGCGACGCGGAGCGCGACGTCGGTGACGTCATCACCGGGGCGGCGGCCGTTGGGGAAGCCGGCCGGATCGCAGCCGGGGTTGGTGAGATCGACGACCGCACCCGTCGCGGTGCGGTCGACGCACAGCGCCGCGCCCAGCGGGTTCTGGGTGGCCGCCAGCGTGGCCGGCACGCCGGTGTTGAGGCGCACCATCTCCGACGGCGTCGCCGTCATGTTCACGCCCGGGATGCCGGTGAGGAACGCCGTCACGAGGTCGCTGCGCGGGAAGTTGTTCGGGGCCGCGACGCCGGCCGCGCCGAACAGGAGCTCGAGAACCTCGGGCAAGGTCGGGTTGGTGACGTAGTCGATGAACTGGAGGTCGTCCTTGGGCTCCGACCCGTTGAACTTGTCCTTGTCGGGTACGCCGATGATGACCTCGTTGACCAGCGGCATGCCGAGGCGCGAGACCTGGACCCACGGGCCACCTTCACGGGTGGGCTGGTCGAAGGTCGCGGTCGGGTTGAGCACCCGAGCCTGGCGCAGGCTCGCGGTGGTCCACGAGCCGAACGTCGTCGAGGGCGCGACGTTCAGACACGCCGCCGGGATCTCGAGGGCGATCGTCGTGACGTTCTTCTGCCCGGTGATGTTGGCGCCTTGATCCTGCGGCCCGAGCGGGTTGGCCTGGGGGGTCGCGCCGTCGAGGTCGAGGTTCACCAGGTCGAAGATCTGACCGAGGTTGACCGCGAAACCCTCGGCGCGCTGGCCGACGAACACCTTCGAGCCCGCGATCGCGCAGCCCGGGATGGTGACCGGGTAGATGTGCGCGTTGGCGTAGGCCGCGTAGCCGGCGATGGACTTCGAGCCGATGTTGTCGAGGGGCTTCTTGAAGGTCGTCGCGCCACCGATGGCGTTGGCGATCGGCATCGCGGTGCCGGTGCGGCGGTCGCCGCGGATGACCTTCACGGTGTAGGTCTCGAGGACGTTCTGGGCGTCGTTGTTGGCGGCCGTCACCGGCCCGACGTTGGTGAACGGCACGGCGACCATCTTCTGGTTGCCGACCGGACCGACGGCCAGCTTGATGCCGGCACCCGACGCCGCGAGGGTCTGCGAGAAGTCGAACTGGAACGTGAGGTCTTCCTGGGCATCGCCGTTGTTGTCGACGTGGATCTCGTAGATCGCGTCGGGATCCAGGGTGAAGTAGTTGGGGCCGCCGTAGGCGTCCTGCAGCGGCAGGTAGTTCGCGATCAGCGTGACGAAGTCGGTGCGACCCGGCTCGTAGCTGTTGAACGCATAGTAATCGGTGGCGTCCACCTTCGGATTCTCGGTCACGAACGGTGCTTCGCGATGGCTCGAAGCCTGTGTCGTGGCCGGTAGAACGGCCGCTGCCAAGAACAGCGCGCCTCCCAGTAGTCGTCTCTGCATGAGTGCCTCCCAGTTGAGTATTCGGTGCCCACGCCGGTGTGGCGCGCGACAAGAATTCACATCGCGACGAAGGCCTGCGTCGCCTTGGCGCGCAGGGCCGTGAGGTCTTGGCCCTCGACCGCGGTGGTGGTGAGCGTGGTCGCGCCGTGGATCGTGATCTCGCGACCCGAGACGTTCGCGAACAGCTTCTCGACATGGTCGCGGCCGGCGGCGGCGGCGGCCGGAGACTCGTATTCGCACACCGCCACGCCCAGGCCGGCGACGGTGCGGCCCCCGGCACAGTAGCTGGCGGCCGCGGTCAGGCCGACGTACTGCTTCACCGGCGCGATCGTGACGCCGGCGGCGGCCAGCACCGCCATCACGTCCTCGACCCGGGCGGTGCCGGTGGGGCGATGCGCGGCCTCGAAGGCGAGGCGACCGCCCAGCGTGCGCATGGCCTCGTCACCCACGGGGGCGGGCGTCGTGGCCTCGGTGGGCGCGGCGACCGGTGTCGGCGCAGCCGCGGGATCGTCGTGGTGGACGGTCTCTTTGCAGGCGGAGGTCGCGAGCGCGACGACCGCGAGCGCGCCAAGAAAAACTGTCGTTGTGCGCATGAATGATGACTCCGACGTTCAGGCGGTGACCCGCTCGAACGCCCAGTGCAACGCGACCGCGACCATCGCGACCGACACGACGTACATGACGAGGCGATAGCCGCGCGTGCGGCGGGCCAGGAACGCCAGTGGTAGGAACAGCGCGACGATCGCGGCCTGGCCGAGCTCGACGCCGACGTTGAAGCCGAGGAGCGCGCGGCCCAGGACGTCGCCGGGAATGCCGAGCTCGGCGAGCACGCTCGAGAAGCCGAAGCCGTGCAGGAGCCCGAGCGTGAAGGCGACCGCCCAGCGAGCGTCGACGACGCGCCACACGTTGTTGGCGGCGGCGGCGGCGACCGACAGCGCGATGCCGGTCTCGACCAAGCGCGTCGGCAGGCGGACCCAGCCCACCGTCGACAGGATGAGCGTGATCGAGTGAGCCAGCGTGAACGCGGTGACGACCTCGAGGACGTCACGCAAAACCGGCATCAGCTCGGGGTTGGCCTGCCAGGTCGCCTTGCGATCGCGGCCCCGCAGATAGACCGCGGGCAGGAGCAGCGCGATCAGGAAGCAGATGTGATCGAGGCCGGCCCAGATGTGCCACACCCCCTCGAAGACGAAGTCGATGACGCTGGGCGGCTCACCGCCGCGCACCGTGACCGGCGCGCCGCTGGCGACCGCGACCGTGGTCCCGCCCGCGCTGGTGAAGCGGACCAGGCCGCGATGTTGGGCGTCGACCGCGAAGATCGCGCGATAGTCGACGACGACTGGATCGGCGACGCCGGGGCAGCGCGCGGTCAGCGCGATCGCGACGTGGGGACCGTCGGGGCGTGGCAGCGAGGCCAGCGCGCCCAGCACCAGCGGGCACGGCCCCGCCTGCACCGACAGCGCGACGTGCTTCGTGACATAGCCGCGGATGGCGTCGGCGTGGGCCGCGATCTCGCCCCAGCGCAGCACGCCGTCGCCGTCGTCGAGGCCGAGGGCGTCATGCAGATCGCGCGCGGCCAGGTCGACGCGACCCTCGATCGCGCGGTCGTGGCTCGACAGCTCGACGTAGCCGCTCGACAGCGTGTGGGCGCCGGCGCTGCCAACGAGCACCGCGACCATCGCGAGCGCGAGGAGGACGCGCGTCATCGACTGCCCTCGACGGCGCGACGGGCGCGCACCAGGATCGCGTCGTCGATACCCTCGGCGTCCATCCAGGCCAGCACCGGCGCGGCGGCGGCCCGATCGTGGGCGGCCGCGGCGGCCTCGAGCAGGATGCGGGCGTCGGCCGGCTCGCGCTGGATGTCCCAGTTGGCGCGCGCGGCCTTCACCGCGGCGGCCGGGTCGTGATCGAGCTCGAGGTAGAACCGCGCCCGCTCGCGCAGGTGCAGCGCGTCGCCGCGCTCGATGGCGGCGTCGACGCGCGCGCGGATACCGGCGGTGGTCGCGGTCGCGGTCGGTGCGCCGGTGCGGGTGAGCGCGATCGCCTGGCGCAAGATCAGGTTGTCGGCGGTGGGATCGCCGACCAGCGCGACGACCTCGGCGGGGCGACCAGCGTCGAGCAGCAGATCGGCGAGCGCCGCCAGCGTGTAGAGGTCGGCGGGATCGACGGCCAGCGCGTTGCGAAACGCCAGCTCGGCCGCGTCGTCGTCGCCATTGGCGCGCGCCAGCTCGCCGAGCGCGGTCTGGGCCCAACTCGCCGCGGCGGTGCCGCGGGCCTGGGCGATGGCCTGATCCAGGCGGTGGTACGCGGCCGGGCCTTGCCGATGCGCGGCGGCCAGGGGCGCCACGCAGGCGGCGCCGTAGAGCTCGCCGAGGACGCGGGTGACCGCGTCGCAGTCACGGCGCGCGGTGACGCGATCACCGACGACACCCGCGACCACTGCGCGGGTGAGCAGGGCCTGGCCATCGTCGGGACGACGGGCCAGCAGTCCGTCGAGATCGCTGCGCGCGCCGGTGAAGTCGTGGAGCGCCTGGCGGATGGTCGCGCGCAGGATCAGCACCTGATCAGGCGGCGCCGCCTGGTTCCACCACGGTGCGAGCACGGCCTGGGCGTGGCCGAGATACCGGGGGTCGGCGGTCTGTCGACCGAGCCCGATGTCGGCGCGCGCCACCGCGATCGCGGCGGCCAGATCCCCAGCTGCCGCGCGGACCTCGGCCTCACGACGCGCAGGATCGGCCTTCGGTACCGTCGCGATCACCTCGTCGGCCGGAGGCACGACCGCGCCAGTCACGACCGCGCGCCCACTCGGCGCCAGCGTGGCGACGGCGGTCAGCGCGATGGCGAGGCCGACCGCGCCCAGCCCGAAGACCCAGCGCTTGCGACCACGCTCGGCGGTGGGCGAGGCGAACACGCCGCCTCTACGACGCACCCCGCGTCGCGGATCACCCGTTGCGTACGGATCCGCTACTCGTCGTACATGGCCTCGATTTCATCGGCGAAATTCTGACTGACGATCTTGCGTTTGATCTTGAGTGTCGGCGTGAGCTCGCCGGTCTCGATGGCGAACTGGCGAGGCAGGATCGTGAACCGCTTGATCTGCTCGACCCGGGCCAGGCGCTCGTTGACCTCGTCGAGCTGGCGCTGGATCGCGAGCTGGAGCTCACCGGCCGCCAGCTCAGCCTTCGTCACCGCGTCGTCATCGACGGTGATCAGGACGGAGAGGAACTTGCGGCGATCGCCGATCACCACCGCCTCGGACACGAGCGGCGATTCCTTGATCGCGGCCTCGATGTTCTTGGGCGAGATGTTCTTCCCGCCGGCGGTGATGATGATTTCCTTCTTGCGACCGGTGATGGTCAGAAAGCCCTCAGCGTCGAGCGCGCCGAGGTCGCCTGAGTGCATCCACCCGTCGACGAGCGTCTCGCGGGTCGCCGCCGGCTCCTTGAAGTAGCCGAGGAAGACGTTCTTGCCGCGGACCAGGATCTCGCCGTCGTTGGCGATCACGACCTCGACGCCGGGCAGGGCGCGCCCGACCGTCCCGAAGCGGGTCCTGCCAGGCAGGTTGAACGTCGTCGGACCGCAGTCCTCGGATTGGCCGTAGATCTCGTGCAGCACGATGTCGAGCGTGGCGAAGAACTCGATGACATCCCGCGCGAGCGGCGCGGCGCCGGTGACCAGCAGGCGGGCCCGACCGAGCCCGAGCGCCGGTTTGAGCTTGGCCAGGACCAGCTTGTCGACGACGCGGTACTGCAGCGCGAGCAGCCCGCCCGGCTCCTTGCCGCGGTTGCGCAGCGCGACGACCTGCTTGCACACCGAGCGGGTCCACGTCATCAGGCGCGCTTTCACCCCGGTCGTGGCGGCCAGCTTGGCGGTCACGCCGGCGTGGAACTTCTCCCAGATGCGCGGCACCCCGAACACCACGGTCGGCTGCACCTCGCGCAGGTTGTCGGGCACCTTTTCGATCGACTCGGCGAAGTAGACCGCCGCGCCGGCGGTGGCCGGCACGTGGATCGACGTCATCTGCTCGGCGATGTGCGAGAGCGGAAGATACGACAGGCCGCAGTCGCCGTCGCGTCCACCGCCGTTGTCGACGAGGGTCTGCGCGGTCCACGCGAGATTCTCGTGGGACAGCATCACGCCCTTGGGCGGCCCGGTGGTGCCCGAGGTGTAGATAAGCGTCGCCAGCTGGGCCTGCTCGAGGCGGTCGATCCGGTCGTCGAGCGTCGCCTCCGGCGTCGCGGACGCCTTGCCACAGAAGGCCTCCCAGCTCATCACCATCGGATCGTCGATGACGGGACAGCCCTTCATCGTGACCACGTGCTCGAGCTTGGGCATCCGCGCGCGCTCGGCGGCGAGCTTCTTCCACTGACCGAGATCCTCGATCAGCACGGTGCGAGCCTCGGAGTGATCGACGATGTACTGCACCTCCTCGGCCGAGCAGGTGGTGTAGATCCCGGCGGCGGCGCCGCCTGCCATCATCGCGGCATGATCGAAGATCACCCACTCGGGCTTGTTGAAGCCGAGGATGGCGACGGTTCCGCCGCGCGGAAAGCCCAGGGCGATCAACGCGCGTGCGGCGGTGCGAATCTCGTCGACGTACTGGCGCCAGGTCGTGGGCCGCCAGACGCCGGCTTGTTTCACGAAGTAGGCCGGCGACGAAGGTCGACGCTGACCCTGGACCAGAACGCGATGGGGGATGGTGTCAGATGGCACGGCGATGGTGCCGAACCTACACCAGATACCGCGGGCTTACTTCGAGCGGCCGCGCCGCTTCTTGCCGCCGGCATCGCCACCGCCGGAGCCCGGGGAGTAGGTGGTCGCGCGGCGCGCGCCTTTGGTCGTGATCGAGCCGTCGGCGATGAGCTTCTTGAGCGGCAGCGTCAGATCGGACGTCTTGGTGCCGAGCACCTTGTTGATCTGCTCGATACGCTGGCCGGGATTGTTGCGGATGTGCGAGTGCACGCGCTCCTGCATCTCGGCGATCTCCGACTTGGGGCGCTTGGCGCCCTTGCCACGCCGCGCGCTGGACGAGGCAGACGGGGCCGGCGACGACGAGGCCGCAGCCGACGAGGAGGTATTCTGCGAGACGCTGTTGGGCGGGCGGCCACGGCGCTTGCCGTTGACGGTCAGGTTCCCGCGAGGTGCCGGTGCGGCGGCGCCGACGTCGAGGGCGCGGCTAAGCGTGTCGACGGCTGCGGCTCTCGCGAGTCGGGTGATCTCGGAGACGAAGTTGGTGACGAGATCGCTGATGCGGGTATTGATGTCGTTCATCTGGATTCCTGGGCCTTTAAAGTCTGCATGCTAGCCAGGGAATCCGGAGATCGCTAGTGCGGGGATCGGCAAAACGCAGAATCGCACGTCTGATGATCTCGGGCTGCAAAGCTATCGAATGCTACGATTCCGGGGATTCTGGGATCGCGCCAGATCGGGAAATCATGGGGACGGCCACACCGTCGGCATGTCGCGGAGGAGGGCATAGACGACCGGGCCGGCGTGGCGGTCGGCGAGGAACTGATCGGCGTGGTCGAGGATGCCGTCGGCGCGATTGTACTCGCTGGAGGTCCAGCTGCTCGACGGGTGAAATCCCATCATGTAGGTGGTGGGCTGGGCCAGCGGGCCGCCACCCCAGTTCGCGGTGAAGATGGACTTCATCTCCTCCTTCGTGACGTAGTCGACCATCACCGCGTTGTCGGGGACCTCGAGAATCGGGAGGTTCGGTGGGGCCGGAGACTGCTTGTCGGTGACGTTGGGGTAGTAGGGCTGGCTGGTGTCGCCGATGGTGGACCAAGTCTCCATGTTCCACCGCCACAGCTCGGCAATCGACGGGCGGGTCCACTCTTCGATGCGCGCCCAGTTGAGCGCGCTGGTATCGGCGACGTACCCGTGGCCGGCCAGGGCCGCCAGGTTTTCGACCGAAGCGGTCCATCCGCCGGCGCGGAAGGTGACCGGCTTGCCGAGCCCGTGCTCCGCGAACAGAGCATCAGCCCGGGTGAGCAGCGTCTCGAGGCCTTTTTGGCCATAAGCGGCGAGCTTGATCGTGTAGCCGGTGGCGTCGGTCGCGTAGACCGTCGATTGGTCGGTGATGCAGGGCAATCCGGCGGACGTGACGAAATGGCACCAAGGGTGGATGTGCAGCCCGATCTCGTCGCCAAACTGGTCGCGGCGGGTGGTGAGCCAGGTCGTGAGCTCGGCCTGTCGGGCCACGGTCACCATCGGGTCGGTGTACGTGTACGGCCCGACGAACTGGGTGAAGCGAATGCCGGGGTGGGCGGTCCGCAGGCGATCGTGGGCCGCGAGCGCGACGTCGCCAGGGTCGGCGAAGTCCCAGTCGGTCGAGACGAAGAAGTAGAGCGGATGCGTGCGGATGAACGTCGCGCGCGCGAAGGCGACCTCGCCGCTGTCGGCCGCGAACAGGAGCGCATGCTCGCCGGCCGGCAGCGCGCCGATCGCCAGCGTGCCGGTGAACTGATGCGTCGCGTCGTCGAGGGTGAGGCGCTGGCCGGGGCCGCCTGCGACCCAGACGTCGATGGTCTCGACCCCGGTTGGCGCGGCGACCGCGACGGCGAGCGTGTCCTGACCTGGCGTGAGCGCATTGCCGACCAGATTCCACGGCGTCACGCCGGTCACCGCATAGGCCGGGTCGTTGACCGCGGGGGCGCTGGGCGGCGCGACCCGGGGCGGTGGCGGGCCGTCGTCCCCGCCGCACGCCACGGTGACAGCGAAGAAGATCGCGATGAGGGCGGGCAACGCGCGAGCGAGCATGGCGGGCGCTATATCATGTGGTCGGTGCAGCAAAGCAGGCTTTCCCGGACTCGAGGGCTCGTCGCGGTCGGTGTCATCGGCGTCATCGGCGTCATCGGCGTCATCGGCGTCATGCTGGTGGGCTGCGCGGCCCAGCGCGCGCAAGGACCGCTGGACATCCATCTGGGCCTGACGCCACCGCAGACCGCGCAGGCGGTGCGGCTCTACGACTTCTGTCGGCGCCCCGACCCCGACGCCGTGGCGGACCGCGCGCAGGAGGTCTTTCCCCAGTGCGGGCGGCCCGGCGCCACCGAGGGCGACGCCTGGATGGTCGCGCACTACCAGGCCGGGGTGGTGGTGAGGCTCCAGCGCTTCGAGCGCTGGCCGACCCCGGCCCGGGCCGCCGAGCGCTGGAACCAGCTCATCGAGAAGCGCGCCGTCGACGGAGCGGCCTCGAGCTACGCGCGCGAGCTCATCTTCGCGCGCCAGGGCATCCCCGATGGCACCGAGGCCTGGGTCGCGTTCCAGCGCGGCGAGGAGCTGGTCGGGCTCTACTTGCTGCGGGTCAGTAGCCGCGATGGCCCGTCGCTGCTCGAAGAGATCGTGCCGCTCGAGCCGCCAGCCGCGCCGATCGATCCCAATCCGTCGCGCTGACCAACCCGCCTGGTCAGCGACCGAAGAAGAAGCGCATCCACCGCCACGCGCGTTCGCGCCAGGCCAGCTCGTCGTGGGTCGCGCCCGGCCCGTGGTGGTAACAGACCGCGTCGACGCCGCGCGCGCAGGTGGGCGAGGTGCTGACGGTCCAGCCCAGGCCGTCGAGCTGGTCGCGGACCTCGACGTTGTCGGCGTACCCGTCGCTGCCCGTGGCCGCGGTGCCGCCGTGATCTTGATAGATCGCCATCGGCACCTTGCCGATCGTGGGTAGTCGATCGCGCAGCGCAGTCAGGGTGTCCTGACCGGGCCAGAACGCGCCCGAGACCGACGCCACGCCGACGTACACCCCGGGATGCTCGAGCGCCAGCCGCATCGAGATCAGGCCGCCCAAGGACGAGCCCCCGACCACGCGCTGCGCGGGATCGATGCGCCACATCGCCTCGGCCGTGGGCTGCACGGTCTCGAGCTGGAACGTCATGAACAGCTCCTGCTTGCCGCCGGCCGCCGCCGACCAGCCGTACTCGTCGTTGCGAGCGACGCCGCCATGCTCGACGGCGACGACGATCACCGGCGCCACCCGCCCGGCCGCGATCTCGGCGTCGAGCGTGACGTTGACCTCCCAGCCGGTGTGGCCGAAGCAGCAGTCGTGGTCGTCGAAGACGTTCTGGCCGTCGTGCAGGTACATAACGGGATAGCGCGTCGCAGCGCTGGCCGGCGCGGCGTAGCCCGGCGGCAGGTAGGCGAGCATCGCCCGGCAGTTGGCGAGCGCGGTCGAGCACAGCGGCTCGGGCACCGCGACCAGCTGGCCGCGACCGGAGTCGGGCGTGTCGAGCACCGAGTTGCGTCCGTCGAGGTTGCCCTCGAAGTCGTCGTAGGCGAAGGCCCAGCTCCAGGGGTCGAGGCGCCAGGTGTTGCCGTCGACGAGCTTGTACTGCCAGTGACCGGTCGCGACCGCCGCCGTCGCGGTGTAGAGCGCGCTGTCACACAGCTGGGTGGTGCGGGTCGCGGTGGTGACCCAGCCGTTCCACGCGCCGGCGATGGCCACCTCGCCGGCGGCGACGAACAGCGCGGTGCCAGCGTCCCACAGCGGCAGCTGGCCGCGGCGCGCGGTGACCGCGGCGGTGAAGTCGGCGAGGTCGGCGGGGGCGCAGTGGGCGCGCACCTCGTCGTGGAGCGCCAGCACGCAGGCGGTGCCGGCGGCGCCGATCGCACAGCCGGTGACCGGCGCGTCGACGGTGATCGCGGCGTCGATGGGGTCGATCCCGCCGTCGAGCGACGCGGCCTCGTCGTCGCCGCCACCGCATGCGAAGGTCAGACACAGGAACGCTAGGGTTGCGTTTCGCAACATCACGGCAGGTAACCTCTCGAGAGCACAGGCCGCCCACCGCGGCGCCGGGTAGGTAGCACCAGGCTTAGCAACGAACGCGCCGACACGCGCGAACCCACCGCCGGGCTGATCGCGAGGAGGGGCTGGCGGGGTTCCGGCGACTGCCATACTTCACGCTGTCCGGAAGCCCGACGACCTGGGCGCCGCACCATCGAGCGGTGCCGCGCGGGCGTGCGCCAATGCCACGCTGGTTCATCGGCAATCAGGGCGTTACGTGCCCCGGACGCGCTTCGGCACGGGCGCGCCCCGTGCATTCGAGGCCTCGCGATGGAAACCCAACCGCTTGCACCAGCCGCGCCCGCCGCGCACTCGGAGATCGACGATCTCGGGGGCCGTCCCAATGTCGAGATCACCCAGGACGCGGCCCCGGGTGTCCGCGTCGCCCAAGCGTTGGGCTGGCTCAGCGTCGGGTTGGGCCTGACGCAGATCATCGCGCCGCGCCTGGTCGAGCGGATGATCGGCGTGAACCGGGGCAGCGGCCTGCTCATGCGGCTGGTCGGCCTGCGCGAGCTGGCGAATGGCCTCGGCCTCCTCGGCAACCGTCGCGCCGCTGCCTGGACCGGCGCGCGCTCCTTGGGCGACGCGATCGATCTCGGCCTCCTCGCCGCCGCGGCGCTGGTGCCCGGCAACGATCGCGGCAAGCTCGCCAAGACCGCGCTGGTCGTCCTCGGCGCGGGCGCGCTCGACGTCTGGGTCACCGATCAGCTCGACGGAGACGACGCCCGCCAAGCCCAGGTGGCTCGGGTCACGCACGTCGGCAAGTCGGTGACGATCGACGCCTCGCCCCACGAGCTGTACGACTACTGGCGCGAGCTGTCGAACCTGCCGCGCTTCCTCGAGCACCTGCGCAGCGTCACGGCGATCGACGCCACCCGCTCGCGCTGGGTCGCTGACGGCCCGCAAAACACGTCGGTTCGTTGGGAGGCCGAGATCGTCGAGGACAAACCCGGCCGGCTCATCGCGTGGCAGAGCACCACGGGCCCGTTCGAGAGCCGGGGCTCGGTGCGCTTTCTCACCGCGCCGGGCGGTCGCGGCACCGAGGTCGTCGTCGATATGCACTATGACCTGATGGGCGGCATGGCCGGCAAGCTGGTCGCGCTGGTCAGCGGCCGCGCGCCTGGCCTCGAGATCGGTTTGGGGCTGCACCGCCTCAAGCAGATCTTCGAGATCGGCGAGCCCATGCGCTCCGACGCCAGCATCCACCCCGGCCTGCACTGCGCGCAGCCGCCAACGTATGTCGAGCGCGACGATCTGTTGCCGGACAACCGTCTCTCGGGAGGTAAGTGATGCGGGCCAATTGCTGGATGGGCAAGCAGCACGTCGAGGTCGAGACCGTCCCCGACCCGTCGATCCTCATGCGCGAAGACGCGATCATCCGGGTCACGTCGACCGCAATCTGCGGTTCGGACCTGCACCTGTTCAATGGCGTGATGCCGACGATGGAGAAGGGCGATGTGCTCGGCCACGAGTTCATGGGCGAGGTCGTCGAGGTCGGGCGCGGCGTGAAGAAGCTCGCGATCGGTGATCGCGTCGTCGTGCCGTTTCCCATCGCGTGCGGCCGCTGCGCGCAGTGCCGGGACGAGATGTACTCGCTGTGCGAGAACTCCAATCCCAACGCGGTCATCGCCGAGAAAGTGCTGGGCCACTCGCCGGCGGGGGTGTTCGGCTATTCGCATATGCTGGGTGGCTTCGCCGGCGGGCAGGCCGAGTATGTCCGCGTGCCCTTCGCCGACGTCGGGCCGCTGCTGGTGCCCGACGGGCTCACCGACGAACAGGTGCTGTTTCTCTCCGACATCTTCCCGACTGGCTACATGGGTGCCGAGATGTGCGACATCGCCAGTGGCGATGTGATCGCGGTGTGGGGCGCCGGTCCGGTCGGACAGATGGCCATCGCCAGCGCCAGGCTGCTGGGCGCCGAGCGCATCATCGTCATCGACAACGTCCCGGCGCGGTTGCAGATGGCGCTGGAGCGAGCCGGCGCCACCGACGTGCTCAACTTCGACGAGGTCGACGTCCTCGAGGCGCTGCGCGAGCTGACCGGCGGGCGCGGCCCCGACGCCTGCATCGACTGCGTCGGCATGGAGGCCCACGGCCACGGTCCGCTCTACCTGCTCGATCGCGTGAAGCAGAAGCTCAAGATCGAAACCGATCGCCCGACCGCGCTGCGCCAGGCCATCGTCGCGTGCAAGAGCGGCGGCGTGGTGTCCATCGTCGGCGTCTACGGCGGCGTGGTCGACTCGTTCCCGATCGGCTCGATCATGAATCGCTCGCTTACGATCCGAAGTGGTCAGTGTCACGTCCAGCGCTACATGCCCAAGCTGCTCGCGCACATCGAGCGCGGCGACATCGATCCCAGCTTCATCATCACGCACCGGCTCGGCCTCGAGGACGCGCCGCGCGGCTACCAGACGTTCCTCGACGACAAGGACGCCTGCATGAAGGTCGTGCTCAGCGCGTGAGCGGCGCGTCATCGCGCAGCCGCGCGTAGCCGTGGAGGTCGTGGTACGTGCCGTCCTTCTTGAGGTGGGCGCGGCGCACCCCCTCGAGGGTCATGCCGATGGCGCGGAGCACCGCCGCCGAGCGGTCGTTGCCGCCGAGGTGTTGGGCATAGACCCGCTGCACCTCGAGCACCTCGAAGGCAAAGCCGAGCGCGGCGGTGGCCGCTTCACGCGCGAAGCCGTGACCCCAGAACTTCTTGCCGAGCCAGTAGCCCAGCTCGGCGCGATCGTGGCGCGGCATCCAGCGTAGCGACACCGTGCCGATGACCCGTCGGTCGCGCCGTCGCTCGATCGCCCAGGCCGCCCCGGCGCCGCGGCTCCAGGTGTCGGCGTGGTTCGCGATCCAGGCCCGCGCCAGCTCGGGCGGGTAGGGATAGGGCACTTGCAAGAGGTAACGCGACACCGCGCGATCGCCGGCCAGCGCCACCACCGCGTCGGCGTCGGTCGCGCCGAAGCCGCGCAGGGTGAGGCGCTCGGTCGTGAGCGTCGGGATCGTCGACGGTAGCGGCGTCACTGCGGCGCGCGCGAGCCGGCAAAGTCCTGGTGGCTCGAGCACCCGGTCAGCGGGCCGCAGTCGGCGGCGCCGTTGGTCCTGGCCTCGTAGACCACCGCGCCGTCGAGGCTGTTGCCCGTCAGCTCTCCGAGCAAGGTCGCGTCGATCGTGTAGGCGCACGCGCCGCTGCTCATGGCGCGGGTGCCGACGATGGTCAGGTCGACCCGGCGACCGCTCACCGAGCCGGTGAACACGTGGCCGCCGACGAGGAAGTCGAGGCCGGCGCCGGCCAGCGCTTGCACGTCGGCCGAGGCCGCCGCGCCGCTCTGGGTGATCTGCACCGTGATCGGACTGGACTGGGCGCCGACCACCCAGTTGCTGAGGTTGCAGCCGTTGTCGCGGCTGGTGGTGAGCGCGGTGTACGTGCCGGCGACGTTGGCCGGGTCCTCGCCGCCGCAGCCAGCCAGCGCGGAGGTGGACACCAAGGCGAGCGAGACGCCGGCGAGGATGCGCATGCCGCGATTGTAGCCGGGTATGCTGCTCGCCCGAAACGTGCCCCCGTCCTCGTCCTGTGCCTATCGTCCCGGGCGCATCAGCCTCGTGGCGCTCGCCATCGCGGTCGGTGCGCTGACGACGATGCGCGCCCCCGATGCCCCCGCCTGCTGGAACCGTCTCGACTGCGGGCGCGGGTTGACCATCGTCGCGGTGACCGAGCTGGGCCGCCGCGACGTCGCGGTCGAGGCCTGGCTGGGCGGCGGTTCCGACGCCGACCTCGACGACGGTGAGGTCGCCCACCTGGCCGAGCACGTCGCGATCGCGCAGACCGGCGCGGCCGCGCTCGACGGCCGGGTGACTCCCGACGCGACGATCTTGCGGGCGACCGCGACGTCGCTCGACGGCGCGCTCCGGCCGGTATGGGCCGCCGTGACCGCCACGCGGGTCGAAACGACGGTGCTGGTCCGCGAGCGGGCCGCGATCGATCGCGAGACCGCCGGACGCGATCGCGCGGCGCGGCTGGGCGCGACGCTGTGGCGGCGGACGCGGCGCGGGCCCATGGCGGGCCGGCGGGCGCCGGTGGTCACGGCGCCGGCGGTCGAGACGTGGTGGCACCGCCAATGGCGCGGCCGCCCTTGCACGCTGGTCGTCCACGGCGACGTCGGGCTCGAGGCGATGGCGTCGTGGGCCGCGCGCTGGCCGGGCCACGCGAGCGTCGGCTCGGTCACCGCCTCGGCTTCGGTCACCGCCTCGGCTTCGGTCACCGCCTCGGCTTCGGTCACCGCCTCAGCTTCGGTCACCGCCTCGGCTTCGGTCACCGCCTCGGCTTCGGTCACCGCCTCGGCTTCGGTCACCGCCTCGGCTTCGGTCACCGCCTCGGGTTCGGTCACCGCCTCGGCTTCGGTCACCGCCTCGGCTTCGGTCACGGCCTCGGGTTCGGTCACGGCCTCGGGTTCGGTCACGGCTTCGCGCGTCGTTGCGCAGGCTCGCGCGGTCGTGATCGACGGCGACGACGGCTGGGCCTGCGGGCTCGCCACCGGCGGCCTCACCGATCCCGCGACGCCCGCCCTCGCGGTCGCCGCGGCCGCGGCCTGGCTCGACGACGATGGCGCCGTCGAGCTGCTGATGGGTGCGACCCGCGGGCTGGTCGCGCTAGCCGGTGCCGGACCGATCGGGTGGCCCGATCGCGACGACGCCCCACGCTGGGCCGCCGCGCGGGCGCGCGCCGCGCAGCTGCCGATGCCGGGCGGGTCGGGTGTGGCCGGTGCGCTCGCCCTCGGCCAGCACGTCGCCGGTGATCCGTCGTGGGCTAGCCGCTATCGGGCCGCCGTCGCGACCACCGCGGCCGACGACGCGATCGCCGCGCTGATCGCGATCGACCAGCGCCACCGCGGGCTACGGCGCGCCGCGCGTCCGGCGCCCGCACCGCAACGTCGCGCCGCTCGCCCGCCGCCGGCCCGGGGACGATCGCCCGCGCGGAGCGCCACCACGCCAGCCGGGACCCGCCTCGTCGTCGCGCGCGAGCCCGAGGCGGCGACGGTCGCGATCCGGCTGGTGTGGTCCGGTGGCCTCGCCGCCGAGACCGTCGAGACCGCCGGCATCCACGCCCTCGCGGCCGCGGCGATCACCGCCTGCGCCGACGCGACCGTCCTCGACGCTTTCGGAGGCTCGCTCGCGGTCGTCGTCGAGCGCGACCGCTTCGGCCTGCGCGCCGAGCTGCCGTCGGCGACCTGGCGCGACGGCCTCGCCGCCATCGCCGCTTGCCTGCGCGCGCCCTCGGCCTCGCCCGATCAGCTCGACGACGAGCGCCGTCGCCTCGACGGCCTCGCCCTCGCCACCCGGGGCAGCGCGCTCCGGCTCGGCCTCGCCGCGTTTGCGCGCGCGCAGTTCGGCGATCATCCGCTGGCCCGCGAGCTGGCTGCCAGCGCCGCGCCCTATCTGACGCCGGCCGCGATCGATCGCTGGCTCGCCGCCCACGCGCCCATCGATCGCGCCGTGCTCGCGGTCGTTGGCGCCGTCGAGCTCGAGGCCGTCGAGGCGGCGCTCGCGCCGGTCCGGCCGCACCCGTCAGCGTCGCCGCCGCTGCCGGCAGCGCCGCCACGATTGGCACCGCCGCGATCGCACCCGGAGTCCAGCCCACCGCGCCGCGGCGGGCCCGCGCCGCTGCTGTTCGTCGACGCTGACAGCGCGGCCGTCATCCTCGGCTTCCCGGGCCTCGCCGCTGACGATCCCGACCGTGCCGCCCTCGACGTCGCCGCCGCGCTGCTGGCCGATCCCAACGGCCCGCTCGCCGCGCTCGCGCCCCTCGCTGCCTCGCGCCGCGTCGCGGTCGCCGACACCGCCGACGCCGGCTACCTCGCGATCGCCTTCGACCAGCCCGGCGATCCGGCCGCGCTCACCGCCGCCGCTGAGTCCGGCCTGGCGTCGCTCCTGACCGATCCGCCCTCGGCGGACGCCGTGCTGGCGAGCCGCGATCGCCTGCTGTCGGCCCGCACGGTCGAGCCGATCCGCCGGCGGACCTGGGCCGACGACCTCGCGCTCGCCGCGTTGCTCGGCACCCCCGATCGCCACGCCGCCCTCGCCAGCGTCGACGCCGCCGCGGTGGCGCGGGTGCTGCGCCGCGTCCTCGCCCCCGCCACCGCGTCGACCGTTATCGTCCGGAAACCGGACATCACGCCGGGGGTCCGGCACCAGCGCGCCAAGCCGTCCTCGCCGCGTCATCGTCGCGCGAGGGCGCGATGAAGTCCCGCCGCGCCGTCGGCTGGGCCGGCCACGGCGACCTCGCCGCGTCGGTCGCGCTGATCTTCCCGCTGGTGCTGGCCTACGGCATCGGGGTCGCGATCGTGCAGCGGGCCAGCGCCGTCGATCTGATCACGCGCGTCCTGTGGGCGGTGTGCGGCCACTCGCGCGAGCGCTACCTCCTGGTCTACGTCGCGATCGCCGCCGGCTTCCTGTGGTGGCTTCGCCAGCACGGCCGCCGCGGGGCGCTCACCCTCGACGTCGTCGCGCCAGTGCTGCTCGAGGCCGCGATCTACGCGGTCACCCTGGGCGCCGCGATCGCCTTCGTCATCGATCGGGTCGCCGCCCTGGGCGCCGCCAGCGTGGTCGGCGCGATCGGCGCCGGGCTCCATGAAGAGCTGGTCTTCCGCTTGGCTGGGGTCGCCGGTGTCGCCGCACTGCTGCGCCGCGCCGAGGTCGCGCCGCGCCTCGCGCTGGCGCTCGCGATCGTGGCGTCGTCGCTGGTGTTCGCGGCCGCGCACCACTGGGCCGGCGAGGCGTGGGACCTCCACGTCTTCGTCTTCCGCGCGCTCGCCGGTGTGGCGTTCGCGCTGATCTTCTGGCACCGGTCGCTCGCGCATGCGGTCTATGCGCACGCGCTCTACGACCTCTACGTCGTCCTCGTCCACCGCTGACCCGCCGCCGCGCGGTCGGGGCGTAGCCTCAGGCTACTTGCCGAGACCGGACGGCGAGACTTTGAGCTGGCTGCAGTACAGGTCGAACTTGCACGACTTGAAGGTGTTCGACGAACCCTCGGTCTTGCCGATCGTGAAGTTCTCGGGCGCCACGCCGACCAAGTTGATGCTGTAGAGCGTCTTGGTGCGGGTCGGATCGAGGTACTCGATCGATCCAGTGGCCTCGTAGGGCGTGCCGTCCTTGGTACCGGTCTCGACCATGACCGCAGCGCGGTACCAGTCGATGAAGTCGTTGGCGTAGTGCAGCGGCATGGTGACGCTCAACTTCGACGTCTCCATCTTGGTCGGGATGTACTCGGGAAGGAGATACTTCCCGCGCTGGAGTGCCTTCACGCCGAGCTTGACCGTGATGGCGTCGATCTTGGTGACGTGCTCGCAGGCGATCTTCTTGCCGTTGAGCTCCAAGTTCAGCCGGAACGCGTTGGCGTTGAACAGCTTCTGCTTGGTCTCTTTCTCGGGCACCAGCTTCGCGCCGGGCTCGGTTTGGTTCTTGATCTCGATGCCTTCGGGCTGGATCTTCACCTTGAGGTAGAGCCCGTCCTTGCTCACGGCGTCGAGGGCCGGGAACATGATCTCGGTGATGAGCCCGCGGGAGAACTCCTGGCGGAACCGAAGCGCCGTGTTGATGTCGGCGTGGAGGATCTCGCCACTGATCCGGCTGTACGCGCGATCGTTGATGACCTTTTGGAGGATCTTCATCACCCAGTCGCCGCCCGACAGGCCGATCTCCATGGTGATGGGCTCGATCGTGCGGGTCGTCAGGTGGTGGACCGGGATGTGGAACCCACCGCTGGGGTCCGTCGACGACTCGGTCTTGTACAGCCCACCCTCCACGCTCTTGACGAACGAGGTGATCGGATGGCCGTCCACCTTCACCTGGAAGCGACTACCTGCGTAGCTTTTCGACTGTGGAACGGGCATGCGTGGGTCTCCTCGACGGAACCGGATGGTAGCTCGAACCTAATACGGAGCGGTGGCTGAGAACCTCCCTCGCCAGGGCGGTGGCGGTGGAGACGCGAAGCCTGGGGCCATGGCCCCCAACTGGCGATCGCCGCGGCGACGGTAGCACAAGCGATTCCGCTCGGTTGTGATCGAAATGCGCGTGGATCTCCAACCGGACCTTCCTCGGCACGCCGGTTGTAGGAGAATGAGTCATGCCTCGTGTCGATCTCTTCTGGCCGCCGCTGCTCGCGGCCGTGCTGGGGTTGGTGGTGGTGCTCGGGCTCGCCGGCTCGGCGCGCGCAGAGCGGGTCCGGACCACCGGGACCACGAAGGTCTACAAGGGGACCGGCGAGGGCTCGGGCGTGGTGACCAAGGTCGCTTCCGGCAAGACCCTCACCGTCATCAACACCCAGGGCCGCTGGCTCAAGGTGCGGGTCAACGGCCGCACCGGCTGGGTCACCCGCTCGAGCGTCAAGACGCTGGCGGAGTCCGACGTGCCCCGCAACACCCGGCGCCGGCCCTTCGTGGATGGTCGCTCGACCCGGCGCGGCTGGGGTGGCGACGCGCCTGACGATCGCGTCGGCGCCGACGCGGTGGGCGACGAGGGTGGCGGCGGCAGCTCGGGTCGCGACGACGACAGCGCCGAGGACGGCGGCGACGACGGCTCGCGCGACGGCGACCGCAGCGACGGCGACGACGACCGCAGCGGCGGCGATGAACCCGGCGATGACGAGGCCGCCGAGGCCGCGCCCGAGGTCGCGGTCGTCGTCGTGACCGCGCCCAAGACCAAGCTGTACCCGCGCGCGTCGCGCAAGGCCAAGGCCACCCGCACGCTCAAGCGCGGCGCCAAGCTCGCGGTCCTCGACACCCAGGGCAACTGGATCCGCGTCGAGCTCGGCGATGACGCCGGCTGGGTCCGAGCCGACGACGTCGCGCCGCAGAAGTCGGTGCGGGTGGCGCGGGTCATCTCGACCACCGCGCGCATCGGCTTCGCGTCGATCGGCGGCGCCTATCGCAGCAACGGGCCGATGCAGACCGGCGGCGTGCCGGCGAGCTACAACGTCGGGTCCAACGCGATCTCGCTCACCGTCGGGCTCGAGGCCGCCTTTGCGTACAAACAGGACTACTTCATCGGCGGCGGCATCGAGTACCTCGGCTGCGTCGCCACACCCGGCATCCGCTACGACGACGGCACCAGCGCCGAGGATATCGGCTTCAAGACCCACGACCTCGATGTGCGCCTGCTGGGCGGCTACGACTTCCACGACTCGCGCCAGATGACCGCGTGGGCCCGCGTCGGCTACCACCTCGGCATCACGTCCTTCGCGAACCTGATGAACCTGGCCGACTTGCCGTCGGAGACCTTCCGCGGCCCGTCGATCGGCGCCGGCGTCAAGGTCCCCAAGCTCACGCCGAAGATCGGGGTCACCGGCACCGCCGATGTCATCTATCCGGGCAGCCGCAGCCAGACCGTCGGCAACGAGGACGGCGCCGTCGACAGCGCGATGGCGGCGTGGGTCTCGGTCGTCGGGGACTACGCGTGGAACAACCCGTGGTCGCTCCAGGCCGGGTATCGCTTCGGCTACGCCAAGACCTCGTGGACCGGCGCCTCCAACCGGGTCACCGGCGTCACCGCGGCGTCGCGTCGCGACTTGTCTCACGTCCTCACGCTCGGCGTCGGTCGAGCCTTCTAGTCGACGAACTTTCTGTTAGGGTCCGCCGCCATGTCGAACCACTCCGCCGACTACGAGGCCTACCTTGGCCGCTTTCAGGCGGCGCTGGGGGACGCGTCGGTGGGCGCGTTCATCAAGCACCAGGGGCGGCTGATCAAGAAGCTCGATCCCGAGGCCTTCGCGCCGGTCTACCGCGAGTACATGGAGCTCGCGACGCACTATCTCGAGGGGATCGATCGTGGCGATACCGTCAACGATCTGGTCGTGAAGCTGATCCGCGATCACGCGGCCGAGCTCGTCCTTCACTCGCCGGTGTGACGGCGCGCGCGATCGGCGCCGCGCCGGCGCGCGTCACTGGCGCGGCGTGGGGAGCGTGTCGAGATCGAGCTGGGCGAGGGCGAGGCGGATGAGCTGGCTCTTGTTGGCCTTGGTCCAGCCGCGGCGCTTGAGCTCGCCGACCTTTGCCTCGAGATCCTCGATGTCCTGGGTGTACATCGAGATGCAGATCACCTTGTAGTGCGTGGGGCGGGGCGGGGCGGCGGTGCGGCGCGCGCGCGGCGCGTCGAGCGCCGGGCTGGCCCGGCCGTAGAAATCGTCGCGCAGGATCAGATCGGCCTCGGCCAGCGGATCGTGCGCGAGCAGCTTGTCTTCCTTCATGAGCGACCTCACGCCGCGACCGTGGCTTCACCACCGGTCGACTGGTGTTGGGTCGCCGACGAGGCCAGCAGCCAGTCGACGACGCGGTTGTAGTCGGCCGCGCCGTGGGACTGGGGCGCGTACTCGAAGATGCTCTTGCGGTGGCTGGGCGCCTCCGCGAGCTTGGTGTTCATGCGGATCGGGTCGAGGCACTTCTGCTTGAAGTGGCCCTGCAGGGTCTCGTAGACCTCGCGGGCGAGGCGGGTGCGACCGTCGTAGAACGTGGGCAGCACGGCCGAGACCCGGACCGCGTGGCCGAGGTGGCGCTCGACGTCCTTGATCGTGCGCAGCACCTGCTTCACGCCGACCAGCGCGAGGTAGTCGCAGGTCACCGGGATGACGACCTCGTCGGCGTACGACAGCGCGTTCTGGTTGAGCAAGTTGAGCGACGGGCCGCAGTCGATGACGACGTAGTCGTAGCGTCGCGACACCTGCATCAGGTTGAGGCGCTTGGTCATGACCCGCGAGCGCTGCTGGGGATCTTGATGCGCGAGCCAGATCTCGGCGGCGGCGAGCGTGGCGTCGCTGGTGATCACGTCGAGGTGCTGGCGCACCGGCACCGCGACCTCGGTCGGGTCGACGCCGTCGACGAGCACGTGATACAGCGAGCGCTCGCCGGCCACGCCGAGCGAGACGCCGACGTTGCCCTGGGCGTCGGTGTCGACCAGGAGCACCTTGTGGCCGCGCTCGGCGACGCCGGCCGCGAGGTTCACCGACGTGGTGGTCTTGCCGGTGCCGCCCTTCTGGTTCAGCACCGCGATGCGCCGCGCGCGCTTGGCGCGGAACGCTTCGTCACCGAGGCCATCCTTGCGGCAGTCGAGCGAGCAGTAGAACCCGCGCTGGCCGTCGCCGGTGACCGCGACCTGATACACGAACGCGGGTTTGAACGATGACCCGCAGACGCTGCAGAGCTTCTCCATGGGCTTATGGAAGCGGCCACACGGCTCGCCGGGCAACTTTTCGGCAGACAGTCGCCGCACGAATTCGCGCCCGTGCTCTAACAGAGTCGTGGCGTCGACGACGGTCACCTCTGGGGTCGCACCCGCTTGGGTCCGCCGGGCGAGCTCGGCCGCGACCGAGCCGGAGGTCCTCGCCGCCGAGCTGGCCGCGCAGCTCGCGCCGCGGGTCGGCGATCTGGTGATCGTCTTCGCCGCCAGCACCCTCGAGCCGCACGCGACGGCGCGCGCGGTCACCTCGGCGCTCGCACCGGCGACGGTCGTGGGCTGCACCGCGGCGCTGGGCTTCGCCGACGGCGATCGCTCGACGGTGGCGGTCGCGCTTTCCGCGCCAGCGGTGCGGTTCGGGGTCGGCGTCACCCAGCGCATGGCCGCCGCGCCGCTCAGCGCCGGTCGCGCCGCGGTCCTGGCGGCCGCCGCGGCGCTAGGGCGCGGCCTCGACCAGCTCGACCCCGAGCGCCACGTCGCGATCTCGCTCGTCGACGGCGGCTCGACCTGCGCCGAGGGGTTCTGCCTGGGGAGCGCGGCCAGCGTGCCGCGCATCGGCATGGTCGGCGGATCGTCGTCGCGGATGGCCGAAGGGGTCAACGGGCTGTTCGCCAACGGTGGGTTTCTCGTCGACGCCGGCCTGGTGATCGTCCTCGAGACCGACCATCGGTTCGCGGTGATCATGTCGGAGCATATGCAACCGACCGCGAAGCGGGTCGTGGTCACCGCCGCCGATCCGGCGCGCCGGCTGGTGACCGAGCTCGACGGCTTCCCGGCGGCCGCGCGCTACTACCAGCTGGTCGGTGAGCTGGGCGCCACCGGCCCCGACGACCCGCGGCTGCCGGCGGCGTTTCCCTTCGCGATCTACGTCGATGGTCGACCCTACGTGCGCACCGTGCGCGCCATCGATGGCGACGCCATCTCGCTGGCCGCCGCCGTCGACGAGGGCGCGGTCTTGCGCATCATGCAGCCCGGCGATCTGGTGGGCTCGACGGCGCGCTCGCTCGCCGAGGCGATCGCGCAGGTCGGCGCCCTCGAGCTGATGCTCTCGTTCTCGTGCGTGGCGCGCTTCCTCGAGGCCGGCGCCAGCGGCGTCAGCGCCGCGCTCGGTCGGGTCTATGCCGAGGTGCCGACGGTGGGCATCCACAGCTTCGGTGAGCAGATCGGCCCGCTGCTGGTGAACCACACGCTGGTCGCGCTCGCGCTGGGCCGACAGGCGCGGGCGTCGTGACCAAGGCCAGCGGCAGCGGTGGCAGCCGCAAGCGCAACCCGTCGTCGAACCCGGCGCTGGTCCTGCCCGAGCTCGACGCCAACGAGCAGCGGGCTGCGCTCCTCGAGAGCGAGCTGCGCGCGGCCCGCCGCACCATCGAGGTGCTGATCGCGCGCGCCGAGCGCCGCCGCGCCGAGCCGAGCCAGGCTGAGCTGTTCGAGGTCGCGGCTCGGATGGAGCAGCAGATCGAGGGCCGGACCCACGAGCTCGAGGAGAAGCGCGCCGAGCTCGAGACCTTGACCGCCAACCTCGACCAGATCGTCCGCCATCGCACGCGCGCGCTCGCCGAGTCCGAGGCTCAGCTCCTGCGCAAGAACGCCGAGCTCGAGCGCCAGGGCCAGCTCAAGGCCGAGTTCATCTCGATCGTCGCCCACGAGCTGCGCACGCCGCTGGTCAGCATCGTCGGGTACCTCGACCTCCTCGTCGAGGGCAAGTTCGGGACGCTCGCGGAGCCGATGGAGCGGCCGGTGACCTCGCTACGCCGCAACGCCCACCGCCTCAAGCGCCTCGTCGATGAGATGCTCGACTTCTCACGGCTCGAGGCCGGACGGACCCAGCTCACCCGCGCGCAGCTCCGGCTCGGGACCATCGTCGCCGACGCGGTCACCGAGCTGATGCCGCTGGCCGCCCGCAAGCGTCAGACCGTGACGACGACGCTCGCCTCGCTCCGCACGATCTCGGCCGACGCCGACAAGCTCCACCAGATCGTCGTGAACCTGGTGTCCAACGCGATCCGCTACACGCCCGAGGGCGGCGAGATCGCGGTCTCGGTCGACGACGCGCCGGCCGACGTCTTCGCCGGCGACTGGGCGCGCCTGCGGGTGCGCGACAACGGCATCGGCATCCCGCTCGCGCATCGCCACCGCATCTTCGAGCCGTTCACCGACGTGCAGCCAGCCAAGCACCACACCTCGGCTGGGCCCGACTCGGCTGGCCTTGGCCTGTTCATCGCGCGCGGCCTGGTCGAGCTCCACGGCGGGCTCATCACCGTCGAGTCGCAAGAACAGGTATTCACCGAGTTCACGGTTCTGCTGCCGCGGACCTGAGCCCGCGGGCCGTCGCGCTCGCGCGCAACGCGAACCTGCACCCGGCGCGAGTGAGCCCGCGCGGGCGCGACCGGGTTACTTCTTCTTCTTGCCGGGCGCGGGCTTCTTGGCAGGCGCGCTCTTCTTGGGAGCCGCACCCTTGGCCGGAGCCGCACCCTTGGCCGGGGCAGCCTTGGCCGGGGCAGCCTTGGCCGGGGCAGCCTTGGCCGGGGCAGCCTTCTTCGACGGCGTCCCCTTCTTGGCAGCCGCGGCCTTCGCCACCGCGGCCTTCGCCGGCTTGACGCCCTTCACCGGCTTGCCAGCCTTCACCGGCTTGGCCGCCTTCACCGGCTTGGCCGCCTTCACCGGCTTGGCCGCCTTCACCGGCTTGGCCGCCTTCACCGGCTTGGCCGCCTTCACCGGCTTGGCCGGCTTGGCCGCCTTCACCGGCTTGGCCGCCTTCACCGGCATAGCGGCCGGCTTGGCGCCCTTGGCGGGCGACGCGGCCGGAGTCGCTGGCTTGGCGCCCTTGGGCGCCACCACTGGCGCCGCCGTTGCCTTCACCGGCTTGACGACCTTGGCCTTCTTCTTCTCCTCGGCGAGCCGATCGGTGACCGTGCGCTGGCCCTCCTCGGTGCGCGTCTGGGCCGCGGTCCGCGCCTTGCCGAGCGCGGTCTCGATATCGGCGTCCGAACGGATCACGACCGGGCGGGCGTCGTCGTCCTTCTTCTTCGGGCGCTTCTTCTTCTTGGCGTCACGCGGCGGTGGGATCTCGCTGATGCCAGGCATCTGCTGCGCGAGATCGCCGCGGTTGTGCACCAAGATGCGCGGCTCCGCTTCGTTGCGGAACGCCATCGCGACCTTGTTGTCGGACAGCAACTCGATCACGAACCCGATGTCGAACTTCGGGTGCGCGACCACGTCGCCGATCTCGTAGGTGTCGCGGATCGAGTACGGCCGGCAGTTAGCCAGGTCGGGCTCGGTCGCACGGCTGACGGCGTCCTTCCAACTCACCCGGGGGGCGGTGGAAGGCTTCCGTCCGGAAGGCTCGGCGCTGCCCTCTTCGGGCGCATCACCACGCGGCTTGCGGTACGCATGCACTTCGCCACACACCACGCACTGGACGCGGCGAACCTCGTCCTCGTACATGGAGATGATGGCGTGTGTCGTATCCGCTTTGCAGCGCGGGGATGGACAGTACGCCTCGATCTCTCCACCGACCTCGTCCACGTCTTCGTCGAAGATGGAGTCCATCCCAGCCTCTCTTGGCTTGAAACCGTGAGGTTAATCCGGACGCCCGGTGTTGGGCCGAGTCGCGTCGAATCGTGTAACTAAGTATTTGGAATCAAAGCAATCCGAACCCCACTCCGGATTGCTTCTCGCATTCAGTTAGCGTCCTAACACACGCCGTGATTGCTAGCAACCATACCTACTTAGAAGATCACCCCAAAAGATCGTTCCCTGCGCTATAACCGCGGCCGCGGATGCGCCGGCTGCTGGCTATAAATGTGTTGATCTTCGCGGTGTTGGCTTCGGCTACGGCGCTGGCCTACTACGGGTACATCTACACAGCGGAGGCGTCGAGCCGGGAGCGCGCCCTCATCACCGACACCATGCGCGAGCTGGCTGAGGAGAAGATCATCGGCATCGAGAGCCCGATGGTGGAGGCTGACGCCAAGCTTTTCGCGACGATAGACCCCGAGCGCCTGCCCGACCTCGCCGAGATCGTCAGAAGCGTCCAGGCCCCGGTCGCCTCGGTCTTCGTCCTGGGCGAGGATCTTCGGGTCCTTCCCAGCGGCTACGTCTCGAGCCGGTCGGCCGACGAGGGCCTCGCGTTCCTCACCCAGTTCGAGAACGAGATCCTCCCGACCCTGCCGATCCAGACCCTGGCCGAAGGCCAGCGCGGCCACGTGCACGAGCTGGTCGGCGCGCGTCCCTACCTGTTCAGCTTCGTCCGGCGGAGCAGCGGCGTGCGCACCTATTATGTGGTGGTCGAGGCCGACCTGAACCACCTGGTCGGCGCGGTCTTCCCGCAGTTCTTCGGCGTGCGTTCGCCGCGCCTGTATCAGGTGGTCGACGGCGCGGGGGAGCTGGTCTACGGCGTGCCGTTCAAGGACGCGACCGCGGTGGCCGAGCTGCCCTTCGCGGAGACCGTGAGCGAGTGGCGGCTGCGGGTGACCCAGCGCGACGCGCCGACCCAGGCCGCGCGCGGGCGCCGCAAGCTCATCGACATCGTGCTGATCGGGCTCGCGCTCACCGTCATCACGTCGGGGCTCGCGCTCCTGCTGCTCGCGATGTGGCGCGAGCGCAAGGCCAACGATCTGAAGAGCGAGTTCATCTCGAACGTGTCCCACGAGCTCAAGACGCCGCTGTCGATCATCAGCATGTTCGGCGAGATGCTGGCGTCGGGGCGCGTGCGCGGACCCGAGCAGGCCACCGAATACGCCGAGGTGATCTGGCGCGAGAGCGTGCGCCTGGCCCGGCTCATCGACAACGTCCTCGACTTCGCGAAGATCGAGCGTGGCATCGACGTGTACGAGTTCGCCGAGGGCGGCGACGTCGGCGAGGTGGTCGCGCGCGCCGTCGAGCTGTCGACGCACCGGTTGGCCAACGCCCAGATGACGGTCGGGCTCGAGCTGCCCGAGGAGCTGCCACCGGCCCGCGTCGATCAGAACGCGCTCACGCTCGCGGTGCTGAACCTCATCGACAACGCGATCAAGTACGCGGCGGACGGCAAGCGCATCGAGGTCGCGGTGGCGGCGGTCGGCCGGCAGATCGTGATCACCGTGCGCGACTTTGGCCCCGGCGTCGATCGCGCCGAGCACGAGCGCATCTTCGACCGGTTCTATCGCGCGCGCGCGGTGCGGCTACGGCCGATCCGCGGCTCGGGTATCGGCCTCGCGCTCGTCGAGCACATCGCCAAGGCCCACGGCGGCAAGGTCAGCGTCGCCGACGCGCCGGGTGGCGGCGCGATCTTCACGATCGCGATCCCGGCGGGGGTCGTCGCGAGCTGACCGCGGCGGGCTCGTGGTACCAACGCAGCGGTGGCGACCGATTCTGGCAAGCGCATCTTGATCGTCGAGGACGAGCCCGACATCGTCCGCGGCCTACGGGACGCGCTGGTGTTCGAGGGCTTCACGGTCGACGCCCGCGGCACCGGCGCCGAAGGCTTGGTCGCGGCGGCCGACTGGACGCCCGATCTGGTGCTGCTCGATCTGATGCTCCCCGACGACAACGGCTACCGGGTGTGCGAGGCGCTGCGCGCGCGCGACCCGGTGGTGCCGATCATCATCCTGACCGCCAAGGCCCAGGAGGCCGACAAGGTCCGCGGTCTCGAGGCGGGCGCCGACGACTACGTCACCAAGCCGTTCTCGGTGGCCGAGCTTTTGGCCCGCATCAACGCCATCTTCCGGCGGCAGACCCGGCTGGCGGCGACCGACGAGTCGTTCGCGATCGGAACGTGGATGGTCAACGCGCGCAAGCACACGCTGACCCGCGGCCGCCAGAGCAAGCGCCTCACGTTCTACGAGCTCGAGGTGCTCAAGCTCCTGCGCGAGCGCGCCGACGAGGCGGTGTCGCGCGAGGAGCTGCTCGACAAGGTCTGGGGCGTGTCGGCGGCGTCGACCAACCGCACCGTCGACAACTTCATCGTCAAGCTGCGTCGCAAGCTCGAGGAAGACCAGAAGAGCCCGCGTCACATCCTCACCGTCTACGGCATGGGGTACAAGTTGGCTCCGTGAACCCGGTGCGTCGGGCGGGTGGTCGAGGCGAGCTTGGGCGGGTAGCCGTGGCGCGAAGGCTGCAGCGGAGAGCGTGACGCGCGTGCTGCTGCGCAGCGCGTGAGGCGTGACGCGGGTGAGCGGCGGGAGGGCGTGACGACGGTTGCTGTAAGGCGCGCGGCGGCGCTGGCGTTGTGGCGGCGATGAAGATCGTCGGACTGGCGTTGATCGGGATCCTGAGCGTGACGGGGTGTGCGGGTCGGGCGCCGTACGCGGCGACCGCAGCGCCGGCCGGAAGCGCGCGCGTGGCGTCGGCCGAAGGCCGCGGGCCGGTGGTGCCGGCCGAGGCGATCGTCGTCGAGGGCGACGTGACGGTCGAGGTGGTCGACGTGGGCGCCAGCGCGGCGACCCTGCGCGCGGAGATCGAGGCCGGCGGCGGGCGCGTCGTCGACGAGCGGCTCGATGGTGGCGCGGCGGCCGGCCGCGGCACGATGACGGTGCGCCTCGCGCCCGACCAGGTGCAGGCGATCTTCACCTGGCTCGGCGGGCAGGGTACCATCCTCGACAAGCACGTGTCGGCGACCGACGTGTCGCGCACGCTCTTCGATCGCGACCTGGCGATCGCCAACAAGCGCGCGGCGCTGACCCGCCTCGAGGGCATCTTGGCTCAGGGCGGCGCGACCATGGCCGACGTGCTCGCGGTCGAGAACGAGATGACCCGCCTGCGCGGCGAGCTCGAGGCGCTCGAGGGCGAGCAGCGCTACCTGCGCGATCGGGTCGGCCAGGCGACGCTGGCGGTGACGCTCATCCGCCGCGACGGCGAGGTTCGCCTCGCCGCCACCTCAGCAGCGCTCTATCCGGGCGTGCGCCTCGCCATGCTGACCTTGCTCGATCGCGGCACGCGACCGCGCAGCCGGATGGGCGTGGGCCTGATCGCGTTCACGATGATGAGGCAGTTCTCCTTCGAGGTCGACGTCTTCGAGAGCGTGCGCCCGGCCCCGGGCGCCGACGCCAGCCGCGCGGTGATCGCGACCGTCGGCGGCGCCGGCTATTCGGACTTCTTCGGGCGGGGCCGGCGTCGGTTCGGCAACCCGTACCTCGGCTTCCGCGTCGGCTACGCGTACCTGGACCGCTCGCTGTTTGCCGTCGAGGCCGAGGCTGGCGTCGAGCTGGTGAAGGGGCGCCTTGGCGTGATCGATCTGGGCGTGCGCGCCACCGGCCTGGTCGGCAAGCACAGCGACGCCGCGTTGGTGACCGGCCTGGGTGCCGCGATCGCGTTCTGATCTATGCTCGGTCGATGGCAGCTCGGGTCCGGATCGGGAGCGCGCGCGATGCCGCCGAGGCCGCGCTGGTCCGCGCGGTCCTGACCGCCCACGACCTCCACGTCCACATCAGCGGCGAGCACCACGCCGCGCTGGTCGGGTTGGGGCAAAGCGCGATCGAGCAGGTCATCTGGGTCGACGCCGAGGTCGCCGACGAGGCCACCGCGCTCCTGCGCGAGCTGCGCGAGGGTGGCGAGGCGGTGCTCGCCGACGGCGAGGTGCCCGACGACGACGCCAGCGAGCGCAGCGACGAGGCCGAGCCGGGCGGCGCGTTGATCACCACCGGCGCCGATACCCTGACCCGGCTCGGCGCCACCAAGCGCCTCGCGCTCGCGATCTTGCTCGGGCTCACGCTCACGCTCGGCACCGCCCACCTGTCGACCCGGGCCTGGAAGCGTGGCCTCGCCCTCGCCGCGATCGAGCTGGTCGGCTGGTTCCGCGCCGCCGCCGGCCAGACCCACCTCGGGGCCGCGCTGATCGGGGGCGCGATCCTTGCCGATATCATCGGCGCGAGCTGGCAGATCACCCGGCCGGCGGCGCCCATCGCCGCCGCCATCGTCCACCGTCGCGGTTGATTACGGCAGTTTTGTCAGGCCGGGGCCGGCGCTACGGTCGCGCCGCCGCGTAGAGCTTGTAGTGCTCGCGGTTGGTCAGCCAGCGCGGGTCGTCGTCGCCGATCTGGCCGGCGATGCATTGGGCCCGCAGCTCGCGCTCGCGCACCGACAGCTCGAGGATGCGCTGGCGGAACAGGTCCGCGCACTTCTTGTAGAGCGCGGGCCGCGGCTTGGCGGTCGTGAACTCGGAGTAGTCGATGGGCTTGCCGAAGATGGCGATGATCGGTCGCACCCGCCGGATGCCCGGCTTCCAGTTGGCGCGGAACTCACGGACGAAGTCGTTCTCGAGACCCCCGATCCAGATCGGGATCGCCAGCGGCTTGGCCTGGAGCGCGATCTGGCCGATGCCCGGCATGGCCGGCAACATCGCGTAGGGATCGTCGCCCTTGTTGCGGGTGCCCTCGGGGTGCAGGCCGATGACGGTGCCCGGCTGGTCGAGCATCGCGACCAGCTTGTCGACCGTGGCCTTGTTGGCGGCGGCGCGCTCGCGCTGGCGGAACACCGGCGGGTACATGGCGCCGGCGGCGACGCCCCAATTGACCAGCATCCCCAGCGGGTGCTCGTAGAAGAAGTTGGCGCGGACCGGGAAGTTGATGCGCTTCACCCAGGGTGCACCGGTCAGGTACAGGCCCAAAAGGATGGCGTACTGATCGAAGAAGCTGCGGTGATTCGACGCAACCAGGACGCCGCGGCTGGGTCGCAGGGCGACCACGTCGTCGATCCCTTCGAAGAGGCTGCGGTTGGCCAACCCCAGTCGGACCCACGGGTAGGTGACCCCGCGCAGGAAGTGATCCTGCAGGTACTGCCCGACGGGATGCTCGTTGGTGGCCGCAGCGAGGCGGATCGCGAGCTTCTCGAAGCGAGTGAGCTCGGCGGGATCGGGCGCGGTCGAGGTGTCGGCCATGCGAGGCCATTGGGTTATCACAGCCCGTCTCGTAGACCCAGACCTCGGGGTCTCGCTGCCGCTGCGACCCCTCAGATCGTCCCGACCGTCCGACTTGGCCCGGCGCTCTCTTGACGTTGGGTAGGCGTGTCCGTATGTTCGCCGCCGCTCACCCCCCCCGGGCAGAGGGCAACTGGCCGATGTCACTCGAATTCTCCGCCGACGCCCAGAAGAAAATCACTGCGCTCCGCGAGCGCTACCCGACCAGCCAACCGGTTGTTCTGGCAGCGCTTCACCTCGCGCAGAAAGAACACGGCTACCTCTCCGACGAGGCGCTGCAGTTAGTCGCGCGAACGCTCGACCTGCCGTACGCCCACGTCTTCGGGGTGGCCACCTTCTATACGATGTTCCGCCGCGAGCCGGCCGGGAAGAACGTGCTGCGCATCTGCACGAACATCTCGTGCATGCTGCGCGGCGGTTACGACGTCCTCGCCGCCTTTGAAAAGAAGCTCGGCGTGAAAAAGGGCGGTACCAACGGCGAGTTCACGATCGTCGAGGAGGAGTGCATCGCGGTGTGCGCGAATGCCCCCGCGATCGTGTGCGGCACCCGGTACTTCCTGGACGTGGAGCCCGGTCAGGTCGACGCGATCCTCGACGAGCTACGCAAGACCCCCCGGCCCGAAGGCGAGGTGGTGTGATGGCCGATGCAGTAACCCCAGAGGCGGCCCCGCCGCCGCCCCCGCCGCCCGACTGGCGCACGTCGCCCAAGCTGGTGACCGCGCGCTTCGGCAGCGAAGAGGCCAAGACCCTCGCGGGCTACGAGAAGCAGGGCGGCTACCAGGCGCTCCGCAAGGCCCTCGGCATGAAGCCCGAGGACATCACCGCCGAGGTGAAGGCCTCGAACCTGCGCGGGCGCGGCGGCGCCGGGTTCGCGACCGGCGTGAAGTGGGGCTTCGTGCCCAAAGACGCCCAGGAAGTCCACCTCGTCGTCAACGCCGACGAGTCCGAGCCGGGCACGTGCAAAGACCGCGAGCTGATGTACTGGGATCCCCATCTCCTCATCGAGGGGATTGTGATCGCAGCGTACGCGCTGCGCGCCCGCCACAACTACATCTACATCCGCGGCGAGATGATGCGCGAGTACGCGGTGCTGGTGAAGGCCGTCGAAGAGGCCTACGCCCGCGGCTACCTCGGCAAGAACATCCTGGGCTCGGCTCACGAGTGCCAGCTGACCGTGCATCGCGGCGCCGGGGCGTACATCTGCGGCGAGGAGACGGCGCTGCTCAACTCGCTCGAGGGCAAGCGTGGTCAGCCCCGCCTGAAGCCGCCGTTCCCCGCCATCAAGGGCCTGTTCAACGATCCCACGATCGTGAACAACGTCGAGACGATCATGAACGTCCCGTTCATCGTCGACAAGGGCGGCGCCTGGTTCGCGGCGCTGGGGCCGGGTCGCTCGGGCGGCACCCGCATCGTCTGCGTCTCGGGCCACGTCAACAAGCCGGGCGTGTTCGAGCTGCCGATGACGATCACGATGCGGCAGATCATCGACGAGGTGTGCGGCGGCGTGTGGAAGGGCCGCAAGGCCAAGGCCGTCATTCCGGGCGGCGTGTCGATGCCGCCGCTCCTCGAGAGCGAGCTCGACGTGCCCAGCGAGTTCGACGCGCTGCAGACCGACCCCCGGATCCATCCCGTCGAGGTTCGTCCTGGCCAGCTCTTCGACCTCGGCGGTGGCCGCAACCTGCGCACCATGGCCGGCTCGGGCGGCATCGTCGTCCTCGACGATCAGGCCGACATCCCCATGGCGATCTGGCGGATCATGAAGTTCTTCGCCCACGAGTCGTGCGGGCAATGCACGCCGTGCCGCGAGGGCACCGGCTGGCTCGAAAAAGTGTCGCGCCGCGTCGCGTTCGGCGCTGGCAAGCCCGGCGACCTCGACCTCTTGAGCTCGATCGCCCACGGCATCGCCGGCAACACCATCTGCGCGCTCGGCGACGCCGCCGCGTGGCCGATGCTCGGCTTCCTCACCAAGTTCCGCGCCGACTTCGAGGCCAAGCTGCCCCAGCGCGCTGGAGTCGCCGCGTGACCGCGCGTATCGCGATCGTATTCCTCGCGCTCGGGCTCTTGGGCGGCGCCCACGCGTTCGCGCAGCCGGCCGCCCCGACCGCGGTCCGCGTCGATCAGCCGGCGCCCGTGCCCGTCGAGGTCCGCCCTCCCGCGCGCGCCGCGACCCCCGCCGGCAAGGGCATCACCAAGCGCGATCAGGCCGAGTCGCCCAAGCTCCAGCCGACCACCGCCGCCGGCAAGCGCACCAAGGCCGGCCTGGCCTTCGCGTTCTGGGGCTTCGCCGCGCTGACCGTCTTCGGCTCGCTCTTCGTCCTTACGCGCCGCAACCTCATCACCGCCGTCATGGGCATGGTCGGGACGTTCTTCGCCCTGGCCGCGCTCTACATGCTGCTGTACGCGCACTTCCTCGCGGTGATCCAGCTGCTGGTCTACGCCGGCGCCATCATGGTGCTGTTCGTCTTCGTCATCATGATCCTCAACAAGCCCGAGGATGAGCCGTTCGCGCAGTCGGGCCGCTTCGGCAAGTTCCTCGCCGGCCTGGCGATGGTCTACCTGGTGTTCCGCCTCGGGGCCGTGCTCGTCGACGTGCCGTCTCACGGCAGCGCCGCGCAGATCGCCGCGCAGAACGCCGCGCCCGCGCTGACCAGCGACGGCTTCGCCTGGGGCTCGACCGCCGCGGTCGGCTGGAACCTGTTCAACGAGTACCTGTTTCCCTTCGAGGCAGTGTCGATCCTGCTGCTCATCGCGGTGGTCGGCGCGATCGCGATCTCGCGCCCGTTCAAGCAGGACGAGCAGGACACCCCCTCGGAAGCAGCGGCGGGAGGCCACTAGCATGCCCAACCTGCAACAGGTCTTCTCCGAGGTCGGCTACGCCCACTTTCTCGTGCTGGGCGCGATCCTCTTTGCGATCGGCGTGGGCGGAGTGCTGCTGCGCCGCAACGCGCTCATCATCATGATGAGCATCGAGCTCATGCTCAACGCCGGGAACCTGACCATCCTGACCTTCGCGCGTATGCACGGCGATCTGGGAGGCCACTCGTTCGCGATGATCGTGATGGCCGTCGCCGCCGCCGAGATCGCGGTCGGGCTCGCCATCGTCGTCGCCATCTTCCGAGGCCGCCGTCACATCGACGTCGATCGCCTCAACATCCTGAAGCACTGAGCCCCGACGACATGGACACGATCAAGTTCCTCTGGGTCGTCCCGCTGCTTCCGCTGGCGGGCGCGTTCATCAACCTCATGCTGGCCAAGCGGCTGGCGCGTCAGACCGTGCACTTCATCGCGGTCGCCTCGGTCGCCGCCTCGTTCTTCACCGCGCTCTACCTGTGCGTCGGGCCGCTGCGCGAGGCCTACGGCGTGTGGAAGGCCAACGGCGAGCAGGGCGCGTTCGGCCTGACCGAGCACCTGTGGACCTGGATCCAGGCCGGCGATCTCAAGCTCGACATGGCGCTGCGTCTCGACACCCTCTCGAGCGTGATGGTGCTCATCGTCACCGGCTGCTCGACGCTCATCCACATCTACTCGACGGGCTACATGGCCGACGAGCCGCGCTACGCGGCGTACTTTGGCTATCTCAACCTGTTCACCGGGGCGATGCTCATCCTGGTCCTGGGCGCGAACATGCCGGTCATGTTCATCGGCTGGGAGGGCGTGGGTCTGTGCAGCTTCTTGCTCATCGGCTTCTGGTTCGAAAACGAGAGCTTCGCCGACGCCGGTCGTAAGGCCTTCGTGGTCAACCGCATCGGCGACTTCGCGTTCCTCCTCGGCATGTTCTTGCTGTGGTGGGCGACCCACGAGGTCGATGGCGGCAAGAGCCTAGACTTTGCGGTGCTGCGCTCGGTGGGCGAGAGCAACTCGGGCATCTACGAGCAGGTGTTCTGGGGCCGCGAGCGCCTCGCCGCCGCCGCCGGCATCCTGCTGTTCATCGGCGCCGCCGGTAAGAGCGCGCAGCTGCCGCTGTACGTGTGGCTCCCCGACGCCATGGCCGGCCCGACGCCGGTCTCTGCGCTCATCCACGCCGCGACGATGGTCACCGCCGGCGTCTACATGATCGCGCGCCTGTCGTTTTTGTTCGCGGCCTCGACGACCGCGATGGCGGTGGTCACCACGGTCGGTGCGCTGACCGCGCTGGTCGCGGCGTTCATGGCCTTCGCGCAGACCGACCTCAAGAAGGTCTTGGCCTACTCGACGGTGAGCCAGCTCGGCTTCATGTTCGTCGGCGTCGGCACCGGCAACTGGTCGGCTGGCGTGTTCCACCTGATGACCCACGCCTTCTTCAAGGCCGGGCTCTTCCTCGGCGCCGGCTCGGTCATGCACGGCATGAACGGCTCGGGCGACATCCGCATCATGGGCGGCCTCAAGAAGTACATGCCGATCACGCGGCTTTGCTTCCTGGTCTACTGCCTCGCGATCGCCGGCTTCCCGCTCACGTCGGGCTTCTTCTCGAAGGACGAGATCCTGGCCGGAGCCTGGGCCGCGCACCTCGACGGTTGGCCCGCGTTCTACGGCAAGCTCATCTGGGGCGTCATGACCGTCACCGCCTTGGGGACCGCGTTTTACATGTGGCGCCTCTACTTCATGGTCTTCGAGGGCCCGTACCGCGGCCACGACCAGGTCGAGCACCCGCACGAGTCGCCGCCCGCGATGACGGTCCCGCTGGTCATCCTCGCGGTCCTCGCCGCGTTCGCGGGCTTCATCGGTATCCCCCACGTCATCCACGTCCAGGGCGTGCTCGGCGACATCGGCCACTTCCTCCCGCACTGGATCGGCCGCTCGGTCAAGGAGATGCCCGAGGGCCATCTCTCCGACTCGATGACCTGGGTGCTGCTCGCCATCGCGACCGCCATGGGCCTCCTCGGCATCGGCCTCGCCTACCTGCTCTACGGCAAGGGCCCGTCGCCCCTGGTCGACCGGTTCACCGCAGGCCCCGGCAAGTCGCTGTACGAGGCCTCGAAGAACAAGCTGTGGATCGACGAGCTCTACGACAGCGTCTTCGTCAAGCCGTTCCGGGCCCTGGCCCGCGGCACCTTCGAGATCGTCGACCGCTTCATGATCGACACCGTGCTCGTCAACGGCTCGGCCTTCGCGGTCGCGACCTGCTCGCGCATCTTGCGCTGGGTGCAAAACGGCCAGATCCAGCGCTACCTGGTCGGCTTGGTGCTCGGCTGCGCGGCGATCTTTTTGTGGACCTCGCGCAGCGACGGTCCGAGCTTCAGCTACCGCGAGGTGCCGGGCGGCGTGGAGTTCCGCGCCAACCCCGGCCACGGCCTGCGCGCTGGCGCCCAGGTGCAGTGGGACTTCGACGGTGATGGCCAGCCCGATCCTGGCGAGACCAGCGCGGTCGTGGTGAAGCGCCTCGGCGACGTCGCCAGCCGCGTCACGCTCTACGTCGTCGATCCGGTCTGGGGTCGGCGCGACGAGCGCGGCCAGCCCAAGAACCGCGTCACGGTCACGCAGGCTGTCCGGCTTTCGGACGACCGGGCCTCAGACGATGCCGCCACCGGCGGAGGTGCGCGATGAACGGCGCGTGGGTACTCCCGACGATCCTGGCGCTGCCGCTGCTCGGCGCGCTCTTCGTGATGGCCACGCCGCGTGGCGAGGCCTCCTTGTCCCGCGGCATCGGCCTCACCGTCACGACGGCGACGTTCCTGATCTCGCTGCTCGCGCTGCGCTACTTCGACGGCTCTCAGGCCGGCTACCAGCTGGTCGCCGACGGGGTCTGGATCCCGCAGCTCGGCATCCACTGGAAGACCGGCATCGACGGCATCTCGCTGTGGCTGGTGCTGCTGACGACGTTCCTCACGCCGGTCACGCTGCTCGCCTCGGCCAAGACCATCGACAAGCACGTCCGCGAGTTCATCGCCGCGATGCTGGTGCTCGAGGCGGGCATGCTCGGGGCGTTCGTCTCGATCGACGTCTTCCTGTTCTACGTGTTCTGGGAAGTGATGCTCATCCCGATGTACCTCATCATCGGGATCTGGGGCGGACAGCGCCGGCTCTACGCGTCGATCAAGTTCGTCATCTACACGATGGTCGGCTCGCTGCTGATGCTGGTCGCGATCTTCTACCTGTACGTCCAGCACGGTCAGGTCACCGGCATCTACACCACCGACCTCCAGCAGCTCACGACCCTGGTGCTGCCCCACAAGGCCCAGGTCTGGTGCTTCGCGGCGTTCGCCTTGGCCTTCGCGATCAAGGTGCCGCTGTTCCCGCTCCACACCTGGTTGCCCGACGCCCACGTCGAGGCCCCGACGCCCGGCTCGGTGATCCTGGCCGGCGTGATGCTCAAGCTCGGCATCTTCGGCTTCATCCGCCTGGCGCTGCCGCTGTTTCCCTATGGTGCGGCCGCGCTGGCGCCGTACCTCGCGGTGCTCGCGGTCATCGGCATCATCTACGGCGCGGTGGTCGCGTTCGCGCAGGACGACATCAAGAAGATCGTCGCGTACTCGTCGGTGTCGCACCTTGGCTTCTGCGTGCTGGGCCTGTTTTCGCTGACGGTGTCGGGCATCGAAGGCTCGATCTTCGCGATGCTGTCGCACGGCCTCACGACCGGCGGCCTCTTCCTCGGTATCGGCATGCTCTACGAGCGCCGCCACACCCGCCGGCTGTCGGAGTACGGGGGCATCTGGAAGCAGATGCCGCTCTTCTCGGGGATGTACCTCATCATCACGATGGGCTCGGCGGGCCTGCCCGGCCTGTCGGGCTTCATCGGCGAGTTCCTGTCGCTGTTTGGCACCTTCAACGCGGCTGACACCTTCCCGGCCGGCTACCCGAACTACCTGCCGTCGCCGCGCCTCCTCGCCGCGCTGGCGACGACCGGCGTCATCCTCGGCGCCATCTACTTGCTGTTCATGTTCCAGAAGGTCTTCTTTGGGCCTCTGGACACCGAGAAGAACGGCGACCTGCCCGACGTGAGCCTGCGCGAGAAGGCCGTGCTCATCCCGCTGTGCGTGCTCATCTTCGTCCTCGGCATCTTCCCGCGGCCGTTCCTGGCCAAGATGGAGCCGGCGGTGAAGAAGTTCGTCGCCGAGTACCACGCCAAGCTCGCCGAACCCGACGGTCCGTCCCACGTCATGGGCCAAGCCGACGGGACCGCGGCGGCGCTGCTCCAAGCGGCCGCTCGGGCCGATGCCGCGGCGGCCGCGATCGACAAGCTCCCGGCGCCGGTCGGAGGTCAGCCATGAACTTCTCGACGGGCGACACGCTCTACATCGCCCCGTTCCTCATCCTCGCCATCTCCGGCGTCATGCTGGTGCTCGCCGAGGCCTTCTTCACCGGCCGCGATCGCACCGCGCTCGCGGCGCTCACCGTCGCTGGAGGCGTGGCCGCCGCGATCGCCTCGATCGCGCTCTACCGTGAGATGGGCCCGGGGCAGAGCCGACTCCTGTTTGGCGACATGCTCATCGCCGATCGCACCGGCTACGCGCTGTCGGCGCTGCTGTCGATCGTGGTCGTGCTGTCCGCGCTGGTCGCGCCGGCCCACATGCGAGCCCACGACTGGGCCATCGGCGAGTACTTCGGCATCCTGCTCCTGTCGGGCAGCGGCATGGTCATGCTCGCGCTGGCCTCGCACCTCGCGACGGTCTTCATCGGCATCGAGACCATGTCGATCGGCGTCTACGTCATGACCGCGCTGCGCCGGCGCTCGCGCCGTGGCAACGAGGCGGCGCTCAAGTACTTCCTCATGGGCGCGTTCGCGACCGGCTTCTTGCTTTACGGCATGGCGCTGGTCTACGGCGCGACCGGAAGCACCAGCCTGGTCGTGGTGCGCGAGCGGCTGGCGTCGAGCAACTTGGGGCTGCTCACGGTCGGCATGTTCATGATGGTCGCGGCCTTTGGCTTCAAGATCGCCGCGGTGCCGTTCCACATGTGGGCGCCCGATGCCTACGAGGGCGCGCCGACCCCGGTGACCGCGTTCATGGCGGCGGCGGTCAAGGTCGCGGCGGTGGCCGGCATGATCCGGGTGTTCGGTCAGTTCTTCGGTGGCGCCAAGCTGCCCTACGGCACGCTGGGCTGGGCCTCGCCGATGATCGTCATGGCGGCGATCACGATCACCGTCGCCAACATCGCGGCGATCCGGCAAGACAACGTGAAGCGCATGCTCGCGTACTCGTCGATCTCGCACGGCGGCGTGCTGCTGGTCGGGCTGTGCGCGATGGGGCTCGGCTCGCCGAGCGGCCAGTCGGCGCTGGTCTATTACCTCATCGCGTACGCGGTCACGACCATGGGCGCCTTCGCGGTCGTCACCTACGTCGGCAACAAGGATCGCGAGCGCTTGCTCGTCGACGACTGGGCCGGCCTCGCCAGCAAGCACCCGGGCGCCGCGCTGGCGATGACCATCTGCCTGCTGTCGCTTGGCGGCATGCCGCCGACCGGTGGCTTCTTCGCGAAGTTCTACGTCTTCAAGAGCGCGATGGACGCTCAGGACCAGCAGCTCTTGTGGGTGACGGTCATCGGCGTCGTGAACTCGGCGCTGTCGATCTTCTACTACCTGCGACTGGTGACGGTGATGTACTTCAAGGACGCGCCCAGCGAGATCACGCCGACCCGCTCGGCCGGGCTCACCTTCACGATGGCGTTCTGCGTGATCGTGATCCTGCAGATGGGCATCTTCCCGAGCTTCTGGCTGAATCTCTAGGAACCGGTGCGTGGCGCGCGGTGGGGGCGCCAGCTCGGACGGGGTTGCTTATGTTGGACGTCGGCAGAGTGGAGAGGCGGATGTCCGAACGTTGGCAGAGTGAGCATAGGTTGACCGTTGGCAGAGTGGAGCGGCGGAGGTTGATGAGGTTGGCATGTCGAACCTGATGTCAGCAGAGCTCAGTGTGCTGGCTCGGCTCGCCGGGGTCGAGACCTCCTACGTCGGCTGGCAGGGCGCGGCGGTGGCGACGCGGCCCGAGGCGCTGTTCGCGGCGTTGCGCGCGCTCGGGCACGATGTCCGGAAACCGGACGATGCGGGGGCCGCCCTCGCCGCCGCTGAGCGGGCCTACTGGGCCGAGGTGGTCGCGCCGGTGATCGTCGCGTGGGACGGCGGGACCGTCGAGGTCGCGGTGCGCGGGCCCGCCGACGTCGACGGCGACTGGCACCTCGAGCTGGTGACCGAGGGTGGCGCGACGGTGACGGCGCAGGGCCGGTTGTTTACGGCGCCGCCGTCGGCGCACGCCTGGCCGCGTGGGCTCGGCAGCCGGGTCCACTGCGTGCGGACGATCGCGATCGCCACGCCGGCCCACGAGCTTGGCTATCACGCGCTGCGCTGGCAGGTCGGCGCGGCGAGCGGCGAGGCGCTGGTGATCGCGGCGCCGACCGTGGCGTATGGCGCGCCGACCGCGAGCCATCCCACGGCGCGCAGCTGGGGCGTGTTCGCACCGCTGTACGCGATGCGCACCGCGACCTCGGGGGAGACCGGGGATCTCGACGTGCTGCGCCGCGTGCTCGAGGCGGTGCGCGCGCGCGGTGGCCGCTACGTCGCGACCCTGCCGCTGCTGGCCGGGTTCCTCGATGAGCCCTGTCAGATCTCGCCGTACTCGCCAGCCAGCCGGCTCTACTGGAACGAGCTGTACGCGGGCGTGCCCGCGCCCGATGCCGCCGCGATGGCGCGGCCAGCCACCACCGGCGCGCTGATCGACTACCGCGCGCAGTACGCGTGGCGGCGGGGGCTCCTCGATCAAGCCGCGGCTCGGGCCTGGCGCACCGACGACGGCACGCTAGCCGCTGCTGCCCAGGGCACGCTCTTGGACTACGCCGTGTTCCGCGCGATCGGCGAGGCGCAGCGCACGTCGTGGCCGAGCTGGCCGGCGCCTTGGCAGGACCTCGCGCCGGTGACGTCACTCGACGCGCTGCCGGCCGGCCTCGACCCGGCCCGGGTCCGCTTCCACGTCTGGGCCCAGGTCCACACCGGCGGGCAGCTGGCCGCGCTCAAGCGCGACCTCGACGGGCTGTACCTCGACCTGCCGGTCGGGGTGAACCGCGACGCCTACGAGGTGTGGCGCCATCGCGACCGGTTCCTCCTCGAGCTTTCGGCCGGGGCGCCGCCCGACGCGCTGTTCCTGGGTGGCCAGGAGTGGGGCCTGCCACCGGTGCATCCGGTGGCCGAGCGCGCCGCTGGCTACCGCTACCTGCGGGCCTGCTTCGCGGCCCACATGCGGTACGCGAGCATGCTGCGCATCGATCACGCGATGGGCCTGCACCGGCTCTACTGCGTGCCGCGCGGCTTCGCGGCCACCGACGGCGTGTACGTCAAGTACCGCGCCGACGAGCTGTACGCGATCGCGACCCTCGAGTCACATCGCCACCAGTGCGCGCTGGTCGGCGAGGACCTCGGCACCGTGCCGCCCGAGGTGCGCCCGGCGATGCGGACCCACGGCATCGCCAGCCTCTACGTCGGACAGTTCTCGATGCCGGCCCGGCCCGGCAGGAAGATGATCGCGCCGACCGCCGCCCAGGTCGCCAGCCTCAACACCCATGACACCGCCACCTTCGCGGGCTGGTGGCGAGGCGGCGACATCGACGACCGGCGCGGGCTCGGGCTCATCACCGAGGCCCAGGAGACCGTCGAGCGCGTCGAGCGCAGCGCGTCGCGAGCCGGGGTGCTGGCCATGGCGGGCGGCAAGCCGGTCGACGATCCCAGCGACGCCGCGGCCGCGCTGGCGCTGGCGGCCTGTACGCGGCTCATGGCCGAGAGCGCGGCCCACCTGGTGCTGGTGACGCTCGAGGACCTGTGGCTCGAGCCGCGCACACAAAACGTGCCCGGCACCACCGACGAGCGGCCCAACTGGCGGCGGCCGTGGGCGCGCTCGCTCGAGGACGTGCTCGCCGATCCCGCGGTGGGCGCGGCACTCGACGACGTGGCACAGCGCCGACGCTGAGGCGAGTGGTTGGGGGCGAACTGACGATCGGGGTCCTCAGTCGTCGTAGACGACGCCCGCGTCCTGGGTCTTCTCGAACCGCTTGCGCGCGTTGTGATCGAGGACCGACTTGCGCAGGCGGATGTTCTCGGGCGTCACCTCGACCAGCTCGTCGTTGTTGATGAACTCGAGCGCGTACTCCAGCGTGATCTGGCGCGGCGGCGCGAGGATGAGCTTCTCGTCGGCCGCGGTGGTGCGGATGTTGTTGAGCTTCTTCGCCTTGTTGGGGTTCACGACCAGGTCGTTGTCGCGGGCGTGGATGCCGACGATCATGCCCGGGTAGCAAGCCACGCCGGCGCCGACGAACATGACGCCACGCTCCTGGAGCGTGAAGAGCGCATACGCGTTGGTCTCGCCGACCTCGCTGGCGATGAGCACGCCATTGACGCGGCTGCGCAGCCCGCCGCCCCAGACGTCGTAGCCGTCGAGCTGGGTGTAGAGCACGCCCGTGCCGCGGGTGTCGGTCATGAACTGCGAGCGGTAGCCGATGAGGCCGCGCGCCGGGATGCGGTACTCGAGGCGGGTGCGGCCGACGCCCGAGGGCCGCATCTCCTTCATCTGGCCGAGGCGGCGGCCGAGCTCCTCGATGACCGGGCCGGTGTAGCGCTCGTCGAGGTCGATGACCGCGTGCTCGTAGGGCTCGAGCAGCTCGCCCTTGGGGCCGGTCTTGGAGATGACCTGCGGCTGCGAGACGCACAACTCGAAGCCCTCGCGGCGCATGGTCTCGATGAGCACCGACAGGTGGAGCTCGCCGCGGCCCGACACCAAGAACACGCCGGCATCGGCGGTGTCCTCGACGCGGAGCGCGACGTTGCTCTTGATCTCGCGGTAGAGGCGCTCGCGGATGTTGCGCGAGGTGACGAACTTGCCCTCGCGGCCGGCGAAGGTGCCGTCGTTGACGCGGAAGTTCATCGAGATCGTCGGCGGATCGATCTTGAGGAGCGGCAGCACCATCGGGTTGGCGATCGACGAGATGGTCTCGCCGACGTTGAGCTCGCTCATGCCGGTGATGGCGCAGATGTCGCCCGCGGTGGCGGCGGCCAGCTCGAAGCGCTTGAGGCCCTGAAAGCCGAGGACCTTCTGGACGCGGAACTCTTCCTTCTTGCCGTCGCGGTGGGTGAGCAGCACGCGCTCGCCGACCTTGGTCGAGCCGGAGCGCACCCGACCGATCGCCATGAAGCCGAGGAAGTCGTCGTAGTCGAGGGTCGCGACCTGCATGCAGAGCGGGCCGTCGAGCTCGCCGACCGGCGCCGGCACCTTCTCGATGATCATATCGAGGAGCGGCGCGAGATCTTTGCGCTCGTCCTTCATGTCGCGGATGGCGTAGCCCTCGCGGCCCGAGGCGTAGATGACCGGGAAGTCGAGCTGGGCCTCGGTCGCGCCGAGCGAGACGAACAGGTCGAAGACTGGGTCCATGACCTTCTCGGGGTCGACGCCGGCGCGGTCGATCTTGTTGATGACCACCAAGGTCGACAGGCCCATCTCGAAGGCCTTCTGGGTGACGAAGCGGGTCTGCGGCATCGGGCCTTCGTAGGCGTCGACGACGAGGAGCACCGCGTCGACCATGCCGAGCACGCGCTCGACCTCGCCACCGAAGTCGGCGTGGCCGGGGGTGTCGACGAGGTTGATGCGCGTGCCCTTCCAGGTCACCGACGTGCACTTCGACAGGATCGTGATGCCACGCTCGCGCTCGATGTCGTTGGAGTCCATCGCGCGCTCGGCGACGACCTCGCCGGTGCGGAAGGTGCCGGCCGTGCGCATCAGGCCATCGACCAGCGTGGTCTTGCCGTGGTCGACGTGGGCGATGATGGCGACGTTGCGGATGTGAGGCTGATAGGTCATGGCTACTTCGCGGGCGAGGAGGTCACGGCAGAGAGGCGCACGCACGCCACCAGGGCGCGCGCCGCTTGAGGCAGCACAGAAGGGGCGACGAGCGCGAGCCCGAGCTCGAGATCGTCGGTGCCGGCGATGGTGCCGGCGAGGTGGCCGTTGGCGTCGGTCCAGCGCAGGGCTTGGGCCTCGCGGGTGACGGTGCCCAGCGTGGTGCGCGCCGGGTCGGTGATGGTGCCGGCGTCGCCGATCATGGTGATGCGGCCCAACGGGACGCCGGTCGGATCGACGTAGGAGCGACGGCCGTCACCGTCACCATCGACGATCCGGGCCACCAAGGCGCCGTGGTCGGTGAGCTCGCGACCGACCGGGCCCGGCGCCAGGCGCCAGTCGCCGCTGGTCGCGACGTCGCCGCCAACGACGATGGCGTCGCCGCGGTCGGTCTCGCAGCCGACGGCGGTGCGGGTGAGCGACCAGGTGCCGAGCTGGTCCTGGACCGTGACGGTCACGACGCGCGGCGCCGGCGCGGTCTGACAGCCCAGGCCCAAGACCGCGTGCCCCATCACCGCCGCGCCGCGCATGGCGCGGCCGACGAGGACGCGGCCGGCGAGGGCATTGGACGACATGGCGGCGCGCATGTAGCACGTTTGCGCGGTGCGGGGGGATCCGTCGCGATCCTCGCGTCCATGGGCGCCACGTGGTACCTCCGCCGCGATGGGCCGCTTGACGATGCGAGCCGTGCTCGTCCTCGGGCTGGTGGCGGCGTGCGGACGGTCGGGGACCACGCGCGCGCGCGACGAGGCCGGCGCGGCCGACGCGGCTTCAGCGACCCCGGCGATCCCGGTCGTGGTCCGCACCCTCGGCAAGGCCGCGCTCGACGGCTACGGCTGGCGCAGCGGTCCGGGCCGGGCCGCTTTCGAGCGCGCCCTGGCAGCGGAGCGCGCCGGCGATCTGCTCGCGGTCGAGCGCGAGGCCAGCGCCGCGCTCGCCGCCGATCCCGGCCATCTCGAGGCGGCGTGGGTCGCCGCGGTCGCGCGCGCGCGCCTGGGCCAGCCCGATCGGGTGGTGGCCGCCCTCGAGATCGCCGCGTCCGGCGACTGGAGCAAGTGGGGCGAGCGCTCCCTCGAGCTGGCCGCGCTCGCCGAGTTCCGGGCCTCGCCGGCCGGCCGCGGTTGGGTCGAAGCCGGCGAGGCCTATCGCGGCGCGCTGGCGGCAGCGCTGGCGCGGTCACTGGTCGTGCTCGGGCGCTCACCGTCGACGGTCGGCCTGCGCGGGCGCCCCAGCGCCGAGCTGTACGCGGTCGATCTCGGCGCGGCGCGCTGGCTCCGGCTCACCCATAGCGGCGGCACCGTCGTCGGTGCGCTGTCGGCTGGCGCGTCGTCGCTGGTGGCCTACGTTGCGCACCGACCGGTGGCGCGGGGCGCGATCGCCGAGCTGCGCATCGGCGTGGTCGATCTGAACACCGGCAAGACCGGCCGAGAGATCGTGCTGCGCGAGGTCCGCGAGCTGGCGCTGGCCTGGCGTCCGCGCGCCGGCGAGCAGCGGCTGATCGCGACCTGGACCACCGGCACCAGCAAGCAGCTACAGAGCGCCGACCTCGACTGGAAGCACGGCAAGCGCGCCACCATCGACAAGGCCAGGCCGCTGCGCAGCACGCGGCTCGAGGTCGACGCCGAGGGCGCGATCGTGCGGCGCCTGCCGGTCACCGGCGTCACCGCCGACTGGGACGAGCGCGGCACCGCCAGCGCGATCCGCCTCGATCAGACCGGCAAGGTGGTCGCGGCCCCCGGCGGCGCGCTCATCGACGGTGACTCGGTCGTGCTGTCGCCTGACGGCGCGCGGCTGGTGTTCGCGGTCGCCGCCGAGCCGCCCTGCGCCGCCGACGACGTGGCCCGGCTCTACGTCGCCGACGTCGCGACCGGGCGCGTGCGCAAGCTGGCCAGCGGCGCGGTCTCGGCGGCGCAGTGGCTCGACGACGATCGCGTGGCCTTCGCCAGTGGTGATGCGGTGACGGTCGCGGCCGCGGCCACCGGCAAGGCCAGCGCGAGCGCGAGCGGCGGAGCCGGCGTGACCACCCTCGCGGTCGGCGCGCCCCGCCGCTGCGACCCGCCGCCGCCGCCCTTTGCCGACGGGCCCGACCTGCTCGACGGGCCCGAGGCTGACCCGTTGGACGAGGACTGGAGCGCGCCCGACGCTGGCCCCGCCGCGGCCGAGCCCGACGCCGCCACCACCGACCCGACCGATGCGGGGCTGGACTGAGGTGGTCTCCTGCCACGCCGTGACGGGCCTATAGTCGCGGCGATGAGGGCAGCGATCCTGGCGCTCGGGTGCATGGCGGCAGGGTGTGCTTTCGAGCCCACCGGCATCGATGGCGACGCGGCGCCGAGCCTCGACGGCCCCCCCCGGCACGACCGACGCCGCGGTCGGCGATGCCGCTGCCGATGCGCCGAGCGATGCGCCGAGCGATGCGCCGAGCGATGCGCCCACCGACCTCGAGCGCTGCCCGACAAGGTACGACATCACGATCGGCGCCTCCAAGTACCGGCTTCGTGACCGACGCGAGACCTTCGCGCAGCACTACGCGGCGTGCGCCGACGACACCCGCGAGGGCCTCACGCACCTCGTCGTGCTGTCGGGCCCCGAGGAGGCCGCCGCGCTGCGCGCCGACCCCAGCGTGTGCGGTCCCGGGAACGACAACTGCGCGAGCTTCTGGACCGGGCTCTTCTCGATCGACGGCACCAGGTTTACGACCGCGACCAACGAGCCGCCGTGGGTCGAGTGGGACACCGACCAGCCCGACGACATCGACCAGGTCCCGGTCGCCGCGACCTACAATCCGCTGCCGCAGGTCCACGCCAGCAGCGACACCTCGGTCGCGCCGGGGACCGACAGCATCCGGTCGATCTGCGAGTGCGACGGCCGCCGGGCAGTCGAGCTTCCATTCCCACCGGGTCTTTGATACTGCTGACGCGCTCTCCGCCAGAGAGATCGAGGTGATCGCCGGTGCACGGAGCCGCAAGGCCGAGGGCACGGGAGGAAAGTCCGAGCTTCACAGGGCAAGGTGCTGGCTAACGGCCAGTCGAGGTGACTCGCAGGAAAGTGCCACAGAAAACAAACCGCCCGCAGGCCGCAAGGTCCGCGGGTAAGGGTGAAACGGTGCGGTAAGAGCGCACCGCCCGCGTGGTGACACGCGGGGCACGGCAAACCCCACCCGAAGCAAGACCAGACAGGGGTCGTGCGGCCCGCACGATGACTCCGGGTTGGTCGCTCGAGCCCGCCGGCAACGGTGGGCCTAGACGAATGATCGCTACCGGCGCAAGCCGGAACAGAACTCGGCTTACTGATCCTCTGGCGGAGGGCGCTTACTCGAGCCTCGCTCGAGCATCTCGAGCCTCGCCCGACGTCGGGTGCCGACTACTTGGCGCGGGCCATCGGTCGCACGCTGGACCGGCGCTCGGAGCTGATGCGGCGGAGCATGCGCTGCAAGAAGAAGCCGGTGATGAGCAGGACCAAGAGGCCCATGCCCATGATGCGGTAGCGGTACGCGCCGCCGACCGCGGGCCGGGTCGAGGTCCAAAAGCCCGACGGGCGGCCGGTCAGGTGCTCGGGCTTGCGCATCGTGCTCACGCGGGGCGGCGGTGGCGCGTCGTCGGACGGCACGAAGCCGCCCGGGTTGGGCTGCGCGACCGCGTCACCGACGACGAACGGGGCAGCCAGGGGCGCGACAACGGCGAGACCGAGGACCAGCGCGAGCGAGCGAAGCACGACTCGACGTGTACTCCCATCGGCGCCCGCGAGCAACGCGGCGTTTGGACTCAGGACGCGAAGGCCGCGGGACCGCGCCGCTCGGCGAGGCGGGCCGAGACCCGGCCCAGGCGCGCGATGTACGCGACGATCTTGTCGCGCGAGCGCTCGGCCTCATCGGTGAGGCCGGTCAGGTCGGTGATCTTCCAGTGGCGCATGACGATGGGCACCAGGATCTGATCGTGGTGGATCGCCAGGTCGTAGATGCCGGCGGCGGCGACGATGCGCGAGTGGCGCTCGAAGTCGGGGATGCCCTTGCCGGGCATCTTGAACTTCGTGACCATCTCCTCCATCGCGACCAGCATGCCCGAGGGGTCGACCTCGAGCGCGGCCGTGGTCATGTCCCGATAGAACAGGAAGTGCAGGTTCTCGTCGAACGAGACCTGCTTCATGACCTCGCGCGCGACCGGATCGCCGACCAACGCGCCGGTGTTGCGGTGGCTGATGCGGGTCGCCAGCTCCTGCAGGCACAGGTAGATGAAGCCCTCGTGCGGCCCGGCCGGCGCCGGCGCGTCGCCGCCCGCCACCTGGATCATGCGGGCCCGCTCGAGCTCGCGCAGATCGAGGGCGCGCGACACCGTGATGTAGTCGCGCAGCACGATCGAGTGGCGGCCTTCCTCGGCGGTCCACCAGCGCGCCCACTGGCCCCAGGTGCTGTCGACGCCGAACATGCGGCTGATGTCGTCGAAGTAGTAGGGCAGGTTGTCCTCGGTGAGGACGTTGAGGAACAGCGCGCTGCGAGCGGCCTCGGACAGCACGGCGCCGCCGCAGTCGGTCTGCGACGGATCCCAGACCTCGCCCGGCACGTAGTCGCGGCCGCGGCTGTACGGGATGAGCTCGTGGGGGAACCACTCGCGCGTCGCGGCGCGGTGGCGGTCGAACAGGCGAGCCGCGGTCGGCTCGAGCTCTCGGAGCAATGCTTCGCGGTCCACGGGGCCAGGGTGGAGCAACCGGGCCACGGCGCATGTCACGGCTTGGCCACGAGTGCGTCGGACTCGGTCGGGTAGACGGCGCGGCGGCCCTGTGGCATGTGGTGCGCGCGCATGCGCAAGGATCGCCACCAGCGACGCGAGCCGATCGAAGGCCCGTTCACCGTCCCGCCGCCCCGCGCCGACGCCATCGACGACCTGATCGTGCGTCACGGCCCCGCCTACGTGATCGCCACGCTCGCGCCGTACCTCACCGCCGAGCGCATCGCCCGCATCGACCGCGTGCTGGCGGCCCGGCTCGGTAGCGTCACCGGCGTGGTCGAGGATGTCTACGACCCGTTCAACGGCGCCGCGGTCATCCGCACCGCCGAGGCCCTGGGGCTGCAGGGCCTGCACATCGTCGAGACCGGCCTGCGCTTCCAGGCCGCCAAGGGCGTGACCCGGGGCTGCCATCGCTGGATGGAGCTGGTGCGCTGGTCGAGCGCGGTCGACTGCATCAGCGCCTTGCGGGCCAGCGGCGTACGCGTGCTCGCGACCGCGCCCGGCGCGACCGAGACCATCGACACCGTCGACATCTCCACCCCGATCGCGGTGATGTTTGGCAACGAGCACGCTGGCCTGCCGCCGGCGACCGTGGCGGCCTGCGACGGCGCGATCGCGCTGCCGATGTTCGGCTTCACGCAGAGCTACAACCTGTCGGTGTCGGCGGCGCTCGCGCTGTCGCAGCTCGCGACCCGGCGCCGGGCCTACCTCGGCACGCCCGGGGATCTGTCGCCGGCCCGGCTGGCTCACCTGCGGGCCCGCTGGTTCGCGCTCAAGGTGCGCGGCGCCGTCGGCGTGGTCGAGCGGACACGGTCGGATGTGGCCCCCGAGACGCATTCGCGCGATAACGTTTGAGCGCCACGCAGTCGGGACGGTCCCGACCTTGCAACCGCACCTGCTGCCCATGGACGCTGCCCGCCACCATCCCAGCCCCGCCGCCACCCGCGGGCGTCGTGGCACCTCGCCCGCGCCGGCCAAGCGTGGGGTTACCCCGTCGCCCAAGCCCCGCCGCTCGGGCGCGCGGCTGGTGTTCAAGATCGTCGGCTGGGTCGCCCTGATCGGCCTGGTGCTGTCGGCGCTCGGCGCGGCGGTCATCGCGCTGGTGTTCTGGAACTACAGCCAGAACCTCCCGACCATCTCCAGCCTCGGGGACTACCACCCCAAGCAGGTCACGCTGGTCCTCGACCAGCGCGGCTCGCGCATCGGCGAGATCTACCACGACGAGCGCCGCTCCTTCGTCGCCTTCGACGACGTGCCGCCCATCCTGGTCGACGCCTTCGTCGCCGCCGAGGATGCCAACTTTTGGACCCACGACGGCATCGACTACAAGGGCATGGTCCGCGCGGTCTTCGCCAACGTCCGCTCGGGCAAGACCAAGCAGGGCGCCTCGACGATCACCCAGCAGGTCGTGAAGACCTTCGTGCTCACGCCCGAGCGCACCTTCAAGCGCAAGATCCAGGAGATCATCTTGGCCCGGCGCCTCGACAAGACCCTGTCGAAGAAGGACGTGCTCACGCTGTACATGAACCAGATCTTCTTCGGGCACGGCCGCTACGGCGTGCAGGAGGCGGCGCGGTTCTACTTCGGCAAGGACGTCGGGCAGGTCAACCTCGGCGAGGCGGCGCTGCTCGCCGGCTTGCCGCAGTCGCCCAACAACATCTCGCCGCTGGTGAACCCGGCGCGCGCCAAGGCCCGCCAGACCTACGTGCTCAACGAGCTGGCGCGCCACGGCAAGATCACCGCGGCCGAGGCTCAGAAGTGGATCGACGCGCCGATCGAGGTCGTGAAGGATCCGTTCCCGCATCTCAACGAGGCCCCCGAGTGGGTCGAGATCGCGCGTGAGCAGCTGGTCGAGCGGTACGGCAAGGACAAGTACGACCAGGTCGGAGGCGCGGTGCGCACGACGTTACGCCCCGAGATCCAAGGCGCGGCCCGGCTCGCGCTGCAAAGCGCGCTGCGCGCGGTCGACGCCCGCCACAAGATCGGCCGGCCCATCCGGTCGGTGAAGCCCGACAAGCTGGCGGCCGAGCTGGCGAGGCTCGACAAGAAGCTGCCAGCCAAGGGTCCTGCGCGCGGCGAGAAGTACGACGCCGTCATCACCGCGGTTCACGACGTCGACCACGAGCTCGAGGTCGATCTCGGCGGCTGGAAGGCGGCCATCGTGCTGGGCGGCCCCGACGACGATCGCTTCAACCCGCCGGCGGCTGGCGGCGCGCGCAAACAGGCCAGCGAGCGGTTCGCGATCGGCGACGTGGTGCGGGTCGTCGCGGTGCCCTCCTCGATCGGCACCCTGGTGGCCAAGGCCAAGCACGCCGAGCAGGTGGTCGCGTTCGCTCCCGGCCCCGAGGGCGCGATCGTCGTGATGGATCCCAACACCCGCGAGGTCTGGGCGATGGTCGGCGGCTACCGACGCGTCGCTGGCGGGCTCAACCGCGCGCTGAGCGCCCGGCGCCAGCCTGGCTCGAGCTTCAAGCCCATCGTGTACGCGGCGGCGCTGGCGTCGCGGCGCTTCACGCCGGCCACGATCGTCAACGACTCGCCCGAGGTCTACGACCTGTGGAAGCCCGAGAACTATGAAAAGGGCGCGTTCCTGGGCCCAGTGCGGCTCCGCTTCGCCCTCGCCAAGTCGATCAACACCGTCGCGATCAAGGTGCTGCACGAGGTCGGCGCCGACGCCGCGGCCAACCTCGCCAACCAGCTCGGCATCGCCGGCAAGCTGCCGCGCACGATGTCGCTTGCGCTGGGCTCGGGCGAGGTCACGCCGATGGAGATGACCAACGCGTTCGCCACCTTCGCGGCCGGCGGGCAGTACGCGCCGCCGCGCTTCGTGACCCGCCTCGGCGGCAAGGACCTGCCCGCGGTGGCGACCACAGAGGTGCTGCCGCCCGACGTGGCGTACGTCATCACCGACATGATGCGGTCGGTGGTCGAGCAGGGCACCGCCGCCAAGGCTCGGTCGCTCGGGCTCACGCTCGCCGGCAAGACCGGCACGTCGAACGACGCCCGTGACACCTGGTTCGTCGGCATGACGCCCGACGTCGTGATCGGGGTGTGGATCGGCAATGACGACAACACGCCGCTCGGCTCGGGCGAGACCGGCGGCGGGACCGCGCTGCCCGCGTTCATCGAGGTCATCAAGACCGTGGCGCCCAAGAACCGGCCGTTTCCCCGGCCGGCCGGAGTGACCAGCGCCGAGATCGATCTGGTGACGGGGCTGCTGGCCGCGCCGGGCGCGCCGCCCAAGAGCCGCATGACCGAGGTGTTCTTGACGGGCACCGAGCCGACCGAGGTCGCGCCGCTGCCCGGCGAGCTCGACGCGCAGACCTTCGTCACCGACGAGTACGGCGACGAGGCTGCGAGCCCGTGAGCCGGTCAGGATTGATTCTAGCAGTGATTGCGACGCTGGTCGGTGGCGCCGGTGCCGCGCCGCCAGCACGGTTCCCGCCGACCCCGGCGCCCGCGGGTGGTGGGCCCATCGGCGTCCTGTGGCGGGCGATGGCGGGCCAGCTCGATCAGGCCAGCGCGGCCCGCGAGCCGCCGCTGCGTCCGCCGGTCGCGGTGCCAGTGACGTGGAAGGCGCGCCGGATCGCCTCGCTCGATCTGGGCGCCCCGCTGTTGGCGTTGGCGGCCGGCGACCTCGACGGCGATGGCAAGGACGAGCTGGTCGCGCTGACCGAGCGCACGCTGGTGGTGCTGGGCGCGCGGGGCAAGGGCCTCGCCGAGCGCACGCGCCTCGCGCTGCCCACCGACCTGCCCGCGATGCGGTCCCGCGACCCGGTCGGCGCGCTGGCCGTCGAGAGCGGCGAGGTGCTGGCCCGATCGTCGAGCGTCGGGCGGGGCGCGCGCTACCGCTGGAGCGACGGCGCGCTGGTCGAGACCGTTGCCATCGCGGGCTATCCGTTCTGCGGCGATCGCGAGCTCGAGCTGGCGGCCGGGCGCAACTACGCCGTCACCGGCGACACCGAGCTGTGGACGGTGCGTTGTCGGGTCGGCGTCGACGGGCGCGGCCTGCCGACCCGGATCGAGGCGTCGGTGTCGACCGGCGCGCAGCTCCAGCTGGTGGTCGAGACCCGCTGCGAGCGGGCCCCGGTGGCCGCGGCCTGCCAGGCCAGCCGCACCGTCGCGCTCGACGGCGTGGGCGCCGTCATCGAGCTCGACGACGTCGACACCGACGGCGCGGTCGAGGTGATCATCGCCGGCGCCGGCGCGCCCGGCGATCGCGACGCGGTCGCGGTGTACACGCTGGGCCCGACCGGGCTCGGCAAGCAGCCGATCTTCCGGCGCGGGTTCTCGGGCGGCGTGGTCGGCCTGGCTGCCGGCGATGTCGACGGCGACGGCGATCGCGAGGTGGTCGCGGCGGTGCGCCTCGCCGGCAGCCGGAAGGTGGACCTGTGGCTGCTCAATTGATGGCGCGGGGCGCTCGCCAGCCCGCGGTCGTGCTGGTGGTGCTGAGCCTGCTCGTGGTCGCGGTGCGGGCCGAGGCCGAGTCGCGGCCCGGCTACGGTGGCGCGGTCACCGGGACCCTGCTGGGGCAGCCCTCGACGTTCGATCCGACCGAGGCCCGCGCGCCTGCCGACCTCGCCGTGGTCGGCTTGGTGTTCGACACGCTGTATCGCATCGGCCCCGACGGGCGGATCGGGCTCGGGCTGGCCGCCGACTTCCCGGCCGTGAGCGGCGGTAAGAGCCGCATCGCGATCCGCCCCGGCGTGCACTTCCACAACGGCGCGACCCTGTCGGCCGGCGACGTCGCCGCCTCGCTCACCCGCGTCAAGGCCAGCGCGAGCGCCGGCTGGGTGCTCGCCGCGGTCGACGACATCGCCGTCGAGGGCGACGCGATCGTGCTCGGCACCAACCGCAAGGATCTGGCCCAGCTCCTCGCCGCGCCGGCCACGTCGATCACGCCCCGCGGCGCCGCGCCCCGCGCCAGCGCGCCGATCGGATCGGGACCGTTTCGGCTCGCCGTGATCCGCAAAGATCGCCTCGAGCTCGAGGCCTACGCGGAGCACTTCGCGGGCCGGCCCTACCTCGATCGGGTCACGCTGCGCTGGTTCACCGCCGCCGACGGCGAGGCCCGACTCTACGAGACCGGAGGCGCCGACTGGTCGCTGCGCGGCGCCACCGCCTTCGCCAAAGGTGCGCCCAAGCACCCGACCGATCAGCTCGACGGTCCCGCGACGGTGCTGGTCTATCTCGGCTTCGGCGCCGGCCATGCGCCCATCACCGGCAATCGCGACTTCCGCGTCGCGGTCGACGCGGCCTTGGCCCGCGGCGGGCTCGATCAGGTCGGCGCCGGCGAGCGCGTGGTCCCGACCATCGATCCGGTGCCCCTCGATCTGGGCGGTCCCGAGCTGCCCGCCGCCGCCCACGACGCCCGGCTCGGCGAGGCCCAGGCCGCGCTGGCTCGAGCCGCCAAGGCCACGCCCGCGCTCGCGCCGGCGGTGATCGGCAAGACCTCGCTCGAGATCCTGGTCGACGCGTCGCGCCCCGACGATCGCGAGATCGCCGAGCGGGTCGTGGTCGCGCTCGACAAGCTGGGCCTGGGCGGCACGATCGCGCCGGTGCCCGCGCCCGAGCTGGCGCGTCGGCTCGCCGCCGGGACCTGCGATCTGTACATCGGGCAGCTCGCGGTCGCGGTCGGCAGTCCGGCGATGATGTTCGCGGCCGCCTACGCGGTCGGCGGCGAGCGCGACACCGCGGCCAAGCTGGCCTCGGGCCCAGTCGTCCTGGCGCGGGCGCGCGCGGACTTCGGCCAGCGCCTGCCGATCGTGCCGCTCCTCGCTCGCGGGCTGCGGGTCTATTACCGACGCGATCTGCGCGGGCTGTGGTTCGACGGCGCGGCCCAGATGGGGCTCGCCGATCTGTTCCTGTGGGGCCGGCGGTGAAGCTGCGCGCGCGCTTCATCGTGTGGTTCGCGCTGGCCGCGCTGGTCCCGATCGCGGTGGCCGCGCTGGTGACGCGCGAGGTGGTCGCGCGCAGCTACCGCGACGAGTACGCCCGCAATCGGGTGGCGGCCGAGACCGCGGCCCGGGCCGAGGTGGCGCGCCTCGAGGACGAGCTGATCGTGAAGGCGAGCGCGCTGGCCAGCCGCGAAGATCCGCTGATCGGCAACGTCCTCCAGGACCTGGTCAAGAACGGCGGCGGGCTCAGCCCCGAGGCCCGCCGCAGCCTGCGTGAGCAGGCCAGTCGCGTGATGGAGCAGCTCGGCCTCGACGTCTTCGCGGTGGTCGGCTCCGACGACAAGATCATCGCGGCGCCCCACAACCGCGGCGCCCAGGGCGACTCCGCGCCCGACGCCCGCGAGCTGGTCGCGACCACGCGCGTGGTCTACCGCTTCGACGCGGTGATGGGCGAGCAGCGTCTCACCAAGCCGCTCGTCGCCGAGGTCGCGCGCCTCGCCCGCAGCGACGGTCAGGCGGTCGTGGTCGTGGTCGGCCGCGCGGTCGATCGCGATCTCACGACCAGCGTGCGGCGCGCCGGCCAGGTCGACACCCGCCTCGTCGACGGCACCGGTCGCGTGCTCACCCCGCCGGCCCAGCCCGGCAGCTGGGAGCGCCACGGCCACCCGGCCCGCATCGCGCTGGCCGGCGAGGGCGACACCGTCGCGGCCTGGCTCGAGGTGCGGGTCTGGGATCGCAACCTGTCGGCGCTGCTCACCCAGGTCACGATCGTCGCCGGCGTGCTGGCCGCGCTCGCCCTCGCGCTCACGGTGCTGCTCGGCGCGTTCGTCGCGCGCCGGATCACCGCGGGCCTCGATCGGCTGGTGGTTGGCGCCCAGGCCGCGGCCCGCGGCGACCTCGACCACCGCGTGCCGGTCACGTCCAAGGACGAGGTCGGCGAGGTGGCCGGCGCCTTCAACCTGATGATGGAAGATCTGCGCACCGCCGAGGAGCGCCTGGTGATCGCCGAGCGCATCGCCGCCTGGCAAGAGATCGCGCGGCGCCTGGCTCACGAGATCAAGAACCCGCTCACGCCCATCCAGATGGCGATGGACAACCTGCGCAAGACCTGGCGCAAGCAGCACCCGTCGTTCGGCGAGATCCTCGAGGACTCGACCGCGACCGTGCTCGAGGAGGCCGATCGGCTGCGCCGCATCGTCAGCGAGTTCTCCGACTTCGCGCGCATGCCCAAGCCCGACGTCGCGCCGCTCGACCTGTCCGAGGTGGTCGGCGCGGCGCTCGCGCTCTACCAGGGCGAGACCCCGGTGACCTGCAAGCTGGGCAGCGGCCTACCGTCGGTGTCCGCCGATCGCGGGCAGATGACGCAGGTCATCTTGAACCTCGTCGAGAACGCGCGCGACGCCATCGCCGGCCGCGCCGACGGCGCGATCACCGTGATCACCCGACGCGGCGACCTCGGCGACCGGCTCGAGCTGGTCGTCGAGGACAACGGCCCCGGCGTGCCCGTCGAGGTGCGCGACAAGGTCTTCGCTCCCTACTTCACGACCAAGCACGCCCGGGGCGGCACCGGCCTCGGCCTCGCCATCGTCCATCGCATCGTCTCCGACCACGCCGGCCGCATCGTCGTCGGCGACAGCTCCTCCGGCGGCGCCCGCTTCGCGATCGAGTTGCCCCTCCAGGTCGGTCAGCCTCTGCTCGCCTCCCTGGTCCGCAAGCCCGCGCCGCCGATTTCGTAGCCGGCCCCGGCTCCGGCTACGGTTACGGTTACGGCTACGGTTACGGCTACGGTCACGGCTACGGTCACGGTTACGGCTACGGTCACGGTCACGGTCACGGTTACGGTTACGGCGACCGCGACCGGTCACCCGTCCTTGACGGGCGTGGCCTTCAGTGCCGCCTTGCCGTCCTTCACGTACACCGAGAAGCGCACGCCCACGGTTCCGGGCTTGCCCATGAGCTCCTCCTGGTTGCGCCGGAGCTTTTCGACGAACTTGGGGTAGGTGAGGCCGGCCGTGGGCTCGCCGCAGCGGGCCTTGAGCTCGAGGAACTCAGCGAAGATCGAATGGAAGTACGCCTCCTCCTCGGAGGCGGCCGGCGCCGGGATGCGCAGGCCGGTCTGGCTGGCCAGGATGTCGTCGTCGAGGGAGCGGGGCGGCGTCGCGGGCGGCGCCCCGGCTGGCACCGGTCCCGGCGTCTTCGAGCGGGGCGGCGGCGCGACGGGTGGCATCGGCGCCGCCGGGCGCGCGCCCGACGAGCGCGGCGTCGGCGCCAGGTCGAGCTCGGGCGGCGGCATCGGATCGCGGAAGCGGAACTCGGCGGGCGGCAGCGCCGGACGCGGCGGGGGCGGCGCGAGATCGACCTGCGAGAAGCCCGAGGCTGCGAAGCCGCCGCTGCCATCGGCCGGCCCCAACAGCTGGTCGAGATCGCGGCGCGCGGCCCGGGCCTCGCGACCCAGCTTGTCGATGTGGATGTTGACCGAGCGGGCGACCGAGCCGAGGCGGCCGTGGTGGCGCTCCTCGGGCAGACGCTCGCCGGTGCCCTTGGCCAGCACCACCGCGTCGGCCGCCAGGCGCCGCACCGGACGGTCGTGCTCGAGCGCCATGAGCGCGAGCCCGACGCCGAGCGCGACGACGAAGCCGATGCCGACGGGGATCCACGGGAAGTTGCCAAAGGACAGGTCGTCCCTGCGCACCTGATCGATCGTCTTGCCCAGGCCGAAGCGCGGCGCCTCCTCGACGTACACCGCGAAGAACGCGTCGTCGAAGCGGGCCTCGCCGGGCAGGCGCGCCACCAGCGCGGTCAGGCGCTGCGTGCCCGACACCGTCACGAAGGGCTGGCCCGACTTGCAGTCGGTGTCGAGCTCGGCCTGGCTCGCGGCCAGCTTGCCGTATTCGGTCAGCACCTCGCTGCCCAGCACGGTCGGCGACGACGAGATCGACATCTGGCCCTTGGTGTAAAAGCCGATGGTCGCGCCGAGCGGACGCATCAGCTCCTCGGCGAAGGTCTTCGACACCGCGTAGCCGATGACCACCGCGCCGACGTAAGTCACCGGCGGATCGCGCTTGATCACCGGCGAGCCGGCGACGCGATACAGGCGCCCGCCGACCTGCCACAGATCGTCGCGCAGGTAGCCGGCCAGCGCCTCGTCGACCAGCAAGCGGCCGGCCATGGTGTCGCCGTAGTCCTTGCGGTCGATGCCGGCGCTGCCGGCGCGGGTCAGCACGCGGCCGCGATTGTCGACCAGGATCGCGAAGTCGGGTTGGTTGCCGGCGACGCCAGCGATCGTGCTGGCCGCCAGCTCTTGGGCCGCCTTGGCCTGGACCGCGTCGACCGCGTCGGAGGTCGAGGCCTTGTCGAGCACGGCGACCACCCCGGCCTGGCGCGCGAACGAGCTCGCGACCTCGACCTGCACCCGGGCCGCGCTCTTGAGCTGGATGTTGACGACGTCGCACGCGACCACCAGCCGCTGGCGCTCTTCCTCGACGCGCGCGCGCTGGGCCGGGCGCGGCGACAACAGCGCGACGGTGATGGCGATGGCCGCCGCCGACGCGATCAGGAAGAACCAGATCTTCGACCAGAACATTACGGCTTCACCGGCAGTCCGGCGGGCAGCTTGACGGTGAGCTCGGTGCGCTTGGCGCCGACCGCGACGACCTCGTCGGTGCGATCGATCCAGCCGGCCGGCGTCGGCGTGGCGCCCGGGCGCCCGGGGTTGCGCATGGCGGTGTTGGGCGGCGCGTAGAACACTCGCACCGTCCAGCTACCAGCTGGCACGTCGTCGAAGACGAACTTGCCGGTCCCGTCGGGGATCGCGAACAGGCCGCGATCGACGACCAGCGCGCGACCGCGCAGGTACGGCGTCGACTGGTCGATGATGTCGATGAGCCCGCCTTGGGTCGGCTTGAGCTGGGGCCGGTCACTCGGATTGATCGGCTTCTTCTCGAACAGGTCGGGCTGACCGAACGCGACCAGGAACGGCGCGTTGAACCCCGAGTTGCGCAGCTCGATCGTGCTGCCGAGGCGCGCCACCATCAGCGGCCGCGCGAAGGAATCACCGCGCAGCTCCCAGGTCACCGTCGCCGCCGGCGGCGGCGGCAGCTCGACGCCGGGCCCCGGCTGCAGCACCACGACCATCGACGGCAGCGGGTCGACGCCACGCACCGGCGCGAGGGGGTTCTCGATGCGAGGCAAGAACGCGCGGCCCAACGCCGGCAACGCCAGCCCGCCCGGCGGGAGCTCGAGCTTGCCCGCCACCGAGCCCGCCGCCGCGATCGAGGTCGCGGCCGCCAGGGCTGCGAAGGTGAGGCCGGCTCTCGCCCAGGCCAAACGCGCTTGCATGTCGCGATCGTAGCCGTCGCATCGTCGCGACTTCAAGGCCGCGCGGGTGCGATCCTCTCCAGCTCGTCGAGCGCAACCAGCGCGAACGCCGACACCACCAGCGCGTGATCGATCGCGCCACCGCGCACCATCGCGAGCGTCTCGGCCAAGGGCGCGGTGAAGGTGGTCACGACCTCGCCGGCGTCGAGCTCGGGCGCGCCGACGACGACCGCGTCCTCGGCCAGGAACATGTGCAGGCGGTTGTCGAGGATCGCCGGGTTGGGCGCCACGGTGCCCAGGTGGCGCCAGCGCGGCGCGGCATAGCCAGTCTCCTCGCGCAGCTCGCGTTGCGCCGCCACCAGCACGTCCTCGCCGGGGTCGACCATGCCGCCGGGAATCTCGACGTGGATCTCGGCGGTGCCGTGGCGGTACTGGCGGATCAGCACGACGTCGCCGGCCGGCGTGCGCGCGATGACGTTGACCCAGTCGGCGGCGTGGATCGACACGAACTGGCGCTCGGCGCCGGTGCGGGGATGGGCAGCGCGGATTGTCTGCGTGGAGAAGATCCGGTAGTCGTGGGCGTCGATCCGCGTGCGCTCGCGCCAGCGGAGCGCGTCGTCCTCGTCGGAGGCCTGGTCGGTCATGGCGCCGAGCCTAGCAGCGGCCGCGCGTCGACGAACGGCGTCACGCAGGGCGCTCCATCGGCCCACCGCAGCGCCGCGACCCCGCCGGGCACCAGCGCGGCGATGGTCGCGCTGCGCGTGCCATACCGTGGCGTGTGGATGCACAGCGCGTGGAGCGCATGCACCGTCGTGATCGGGGCGCCCTCGACGATCGTGCCCGGCACTTCGCGGTCGGGCAGCGCGTGATCGCCCAGCGCGCTCGGGGCGGCTCGCACCAGGTCGTCCCAGGTCGCGAGCGGCTCGAGGTGGGCCCGCAGGCGGGCCAGCTTGGGCTGGCCTGGCGCGTCGATGCGATGGTTGGCGACGACCGTGATGCCGCGCGGTAGCTCGACCCGCTCGAGGGTGCCGGCCCGCCGCGCATAGACCAGCTCGACGCCGCTGGCGTCGCCGAAAACCAGGTTCGCGCTGGCGTAGGCGGTGGGATCGATCGCCGCCGCGTAGCGCCGCATCGCCTCGCGATCGCCGGCGTCGAGCAAGCCCAGCACCAGCGCGCCGCGCGAGCGCGGTGCCCGGCCCAGCATCGGCTCGCGCTGGTTGGTCACCGCGGCGAAGCGACCGTCGCCCGTGAACGCGAGCCACGAGCCGCCGAGCACGTCGTCGCGTCCCCCGACCCGACCCTCACCCAGCGCGACTGGCGCGGTGGCGGGACGATCGTAGAGCTCGTCGCGGTTGGCCGCGACCGCGACTGGCACCTGCGCGAGTCGATCGATCAGGATCGCGATGGTGCACAATTACAGTGACTCGACGCGGATCTCGAGCGCGTAACCACCCGCCAAGGCGGTCACCGCCGACTCGAGCGCGGCGGCCCACGCTGCACAGGCCGCACCGTCGACGTTCGGGCCCAGATCGGTCCACACCTTGATGACGCGCGCGTCGTCTCCCGAGGGCCGCACTCGCACCTCGCGGGCCTGGTATCCGCGGTCGGTGAACGCCGTCACGAAATGCTCGATCGCGATCACGGCCTCGTTGATGTCCATGAAATGCAGTCTATCAGCTCACGCTTGGGCGTAAGGTGAGGTGTGCCGAAGGCGGTTGACGACGGTCAGGTCCGTCAGGTGGTGGCGCTGCCCGCGATCGAGAGCTCGCTCGACCGCGCCAACACCCGGCTCCGGTTGCGGCAGGACCTGTGCGAGGTCGCGTGCCGCACCGCCGTCGAGCAGAACGGGGTGCGGCTGGCCTGGGTCGGGGTGTATCGGCCGGCGCTCGACCGCGTCGAGCCGGCCGCCAGCCACGGCGCCGACAGCGGCTTCGTCGAGTCGATCTGGATGGGCCTGCGCGATCCCGAGGTCGATCGCGGCCCGGTCGCGCGCGCGATGCGCAGCGGCGCGCCGGTGATCGCCAACGACCTGCTCGCCGACGAGGGGTTTCAGTACAAGGTCGCAGCCCAGCTCCGCGGGCTGCGGGCGTGCGCGGCCTTTCCGCTCCGGCTCGGCGACGACACCATCGGCGTGCTCGCGACCTACGCCGACACGGTCGGGTTCTTCACCGACGGCGCGGCCGCGGTGCTCACGTCGATCGCGGAGCGGCTCCAGGCCGCCGTGGTGTCGCTCGGCCACGACCTGCCGTGGCCCACCGGCGACGAGGGCCACCGCAACGGCGAGGATCGCATCCGGCTGTTCCACCGTCTCGCCGAGGTGCTGCGCGAAGGCAGCGACCCCGACCAGGTGCTGCGGCGCGCCACCCGCCTGCTGGGCGAGCACTTCCGCTGCTCGGTCGCCTACGCCGATGTTGCGCCCGACGGCGACAGCTTCGCCATCCCCTACGACTACGTGGTGGACGGACCCTCGAGGGTCGGCCACGCGCGGATGTCGGACTACGGGCCGCGCATCGCCGGGCTGTTCCGGAGCGGCGACGCGCCCGTGGTCATCGAGGACGCCGAGGCCCTCGAGCCCGAGGAGGCCGAGGCGCTCCGGGCCCGCGGGATCCGCTCGTTCGTGTGCTTCACGCTGGTGCGCCAGGGTGGCTGTCGCGCGATGATGTCGGTCCACCAGCCCACGCCACGGGTCTGGAAGCCCAACGAGCTCCGGGTCATCCACACCTTCGTCGAGCGGTGCTGGGCGACCATCGAGCAGCGCGCCGTCGAGGCCAAGCTACGCAACAACGAGGCGCTGCTCCGCATCGCGGGCCGCGCCGCCCGCATCGGCGGCTACGACATCGAGGTCGCCACCGGCCACGTCACGTGGTCCGACGAGGCCTGCGCCATTCACGAGGTGCCGGCCGGGACCACGCCGACCATGGCCCAGGCCGCCACCGTGGTGGCCCCCGAGCACCGCGCGCGCGTCGAAGCCGCGTTCGTGGCCTGCGCCAGCGGCGGCCCGCCGGTCGACGTCGAGACCCAGGCCATCACCGCCACCGGCAAGCGGATCTGGATGCGCATCTTCGGCCACGCGGTCTTCGACCGCACCGGCGCACTCGAGCGTCTGCAGGGCGCGGTGCAGGACATCAGCGACCGTCGTCAGCTCGAGGAGCAGGTCCGCCAGGCCCAAAAGATGGAGGCGATCGGTCAGCTCGCCGGCGGCATCGCGCACGACCTCAACAACATCCTGTCGGTCATCCTCACGTACACCGAGATCATCAGCGACGACCTCGAGCCGGGCGGGCACCTGCGCGACGACCTCGACGAGATCCGCCGCGCCAGCCAGCGCGCCGCCGAGCTGACCCGTCAGCTCCTCGCGTTTGGCCGCCAGCAGATGCTACAGCCGCGCATCGTCGACCTGGGCGCGATCGCCAGCGGGCTCGGCAACATGCTGGGTCGCCTGCTGGGCGCCGATGTCGAGCTGGTGCTGAGGCTGGGCGCGGTCGACAAGGTGCGCGCCGATCCCGGGCAGATCGAGCAGGTCATCATGAACCTGGTCGTCAACGCCCGCGACGCGATGCCCGAGGGTGGCACGCTCACCGTCGAGGTCGCCAACACGCTCGACGGCGCGGTCGGCGCGAGCGGTCGCTTCGTCATGCTCGCGGTCAGCGACAGCGGCGACGGCATCGCCCCCGAGATCCGCGACCGCATCTTCGAACCGTTCTTCACCACCAAGGCCATGGGCAAGGGCACCGGCCTGGGGTTGTCGACGGTGCATGGCATCGTCACCCAGAGCGGCGGCCACGTCGTGCTCGAGAGCGAGCTGGGCCACGGCACCACCTTCCGGGTCTACCTGCCACGGGTCGACGATCCCGACGAGCCGATCGTCGAGCCGGCGCTGCCGCTGACCGCGCGCGCGGCGGGCGAGACCGTGCTGGTGGTCGAGGACGATCCCCAGGTGCGGGTCGTGGTCGGCACGATCCTCGAGCGCAGCGGCTACCGGGTGCTGTCGGCCCATAGCGGCACCGACGCGCTGCGCCTGGCCGCCGAGCCCGACGCCACGGTCGATCTGGTGCTGACCGATCTGGTGATGCCGCGCATGAGCGGACGCGAGGTCGCCCAGCGGCTGGCCTCGCTGTATCCGGCCGCCAAGGTCCTGTTCATGTCGGGCTACACCCAGGACGCCGCGATGCGGGTCGGCGTGGTCGACCGTGGCATCGCGTTCCTGGCCAAGCCGATCACGCCCGACACGCTCCTGCGCAAGGTGCGCGAGGTGCTCGACAGCCGGTGAGGCCGGCGCCCGCGGTGCTACCGTGCCCGCGTGGATCTCCGCCTGCGCGATCAGCGTCGCTACCTGACCGCGCTCGACGCCGCGGCGGCGGCTCAGCCCGACGCCCAGGCCAATCAGCTGGCCGCGCTGGCTCGCGAACGCGCGCTGGCCGCGGCGACCGACGACGCGATGGCGTGTCGGATCGCCTCGGGCGATCTGTTCGAGCTGGCCCGCGGCGGCTGGCTCGATCGCCTGCTCGGCCACGCCCGGATCGCCGCCGCCCTCGACGATCCCTTCACCGCGCAGGCGATGGCGGTCGAGGTCGAGGCGACCTTGGCCGCGCGCGGCCACCGCGAGTGGGTGTCGACCTTGCAGGCCGGCTCGACGCGCGCGGCGGTCTGGCACGAGCGGGCGGGGCAGGCCAAGAGCAGCGCGGTTGCGCTGATCGGCGCCGCGATCACCGGGGCGTGGGATCAGCGACCGGCGGCGCAGGCCGAGGCGCGCGCGGTCGCGACCGCGGCCTGGCAGCAGTGGTCGGCCCTCGAGCCGCTGGTCGCTGGGGGCGACGCGGCGGCCTTCGCGCGCGCCCTGGCCCAGCCGCGCTATCGACAGCGGGTGCCGTGGACCGGCGTCGGCGTCGCCGCGCTGGTCGAGCGGATGGCGAGCTTCGGCCTGGGCGTCGGCGCGGCGCTCGACGTCGAGGTGGCGAGCGCGTCGGCGATCGTGGCCGGCATCGAGGACGCCTGCGCGCGCTGGCGGGCTGGCCTCGCGACCGCGACCCCGAGCCCGATCATCGACGGCGAGCCCGAGCTGGCCGACGTGATCGCGCCGTACGCCTCGCTCACCGGGCTGCCCGGCACCGAGCCGACCACGATCGCGCTGGTGCGCGCGGCCCGTCGCCTGGTCGCGCACGCCGGGGGTGCCGAGACCCCCCAGGGCGTGCTGGCGGCGTGGACCGAGGCCGATCTGCTGGCCGACTTCGCGGCCGCCCCGGTGCGCGCCAACGCCGAGGCGGCGCTGGTCCGCGCCGAGGTGTGGCCTGATCCGATCTTGCAGGCCGGCGCGCGCGGGTTGCTCGCCGAGCTGTCCGAGATCCGGACAGGTTGCGAGGTCGACCTGATCTCGGTGCATCACGACGCCTGCGCGGTCGTCGAGGCCGACTGGAACTACGGGCTGGGCGCGGTGATGCTGGCGCCGGTCGAGGCCACCGCGATCGCGGGCTGGGATCCGAGCGCCGCGCCGTCGATCGCCACGGCCTGGCGCCTGCTGGGTGCCCTCACCGGCGTCGGCGCCGAGCTCCTGACCATCCCGCGAGTCGACGCGGTGCTCGCGCTGGTGGCGACTCGCGACCAGCGCCCCGCCGACCTCGGCGCGTGGCGCGGCGAGATCGGGCACCGCACGGTCGGCGAGGCCAAGGCCTGGTTCGGCGTGCGCGGCCTCGATCCTCGCACCGCGAGCGCCGTCGGCGCAGCGCTCACCGCGGCCTGGGGCGCGCCGGCAGCAGGCGCCGCGCGGCCGGTCCGGCTGTGGGACCACCAGCTCGCCCTCGACGAGCTCGACGCGCCGCCGCCGCGTCCGCCCACCCCGGGAAGGTCGCGACCGGCCCGTCCGTAACATGTGTTAGCGTAGCCACCCCATGTCCGACGATCCCAAAGAACAGCTCCAGGCGGCCCAGGTCGCCGAGACCGCGGAGGGTGCGGAGACCCGCAACCTGTACCTGCGCGATGGGCGCACGCTCACCGTGTCGGGCGCCGGCTCCGAGGAGCTGGTCGAGATCCGCGCGTCGTCGGGCATGCTCGAGCTACGCATCAAGATGACCGAGCAGGGCCCGGTGCTCCAGATGGAGAGCGTGCGCCTGCAGATCAAGGCCGCCGAGTCGGTCGACATCGAGACCAAGCAGTTCAACGTCAACGCCGAGGAGTCGGTGACCGTGGCGTCGAAGGGCGAGATCAAGCTGTCGGGCCAGGCCGACGTCCGCGTCGACGCCAACGGCGAGGTCCACGTCAACGGGAAGATGATCTATCTGAACTAACTTTTTTGAGGGGCTGTCGCCAGCCCCTCCCCCAGCGGGGTCATGCCCCCGCTGGGGCCCCCACCCAAGACGATCGGAGTGGGCGTACGAGGGTGGGAGTGGATGCGAAGGCCGCCGAGACGAGACGAGACGAGACGAGACGAGACGAGACGAAAGAACGCGAGGTTCGTATGCCCGCTGCCGCCCGCAAGACCGACAACACCAAGCACGACAACCCGCACTGCCACGCGCCGATCCATCC
>Ga0209591_10000211_pt1 | contig 77032 bp, 63 predicted proteins | sample MAT01_FD_187207 | JGI IMG/M metagenome (GOLD analysis project Ga0209591, IMG submission 187207) | Freshwater microbial communities from Lake Fryxell liftoff mats and glacier meltwater in Antarctica - MAT-01 (SPAdes) (version 2) | ecosystem: Environmental > Aquatic > Freshwater > Ice > Liftoff...
TCAGGCGCTAGTGTTTGAGCAATTGTAGAGTTCATCATCAGGACGCTTGTAGATAGTTATATTCTGATGTTTCCTCATCGCTCCCTCAACTTGCCAGAAAAGCAAAAGCGAATCTGCAAGAGGTCTAATGGAATTAGGGGTTGGGTTTTCTTTTGTTGGTAGCCAGTATTATCTTGAGGTCGATGGGGAAGCTTACTATTTGGACTTACTCTTTTACCACCTCAAGCTACGCTGTTTCATCGTCATTGACCTAAAAATGGGCGAGTTTCAACCTGAGTACTCCGGCAAAATGAATTTCTATGTCTCAGCAGTAGACGATCTGCTACGTCACTCGAGTGACAATTCAACAATCGGATTGATCCTCTGCAAAACCAAGAGCAAGACAAAAGCAGAGTATGCCTTGCGAAACCTGAACACTCCAATAGCAGTGACGACCCATCGGTTACCAAAGTCACTCAAATAGGACTTACGCACTTGAGGCTTGAAACCTCGTTCGCGAAGCGTGCGCCCAGCGCACTCCCCCCTTGCCCCCCCTTGAAAAGAGGGGAACTCCAAAAGCCCCCTTTTTAAGGGGGTTGGGGGATCTTCTTGCGTAAGCCCTATCAAAGAGAATCTTCCAACGGTGGAGCAGTTAGAGATAGAGATGAATGCTGCGATCTCTGAACTGGCGGAGCAGGCAGAGCAAAAGTCGGACATAACCGACAAGTAGAATACAGGCAGTTTCCAACAGCGGTCATAGCGAGATGCCAGTTGTGTGCCAGTTGCAACTGTCAATTAAACGGTCGTTTGTTTGACACTACTAGCAGTGGGGACAAGCTGCGACTACGCCGGAACGCCTTCCCATAGCAGAACAAGGAGACTGTTCTTAGCGTCCGCTCTAAAGGTCATTGCAACTCAACGGTAAAGGGTGCCAAATTGGACATCGTTGGTAAGCTATTTCGCATTTTCTTAGTCTCAAACAAAAACCACCCTTAAGGGTACCACCGATGGTTTTAATCGCGGTTACTTTAGGTTGAGTGATAAGCAACGACAGTTGTTGAAGGCTCGTGTTACAGTTGCGCTCGCACGTTCTTTACTTCAAGCCTTTTCAGAGACAGAGATAACACATGAGGATGGGGTGATGGTTTGAACTCATTTCAGCCAGATCCTTTGATGAAACTTGCTGAAGAAAAGATCTATTTGTTTGCCATTACTCTGCCAAGAGTTTTTTGGAGCCTTTTATACGGTGACGCGACTACATTGACCACAGGGTATGAAGCGTCGCTGAGGATTCAGAGCAAGAGGCTCAGTTTTACCGCGCTTGATCGCTGCAAATCTGCAACACAGGAATGATCAATCATGGCAAATGCCTTTGTGAACATCCCTAACTGGGATTCGGCTGAGAATCAGGGAGCAAACATCGCTGTTGCGGACTTAAGCAACACCGGACAAAAAGACCTGATCGTATTGAAAGTAGACAATCCACAAGGCAAAAATCAAGGCTTTTATCGAGTTGGTAAAGGATTGAATGCAACGGGTCAGGTTGCTGGCTGGGGCAATTGGATCGCGATTCCTGATTGGTTTTCGTTTGAAAATCAAGGAGCCGGGGTCACGATCGCCGACATCAACAAAAACGGCAAACTGGATCTGATGGTATTCATGGTGGATAACCCACCCGGCAAAAACCAGGGATTCTACAAGATTGGTTGGGATCTGGATGGCAATGGCAATGTGACGGGTGGCTGGAGCAATTGGATTGCAGTGCCCGATTGGTTTTCGTTTGAAAATCAGGATGTAGGCATTGCGATCGCTGACCTCGATCAAAACGGCAAGCCTGATCTGGTGGTGTTCACAATCGACAATGCACCCGAAATCAATCGCGGCATCTTTCGGATTGGTAAAGGGTTAGATGCCAATGGAATGTTTACGGGTGGCTGGACTGATTGGATTGATGTCCCAGATTGGTTCTCCTGGGAAAACCAGGGCGCAGGCGTGGCGATCGCTGACCTGGAAAACACAGGCAAGCTTGATTTAGTCATCTTCCATATTGACAATGCGATCGGGCAAAACCAGGCATTTTATCGAGTTGGGAAACGGCTGCAAGCCAATGGCGCGATCGCGGGTGGTTGGGGTAATTGGCAGGGCATTCCCAACTGGTTTGGCTGGGAAAACCAGGGTGGTGGTATTGCCATCACTCAGATTGCTGGCAAACACAAGCTGGTGAACTTAATGGTGGACAATCCACCGGGTCAAAACGCAGGGCTGTATCAGGTGTTGGATCTCGATCGTGACCCCACCACGCAAGGGAGATGGGAACTATTGCCCTTCCGTTCAGGCGTTTTGGCTGTCCACGCCGCCTTACTGCCGACTGGGAAAGTGCTCTTCTTCGCGGGTTCTGGCAGCAGCCAAGCGCGGTTTAGCAGTCCCGATTTTGGCAATGAGGCGAAGGGCATCTTCACCAGCGTCGTCTGGGACTGGGAAGCGGGAGCAACCTTTTTCCATCCCAAAACGATTCGAGCAGCCAACGGTCAACCCTTCGATTTTTTCTGTGGCGGCGATGCGTTTCTACCTGATGGTCGGTTGCTTTCAGCGGGAGGCACCTCCCACTACGACCCTTTTATGGGTCGAAACGATGCCACGGTATTCGATCCGCAGACCCAGCAGTGGGCGTTTGTGAAACCAATGGCTCACGGGCGCTGGTACCCAACCCTAACCAACCTGGGAGATGGACGTGTGCTTGCCACGACGGGCTTAAACGAAGATGGGAATGTCCACAACCAGGCATTAGAAATCTACTCTGGTACGACCAATACCTGGCAGGTGAAGAACTTTGCGCCCGGATTCCCCGGTCTGCCGCTCTACGCGCACTTGTTCTTGATGCAAGATGGCAGGGTTTTCTTTTCCGGTGGTCGGATGGATGACCCCATGCAGGTAGAGCCGTGCATTTTCGACCTGACCAAAAATCCAGTGCCCACCCAGCCTGTGCCTGACTTGCTCGACCCCGTACTGCGGAACCAGTCAGCCAGCGTGCTGCTGCCTCCAGCGCAGGATCAGAGGGTGATGATCATTGGCGGCGGCCCAGTTGGGAAGGAAGACAAGACCGATGCCACCGACAAAGTGAGCATTGTGGATTTGAAAGCAGCAAAGCCAGTTTACAAAGCGGTGGCTCCGATGCAGTTGCCTCGGCTACACTTGAATGCAGTGCTGCTGCCCGATCGCACCGTCTTTGTCACAGGCGGCTCGCTTAAACAGGAAGACACACCACTGGCACGGCTAGAGGCGGAAATCTACGACCCGGCCACCAACACCTGGAGCTTGATGGCAGAAGCGACTGTACCCCGCTTGTATCATTCCACAGCCCTGCTGTTGCCGGATGGTCGAGTGGTGGCAGCGGGTGGCAACCCCGAAGGCGGTGCATCAGTCACTTGGGAACCCCCCGATCCTCAAGAGGAAATGCGGTTAGAAATCTTCAATCCGCCGTACCTGTTCAAAGGGCCACGACCGACGATCGCACCGCCACCCCAAGAGTGGAAGTATGGGCAAACCGTGACGCTGCAATCGCCTCAAGCTGGTAGCATTCGCTGGGTCAGCCTGATCAAAAACGGCGTCACTACCCATTCCTTTGATAGCGGTCAGCGTCTGGTGGATGTCGAGATTCTGTCTCAGGCAGGTGGCACGATTCAGGCGCGGGTGACGGATAACCCGAACCTGGCTCCACCAGGCTGGTACATGCTGTTCCTTACTGATACCAAAGGCGTGCCGTCGATCGCCCGGTGGGTGCATCTCACCTAGCGCCACAGCTTTTCCAACAACAACGTTCCTAGCAACTCATAGAAGAGGTAACTTATGGCGAATTTTGTGATTCAGGGTCGGGTCATCGATCGCAACTTCCAGAAAGGCCCACCGAGCGTGCAGGTGGAAGCTTGGGACAAGGATTTGATCATCAGCGATTTGGTCGGAGCCGCAACTACCGATGACCAAGGCGGATTTCGGATTGAGTTTGAGTCGGCATACTTTCAGGAACTATTTGCCGATCGTTCCCCTGACTTGTTCTTCAAGGTTTTTCAGAAAGGCGAATTGATTCGCAGTACTGAAAACGCAGTGCTGTGGAATGTGGCGGCGGGCGAAACCGAGATTGGCATCGAAGTTGAGTTGAAAGCCTGCCCGTTTCCCACTGCGCCTGGTGCATCCTCTAGCTCAACCCCTGCTCCGACAAAACCTGTCGTGCGGGAAGCGCCACAACCCTCTGGCAAGAGCTTGAAGCACGACCCCACTCGTCCAGCTGTGCCGAACGAACCCGTGCTGGCGATCGAAAACATCCAGGGCAATATCCTGTCTGGTTTTAATAAAGACCAGCAAACTCTGCTGTTTCTGCGGGTCGATAACAAATACGACTTCCGGCGCTGGCTGGGGGAGTTGATTCCCTTCATCGCCACCACCGCCGAAGTGCTGGCCTTCAATCGCCTGTTCAAGGAAATTCGTCGCCGCCGCTGTGCCGAAACTCTCACCGTGCAGGCCACGTGGGTGAATATCGCCCTCTCCTTCCGGGCTTTGCAACTGCTGACCGAGGAGGATGAGACTCTGCGATCGCTGTCCTGCGAGTTCCCCGACTACCAGCAGTGGGCAGACGATCTGGCAGTGCTGAAGGCAGACGCATTCAAAGATGAAGCCTTCAAACAGGGCTTGCAGGCGCGATCGATCGACCTCGGCGATCCGCGTGACGCAGAACCAGGAGAAGATCCAGAGGCGATCGAAGGCAACCGTCACAACTGGCTGGTCGGTGGGCCAAATAACGAAGCCGATGTCGTGGTCATCGTAGCCAGTGACAGTCCGGCAGAACTGGCAGCCGAAGTCGCCCGCATTGAGGAAACCATCTACTCCGGTCGCACCCACAACGGCAAACACGCCAACAGTGGCGTCACCATCCTCTATAAACAACAGGGAGCTACCCTGCCCCCCCCTCTCGTTGGTCACGAACATTTCGGCTTTTTGGATGGAGTCAGCCAACCCGGAGTCCGGGGTCGGATTTCGGAAGACGAGCATGATGTCCTCACGCTGCGTCAAAACCCCCAGGAGCCGCTGGATCAGGGCAAGCCAGGACAGGATCTGCTGTGGCCAGGAGAGTTTATCTTTGGCTATCCTGACCAAGATCCTCTCGCTGCCGAGGTTAAAGATCCTGGGGTAGATTCGCTCACAGGCGAAAAGTGGGATGGCAACAAGCCCAGCACCGACCGCCCCAAACAAGGTCCAATTTGGGCCAAGGATGGCTCCTTTCTGGTGATCCGGAGGCTGCGACAGGATGTGGGAGGCTTCCACAAGTTTTTAGCAGACACCGCTACGACGATCGGCACCACTCCCGAACTGCTAGGAGCAAAACTGGTGGGTCGATGGAAAAGTGGCGCACCAATCTTGCGAGCCCAGACCAAAGACAATCCCAAACTAGCGGACAACGACTGCGCCAACAACCACTTCGAGTTCGTCGGCGCATCCGAACCGATTCCGCCCCAAACCGATCCTGACAAACCCGATTGCCTGGTCGAGGATGCCCGCTGCATAGACAACGACCCTACGTTTGAAGTTTCCCCTGGTGATGCGTTAGGCGCAATCTGCCCCTGGGCGGGGCACATTCGTAAATCCTATCCCCGCGATGACGAGTCTGCCAGCATTAACCCCAACCTGCCACCTGGGGTGCCCAAAATTGGCGAAGTAAGTACTCAAACTCACCGCCTGCTACGTCGCGGCATTCCCTTCGGACAGCCTTACTACCCTCCAAATGACCCGGATAGGACGATCGACTCTGGCAATCGTGGTCTCGTGTTTGCGGCTTACCAAACCTCGATCGTCGATCAGTTCGAGTTTGTGACCCAACGCTGGGTTAACAGTCCTGGATTTAAGGAAACAGGCACAGGCCACGACCCAATCATTGGGCAGAACAATACGCCTGGAGAACAACGCAAACGTACCTTCAAGGTGACAATCGATGGCAAACCCCAGGAGCTGTCTACCCAAAACGATTGGGTGATTCCCACGGGCGGCGGCTATTTCTTCGCCCCGTCGATCAACGCTCTGTGTCTGTTGACGGGCAGGAAGAGATGATGTCGGTGTACATTGGATTAGTTCTAATTGCACCTGGTGACACGTTCGCTTCAATCACCCCGTTAAGGCTGAAATGCTTGTAGAGTAAACGTTCTAGAAAGCGCTTTTCAGTCTCAGTGAGACGTACCAAATAGCCTTTAGGCTATTTGGTACAGAAAGCTTGAACGGCATAGCAGGTGTTTCAGGCTCCTAGATTTCAGCCGGTTTAACTGGTACACCCCTCAACGGGAGTTCTTGTTCGCCTACTACTTAAACCTCGGCTACGACCGCTTGAGGGCGGTTAGTTGAGCAGCCGTACCGTTAAGCCGACCGACTTTAGAGTGTTGGCGTCGCTTGTAGGCAGCAGCGCCCGCCATCAAGGCCCCAAACGTGACGAGCCCCAAGGTGGTTGGTGGTTCCGGCACACCGGCAGCACTGATGGTCGTGGCAGCCGCCTCTGCAATGCGTTCATGTCCAGCCGTCGTGGGATGAATGTCGTCCCAGAATAAGTAAGTGTCTGGCGTTTGGCAAGCGGTGAGCAGGCAAGCGTCGGTGACATTAGTGAAACCGTATTGACTGGGTTGGGCGATCGCAGCACCGAAAAGCGCCGCGACATCAAAGGGAATTACTTGCACAGTCGGCGTGACTTGAGCTAGTTGCTGGATCGCTTGAGCGAGAGCAACATTGTGGGCTGCACTGAGCGCTGTTGCTTGCGCGTTACCCTGGGTACCGGGCAGCTTGCCTAAATCAGGCAAATTCGCGAGCAACACGGTTTGCGCACCGACTCCAGCCAACGCTTGCACAGCCCCAACTAAGTTTGTAACGGGTTGCTGCACAGGCTGCAACGGATCTAAAGCACTAACACCACCCAGATAATCATTGGCACCAGCCCATACAATGTAGAGCGCGTTGGGATCGGTCACTGGCGTAGACTGCGTGAAACCAGCAATTTGCTGTTGCAGTCCAAGTAACCCAGGCACAAAGGTGTTTTGAGTCCCCGTAGTCGCACCACCAAAGGCAAAATCAGTCGCAGGATTGAAGGTGAGTCCTAACTTGGGTGCCAGATATTCGACCCAGACGGGACCGTTGGGGAAGCGCCCAGCCGTATAGAACGGGGCCGGTGGCAGCAAACCACCGGTCGCGTTAAAGGCATTGCCGGTATCAGAGAGGCTATCGCCAAACACATAGAGTCCGGTAAAACTAAAGGCTTGGGCAGTTGTCGAAGCAAGAGCTGTGAGCGTGACTGAGAGGGTACTCAGCAGTAGAGACTGCTGTAGTTTGACAACCAACGAGCGGGGGCGCATGCGGTTCTCTCCTGAAACAGTCGTGGTGACGGTGGGCTTTGTTAGTCACGCCAGTGACTACTAGTGTTGGCGTTGAGGCACTTGAACGCCCAAAAGGCGACACTCCTGACTCTTTCTATACTCAGAGGATAGAGATAGATCGCGCCGCTGGCTCATACTTTGTTTAAAGTTTGCATGAAGCTTGCCGTTGACAAAAGCAAAGGTCGCTTGGGTATCCGCATGAGGGAAAGGTCCCTGCCAAACCGTCATCACTGCACCTCGCCACCCCTTACGCTGACGCATTGGACTGGCAGCCTCACAAGTTCTTGGCATGACCGATTTTGGGTTGAAAGTTGGGAAAACATTCACAGTTCCAACTCATAAATGGCAGCGATTTATTCGACTGAATCCCCAGATACGCCAGTGTTTGCTGTTGCGTCGCATGCCCAAACGCTTCCATCAGCAGGGGAATCGCGGTGCCGCGCTCCAGGCGGTGCCAGTAGCCCCAGGTCTTGCGCAGCGTATGGCTGCCATAATTGCCCTTCAAGCCCACCGACTGGCACCACGTCTTCACCCGCGTACTCATCGTTTCCACTGTCAAGCAGCCTCGCTGTCCTGTAAATAGGTAAGCATCCGCCTGCAAAGCACTCACCTGTAGCCAGCTTTGAATCGCCGTGACGGCAGTGGCATTGAGCGTGACCGGGCGATACTTATGCGTCTTCCGCTGCTTCAGGTCCAGCACATCGCCCGCTCGCAGCCCTTTCACCTGTCCCACCTTGAGCGACAGCAACTCACTGGCGCGATAGTCCGTATTAATGCCCAGCGTGAATAGGCATAGATCGCGAGGACGGTCTACCAGAATTTTCTTAATGCGGGCGATCGCTTTCTTGTCGCGAATCGGTTCCACTTTTATCGTTGATCCAGCGGCGGGATGATTGGGATTTTGCCCCTTGGGAAACGGCATCGCGATCGCGCTTTTAATTGATTAACTTTTCTGCATTTTAATCCAAATACTTAATGAGCTGAACATCACCTGTCTAGACCGCCTGCTCACCCCACCCCATGCAAACCGCTTCTCAGCCTTACTTCCAACCCTTTCTAAATCCCATTAACTATTCTATAAAAGTTAGTGAGTCTGGGAAGCGACCAGCGGCACTCACGCTTTTTCCTTGCGGCACGACCACAAGGAAAAAGCGACCCTTTTTTGAAACCCCTGAGTGATCGCAAGCACAGCCCTCACCGGGGTCTGGGGAGCAGTGGAACAGTGAACCGACTTAAGAACGTGTAGTGATCGGCATGTAACAAGATCTATGGGCAAAGCGTACCTAAACCTGTTGCCATTCAAGCAGCTTTGGCAACAGGTTTGGGCAACACAAAAACGTTTGCTACGCGGTGCTTGCACCTTCCTTGCGTAAATAATCGCTCACACACAGCTTGTTGAGAATGTTGCGGACGTGGTTTTTTACGGTGCCAAGCGTGACACAGCACGCGCTTGAAATTTGCGCTATGTGCTTGCCTTCTCTGCTGCCGTGCGGGTGCTGCAGTTGAGTGAAGGACGACAAGATGAAACTCAAGCTGCCACCGTCGCATTTTCTGATGCTCAGCAACAGTGTTTGACTCATCTTGCCGCAACCCTCAATGGACTGACGACCAAACAACAGAACCCTCAGCCGCCTCGCTTACTGGTCCGGGCAACTTGGCTCATTGCTCGTTTGGCAGGATGGTCTGGGTTGCAAAGTCAACGCCCTCCAGGAATCGCCCGCCACTCTATTCAAGGGTTTACAACAGTTTGACGGTCTCTTTCGAGGTTGGTCTTTAGCTCATGCCCAAGATATGTATACACGGTACTTGGCAAGGGGAGGTGCCGCAGGCGGTAGGGTTTTGAAGAGTCGCGCTTCTTCAAAGAATTGGTATTACGCTTGCGATCGACTGGGCGAATGGAAGGGAATCCAGCAGACTTTGGTCCCATGGCACTGAAATCAGCAAAAATTATGTGCCCAGCTCCCCGGATGCTTGAAGCATCCGGGGAGCTTAAATTCGTGATGCTACCAATCTTGGGGGATCCCCCGCCGGTAGCCCAAAGCTTTACACAACTGCTCGAAATCGCGACCATTAAACTTTTCACCCGTGCGCCCTGTAAATAACCAGATGAGGGAACGACCAACGTCTCTGTAAGTGCGCCATGGATCCTGAGGAAGATCATCAAAATTGGTGTAAACAGGGGTGGTCGTAATGCCCCGACTGCCAAAGGCAATAAAGGCGATCGCCTGCGCTCTGTTTAAGTGCTGGGGAGAACCAACAAGATAGACATGGCGAATACCGAGTCGGTTGAAATCCTGCACCACGGTTGTGAAGTTTGTCACGGTATCCGTTGCTCAACAATCCAACCCAACAGAGTTACGAACCCCGACATTCCGAAAAATTTTTGCCGCTTCGTTACTGCCAGACGAAACCAGAATTTTGAGCTGAGGATAAGCCTTAGCAAATTCGGCGGTAAAAGCTTCACGCTCGGATCCCCCACCCAAAACAAAGATCATCTGAGGCTTGGGCGATCGCATCTCTGCAATGGTAATGCGCAAAACCAGATAGAAGCATAAGAGTAGAATTGGTGATAGTAGGGCGAAGAGCCAAAACCACCAGCGTTTAGTGAGCTTGCGGGGAAACCATTTCATGGGTTTGAAAGGGATGCCAAAGGAAGCAGGAGACCGTAGGCTTTACCCAATCTACACGCGATTCAGGCGCTTTATCAGTCAACCAAAGATTCTTGCATCGCTTTGGCAGAAACAGGCTCATGATCCAAGTCTGGGTTTAAGTGCGGGTTTAAGCTCTTTCCCTGGGCTGGAAGCTCTACGAGCGGCTCTTTTTCAGAAGGTTGAAGCAGCCCGTTAAATAAGGTCTCATACTGCTTCAGTAACGTCGTAAACTCATAGTTTTCCACGGCAAAGCACCGTCCCTGTTGCCCCAGTTGCTCCCGTTGTTCAGGGTTAGAAAACAGTTCCAGCACTGCCTCTGCTAGTTGGGCGGGTTGTTCCGCTGGCAGCACCACTCCACCGCCACTGTGGATAATCGTCTTTGCCGCCGTGCCCTGGAGGGGGACGGCGGCAAGGATGGGGCGACCACTGGCAAGCAACAATTGAATTTTGGAAGGCATGTTGAACCCAATGACATTGCTCTTTTGTAAAACCAGACCCACGTCAGCGGCTGCCAACATTTTGGGTAACTGCTCTCTGGGTTCAAAGGGGAGCAGTAAAATGTTGCTGGCGTTGCCAACCTCACAGGTCGCTTTCAAGTGAGCCAGAGCCTTGCCTTCTCCTACCACGACAAATACAATCTCTGGTACATGCGCCAGTTTCGCCGCTGCTTGAATCAAGGTTTCTAAGCCTTGATTCAACCCAATATTGCCGGAGTAAAGCACAACAAATTTATCCTCTAGCCCATGCTTGTCTCGAAAGGCATTTGGGCTGCGGGGCAGGAGACGAATAAAATTGATGTCCACCCAGTTGGGGATGCAATGGATTTTTGAGGACGGCACCTCCTTCTGCATAATATTTTCAGTAAAGCCAGGGCTAATGACGCTGATAGCGGTTGACGTGCGATAAGCAAACCGCTCTAACGCTTCAAAAATGCGAATCGCGAATTTGTTTTTGAGCAAGCCCACATGGACGGCGGCTTCCGGCAGAATATCTTGCAAATTCAACACGACGGGGCAGGCATAGATCCAACTCAAGATTGCAGCGGGAACGGCAATGGGGAGGGGGCACTGGGTTGAGGGTGAAAAACTGCCTTTCACCGGGCACAGGTTTTGTCATGATGGGAGTTACTCCTGATTGGAAGGTTGGGAGTCCAGAGCCAGCGGTTACTTTGGACGGTGAGCACTGGCTTCTGTGGTTGATGGCATGGGGTCAGAGGGCGGATTGTCGGCTCTCAAGAGTGCCCAGACGAACACCATGAGCATGAGCGCTAGCAGCAGACGTGTCAGGCCTCCGCTGGGGGCTTTCCCAGGTTTTGCAGGGTGGTGAGGGAGTGCTGTAGGCTCTGCGTCTCCTGGCTTTGCGCGGTGGCTAACAGCTCGGTGCGCTCGCGGTAGAGACGTGCTTCCAGCTTGAATTCGGTGGCTTTTTCGGCGATCGCGGCTTTCGCCTGCTGGGTTTGTTGCAACTTTTGCTCGCGTACACGAATATCACGCTGCATCTCGGCGGTCAGGGCATCGGCAGTTTCGAGGAACTGGGCCGCGATCGCCAACGGGTCATCAAAGGCCACGACTTCGCTTTGTCGGAGCGATTCCAGGCTGTAGGTCTGCGGCTGCGCTGGCTGCGCTAGGACAATCTGATGATTGCCAATCTCAACGGTGATAGTCGGCTTGTCTGGTTCTACTGATTCCATTTTCGATTGCGGAATTATGACATCGAACTCATGCAAGAGCCACTCACAAGCGTCAGATGTCAGCCCATCGCTCGTATCGAAACCTAACTCCTGGCAGCGGCGATACACACTTGATTTCGGCAAGTCATGGTCCTTACAAAATTTACTTAGTGAAGTGTTCATCTTTCCTCAAAGGCTTGCTGGAACGGGTATAGAACAGTTGGAACAACCTGGAACAGGCTTGGAACACGATGACTTTGTTTCACACCCGTTCCAGCCCAGTTCCCATCGCGTTCCGTTCATGCTCTACAAACTAGCACCGTTTTTAGATTAATTACACCTTTTTGGTGATAAATTACTAAAAACCTGTTAAATTGGTGCCGTAAAGCTGATGTAGAATCCCAAATGAACGACACATCACCAGAGCTGTACGAAAGCACGATGGCCAAACCATCAGACCGACTGAGCATTGATATTGGAGATCTCCGCACTACCATAGAACAGTGCTCTGATAGCTTGGAGTGGAAAGAGCTGGCTTTAACAGCAAAGATTCGTGTATTGATTCAACTCGGCATCAAGGTTAAGCAAGACGAAGGGAAGTAACGGACGGGCGATCAACATGATCACAACTGCCACGATTGCAAAATTTTCGCTTGACGAGTACCACCGCATGATTGATGCGGGTGTCTTGCAGGGTCGTCATGTTGAGCTACTGAACGGGCTAATCATTGAAATGGCAGCAGAAGGCACCCCGCACGCTTATTACAGTGACGAATCGGCAGATTATCTTTCGGCCCTACTGGGCAATCAAGCAAAAGTGAGGGAAGGTAAGCCCATTACCCTGCCCAATGATTCAGAGCCAGAACCCGATATTGCTGTGGTTAAACCTTTGGGTGCATTCTACCTGAAGCACCACCCTTACCCGGAAAACATCCTGCTGCTGATTGAGTATTCAAATACCAGCTTAGCCAAGGACCTGGAGGACAAAAGCCTGATCTATGCAGCGGCAGCGGTGCAGGAGTATTGGGTGGTTAACTTGCGTGATATGCAACTGATTGTTTTCCGCGATCCTCAAGATGGCGTGTACCAATCGAAGGAAACGCTAACAGCGGGAATCATTAACCCACTTGGCTTTGATGTGGCGATTGATGTCAGCAGACTGATGGGAGGATGAAGCAATCACATGCCAACCGACCCTGAAAGCACCTGCGAAGACTGGGTTTCCGATGTTTGGGCACAGGCTGTAAGCATGGGTAGCATCCACCCAGAACCGAATGCTCAGAGGTGCACTGGCAGACTAGCCACAGTTTTGGAAAAACTTTGCCAGTTGCGAAGATCTGCGGTTAGATCATTGATACTCACCACAGCCAAATTAGGAGTCTGATGTGCAGTGGAACGAAAAAACCCTGTATCGCTGTTGGGTTTCTAAAGGCACCTGCTTAGTGTGCTGTCAAGCGACTCCTCTAGCTCGTTGCTTATGCGTCTAGTGAAGGGTGAATTTAAAGCGATCAAGCGATGCTCGCCTTGAGACTGTAAGATGCAAGGCGAGACTCAAAATAAGACCAGCTTGAGATTTATGAGATAATTGATCTCTTTTAAGATTGCGAGACTCGCGTCAAGACTCAAAATGCGACTCATTTGGGACTCTTGAGATCGAAAATAGTCTCAGATAAGATTGCGGGACTTTAGTTAAGACTCATATTAAGACTTGTTTGAGATGGCGAGACATCAGATTGCTTGTCTTGGAGTTGGCTGTAGACCGTTTTCCTCTAACGCTGGCATTCTCTTCGCGCAGCAGAGGCTAACGGCTGAAAACCAAGTAAACTTTTATTAAGAAAATTAAACGGCATTGGCGACTATGGCAACTAATCCCGGTTTCGGTAAAACTCAACCAAAACCAAGCGTATCAAAGCGTGCAGCCACCCGTGCTGAAGCGTCCAAGCGGTACGACAAGCTGAAGTCTGAGGGCATCCCAGATTTTGAGGTGTATATTCGGATTCAAGGTAAAAAAGACTGGTATCCAGTGGGTTCAATTGCAGTGAAGCGATCGGATCAGATCAATCGAGCGATTTTTGATAGTCAAGACAATTTACTCCAGGGTGCGTTTCGTCTGTTTCCAGTTTTGCGGAAACACCAAACTCAGTTGGAGTACGGCTACCGTCTGAAAGAGTTTAAGGATGAGCCAATTCAGTTAGCTGTGTCACCATCACCGCAAGGCAATGCCAAGCTTCAAGGAGCGATCGCACAGGTTAAAGCTCGCTTTGCGTCTCTGTTTAAGCGCAACTAAACCGTTAACGAACCATTGACGCTTTGATACGTAGGCTGTGCATTCGACAACGAACAGATTGTTCATTCGAGCTGTCTCAGATAAGATTTGATTTCTCGACTTGAGACGTATGGTGAGTCTTAAGATGCCGTCGTGAGACCAAGTGGTTTGTTAAAGTTAGGATTCCGTTTTGCTAGACAATGCTCAGTCAGTCTCAGATAAGATAAGCTCTCTCGATTCTAGACTCAAATTGAGTCTAGGAAGACTATGATGAGACAAGATGCTTTGTTGAGGCTAAGGTAGCGTTTTATGGTTAACGGCTACAATCGTTCGGCGATTGAGCGCGATCGCTGCCACTTAAAAGCCCTAAGGATCTAGTCCAATTTTAGTCCACTCGGTTAGCTTCAAGTTTCAAAAACTCCCTACAACCTCTTGTATGAAGGGTTTCTAGTTTAGCGTGTGGAGTCTGGTTAACTGCTGAGTACGCAGCAGTGCAAGCCTATGACATGGGCATTCCAGCCCTTTGAACCCTAGAATAGCCGCATAGCCCTAGTCCAGATTGAGTCCAGCTCGGTATGACCACCAGGCGAATCTCGCTCCAGGGGTCGGTAAGTTCAGCTCAAAATCTCTGCTTAATGGCGTGAGCGGCACCTGTTTCTGTAGCTATCGCGGCACTAAATGGGCAAGCACCTGAGCCTTGCTAAGCTCGCGAGTGAGACGCTGTGCCTGATGTTTGTAGAGCGAGAGCGGGAGCAGACTGGGAAGCTGATTCATGCATTCGCGCGCCATCATAATGCTACAGCCGGAAATGCGCGCGATCGTCGTAGCGCCATCAAAAATGGCATCTTTAGAGAAGGCTTTGTCAAGACACACCTGCCATTGACGGGGCAGCAGTTCGCCACGCTCGCTCTGCTGCAAGCTGTCAATGGTTGCCAAGATGACCAGACGATCGCCCACTTCTAAGCGGGTGTCATCGGAAGGCATGAGGCGGACAGCATCGTGCGATCGCTGATGCAAAATGGGCACAGCACCATAGCCATAGGCAATTTCAGCCAACAAGTACCCCTGCAAATGATCGTCTGCTGCGATCGTATATTCTGTGACCAGCACCGTTTGTTCGTTTAAACGAATCAGGTTAAGAACATTTTCACCAAAGGCGGCGGCGACAAAGGCTTCTGCTGCCAGATCGTAAGCACACAGCACTTTGGCATAGGGTAGAAGGCGATCGATGCTGGCGCTAAACCGCGTATCAAACGTCCGAATCACCAGAGCACAATTGGGATTGGCGGCATGTGCCATTAAGCCAAGTTCCAGGTTGGTCATCTCGTCATCTGTCGCCAGCACCACACTTTTTGCGGTTGCCAGATTCACTTTCGTTAAAGTGTTAGAAAGTTCACCCACAACCAGTGGCATTTGGGGCAAGATACTGGGGTCTACCGCTTGATTGCTGACTCCAACCATCGGTTGCTTGATTTGCTGTAGAAAAGTGGCAACCCGCCGACCGACCCGACCCAAGCCAACCAACACAACGTGATCGTGTTGCGGCAAGGGCAGACGCTTTTTAGGTAACTGAAACTTCGCTGCTAAAAGGGTTTCGGTCAACAGCGCATACAGCACCGCGATCGAAGCTGTACCTGCCATCATGAAGCTTAGGTTCAGCAACCGCATCCACATAGGGATTGGATCTTGAGGGTTGAGAATGCCAAAGACAGAATCATAGGCACCCAGCAGCATAACGCTGGCGGTATAAAACGCTCGTAGCAAGCTCAGGTCGGGCTGCGTCAGCTTGAAAATCAACGTGCCGCAAAGCAGAAGCAAAAGCATGATGCTACCAACAATGATGGCAACCCGTTTTGTTTGTTGCTGCGCAGTGGAATGCCAAAATGTCAGTAGCGTTTGCCGCAAGTAGGCACCTGACAGCACTTGCCGCCTTTTCTGCCAGAGGCGATCGAGCCGACGCTTTGGACGAGCCGATTGAGCAACCGTTGTGGCAGCGCGATCGACCAAATTTCCGGTCACCTCGACATAGGCAACCAGATCGCCTGCCTGTACTCTGGCATCCGCTTCCCATTGATGAAAGGCGGTGGGCAACGGTTGACCGTTTGGAATATGACTCAGCAGCCGTCGCGTTGAAGTGTTCAGTTCATGCAGCAGACGGAGGTTACACCAGCGATGTTCAGCCTCAAGCGGCACCTTCACCACACGCAGCACGTGTTCACCCAGGTTAATAAACCCTCGAATCTCATTGGCGAGTGCCGCGATCGCAAAAGCAGGTGCAGGCAGTTGGGTCGCTTCAAACGCCACAAAATTGCCTAAACTCTGACCAAGCAGCGCATTTAAATTTTGCTTAGCCGATCGCACCACCAAGCGTACGTCAGGATTCAGCAACCGAATAGCAAATGCCGCCTCAATATTCACGCGCTCATCATGCGTGACCAGCAAGACAGCTCTACACTCGTGTATTTTTGCTTGCTCCAAAAGGTCTGGTTGGCGACAATCACCAATGATCAGGTCATCTAGCAACTCCGGCAGCGTTGGGCTTTCCCAGCTTTCGGGTGCAGGGGTGGTAATGGCGCTCACCGATACGCCAAACTCTTTGAGCACCATCGCACAATACTGCCCTAAGCCGCCAAGTCCACAAACCAGGAACCGCGATGGCGCAGAAGTAGGGAGGTGATCAGGCCGGCGATTATGCAGCTCGAACGGCTGTGGGTTGTGCGGCGATTCCGGTTGTAGTGGCAGCATTGCAGGCGTTGGCTCAATCAGCGATGAGATTGCTACCACTACTATGGCTAAGAATGCTCTAAGTGCCCACAAATTGCTTGAGAGATGCTTAACAGTTAGTTAGATGCACCATCTTCCAAGTTTGTCTCCTTTTCAATGGATGCCAAAAATTGCACGATCTGTTGAGTAGATCTGATGCGATAAACACGTTTGGTGTTTTGTGCCTGCTCAATATACTCACGATATTTTGGAGTCAAATAGTTGTGACATAACCAAAGCACACGGTAGCTGTTAAGCGAACTCTTTAAGATTGGACTCTTTTCCGGCCAACCTTCAGGCAGTTTAAAGTAACCTGTGATCAGCCGCTGAGTGACCCACCAGGAATGTACACATAGCGGTAAATCCACAAAAATCAGACTGTCTGCCTCATCCAACCGCAACCAGACAGTTTCAATGCAACCAAACCCATCAATAATCCAACGATCGTTAGCAATAATTTCTTGATGGGCACGCTTATAGTCTTCAGGTGGAACTCAAAACTTAACGTCGCCCACGTTTTATCTTTTGCTCACTCCGCACTTGCTCAATCCACGGAGACGTTGAGCTTCCCTGGATCAAGTCTAACGCTCATATCAGAGCCGGAAAAGCGTCTGAATCAAATCAATGCTCAAACGCGATCGATGCTGCAAGCAATCCTCACACCAGCGCAACTGATGCAGCTTGAAGACGCGCTAGAAAGCAACACAGGCATCAGTCAAACCATGTTTACAGCACTCAACCTCTCTCCCGCTCAATAAACAGAGCTGATGCAAATTTTGCGATCAATCCAGCAGCCAACCGACGTGTTAACGCCAAACCAGATTGAGCAGACGCGTCGATCGTTGCCCTTTCATCCCTAATACGCTGTAAAAATTATTTTGAGATCAGCTAAGTAGGAAGGCACAGTCATTTGTAGGATGAGTAAAGCCGTTCCGGCATACCAGAAAAGCGGAAGCGTAACCCATGCGGGCGTAAAGCCTTTGGCATGGCTGCGCTAGGGGTTTCATGCTTCAACCCAACCTACAGCCATTTTAGATTTAATTCCACCCACCTACTTATTCAACCAATAGCCAAGAGCCAGTAACTCATTTAAAGACCTGCTAGGTAGGTGCTTTGAATTAAATGTAGGATGGATTAGCGATCGCATAACCCTCGCTGTTAAGCAGTTGTAGGCTTGATGAAGCGATCGCCGCGTCTGACAATTAAATGTGCCTTCCTACTTACCAACTTCTCGAAGGTGTTGTAATGGTTAAGAGATGCCCCTCACAAACCATGATCAATGCCAGACTGTCCTCTTTGTCACCAAGCGGTTGAGCCGCAAGCGATCGCCTGTCCCCATTGTCGCGTACCACTCAAAGCGCATGGGCATCCGGGAATGCCTCTCTACCGAGCGATAGGCGATGAGCCATTGTGCCTTACTTGTACCTATCATGCCGATGACACCTGCACTTTTCCCAAACGTCCCACAGCGATGGACTGTACGTTGTACAACGACACGAGACAAACTCCCACAGCCGAGCCATCGGGCTATAAGAGCGGCTCTCACATTAAAACCTGGGGAAAACGCAATGCTGGTTTGCTGGCGCTAATCGGTCTCTTGCTGATCAGCCTGATGGTGGCACTGTGGCGATAAGGCAAGCTTGCGATCGACCACCTGCCGAATACATTCCATTCCCCCCTTTACTGCCAAAAGCAACTGATAGGGATGGTCGAGGTGGTGCTGTCGTGCCTGCTGCTCTAAGTGTCCTGCAACGGTTTCGATCGCACGCACACCAGCGCTGGACGCGGCTCCTTTAATGTAGTGGGCTTCCTGTTCAATTTGATCGAAATCATCCGTTTGAATACCAGTTTCTAGAGCCTGTATATGGGCTGGTAGCGCTGAAATAAATACCTGCAAAATTTCTAGTTCAAAGTCTTCATTACCTGCCGAAATCTCATGTAAATAATGCCAGTCAACCAGGTCATGCAACTGAGCAGGAGGCACACCTTCGCTGAGCTGTGTTGCCTTTAAAGGAGAGCAGGATGGCAATATCTGACGAGCTATCGCCTGGTCTTGTAAAACTTGGTCTTGCAAAATTTGACTCCAATGAGCAAGCTTTGCGTTGAGATCTTCTTTACGGACTGGCTTGCTAAGATAGTCATCCATGCCCGCTTCAAAACAGCGATCGCGGTCTTCTTTCATTGCGTTTGCCGTCATCGCAATGATCACTGTGTGCCGTTCTAAGCGTTCGGCTGCACGAATGGCACGTGTTGTCTCATAGCCATCCATCATCGGCATTTGGCAATCCATCAGCACAACGTCATAGTGAATGGTTGCCGTTAAAGCCAATACTTCTTGACCATTAGCGGCGACATCAGCCGCATAGCCAAGCTTTTTCAATTGATGGAGTGCCACTTTTTGATTAACGGTACTGTCCTCTGCTAGCAGAATTTTTAACTTAGCAGAAGCGGGCAACAGCAAATCATGTTGCAACGCTGCCAAACTTATAGGCTGTAATGATTTCACAGTCTGGTTCACTACAGCAGGCGGTGCTTCACTAACTACGTTTAACAAGCAATCAAACAGTCGTGCTTGACGCACTGGCTTGACAAGATAAGCAGCAAAACCAGCCTCTAATAGCTGCTTCATATCGCGTTGATTGAGCGATGTCATGACAATCAACGGTATCTGACTAAGAGCGGGGTTGGCTTTGATTTGTTGGGCTAACATGGCACCGTCAATCTCTGGCATTTGCAGATCCAGAATGGCGATATCGTAAGGTTGTTCTGCTGAAACTGCCTGCTTTAGAGCTTCTAAGGCAGCGATCGCGCTATCCGCTTCCTCAACTAACATCCCCCAAGCAGACGTTTGGTAGCGCACGCTTTTACGATTGGCGGCATTATCATCCACAATCAGTAAACGCAGGTTTCTGAGTTGATTGGTACGATCGTCAAGCAGTAGGTCTGACCGCGATGACTGTTTTTCAAAGGTGATCGTGAACCAAAACTTTGATCCCTGACCGACCACACTTTCGATAGCGATCGTACCGCCCATCCGCTCTACTAACTGCTTACAAATTGCCAACCCCAAACCTGTGCCACCATATTTCCGCGTTGTTGAGGCATCGACTTGTGTAAACGGCTCAAATAATCGTTTCTGTGCTGCTTGTGGAATACCCACACCTGTATCCTCTACAGAGAAATTGATCGTTGCCGCTGTTTCAGTTTCGTCTGCCAACGTAAGCCGTAGAATGACCTCACCGCGATCGGTAAACTTAATGGCATTCCCCGTCAAATTAATGAGTATCTGGCGCAAGCGAGTCATATCGCCTCGCACAGTAGGCGGCACGTTTCCTTGTATGGAAGTGGCAATTTCTAAGCCTTTCATGTGAGCAGTCGCGGCTAAAAGATCAGCCACTTCCTCTACACAAGTGGCGAGATCAAAGTCCAGCGTTTCTAACTCGACCTCTCCTGCCTCCAGCCTTGAAAAATCAAGGATCTCGTTAATTAAGGTCAGGAGGCTGTCACCACTACGACGAATGGTCTCCGCAAAGTCTTGCTGCTGCGCGTCTAAAGGTGTGTCCAGCAGCAAGCCTGTCATGCCAATCACCGCGTTCATTGGCGTGCGGATTTCGTGACTCAGCGTTGCCAAAAAATCGCTTTTCGCCTGTGCCGCCTGCTCCGCCACTTTACGAGCCTGCTCTGCTGCTTTACGGGACTGTCTGAGCGCCAGGTTTTGCTGCATGAGCTTCTGGCGTTGCTGCACTTCTACCGTCAGGAGGCGTGCCTGCGCTAGAGCAATGCTGACTTGATCTGCCAGTTGGTCGAGAAAATCAATTTCAAACGTTCGCCAGGTGCGCGGTTCAGAACACTGATCGACAAGCAACCAGCCCCAGAGCTGCTCGTTCTCTAAAATGGGCGCGCCCAGTGTTGCCAGCACCTGAAACTGTGTCAGGAGATCTTTGTGCCGTTGCGGGATGTTCGCTTGCTGCACGCAGTCGATCGCCAGCACTCGTCCCTGAAAACAGCTCTGCAAGTGATCGTCTTCAAAGCAAACTGCTGGAATCTGCACACCGAGCAATGATCGCCAATCGTCACCAACCGATTCGACCACAACGCTTCCATCCAGCCCTTGCTCAAAGCGGTAGATGATGACTCGATCTGCCTTGAGAAACTCTCGCACCTCCGAAACGGTGGTGCTGAGAATATTGTTTAGATCGAGCGATTGTCGGATGTGGAGGGTGATAGCAGAGAAAACGTGCGATCGCTGGCTCTGCCGCTGCATGGCTTCTTCCGCCCGCTTGCGCTCAATAAACTGACCAATCTGCCGCCCGATCGCGGTCATCATCTCAAGTAGGTCATCATCCGGCTGTTGAGACTTGCTGTTGAGCGCAGAAATCACGCCCAGAACTGTACTCTCAGCCATGATGGGAAACCCACACGCTTGATGCAGTCCTGCCTTCGTCGCCGCCGATCGGCGTTGAAAGCTCTGCTCTTGAGCAAGATGAGCAAGATCGGTGATCCAAAGCGGTTTTTGTTCTGCCCAAACACATCCGACCAAACCAACACCCGGTGTGAAGGTCAGTTGCTGCGCACTGGCTTCAAACTCAGCCAAATCCAAAGACGGTTGATGCCAGGTAGCGACAAAGTGCATGACGTTCGTTTCGGTATCAATGCGCCAGATCTGTCCTACGTCCCAATGCAGACTTTCGCAGAGCGCTTGTAGAATCTTTGGGGTCGCTTCGCTCAGTGTGGCAGACTCTGCCAGCACCTTTGTGATGGCATATTGAGCGTGGCGACGCTGCTCTGCTTGTTCCTGTTCACTAATGTCTTTAAGCGTGCCACCAATGCCAGTAGCAAGACCATTTGCAGTTATGGTCAACTGAACAGAGGCTTTCATCCAGCGAATGTCACCCGTTTTGGTGCGGTAGCGAATTTTGTAGTGCTGATAATCCTTTTGTCCTTCGAGCACTGGTTGGAGACAGTGTAAAACGTGTAGGCGATCGTCAGGATGAACAAACTCTAAAAAGTGCTTACCCAAACTTTCGCTGACCGAAAAGCCCGTAATTTCAGTCCAGGCTTGGTTGAGAAACGTCCAATTGCCAGCCATATCGCGCTGAAAGATCACTTCTCTGACGTTATCGACAACAGAGCGATAGTTGAGTTCGCTTGCTTGCAGCGCCGCTTCAGAGCGCCGTAATTCTGTAATATCAGTGCCCGTCTGAACGAAGTACTCTACCGCATGGTTCGCATCCAGGAGGCTTGTGCTAGACCAGGCAATCAGACGACGATCGCCCCCTCGTGTCATCCAGCAATGTTCGTGCTGACTGTTAACCACATCTTTTGCTTGTAAGCGTTGCAGCACGGTTCGCGCTGGCTCGATCGCGTCGGCTGGCAACAGCACGTCTTCAAGTCGCTTGCCGCTTAGCTCTTCAAGCGTATACCCCGTTACTAACTCACAGGCTTGGTTGAAGCGCACAATGCTACCCTGGCGATCGAGCACGACGATGAGTGCGCCAGCCGTATCTGTAATGGCGGCGGTTAAATCACGTTCTTGCTCTAGCTTGATTTCAATGTGCTGCCGTTTGCTGAGTTCACGATAGCCCAGGTAAAAAATGAGCAGCACGATACTGAGGTTGAGTAAAAGGCTGCCTGTGAATTGGTGCATCGTACTGTGCGTTGTAGCTTCAAACTGCGCTAACCACTGAGCTGAGAACACGGCTTCGCGCTGACAAGACAGCCATTGATAAGAGCGCACCAAATGATTGACGCTGCGGTACGAAGCAAGCCCAACCCCGATGAGCACGATCGAGGTCAGGCTTAAACCCACAGCCACCTTTTGCAGAAACTGCCAGCGGGTGTTTGACGATGGTTGACGGACTACCGCTACGCGCTTCCAATCTGCTACGCTGCGGCGGAGTTCAAGCTGCCTGGTAACCTGTCGTGCCAGGGTATACAGTGCCTCAATTTGCTCTACACTGAGCTGTCGCGGTACGGTATCAATGACGCAGAGTGTTCCTAACGCATAGCCCTCAGCAGTAATGAGGGGCACCCCAGCATAGAAGCGGATGTAGGGTGCTCCCGTAACAAGCGGATTGTGGGCAAAGCGATCGTCCTGGAGCGCATCAGGCACCACGAAAATTTTGGGCTGCAAAAGTGCGTGGGCACAAAAGGCTAAATCGCGGTGTGTCTGCGTTGCCTCTAGCCCAACTTTAGATTTAAACCACTGGCGCTCTGAGTCAATCAGACTCACTAAAGCAATGGGTGTCTGACAAAGATAGGCAGCCAACTGGGTAACATCATCAAACGCCTTTTCCGGCTTTGTATCCAAAATTTTGCATTGCAGCAGCGCTTGCTGTCTGCCAGTTTCATTGTCAGGCAAAGGGGCATGAGACATTGTGCGTTGGGTCGTCATTTGGCACTCAGGGAGGCGGGAGAGGATGTCGCGATCGCGCTAGCTCACACGCTAGCAACAATGACCCTGATGACGAATCGTAGATAACCCTTAAGTTACCCAATAGGGCAGCAAGAATCTACAATAGCCCTGCGACACAAGCCTGAATAGACAACTCCAAACGGCTTATAGGAAGGATTCCGTTACAAGTTAGGCTTGGAAGCAGCTTGCTATAAATTCAACCTAATAGTGAAATGGCACCGTCATTAACGGTAGACAGACAAACAACAGCCATGTCCAGATCCAGGGATTGGATGGTTGCATAGCTTCCTGTGGTGTCAACAATGCCTCAAGCCGCTCTGCCAAACGGTTGCGGGGAGTGGCGCTACTAAACGCAGCACAAATCGTCTCAGCGTAAAGTTCTGGTGCGCTTACCATTTGAAGCAGAGATTCAGCTAGTAGCAGGGTATCAACCGTTTGCGCTGCCCAGCGATCGGCTCGACGTTCTCGTAGCAGCAGCAGCTCTTGCCACAACGCTTCAGTTTGCGGCAACCAGGCGCTAAGACGACGCAACCAGCCTAACCAAAAAAACCAGAACGTATCGCGGTAGTGGGCGTGAGCCTGCTCATGCGTCAGCACTGCTTCCAGATGCTCGGTGCCGAACGTATCCAGCAAGCCTTGGCTCACAACCAGTTCAGGTCTCCAAAAACCAACCTGTGCAATAAAGGGGATGGGTGTTGCTAGCAAACGGCTGCACCGTCCTCGCAGTTGAATTTGAGGGTAGGTACGCACACGTTGCAGCGATCGCAACCCTTCCATCGTCAGCTTGAGCGCTAGAATGCCTGCAAACGCCAGAAAGCCTACCGCCAACCAGTAGCTCAACCAACCTTCCCACCAGCGCACCATTTGCCCCTGCGGACCCATGCAGACTAGCGCGATCGCGGTCATGAGCATCAGTAGCGGCGGAAAGAGAAATAGCCCCAGCGATCGCTGCCAGCGCTCCTGACAGGTGCCATCGGGACGAAGCGTTAACAATCGCAGCCCCCAGGCGCAAGACAAACCGAAAAACAGCAGCGTTAAATGCATCACTGATCCTCCCTTGCTTCACGGATGGCGCGGAGCCTTTGAGCGATCGCTTCGAGTTGATCCACGCTGGATTGATCCAGGCGATCGGCAAACGCGGCGACCACATCAGGGTTGCCCACCGCCAAAAATTGATTGAGCTGCTCATACGCACGTATTGCCTGCGCTTGCTCCTTCGTTACAAGCGCTTTCCAGGTGTAAATTCTGTTGCGTCGATCGCAGATCAGCCAGCCTTTCTGGGTCAAGCGTTGAAGAATCGTGGTGACAGAGGTATACGCCAACTCTCGCTCTGGATCAGACAAAATGCGATCGTGCACATCTTTGACAGTGACCATGCCAAGCTCCCAAACAATGTGCAAAATTTCGGTCTCTAAGGGACCGAGCGAGAGCTGTTTGGGACGATAGTTGGGCAGTGGTGGCATTGAGCGTTGAGTAAGGGCAGAGCAAACGTCTCACATCAGCTTATCGCTATTCATCGGCGCTGTGAGCAGAGGCATTGAAAATAGCGATCAACGATCGCTCAGCGCACAACCGTTACAGGCTGATGATTACAACGTTGCCAAAAGACACCGCGCTTTTGAGGTGGCAATACGCCATTCAAGAGCGGTATGAGCTTGCTTCGTAAACCAGCGTCGTAGTTATAGCGATCGTCACAACGTTTAGAACATGGGGAGCAAAGGGGGTATGGGGGCGTTGCCCCCAGCCAGCTTTCGACCTGAGCGCTCAAGCCGAAGGGGGTTCCACCGTTCGACTGAGCGCTCACGCCGAAGCCCCTGCACCCCGTCCTAACCCATCTGTCTCTTGCTATACCTGCTAGCACCAGCAAATTTGCGTTTGTCAAAGAGTGAGCGGATTGTGAGAAACCGATAGTGATAAATTAAGCGTCTGCTAATCAACCGCTGAGCCAGAACGATTCTATGAATTTATCAACGCTAATCTTGGCTGCGCTGGGAGCAGGAATGATGTTTGGCGCTGTGCTGAATCACTTTTTCCCCACTGGCATTGAGCCAGTGAATGCCTATTTTCTCGCTCCAATCGGCGAAGCATTTTTGCGTTTGATTCAGTTTGTGGTGGTGCCGATCGTGTTTTCCTCCATGATTTTGGGGCTAACGCGGATTCAAAACGCGGCTCAGGTCGGGCGTTACGCCGTTAAATTAATTTTCAGCTATGTGGTGACCAGCGCGATCGCGGTTTGCCTGGGAATGCTTTTAGCAGTGGTCTTACAACCCGGTGCAGGTATCACTGGGTTTACGATCCCGGCGGGTTCCAGTCACGCTCAAAGTCAATCTCTCGTTGACTGGCTTGTAAGCTTAATTCCAATCAATCCCTTAGAGGCGCTGAGCAGTAGTAACTTGCTGCAAACGATCGTTTCTGCTGCCTTGATTGGTGTCGGCATTCAACTGGTTGGCGCAAAAGCGGCACCTTTTGTTGCCTTCATTGAAAGCTGTTACGCCATTTTTGAGAAAATTTTAGCGCTCATTTTATATACCGCTCCGCTGGGGGTGTTCGCCCTCATTAGCTCAGTGATTGCAACAGAAGGCTTAGCCATTATTGCGAGGCTTTTTGTCTATGTTTTGGGCTTGGTGCTTAGCTCACTCCTGATGATTGCCCTCTATGCTTTGATTCTTTACGTGCTGAAAGCAAAGCCCGTGCATTTTTTTCGCAGCTTGGCTCCAGCGTTGTCCTTAGCGTTTGGCACTGCGAGTTCCAATGCTGCTCTACCTGTAGCTTTACAAAACGTTCAGGAGGTTTATGGTTTGCCAGAACCCATTGCTAGCTTTGCGATTCCCTTAGGGACGGCGTTGAAGCGCGATGGTTCTGCTATTTTGCAGGGCTTTAACGCCTTATTTATCGCGCAAGTGTATCAAGTGCCGCTCACGCCGTCCCTGGTGTTGGCGATCGCGCTCAGTTCGCTGCTGGTTTCCTTCAGTACGCCGGGTGTTCCCGGTTCTGGCATTATTACCATGACCACTGTGTTAGCGGCAGCAGGGTTGCCGCTAGAAGGCATTGCGATCGTCGCAGGGGTCGATCGCCTAGTGGATGGCTTCAAGACCGTGTTGAATGTGGTCGGCAACACAACCAATGCCATTATTTTGAGCCGTTGGGAGCATGAGCATCTGTCTCAGCTTACGGTCGCGCCACTACCATTGAGCGAGTCTTAACGCAGTAGGACGTTTAGAGGTTTGATGGTTCGATCGCCTGCAAAACTGTTTTTAATAAACCAGGAAAGCGATCGTCCAAATCTTCACGGCGCAGGGAGTTCATATGCTGTGTCCCTTCTTTGCGACAGTAGAGCACGCCAGACTCGCGCAGCACTTTGAAGTGGTGCGACAACGTTGACTTCGCAACCTGTGCTTCCAACGCTGCACAGCAGGATAGTTCGCCCTTTTCTGCCAGTCGCCGCACAATTTCTAAGCGGACGGGGTCGCCTAACGCATACAGAACGCTTGCCAGCGCAATGTCTTTTTTGTGTGGGTGATATAACAGCCTCATAGTTGCCATTATGACACGAAAGGCGCTATGGTTTAGTTATTCGAGTTTCTCGAACTATTGAAACATGAGGAGGAAGCCATGTCTTCTGTCACTGCCGTTACTGATGCCAGCTTTCAGCAAGAAGTGCTCACGAGTGAACTGCTCGTGCTGGTCGATTTTTGGGCACCGTGGTGTGGTCCGTGTCGCATGGTTGCTCCGATCGTGGATGAGCTAGCAGCCCAGTACGCTGGACAGGTAAAAGTCGTGAAGCTCAACACAGACGACAATCCTGGTATTGCAAGTCGCTATGGCATCCGCAGCATTCCAACGTTGCTGTTATTCAAAGCTGGGCAGACGATCGACACTGTAGTGGGTGCTGTGCCCAAAACCACGTTGGCAGCTACGTTAGAGAAGCATCTTTAGAGGATGTTTGAAGAAGTATAGACCTCGTCATTGCGTTGTCATCCCGCCCATCATCAGAAAGCCTGGCTAACCGCTGCGAACCCGTTTGACTTAGGACGACCTTATACAACTTTACAAGTAGGTCGGATGCACGCCATCCTTCTTGGGGAAAGGGCTTTGCTTCAATTGACAGTTAACCATTCAGCCTCTGTTGTGGCTACTGATCCAACTGTGGGAACGCGATCGCTTTCTATAGCTTGAACCCCTTAAGCAGTCGCTAGGGAAGAGACTCGCGCTTGAAAGCCTGCCTTTGCTAGAGCATCGATTGCGGTCTGATAATTCTGCACTCTAAACTGAGGACCAAAGCGGACAAAGTGACGTTTATCTTGGGCGCTGACGATCGCCACTACAGAAACCTTTGCTTTATCATCTTCGCCCCGCTGTTGCAATAAAACGGTACGCAAACGGTGCTGTTGTTCAATATCGCTGGCAAGCCTGGTATCAAGTTCCACCATCACCATGCGAACGGACTCGATCGGCTCCGCATCGTCAATAATGAACTGCACCTGCTCATCGCGGCGATCGACCTTGCCCCAAACCATCAGCCGTGCGTCAGCCAGAATATATTGCCCAATGCGCTCAAAGGATTTGGGGAAGACAACGGCTTCGGTGTGCCCTGTCAAATCTTCGATCTGGATGATTGCCATCCGATCGCCCTTTTTGGTGACAACAGGTTTGACGCTGGTAAGCATGACGATCGCGCTGATGCTGGTGCCCTCTTTGTAGTCGTTTAGATCACTCAAGCTGATGGGAGCCAGCACCCGCGCCGATTCCCGCAAGGCTTTCAGCGGATGATCAGAAATATAAAAACCGAGAATTTCTTTCTCCAGGCGCAGTTTTTCTTGCTGAGGAAAGTCCGGTGTGAGTGGTGCTTTGGGAGCGGTTTCAAAGCTGGCAGGCGCTTCTTTGACCGTGGTACTGCTGCTAAACAGGTCAAACAAATTTCCCTGTCCGCTAGCGCGATCTTTAGCACGGGACTGCGCCCAATCAATGACCAGATCAAGGTCTTTGATGAGTTGCTGACGGTTGAGTTCAATGGTGTCAAACGCACCGCAGTAAATTAGTGCTTCTAAGGCACGACGGTTGACAGTGCGAGAATCGACGCGATCGCACAAATCTGCCAATGATTTAAACGCTCCATCTTGATCACGGGCTGCTAAGAGGGATTCGATCGGTCCCATCCCCACATTTCGCACACCGCCTAACCCAAACAAAATGCGATCTTCTAGTGGCGTAAAATCTACGCCCGATCGGTTCACATCTGGCGGCTCCACACGAATACCCATCGCCATGCAGGACGCAATATACCGCTGCACCTTATCCTGATCGCCACTGTTGGTTGTCAACAGCGCCGCCATATATTCGATCGGGTAGTTGGCTTTGAGATACGCCGTTTGATAGGTGACGTACCCGTAAGCAGTCGAGTGCGATTTGTTGAAGCAATTGGACGCAACCAAACTGTTTGCCAATAGGAAATTATGGTCATCAGACGACACACCAATATCATAGACAGGCTGTGTTCCTAGTGCATTACGACTAATAATTTTGACCATTTCTGTCACGCTCCAACAAGTACGGTAAAGCCATCCAGTCTTTCAGTTGCTCTATCAAACGTATACGTTTCTGTACAGCTTGAATTTTGATTAATGCGATTAATAAAACAATCAGCAAAACCAGCTTTGCTCATTCTGTAAGCTTCTAAGGCTTGCTCGATCGCGTATCGATCTTCAAACTCAAAGACTTGTGCATCTAACAACGATCCAATTACAACAATAAGCGATCGTTTCTTATATTTATACCGTGATTCCAAAGTCCAAATCAATTCACAGAGAACAATATTATTAACAAGAATATATTCCCCAGCTTGAGCAATTTGATCGATAAGCTGAGATGCTTGCTCTAGCTGCACCAAATCATCTTCGGAAAAATATCGAACCAGAATATTTGTATCGACACCCTTCATAGCTCTTTACTGATCTAACACTCTACTAGCGACGTGCTGTTTCATAAGCTCATCCATTGCTTCGATTGACATCGGCTCATCGCCTTCTCGATGCAACATACCTTTGAGATCATGCACATGAATCTTTTCACCTTTTTGCAATTTCTCCTGCAAAACTTTCAATCTGGGAGGCAATTCTTCCTCATCATCATCCTGACTATCGCTAGATACACTTTGAACAATGACCTTGCCATTATCCTCGATGAGAAAGTCAATCTCATCACCAGCCTGAAGCTTAAGAAAATCCAGAACTTCCTTGGGAATGATGGTTTGCCCATCGGCTGAAACAGTCGTTTTTGTCATAGATCTACCTCGGATACAGTGGCGTAAAGCCTAGAGTGCAAGCGGTTCAGCAGGAATAATGTACATTAAGCTGGAGCCTTCGGGTTGGGATTCCTGGGGTGCTAACTGAAGCCAATCGTGGAAGGTGATACCAAGCTGCGCGATCGCACTAAACGGTCAATTGAATATTCCACTGACTGAGAATTTTAAACTCGCTTAGAAGCGTCAAGAATTTCAAAACCAATGACGTTCCCATCTTTATCATAATCAAGAATAATGCCTGGTTCTCCTCCATCGCTTTCTTCGATCGCCTCATTATTCAAAATAATCCTCAACACATCAACTTCAGAGTTATAAATAATTTTCATGGCTGACTCTAACTATAGCGATCGTCATTTGTTCTGTACCTCCTGCTGCACCCATACTCGAAGTGCTTTACATGCTTCTACTTCATCGCTCCAGCCTTGCTCCAAAAATTCGTAAAGGCGAGACTTGTGCAGGATGGGAAATGTGGGACTGCTTTCCACTTCAACGTATTGCCCCTCCTGAAGTTGGTAAATCCGTAACAGTTGCCCATTAAAGCGCCAGAATTCCGACACACCCATGCTGGCATACAGGCGATTCTTATCAATGTCCGTATGGGTGATGTCTACTTCCACAACTAAATCGGGTGGTGGATCTTGGGTGAGATCCACTTTTCGACCCGCTACGCTGGCATGATTTTGAATGTAGAACGCTTCATCGGGTTCGGTGCCTTTATCCAGGTTGGGATAGTTCAGTGTAGTGGAACCCATTGTTTTGAGCTTTTGACCCGTCTCTTCAACGAGAATTCGAATAAAGAGTGCGATGAACCGACCAAAAAACTCACGCTCTTCTAGCGGCATCGTGATCTCCAATGTGCCCTGGTCATAGGTCAGCCTTGCCACTCGCTTTTGGGGCAAGGCTTGCAGAATTTGCATATACGACTGCCAGTTGAGGTGATGGAAAACAACTCGTTGCTCACCGACTATTTGCGTCGCCAGAATACTGGTTTTGGGAGTGGTACTAACCATACGATCGCCTCCAACAAGATCAACTTACTTCAACGGTAGCAGGCACAGAAAGTTTGGTTTGTTTGAGATCCAAGCCTCGCTCAAAGATGGTGTCGATCGCCAGCATTTGACCGTCTGTAGTCATAAATTTGTGATCTTTGGTAGCGCGAATGCTAGAACCATCGTCGAGTTGATACTCAAACACGTCCTGCTTGCCGTGATCGTGCCATTGGGCGATCGGCTGGGTGTAGATGTAACCGCTGGGCGTGACGCTGTAGATGGTACAGGGGAGTTGGTTTTCGACGATTTTGCCGATCGCGATCGCGCCATACTCGACCGTGAGAATCTCGGTGTCGTAGCTGAGACAATACTCCGCAAACATCACCATTTGGTCGAAGAGATCCGAGGCGACTTTCGCCTTTACGCCATTCTTTTCGGCACCTGCAACAAACATCTCCTGGTGCTTTTCCATCTCAGCTTTCTTTTTCTTACCCATCGCGCGGCGCAGCAGGTCGGCTTGACCGAGGGAGTAGCCGCCCATATCCTGCGCGATTTTCATGATCTGTTCCTGGTAGACCATGATGCCGTAGGTTTCGCTCAGAATGGACGTGAGGATTTCGTGGGGATAGTCGATCGCCTCTCGACCATGTTTGCGATTGATGAATTTAGGAATCAGTCCGGCATCCAATGGTCCAGGACGATACAGCGCCAGGACAGAGGAAATATCTTCTAGACTGTCGGGTTTGAGGTCGCGCACAATCTGACGCATCCCGGATGATTCGAGCTGGAATATCCCTTCGAGTTCGCCCCGCGCCAGCAGTTTGTAGACTGCGGGGTTGTCCAGTGGCAGACCGTCCATGTCGATCGTTTCGTGCTTCGTTTGCTCAATCAGATCGACGGTTTTCTGAATCATGGTCAGGTTTTTGAGTCCCAGGAAGTCCATTTTCAGGAGTCCCAGCGATTCAATATCTTCCATGTAATACTGGGTGAAGACGGCACCATCGGCATTGCGTTGGAGCGGCACCAGTTCATCCAGGGGACAGGCGGAGATGACGACTCCAGCCGCGTGGATGCCCACACTCTTGTTCGTCCCTTCAATGCGAATGGCGGTATCAATCCACTGGCGCACGATCGGGTCTTTGTCATACCGCTCTTTGAACTCTGGTGCAGGCGTTTCGCTAGAGATCATGACCTTCAGCTTGGTGGGTTTCCCGCGCACCACAGGAATCAGCTTCGCCATCTTGTCAGCATCGCCATAGGGAATGTTCAACACCCGTGCCGTGTCTTTCAGCACCGCTTTGGAGGTCATGCGGTTGTAGGTGATGATCTGGGCGACCCGCTCGGTGCCGTACTTTTCAGTGACGTACTGGATGACTTCTTCCCGGCGATCGATGCAGAAGTCCGTATCAATATCTGGCATCGACTTCCGTTCGGGGTTCAGGAAGCGCTCGAACAGCAAGCCGTGATGCACCGGGTCAATGTTCGTAATGTTCATTGCATAGGCAACGAGCGAACCTGCCGCTGAACCACGCCCAGGACCCACCGGAATGCGGTTGTCTCTGGCGTACTTAATGTAGTCCCACACGACGAGGAAGTAGGTAGCAAACCCCATCGTCTGCATCATCTTGAGTTCGTAATCCATGCGATCGCGGTAGACAGGCTTAATCTCCTCCCGCGACTGGCATTTGAAGCGTTCGAGCAAGCCCGTCCAGGCAATGTGCTCAAAATACGCATTGGCAGTGTCGAAGCCCTCAGGGATGGGGTAGTCCGCAATCCGGGGTTCGCCCAGGATGTGATATTCCTCAATTTTGTCGGCAACTTCCAGCGTGGTAGCGATCGCCTCTTCAATCACGTCTGCCGTCAGGTGATCTTGAAACAGCGCCCGCATCTCATCCGCTGACTTGAGGTACTCCGTGCCGCTGTAGCGCAAGCGCTTATCTTCCGAAATCAACTTACCCGTTTGAATGCACAGCAAGGCATCGTGCGCCTCTACGTCGAAACAAGAGATGTAGTGCGAATCGTTCGTGGCAATAATCTTGATATCGAGTTCGCGGGCAATGTTGAGAATCTCGACGTTCACAATCCGGTCTTCTAGCGAGCCGTGATCCTGAATTTCCAGGTAATAATCATCGCCAAACAGGTCTTTGTACCATTGGGCAACCCGCCGCGCAATCTCTGGCTTGCCCTGGAGAATCGCCTGGGGCACTTCACCACCCAAACAGGCACTCGTGACAATTAACCCCTCGTGATACTCCGCCAGCATCTCTTTGTTGATGCAGGGACGAGCAAACAGCCCCTTGCCCTGAAAGCCTTTGAGGTGCGATAGCGTAGTGATCTTGACCAGATTTTTGTAGCCGATGTCGTCCTTCGCCAGCACAATCTGGTGATACTTCGGGCGACGCTCCTGCTTGGTGACATCACTGTTCATGATGTACATCTCGTTGCCGATGATCGGCTTCACACCTTTGCTTTTGCACACCTTCAGCAGCTCGATCGCCCCATACATGACCCCGTGATCGGTCAGGGCGATCGCCGTCATCCCTAACTCAACGGCGCGATCGACCAGTTCCGGCAACTGACTGGCACCATCAAGCAGGCTGTAATCACTGTGAATATGCAGACCAACAAAGGACATAGTTACTCAGGCATCACGCGAACCCAATAAGGTTACTCGATCAGAGACGCTACGGCTAGACTTTTTTCTTGATAATTGACGCTAGATGTAGAGAATGCGTCACTACCTGCGTAACCTGTTGACCTCTAGAGCAGACCCTAGTATCAATGTATCAGCTCTGCGCCCTCGTTGGGCTATTTTAGGCGCTCCATAACAAGCGTGACACTAAAAATTGAGTCGTGACGACACGATCGCAGAAACGCCAAAAACTGAGGCAGGCATACGCTGGGTATACCTGCCTCAGTTTATGAAAGGGATCACCGAAAAAAAACGGGTGATTGATTAAAAAGAGTAAAAAATTCTCATCTACAGCATAGTCGCTGTTTAGAAAGAAGCGATCGCCAACCACTAGAACATTGCTGCCAGACCCACTATGCCTAGACCCGCCAAAGCCGCAACTGCCGCCATTGCTAGAGATTGACCTAAATGTTTTTGAGGAGGTTGCATGGTTAAATTCCGCTTAATTTTGATGCTTTAGAGCATATCAGTCGAACTTACGGAACCATGAGAAACCTCACGAAACTTAAACTAGTGGTTTGTCAGTTTTGATTTTGTGCGTAGACTGCCTTTGAAAGCATCTCTAGCAAACGCTTACAAAATTTGACTACACACAATTTTAAGCTTGACAGTCCACTAGCTTAGTCTAGCTTTAAGTTTAGCTCATAGAAGGAACGCTAGACGATCGCGCCGATCGCCAAAGCCATAAGCATCACCTTGCAAGTAGGGACAAGGCATGCCTTGTCCCTACGGAGACAATTACGTTCAGGCTCGTGAGTGCGCTGTTCCTTCTGCCCCTTCTTCGGAGGGATTATTAACACCAGAGTTGACTGCGCGGGTTACTGATGCATCAATCTTCGCGGCACCCTGATAGGCTTTCCACGTCCAGTTCTCCACTTCTGGCATATCTTTGCCGTAGGTCGTGATGTAGTGCTTGTGCTCAATCAGCTTGTCGCGAATGGTCTGTTTGACATAAGCACCAATTTTGCTGAGTTTGGGGACGCGATCGATCACGTCCTGCGCCAGGTGAAAGCGATCGAGATCATTGACCACAACCATATCGAACGGAGTGGTGGTCGTCCCTTCTTCTTTGTAGCCCCGCACATGCAGGTTGTTGTGGTTGGTGCGACGATAGAGAAGACGATGGATCAGCCAGGGATAGCCGTGAAACGCAAAAATAATCGGTTTGTCAGTGGTGAAGATGGAGTCGAAATCCCGATCAGAAATGCCATGTGGGTGTTCACTCGGCGGCTGAAGGGTCATTAAATCGACCACGTTCACCACGCGGATCTTGAGATCAGGAAACTGCGATCGCAGAAAATCAACGGCAGCAAGCGTTTCCAGTGTCGGCACATCGCCCGCACACGCCATGACCACATCCGGTTCGCCGTCGTGATCATTACTTGCCCAATCCCAAATGCCCAAACCTGCCGTGCAGTGTTTCACAGCAGCATCCATATCGAGCCACTGCAATTCGGGTTGTTTGCCAGCCACAATCACGTTGACATACTGGCGGCTCCGGAGGCAGTGATCGGCAACCGAAAGGAGCGTATTGGCATCCGGTGGCAGGTAGACTCGCACAACCGTTGCCTTCTTGTTCGTGACGACATCAATAAACCCAGGGTCTTGGTGGCTGAAGCCGTTGTGATCCTGCCGCCAAACGTGAGAGGTCAGCAGATAGTTGAGGGAGGCGATCGGTCTGCGCCAAGGGATGTCCACACAGCTTTCCAACCACTTAGCATGTTGGTTAAACATGGAATCGACAATGTGGATAAAGGCTTCGTAGCAGGAGAAGAACCCATGACGACCCGTCAGCAAATACCCTTCGAGCCAGCCCTGACACATATGTTCGCTCAACACTTCCATCACCCGCCCGGATGGATCAATGTGATCATCCGTAGGGAAGATCTCGGCAGTGGACACGCGATCGGTCACCTCCAGCACGTCACCCAGTCGATTGGAATTGTTTTCATCGGGACTCATCATCCGAAAGTTGCGACTCTCCAGATTTGACTGCATCACGTCTCGCAGGAATGCTCCCAGAATGCGAGTCGATTCCCCCATTTCAGTGCCAGGGTTTTCGACCGCAACCGCATAGCTGCGGAAATCGGGCAGCTTCAAGTCTCGCAACAGCACGCCACCATTTGCGTGAGGGTTGGCACCCATGCGCCGATCGCCCACAGGTGCAAGTGCCGCCAACTCAGGCATTAGCCGTCCCTGGGCATCAAAGAGCGCTTCTGGCTTATAGCTCTTCATCCAGGTTTCTAAAAGCTGCACATGCTCTGGATGGCTTGCCATTTCTGCCAGAGGCACCTGATGCGATCGCCAGGAGCCTTCCATTTGCTTGCCGTCCACTTCTTTAGGACCCGTCCAGCCTTTGGGCGATCGCAGAATGATCATAGGCATGGGCGATCGCTGTTGAAAGCCATGTACCCGTGCTTCACGCTGCATACTTTTAATTTCAGCCACGATCGTATCCATCGTGGTTGCCATCAACTGATGCATCGTATCGGGATCAGACCCTTCCACAAAGTAGGGCTTGTAGCCATACCCAACAAACAAACTTTCTAACTCGTGCTTTGGCAACCGAGCCAGCACCGTTGGGTTCGCAATCTTGTACCCGTTCAAATGCAGAATAGGCAGAACGGCACCATCACGAGCCGGATTGAGAAACTTGTTAGAGTGCCAACTGGTAGCTAACGGTCCCGTTTCGGCTTCGCCATCGCCAACCACACACGCCACAATCAAATCAGGGTTATCAAAAGCAGCACCATAGGCGTGTACCAGCGCATACCCTAACTCCCCACCTTCATGAATGGAACCAGGCGTTTCAGGAGCCGCATGACTAGGAATGCCACCCGGAAAAGAGAACTGTCTGAACAGATGCTTGATGCCGTCCGCATCCTGAGCGATATTGGGATAGAATTCGCTGTACGTGCCTTCCAGATACGTGTTCGCCACCATCCCTGGACCGCCATGCCCTGGACCAGCAATGTATAACACGTCTAAGTCCTGAGCTTTGATGACACGGTTGAGATGGGCGTAGATAAAGTTTAGTCCCGGTGTGGTTCCCCAGTGTCCTAAAAGTCTTGGTTTGATCTGCTCAAGCTTGAGCGGTTCCCGCAGCAGCGGATTATCAAGCAGGTAGATTTGTCCGACAGAAAGATAGTTTGCAGCACACCAGTAAGCATGAATGCTGTGGAGTTCGCTGCTACTGAGAGGCTGTGGCTGTACTGAAGTTGCAACAGTCATAAATCCCGTTCTCCAAATTTTAATCTTTGAACACTGTCAAAATTTGATTCACACTTAACTTGACGCGCCTGCGTTGCCTAACCAACCAAGTGCGTTATTAGCGTCTTTAGCACAGGCAGTGTTGCTCTCGCCTCTGCATATTGAATCGAAATTACAACTTTTTCGTCAGCCATCCGAGGGAGATTTAAGCAACTTGTCCGTACCAGTGATTCGGGTTAGCGATCGACCTTTATCCCTTCTGGCTCCTGACTTCCGGTCTCCTGCATTCTAGTCAAGGCTTAATAGCTTGCAGAGGCTTTCGTTTCGCCCGACTAAGAACCAGGACAACCGCCAGCACGATCGCTAAAGCAATCGCTGTCATCCAAAGCGCAGGGTTGGCAAACTGACGCACTGCAATCGCGACATACGCCCAGATGAAGACCAACGTAAAGGCAACATCTGCCCGTTGCATGGCAACGATCGCGGCGATCGCAGCGCCTACTAGCAGCATTGTGACTGTCCAAGCAGTGGCGCTGATGCCCCAACCTTGCCACTGAGCGCTATAAAGTGCTGAGGCGACGTTAACCACTGTGGCAACTGAAATCCAGCCAAGGTAGATGCTGAAGGGAATGTGCGCAAAACGTTGATGTTCGCGTGACACCCGTACTTTGCCCACATTCAGTTGCAGGTAAGCACCCATTAATGACAGCAGAATGCCGACCATTGCCACGATCGATAGCCCAAACAGGCGTAGCGTAAACAGGTAAACCCACACCATCTGCGCTATGCAAGCACTAATCAACAGCCAATTGACCCGCTGCATGGTAGGATTTCGCCGTTGAGCAGGGCGAAGCTGATAAATGCCGTAGGCAAGCAACCCGACGTAGATTAGCCCCCAAATGGCAAACGCGTAACTAGCGGGGGTAATCAGCACACCTTGCAGAACGGTATTGGCGATCGCGCCGATATTCAACCCTTTCGGTGGAAAGAGGTTGGACAGGGCATTTACAAGCAGCGTGGCAACAATCGCCGTCAAGGTTGCGATCGACAACATAAACCCCGACCCTGGCTCTCGCGTAGATGCGTTCATACTTGATTCCTGCAAACGATACTCTGGCGCTGCCTCTATCCTAGAAGGGTAGTGCCACGATCGTTCACCATCACGACGGAAGAGACAGGTTACAGTAAAGAGACTGTGCTTAGCCTGAAGAGAACCCCTATGAGTAGCGCGATCGAGTGGACATCGGAAGCCGAAGCTCGTCTGAAAGAGATTCCTTTTTTTGTGCGCCCTGCTGCGCGTAAGAAAATTGAGAAATTTGCCCAAGAGTCGGGTATCACTCAAATTACGGTCGAAGTTTATGAGCAGGCAAAGCAACAATTTGGCTCCTAAGGAACAAGAATTTAATCACCTCGGCGTTTTCCGTAGGGGCGCACAGCCGTGCGCCCCTACCTACGAACAATTTGTCGGTTTTATTTAATCCACGATCCTAAGTAAGCAGACAGGGGTATGAAACCTGCTTATGGTCAGCCTTTTGTTCGTTGCTCACTGATCGCGTCTACCGCTAAAGATTAGGGTTTCTATCTGATGTCGGTTCCAATCACGGCTAAAACGTAATCATGCCTTTGATCGTGCTTACGAGTTTTCTCATCCTCAGCCTGCTGTTGATCAGGTTGTTAGTGCTGCCGTTTGACTTGCTCAATGCCTTTAGTTTGCCGGGTTGGCTATCTTTAATGGGGGCTGTGGCGCTCCTGTCATGGTGCCTGGATGATTAGCTGCACTGTCCCAGCGAAATGGCCGTTTTGTGAGTGGTTCGATCGCAGCACAGTCAGTTCTTAGCCAATGGTAAGTGTGGCGATCGATCAGGGCAACCTCATAGAATATTCAGGGCGATCAATAGCTTTACTGCAAGCATTATCCCGAAGCAATCTTGCGTGAGGGTAATATTGATCAATCGGTTAGGAGCTGTTGCTCACTGCTTGATAGGGTGCAAATGAGAGTTCCAAACGACCGAAGGTTAGACCATGTCGGCAGTGCCACCAGATGAGACAAGAAGGCTAGAGGCTCTCTACCAGTATCAAATTCTGGATACGGCTCCCGAAGAAGCCTTTGACGATCTGACCCAATTGGCGGCTCAGATCTGCGGTACACCGATGGCGATGATGACACTGGTCGCTGGCGATCGCCAATGGATAAAATCACGAGTTGGGCTGACGATCGACGAAGTGGGACTGCATGTAGGCTTTTGCGTGCGTTGCGTCGAGCAACAAGATGTAGTGGTCATTGCGGATACAGCCGCCGATCCACAGTTCGCTGCTAACGTGGTCGTCACAGGTGAGCCATACGTGCGCTTTTACATGGCGGCTCCTCTCATCACGTCAGCGGGTCATGCGATCGGCACCATTTGTGTGCTGGATCGCGTCCCCCGTGAACCGCAGCAGCAGATGATTGAGGCTCTCCGTCGGCTCAGTCGCCAGGTGGTCAGCCAGTTAGAGCTGCGGCTGAGCCTGAGTGCTTTAACTCTCGTGATGGATGAACGGCAACAGGTAGAGACTGCACTGCAACGAAGCGAAGAACAGTTTCGGAGTGCCTTTCATTCGGCGGCAGTTGGGATGGCATTGGTAGGACTGGATGGTCGTTGTCTTCAGGTCAATTGCTCGTTCTGTAGCATTTTTGGCTATGACGAGACGGAAATGCTCACCAAAACCTTCCAGGAGCTGACCCATCCTGACGATCTCAACAAAAACTTACAGTTTTATCACCAGGCGCTATCAGGCGAGATTGAATCTTACCAGTTAGAGAAACGCTACATCCATAAAGCAGGGCACACAGTATGGGGATTGCTCACTGCGTCGCTATTGCGAGATGTGGAGGGCAAACCGCTGTACTTTGTCTCGCAGCTCCAGGATATTACCCAGCGCAAGCTGACCGGGCAAGCACTACAGGAAAGTGAAGCGCACTTCCGTGACTTAGTGCAGAAGCTTCAAGTGGGCGTTGTGCTGCAAGGATCACGTGCCGAAGTTTTACTGGTAAATCCGGCAGCCCTGGCAATGTTGGGGCTGGAGAAAGCTCAAATGCTGGGGATGTCATCGTTTGACGATCGCTGGCAGGTTGTCCATGAAAACGGTTCACCTTTTCCTGGCGAAGACCATCCCGTACCGCAGGCGATCGCGACGCGCAAACCTGTGCACAACGTCATCATGGGCGTTTATCGTCCCAAGTATGATGATCAGGTTTGGCTGCTCGTCAATGCCGATCCACACTTTAACGCCGACGGCAGCATTCAGCATGTCCTTTGCACGTTCAGCGACATTAGCGATCGCAAAAACATCGAAGAAGCCCTCCGTAAAACCGAAACGCGCAACCAGGCACTCCTGAACGCCATTCCTGATTTGATGCTGCGCGTCGATCGCGAGGGTACGTATCTCGATGTCAAATTCGCCAAGGATTTTGAAACCCTTTTGCCGCCCGCTGAAGTAATTGGTAAACGCGAAGCTGACGCGTTGCCGCCAGCGGTTGCCGCCCAACGCAAGCATTGCCTCGCCGAAGCGCTCCGCACGGGTGAACTGCAATTCTGTGAATACGAGCTGGCGCTCGATGATGGCACTCACTACGAAGAAGCCCGCATTGCCGTCAGTGGTGAAGATGAAGCTGTGATCATCGTCCGTGACGTGACTCAGCGCAAATTGGTAGAAGAAGAGCTTGAAAGCCAGAATTACCGCGCTTACCTGCTGACAGCGATCACCCTCCGCATTCGTCAATCGCTTAACCTGGATGACATTTTGAGCACAACGGTTGCCGAAGTCCGCCAGTTTCTGCAAGTCGATCGCGTCTTAATCTACCGCTTTGAACCTAACTGGGACGGCACTGTTGTCGTAGAATCACGGGGTGCCGATTGGTTGCCTGCACTTGGGATTACCGTGCAGGACACGTGCTTCAGAGACGGTGGCTGGCAAAAATATTATCGTGGCACAACGCAGGCGATCGACGACGTTGATCAGGCAAACCTTACCGCCTGTTATCGCGACCTGCTGGCTCAATTTCAAGTGAAAGCGAACTTAGTCGTTCCCATCATCCAGGGGCGCGGTGCCACTGGCAAAGCACAGCTTTGGGGGCTGCTAGTAGCACATCAATGTTCGGGTGCCAGACAATGGCGTTCCTTTGAAACCGAGTTTCTGACCCAACTTGCAGACCAGGTAGGCGTTGCTCTTGCACAGGCACATCTGCTGAAACGCGAAACCCAACAGCGCGAACAGCTCGTACAGCACAACCTGGCGCTAGAGCAAGCCCGCCGTGAAGCCGAGCAAGCGTCTCAGATGAAAAGTATCTTCCTGGCAACCGTCAGCCACGAAATTCGTACGCCAATGAACGGTGTTCTGGGCATGACCGGGCTGTTGAAAGAGACCTACCTGAACCCAGAACAGCGCGATTTTGTCGAAACCATCCAGACCAGTGGCGAAACCTTGCTGAATTTGATTAATCAAATTCTGGACTTTTCCAAACTGGAAGCAGGCGAAATGGAGCTAGAAGTGCTCGATTTTGATCTCAATCTCTGTATTGAAGAAGTGGCAGATCTTTTGGCACCCGCTGCCCACGCAAAAAAGCTAGAACTGGCAACCCTGGTTTACCGCAACCTACCCACGCAGCTTCGAGGGGATGTCGGTCGGCTGCGCCAGTTGCTCACCAACCTGGTCGGTAATGCAATTAAGTTCACTAGCGTTGGCGAGGTCGTCGTTCAGGCATCACTGATCGCCGAAACGGCTGCCACAGCGACCATCATGTTTTGCGTAACCGACACAGGCATTGGAATTGCTGCCACTGGGCTGGAACGACTATTCAAGCCATTTTCGCAAGTCGATGCTTCCACAACACGACGCTATGGTGGCACAGGCTTGGGGTTAGCCATTTCCCGCCAATTAGTAGAGCTGATGGGTGGCGAAATTGGCGTTGAAAGTACGGTTGGGCAGGGATCGCGGTTTTGGATCGCGCTCACCTTCGATCGCTTACTGGCTCCGCTTTTGCCACTGGAGCCGCCAGCGATCGCCCTACCGTTCAGTCAGCTCCGACTGCTGGTTGTCGATGACAATGCCACCAACCGCAAAATTGTGCGCTATCAAGTCTCCTCCTGGGGAATGCAGGTTGATGAAGCTGAAAATGGCAATACTGCACTGCAATTGTTGCGAGAACAAGCACAAACAGGTGTACCCTACGCTTTGGCGATCGTAGACATGCAAATGCCAGACATGGATGGTGAGATGCTCGGCTACCAGATCAAGGCAGAGCCGCTGCTGGCAAACACCAGATTGATTATGATGACCTCCCTCAACCACCGGGGCGGCAGTAGACAGGTTTTAGAGTTAGGTTTTTCGGCTTACCTGGTGAAGCCGATCAAGCAGTCGCGCTTAATGGACTGCATCATGAGTACCCTGACAGACGATCCACTCAGACGCGCTTCGACCCAGGTAATTCCTTTAGGCGAACGATCGCCCCTCACCAGCGAGGAGCCAGATCTGGACTCAATCGTTCCTAGCCCTTCCGTTACAAGTGTGCCAGCGATCGCACCTTTGCCACCGCCATACGCCCTGAAGCTTCTACTGGTCGAAGATAATGCCGTCAATCAGCGCGTGACGTTGAGCCAGCTCAAACATCTGGGCTACACCGCTGATATGGCATCTGACGGTGAAGTGGCGTTAGCAATGATCACTCAAACCCTCTACAACATCGTCTTGATGGATTGCCAGATGCCTGGTCTTGATGGCTACAGCACCACTCGCGCCATTCGCTGTTTGGACGGTCAACAGCAGCCAGTGATTATCGCGCTCACCGCCAACGCCATGAAGGAAGACCGCGAAAACTGTCTCGCCGCTGGTATGGATGACTATCTCAGCAAACCATTGCTTAAGGAAGTCTTAGCTGCCAAATTGGCTTATTGGGGTCAGCAACTTGAACAGAGCCAGAAACTTTCAAGCAACAGTGTCTTCACACCACCAGCAACTGGTATAGAGGGTCTTTCTGACGGAGTTGTGGCAACACCGAACGTTTCCACCCCTTCAACAGGAGTCATTACCGAAACAGGTGGTAACAAAGCAGACAGCAGTGAAGAAATAGCAGCGTGGCAAACAAAGAATGAATCGGACGCTCGGACATTGCGGTTTAGTCGCTTGATTGACTGGGAACATCTTCATCAACTTTCAGATCATAATGAAGAGTTTGAGCTTGAGTTACTGCATGTGTTTGTTGAAGATACTGGTGCTCATTTGATGGCGCTTGAAACCGCGATCGTTCAGCGCCATTTCCGCGTTCTTGAGCAGGCGGCTCATCACATCAAAGGAGCAAGCGCCAATGTTGGCTTAGCAGCAATGTCAGCGATCGCCGATCAATTTGAACGGCAGGCACGTCAAAACCAGCTTCAGGACACCGCCGAACAATTAACCCAATTGCAGCAAGCCTTGGACGAAGTACGGCTCTTTTTAGCCACTACAAACTGAGCTTGGCGATGCATCAAGCAACTCTCTGTTATTTCGTCCCTTCAGGCATCACTTGACGCTTAGTGTAGTGCTTCACAAGCAGCAGACAATTTCGCTGCTCGACCCGCGTATAGCTCAGCACATCAGTAAGCTTACGCATAAGCTGAAGCCCCCGCCCACCTTCAGCTTCATCATCAAACGACGAGGGCAACTGTTCAAGTCGATGAGCCAAATTAAACGGAGCACCACAATCCCAAAGCCGCATTTCGATGCGTTCGGCAAACACCATGACTTCGATATCAATCAAAAGTTCAACCGGACGACCCTTATGAGCGTGGCGTACAGCATTGGTAAACCCTTCTGCCAGTACAAGCTGACAATGCAGCCAGTCGCGATCGGCGATCGGCGGGACACTAAACTGGTCAAACCATAAAAGAACTTCAGACAGCGCGTTAAGGTCTGTGTTGACCTGGAGAAAAGCTCTTTGGAGGGGTTGCAAGGGGAAGGAATCCTCAATCACGCTTGAACGTATAGGTTGCCACCTGAATAATATCGAGCCGCACGGGAAGACTGTTTATTAGCAACTTAAGGGCAGAAATACAAGTTTGAACTAGCCTTCTCTCGTTTTCTACCGCCTCTATTCTGACCAAAATTTACCCCTTAGCCTTTAACGACTTCGCAATTCCCATGCCTCAAGTTTTAATTATTGATGATGATCCAACGATTCAAGTTATTTTGAGAAAAATACTGAGTGATCAGGGCTATGACGTTGGTGTTGCAAGCAATGGGCTAGAGGGCATTAAACAAGCGCGAAAGCTCCGTCCTGCCCTCATCATTTGTGATTGGCTGATGCCGCTGATGGATGGTTTAGCCGTCTGTCGCCATATCAAAACCGACCCAGAGTTGTCTACCGTCTTCTTTATCTTGCTCACCTCGCGCGGCGCGATCGAAGATCGGGTTCATGGTTTAGACAACGGGGCAGATGACATCCTCACGAAGCCCTTTGAATTGAGCGAATTGAAAGCACGAGTCCGCGCAGGGCTAAGGCTACATCAAGTCAATCAGGATTTGCAAGCTCAGAAGCGCCTGCTAGAGTCAGAGTTTAGCGAAGCAGCAGAGTATGTGCGATCGCTATTGCCAAAACCTCTCAGCGGCAGCGTGACCATTGATTCTCGCTTTGTGCCCTCACAGCATTTGGGCGGCGACTGTTTTGACTATTACTGGCTTGATCCCGACTATTTAGCAATCTATTTGTTAGACGTTTCTGGGCACGGTTTAGGCGCAGCCTTGCCGTCCATCTCAGTCTTAAATATGTTGCGATCGCAGTCAATGGACGGCGTTAACTTCTATCAACCCAGCCATGTCCTCACGGCTCTCAACGAAGCCTTTCAAATGGATAGTCAAAACGATAAATACTTTACAATTTGGTACGGCGTTTATAATCGGGTTAAACAACAGCTCATTTATTCAAGCGCAGGGCATCCACCGGCGCTGCTGCTACATCGTACGACCGATCAAGGCATTCAATCCACCCAGCTAAAAACAACGGGTATGCCCATCGGTATGTTGCCCGATACGCGGTTCACCGATCAACGGTGCGATCTTGATGCGTCCAGCCTACTGTATGTTTTTAGTGATGGTGTCTACGAAATTTTTCGAGACGACAACGATTTATGGGGCTTTGATGCTTTTGTCGCGTTGTTAATCAACGAGCAAGAAGCCATTAACCAGCTTGGGTTAGATTACATTCTTGATCACGTAAAAGCACTGAATACTAAGGCGATCTTGGACGATGACCTATCATTACTGCGCATTAGCTTCAGTGCTGACTGATGCAACAACAAGTCGATTTAACCTTGCTTGAGCGACAATGTTGCTCTGGTCACCGACCTTTATGTCTGTTCAAGGCAACGTTAGATCAGAGTACGAAAGGAGCGAAACGACTCATGAAAAATTCATACAAACGTTGCGGGTATGTTAGATCAGTAAGCGAATCTAACAAGAGTGTTCAAACCAACAGTTGCTTGGTACTACTGATGACAGATTAATTAAGCGCTCTGTTTCTTCAATAGGCTTAGGAACAAGAATTTAATCACCTCGGCGTTTTCCGTAGGGGCGCACGGCTGTGCGCCCCTACCTACGAACAATTTGTCGGTTTTATTTAATCCACGATCCTTAGGTCATAATCAGTATGCTTCTATCGTTGGGCGTTTTTAGTGATGGCTAGTGGACTTTCGCTTCATTCAAAAAGCCGTCGCATCCATGTAGCGCTGACACAGCGATCGCAGCGATCGGTCATCCTTTTGCTGATCCTCACAGGTTTGATTAGCACATGCCTTTTGCGGTTGGTACAACTTCAGTTGGTGCAAGGTAAGTACCATCGACATCTAGTTGACAAAAATCGGATTTCGCTCGTGCCTACCCCGTCCGATCGAGGCAATATTCTCGATCGCAACGGTAAGCTGATGGCAGCGAATCGGCTGGCGCGATCGGTGTATCTCTCTCCCAGAGAAGCCTCCAAAGCGCAGTGGGCAGCAACAGCCACCAAACTGGGGCTTATCCTCAACGTGCCGCCCGAAGAAATTCTCGCGAAGCTAGAGCAAGTTGGGTATCACTCCCCAACACCCGTCCGGATCAGCCGCGATTTAACCCTTCCAGCCTTTGTAGCTTTAGCAGAGAAGCACAATCAGTTTCCTGGTGTAGAAATTCGAGGCGAATCAAATCGCTACTACCCAAATGCAGATCTAGCGGCTCATACCTTAGGCTATATCCGCGAGGCAACGGCTGACGATTTGAAGAAAAACTCCGACTACCCAATGGGGATGCTGGTTGGTCAGATGGGACTTGAACGCATTGCCAACACGACGCTTCAAGGTGTTTGGGGTGGACAACTGCTGGAAGTTAACGCGGCTGGGCAGGTAGTCAAATCACTGGGAATGAAGCCGTCGCAGTCTGGTGCGCCCATGCAATTGACGCTTGATTTAGAGCTGCAAAAAACGGCTGAGAAAGCGTTGGCAAAGCGTCGTGGAGCCGTTGTGGTGCTGGATGTCAAAACAGGTGAAGTGCTGGCATTAGCCAGTGGACCAACGTTTGATCCCAACTTGTTTACGCGCCGTATTTCGCCAGCCGACTGGAAACAGCTCCAGAGCCGCAACCAACCGTTTTTGAACCGTGCCCTGCAAGGCTATCCACCTGGTAGCACGTTCAAAATTGTGACGGCTGCTGCCGGAATACAGTCCGGCAAGTTTTCGCCTGATTCAACGCTGGCGACCTTTGCAGCACTTAACCTGGGTGGGCACCTGTTTCACGAACACGGCAGCAGCTATGGGGTGATTGGTTTTCGAGATGCGTTTGCTTACAGCAGCAACACGTTTTTCTATCAGGTGGGTCTGACAGCAGGACCAGAGGAAATTTCCAAGTGGGCAAAACGGCTGGGGATCGGGACGACAGACAATATGGGGCTTGAAGGGGGCACCCACGGGTCAGTCCCAACGCCTGCTGAGAAGGAGCAGCTTTACAAGGAACCCTGGTATGGCGGTGACACGGTAAGCATGTCGATCGGGCAAGGCTTGGTGCAAGTTACGCCTTTAGAAATGGCAGTGATGGTCTCGACGATCGTCAACGGGGGCAAGCGTGTTAAACCCCATCTACTACTGGCAGAAACTAACACGCCACAAATGCGGCCTGTAACAGCAGGCTTAGATCCCGGTACGATCGCCATCATCAAAGCCGGACTCATTGCCGTAGTACAACAGGGGACTGCCAGCCAGCTTAACGATGGCTCGATTCCACTGACGGGCGGTAAAACGGGTACAGCAGAAGTTGTGGGGCAAACTGATAATGCGCTGTTTGTTGGCTTTGGACCAGCCAGTAAGCCGCAAATTGCCGTTGCGGTCGTGGTCGAGAACGGGGGCTTTGGTGCAGTGTCGGCAGTGCCGATCGCGCGCGAGATCTATAAGACGTACTTTAAAGCTCACCCGAAGCAGTGAGGCGATCGCGAAAGAAATGACACCGCAGAGACGCGGAGCTTGCCGAGAATTGGTCTGGCATTCTCTGCGCTTTTGTGTTAGCTGCACGTAGTGCGAACCGCAAAAAGCTGACAAGCCAAGACTTTTACACTTTTTGCAATTCTTATCATTGCCCTCACGTTTCCCCACATAATCCACACCGTTTCCACAAGTTATTTGGCTCTTTTCCCCACGAAATCCACAGCTTTTCCACAGATTTGCGAGAGTTTTCCACAGGTTTCACGAAGCCATCGGTCTTTGCCGCCACGTCTGCTCAACTGGGGACGATCGGGTGCAACAGTCAAAAAGTGCGTCAACTTCATGAAGTTACGTAACAAAAAAGCGCCTCAAACCCCTATTCTCTCGTGAATCTTTTGATTGCCTAAAATTAGGCGTAACATTTCGCATCATTGACAAGACGGGGAAGACGACTGCACAATGTGACGACCTGCTTGAAAGCGCGCTGACCGATCGCTGGCAAACGTCCATCCTGTCTCCACTTCAGAGGTAGTTTGGCACCAGCTAGGTCTAGCTTTGCGCTGCGTTTAGCTGCCTAAAAACACTAGCCGTCAGGTGTACACCCATTCACCCTGCCCATGCAAGGGAGAACCCAAAATTCTATGAATAGCACCGTTAGCCTGTTGGTTGAAGTTCCTGAAGTTCTGCACGATTCGCTGAAGCACTATCTCGAAATCCGCCCCGATTGGGATCAAGATCGGGTGTTTGCTGCTGCCCTATCCTTGTTTCTGCTGCAAAACCGCAGCGCTGATTCCATTCCCGAAAAGCAAAATCATCGTCAAGCTTCGCGCATCTATCTGGATGCTTTGTTCAAGCGTCCGATCGGGCAAAACAACTAGCTTTCAGTCGTTTAGTAGCCGTGAGTCAGTAGCCAGTCATGAGATACGGCTAGCGATGTCACGACGAACAGAGACAACGAACTGGCGACCCACATTCGCAATGCCTTTCATTCAAACCGAACAGTATGGCTTATCAAATTTCAGCGACGAAGCTTCAGGCGTACAACCGCTGCCCCTATGCCTACTACCTTCGCTATGAGCGCAAGCTAACCACGAATGAGTTTTTTGGGTCAGCCTCATTGGGTATTGCGCTCCACCAGGCGCTTGCCCAGTGTCATCGAGACTGGCACTACGAACAACCCCTGCCAGATTTACGCTGGGTGCATCACTGTTGGCGACAACATTCTACAGAGTTGAGCGCCAATCAGGTCATGGAAGGGTTTGAAATTCTAGAAAACTACTACTACCGCTTCATTGCCGGCGAGGTTGCTCTAACGCAACCCCTGGCAGTGGAAGGTAGAATTCAGGGCTTCTTGCAAGTTGAAAATCTAGAGTTTTTGATTACCGGACGGTACGATCGCCTCGATTTTCTTGCCGACGGCTTGGAACTTATTGACTACAAATCTAGCCGTGCAGTCAAGCTACCCGATGCCACAGAAATGGATGTGCAGATCGGGCTGTACTATCTGGCGCTAGAGCAAACCTACGAGCAGAGCTTGAAATACCTCAGCCTGCTCTTTCTACGTACAGGTGAAAAAATTCGCTTTGAAGCCACGCCAGCCCACAAGCAGCGCGTTGAAACGATGGTGAGCGATCTGGCAGTGCGGTTGCGCTATGACCAAGGATGGGAGCCAAATCCAGGGAAGCAGTGCGATCGCTGCACCTTTGCCCGCTACTGTTCGGCTGTTAGTGTCAGCCCTGCGCCATTACCAGAAAGCCATGCTAAGTCACAACTTCAACTAGCCCTCAACCTGTAAGGGTGCTAAATCTGTAGGATGATGCAGGCTACTTACAGTCAGCGTTATCCTACCTTTGAACCACAGGCTAGAAATCAGTATGGAAAAGCGAGCACTCGGTACGTCAGGTATTCACATCACGCCTGTCATCACTGGCACCTGGCAAGCGGGCAAAAGCCAATGGGTTGGCGTTGAAGATGCCGATACCATTAAAGCCATTCGAGCCGCGTTTGATGCCGGGATCACAACAGTTGATACGGCTGAAGTCTACGGCAGTGGACATTCAGAGCGAGTAGTTGCCGAAGCTTTGTCCGATGTGAGGGATCAAGTTGTTTACGCGACGAAAGTGTTTGCCAATCACCTTAAATACGATCAGGTGCTTGCTGCCTGCGAAGCCTCGCTTCAAAACTTGAAAACTGATCGCATCGATCTCTACCAAATCCACTGGCCCTCTGGCTCCTTTAAAAGCGAAGTGGTGCCGATCGAGGAAACCATGCGGGCACTCAATGCTTTGAAGCAGCAGGGCAAAATTCGGGCGATCGGTGTTTCCAACTTTTCCCAGAAACAGCTTGAAGAAGCCGCGCAGTACGGACGTATCGACAGCCTGCAACCACCTTACTCATTGTTCTGGCGTTACGTCGAAAAAGATGCCGTACCTTATTGTACGGAGCAGAAAATTTCCATCATCGCCTACTCACCATTAGCGCAAGGACTGCTGACGGGCAAATTTGCACCTGACCACACCTTCCCACCAGAGGATAACCGCGCGAAGAACAAGCTGTTTCAAGGCGAAACCTACAAACGCGCTCAAGCAGCGTTAGCTAAGCTGCGACCGATCGCCGATCGCTACCAGACCAGTCTCGGCAATCTCGCTCTTGCCTGGTTAGTGGCTCAACCTCAGGCAAACGCGATCGTGGGTGTCCGCAATGCCGAACAAGCGGTTGAAAACGCCAAAGCAGGCAACATCAAGCTCACTGAAGCCGATCTTGCAGAGATTGACCAGATCGGACGGATTGTCACGGATCAGTTGGATGACAGTCCGCTGATGTGGAACTGGGGCTAGGACAGGCGATGCACGTTGATCGCCTGGATCATCTCGTTCTCACCGTTCGCAGCATCCAGGCGACTTGTGACTTCTACTCCCGCACTTTGGGGATGGAAGTTATCACCTTCGGCAATGGTCGTCAGGCACTGCGGTTTGGTCAGCAAAAAATCAATCTGCACGAAGCAGGCAGGGAGTTTGAACCAAAAGCGCTACAGCCCGCACCAGGATCAGCGGATCTTTGCTTCATTACAACAGTGCCGCTAGCGGATGCGATCGCCCATCTGCAATCATGCGGTGTTGAGTTGATCGGTGAATCTGCCGCACGAACAGGCGCGATCGGCTCCCTTCGTTCCATCTACTTCCGCGATCCAGACGGTAATTTGATTGAACTTTCAAATTATTTATAAAGGATTACCTCATTCAAGCGCGATCGCACTTTACTCTCATCACCAAATCTTTGCCATTTGTAGGACAAATCCTGGCAGTTCTGGATCACCACTCACGGCTTCAGGCTTGTCTAAGCTTGTTGGTTCCTGGTCAGGGCGATAAACGTGTACCGTTTGATTTTTGCGATCGATCAACAAGCCCAGCAACGCCCCATTTGCCATATATTCCTTCATCTTGTCTTGCAGACTGGTCAGCGTGTCGCTGGCAGAGCGCAACTCAATCACAAAATCGGGACAGATGGGTGCAAAGGAAGCTTTTTGTGCTTCCGTTAACGCCTGCCAGCGATCGAGCCTGACCCAGGAGGCATCCGGAGAGCGGGTTGCACCATTCGGCAGGGTAAAGCCTGCACTGGAGTCGAAGCCCATGCCCGCGCCATCTTGCTCTGTCCAGTTCCAAAGCTGGGCAGCAATATTGAAGTTACGGTTGCCTGTATCGGCAAAAGCGGGTGGCATAATCACCACGTCCCCATTGGCAGTGCGTTCAATGCGTAGGTCACGATTGGCTAGACAGAAGTCATAGAACTGCGCGTGCGTCATGGGGGCGATCGCAGGCAAGTTCACCGTTAATGGAGTCTTTTCCGTTTGAATGAGCAGCGTTGTCATGGTTGCCTCCCATACCGTGAATGTGAACGATCGTGCAGTCAAATCTTCTCTCTAAAAACCGTTTTCCACGCCTCAACCGTGCCTTTACCGATTTCGATATCTCTCGTTTTGCCATTTTCCCACACAAGCCGAATTCTCATATTGCCGACTGGTGCGCTGGTAAGGGCATTGGCTAGCTCAGGTGCGATCGCTCCATCCTCATAGGTGTAAAGCTGACCGTTGACTGCAAACATAATGGCTTTGGGCGTATCGTCGAAGCGGGTATAGCGATAGATCGGTTCTTGCTCAGAGTAGCGTTCTTCAAACTTTTTACCTTTTCTTTGAATCCAGCGACTCCGCCAAACGGTTTTGTAGCCAATAAGGTCAGATTCATACCAAGTATAGGTGGCTCTGATGCCGCCTTTCGACCAGCTTGTGACAAAAACAAACCCACGATCGGACGGGCTGAAATTTTTGTCATACACAACGATGCCATCAAAGGGGTCGCTGATGACTTTAGACCACTGCACATTCGCGTTACCCTCAACAGGTGCAGGCTGAACCGCCTCGGCAAACGATCCCAGGCTCAATGCTAAGCCCACGCTGAGTCCCAAACCGAATAATTGTTTCTTCATCTCAATTTACTTTTTAAATGCGACAGGTGATTTGGAGTTACATATAGTGATGCGATTGGTTAGTGGCTCTGGGTGGCTTCTACAAGCGTTGTAGGAGCGATCGCGGATAGAGTAGTAGAGGGCACGGAGAGTTGCTGGTTGCTAGCAGGGGTCAGGAATCAAGAGACCAGGAGTAAGCCTTACAGGCTCAAAGATGTGGAGATTTAACTCAAACCGTCTACTCCCCTCCCCTCGCTCCTCACTCCTTACTGTTTCATAGGCTTGGCGATCGCCTCTATTACAGCCGCGATCGCGCCTTCCTTCTGGGGATCGCGTCCCTGAGCGTACGGCACTATGAACGGGACATCGACATCGGGGGCAACGCCTTTGCCTTCGATACGCTGTCCATCGACCAGCACATCGGCAACGGCGACATAGAGTAGACTGCCATCCTGCATGATGTAGGCACGTCCAGCGAGTACAGCCCCTGCGGTTTTGCTGCCCACAATTTTGCCAACGCGGAACTGCCGGAAGCCGTAGGCAAGAATTTCTTTACCGCTGCGCGATCCCTGGTTGACGAGCATGACGACGGGCTTTTTCCAGGGCAGGTCAAAGCTACCTTTGGTGCCGTTGCGATTGGTAAACGTCACGTCTAGCGCGGGTGCCGTAAAGGGATTTAGGTAGCTCGGTTCAGCGCCACCCCAGCCATCGCGCAAATCCCAAACGAGTCCATCAACCTGGCTGAGACGATCGCTCAGTTCTCGCTCAAGCTGTTTTTGGTAAACGTCATCAGCATATGACCAGATGTGGATATAGCCGATCTTCTTGCCGCCACGATCGAGTACCTGCACGCTTGCCTTCATCGCGTCTAAAAACATGGTCGTCGGGTCGAGACGCTTGGGCGTGACGGCAATTGTTTGTGGCGAGGCATCAGGCGTACGCTGAATTTGGATCTCGACCGGGCGATCGGCGTTTTCAGCAAACGATTGGATCGGTTGGAATGTCTTACCATTCACACTCAAAAGCTGATCCCCAACCTTGAGTCCCGCTTGGGCGGCAGGCGAACCATCCAGCACCGCACGCACAAACGTCTTGCCGTCAATGTCACGGGTAGATGCGCCAATGCCCACATATTCCAGTTTGCCATTGGGTAAAAAGGGCTTGAGCTGACGTTGTACACCCCGCTGCCAAAAAATGCCTGCAAGCTGGTAGTACTCTGGTTCTGCCTGGGTGTAGTAGCGCGTATGAGAGGCATTTAGCTCAGCCAGCATGGTGTTGACCACAACTGCCAGCGCTTCGGACGATCGTGCTTGCGCCGCCTGGGGTGCATATTTTTGCCGCATCGCCTTCCAGTCAACGCCATTAAACTTCGGGTCATAAAAATTGTCGTTGACCGTCTGCCAAACCTGCTCAAACACCTTCGCTTGCGATGGCTCTGCACGTGAAAGCAGAGGCGCGATCGCCCAGTAGAGCAAAAGCGCCACAACACCAGCTAAAAGTGCGGTCAAGCCTTTACGAAGCCGTTGGTTCGATCGCGTAGCCCTCGATCGCGTGAAATGAGTCAGCATACTTACCTTGCTACCGTCCAGACGATGATTTCCCTCCGTCATTTGAATTAAACTGAACCACGAAAGTTCCACGAATCTCTCAATGGTCTTTTTTGAGGGCAACTAGAGTGCGTGTAGGGTGTGGGAGAGTATAGAAAGTTTTGAGTTTCAAGAGAAAGTTTTGAGTTTCATCCTTTAGCCTCAAGCCCTCATTCCTTCCTTACCTACTCCCCCTCATGCAACTCCGCGTTCAGCTCTTTACCGTTCACAAGCGCTTTCCCCTGACTATCAGCCGTGGCACAACAGCGCAAACAACCAACGTTTGGGTCGCGATCGAGCACGATGGTATCGAAGGTTGGGGCGAAGCGTCACCGTTTTCGATCGGTGAACAGTGCCAAACAACTGAAGTGATTGCGCGATCGTTGCAAAAAATCGCTCCCCTGCTTAAAGCGCTTAGTCCCTTAGAAAGACAGCGCATTGAGCGACTCATGCTCGAAGCCCGGTTGCCCTCCGGTGCCCGTGCGGCTTTAGATATCGCGCTACACGACTGGGCAGGTAAACAGGCACATCTACCGCTGTGGCAACTGTGGGGACTGGATCGCGATCGCATCGTCTCAACCTCGATTACCATCGGCATCAATCCACCCGACCTTGCCCAGCAACGCGTCAGAGATTGGCTGGGACAACTGCCAACCCTTCAGGCGTTAAAGCTCAAACTAGGCAGTCCCGCAGGGATCGAGGCAGATCAGGCAATGATCTTGGCAGTCCAAAGCACGGCTCCACATATTACCAAAATCAGCATTGATGCCAATGGTGGTTGGAGTTTAGAGCAGGCAACGCAAATGTCGTACTGGTTAGCCGATCGGGGCATTACCTACATTGAGCAACCCCTTGTTAAAGGACAAGAAGGCGATCTGCCAACGCTTTATCGAGAATCGCCCTTGCCCATCTTTGTGGATGAAAGCTGCTTTAACAGTTATGACATTCCACCCTTAGCCGATCGGGTGCATGGCATCAACATCAAACTCATGAAGGCAGGTGGCATCACAGAGGCGTGGCGTATGATTCACACAGCCCGCGCCTATGGGCTAAAAATCATGTTTGGCTGCTATTCTGATAGTTCTTTGCTCAATACCGCCCTCGCTCACCTTTCACCCCTCGCCGATCACCTGGATCTGGACAGTCACCTAAATCTGCTGGACGATCCTTTCAGCGGTGCCAGCTTTCAAAACGGACGTGTATTACCTGACGAGCAACCGGGCTTAGGAGTGCTGAGAGCAAGAAGTGAAGGATAAAAGTTTTGAGTTTTGAGTTGTAGGGTTTGAGCTTTGAGTGCGGAGTAAGCCCCCACTCCCTACTCCCCACTCCCCACTCCCTACTCTTCCTCCCTCGGTCCGATCGCCATTTGCATCACAAACGGTTCACCGCCGACCTGGTGATACTTATCTGCCCATTGCCGAATGATTTTGTCCAATTCGTCTATCGCTTCATCGGTGCGATCGGCGGGAATATCTAATTCTTCGAGCACGCGCATAACTTTGGACTGTTGCCTTGCCCAAGCGTTCATCAGGCGGAAATACCGGGCGGTATCTTCCACCATGATAAACGTGCGCTCCTCTTCATCAGCGGGGGAATAGGATGCCCGCGTCAACGCGTAGAAGGGCATCCCCCAAGAAGAATCAAGCCGAGTGACAGTGCCAGAATAGAGTAACCGCCGCTTAATGTGTTCCGCTAGAGCTTCGCTCAGCGGCATCTGCTGGTCTTCAGGCAGAGACTCTTGAGAGCGGGCGTGGAGAAACTCAATGAGATCGGAGAACTGGAAAGAGTTGATTAACTGGGCATCAGGCAAATTGCCTGACGGTAGCTTTTGCTCAACCTGGCGCTTTTCTTCAGACGTGAGGCTGGTGCCCGCAATGCGCGATCGCCCCGCCTCCCAAGGATGCTGTTCTAACCAAACGTAAGCAAACTGAATTAAGTAGCGCGGTTCCTGGGAACCCAGCATTTTTAACAGTTTGCCTTCTGTCAGCGCTTGCCTCACTTCTTCCACGATGGCTTTAACGCGCTTTGGTTCGATATGGTGCAAGTGCCCCGTCATACGGAGGTTTTGCTCTTGCTCCAGGTAGGTCATGTAAATCGCACATTTGGCAGCCGTCGCCGCTGCATCTAAAAACGCTCCGTGCCGATGACCACTGGTTCGCATGGCGCTAAACGCCAGGTAAAGCATGATCTGATCCATGGCACTAGGACCGAGACGTTTGATCAGATCGAGGTCTTTAATCATGTCAACCAAACTAATCCACTGGAATCACTACGGAAAACTCGATGCAGCAGCGATCATCCTCTTGTTACACCTTACCTGCTGAGATACTTGAATCTTACAAAATCATGGCGCTCAGGCTAAACCATTTTGCCACTGGGACGATTAAGCTGCTCGTCTCAGGTTCGCCACTGCTTTTTATCCTAGTCTTCCCCAAGACGAAAAATGCAAGCTCATTGTGCAGAGCCATTGAGTAGGCGTTCCAAAAAGCCTGACACCTTTAGGGTCGAGCTGTGCAAAAAGACTCCTTTCAGTAAGAGTGCCGTCAGTCATGTAACAGATTACTCTAAGAACGATTGTAAAGCGACAAACGCGTTCAAGTCCAAAACCGCTGCCAGGTTGCCTACGCGTGTTTGTGGATACAGCTCGTCAATAGTGATCATGATTACAACAGGGAACTGGCAAGCAGGCTACGGAAAAGGGTGTCTTACAGAGACGTTCATCGTTCAACATGCCGCCATCACGTGGTGACAGCAACGATTCTGATCACATCTGATCAGAACAGGTGTCTTACAGATATATTCATCTTTTAGCATGTCGCCATTGCGTCATAACAGCAACGATTCTGATCACATCTGATCAGAACAGGGGAGCTAACGCAACTAAAGCGCTAACTCTGTCGCTTGACCACTCAACAAAACTGTCTCCAATGGAGAGTTGAGTACACGTACACGAACTGGCATCACGCCTCAAGCGGCATCAGCGCTCGAAACAGTTGACGACGACCGCTACCACGATGAAAAGTATGCACCGTTGCATCTGCTAGCTGAGTGGCAGAAGTCGCTTGATTGGACGAGCGTAGCTTCTGATTTGCGATCGTTTTCGCATCTTGCAGATCGGAAGCTAGTAGTACTAGCAGCAATCCTGATAGTAAGGCAGTAGGATGAAAGCCCATAAAATTTAGTTCGTGTTAGGTTCCTGTTACCTGTTACGGACGATTTGTCAACTTATCAGGATAAATTTCTGAAATTGAGACTAATAGCCTCGTTATGTCTTCGCCGTTGACACACCAAATTTCTGAAAGCAAACCTGACTTTCTGCTTCTGCCTCGCCTTTGATTTGTTTTTGCAGTCATCAACGCGATCGCACATCCAAATGCCTTTAGACTACCCATACCCCTTAGGAACAAGAATTTAATCACCTCGGCGTTTTCCGTAGGGGCGCACGGCTGTGCGCCCCTACCTACGAACAATTTGTCGGTTTTATTTAATCCACAATCCTTAGTGTGAGAGGCTATAGCTGCCTGCAAACGTTCGCGCTGAAGCAAAAAGTATCAAAGACTACTGTTTGTGGTGCCTCTCCCCTTTATTCATGAGGGAGTATGCATTGGATCAAGCGCTGTGCAATTCAACGACTACGAGCCAGAAAATTTTTACGATGAGTTGTTTGCCGCTAAAGGCGAGCCGCGTGCTGATGCCATGCCGCTGATCGATCGCATCAATTCTCTGTCGTCCGAAGAAGTGCAGCGACGACAACAAGCCGCACAAATTGCGCTCTTTAAGATGGGCGTCACGTTTAACGTCTATGGCGATAACGAGGGCACAGAGCGCATTATTCCCTTCGATATCATTCCCCGCATCGTCTCAGCAGATGAGTGGGAAACATTGGAAAAAGGCTTGGAGCAGCGGATTTATGCGCTCAACCTGTTTCTAGCAGACGTTTACAATGAGCAGAAAATTCTCCATGACAAGATCATTCCCTCTGAGATTATTTACTCAGCCAGTGGCTTTTTGAAGCCGTGCATGGGGTTGAAGCCACCGGGCGGCATCTGGTGCCACATTACGGGCACAGATTTGGTGCGCGATCGGAGTGGGCAGTGGTTCGTCCTGGAAGACAATCTGCGCTGTCCCTCTGGCGTTTCCTATGTGCTAGAAAACCGCCGCGTCATGAAGAGCACCTTTCCGCTCGTCTTCAACACGATGCAAATCCAGCCTGTGGAAGAATATCCCAGCCACCTGCTAGAAACTCTGCTCAACCTGGCACCGCCGCACTTGATCGATCCAACCGTCGTGGTGTTAACCCCTGGCATCTACAATTCTGCGTATTTTGAACACTCCTTTCTGGCTCAGCAAATGGGCGTAGAGTTGGTCGAAGGGCGTGACCTAGTGGTGACAGACGGCTACCTGCAAATGCGGACAACGAAAGGACTCAAGCGCGTTGATGTCGTTTATCGACGCATTGACGATATTTTTATTGACCCCAAAGCATTTCGCCCCGATTCGCTCTTGGGCATTCCTGGTTTGATGGCAGTCTACCGGGCTGGCAAAGTAGCGCTGGCAAATGCGCTCGGCACAGGTGTCGCAGACGACAAGGTGATTTACTCCTACGTGCCAGCGATGATTCGCTATTATCTGAACGAAGAGCCGCTTTTGGCGAACGTTCCCACCTACCTTTGCTGGGAGCAGCAGCAGCAACAGCACGTACTGGCGAATTTAGACAAACTGGTGGTCAAAGCCGCAGACGAATCAGGGGGTTACGGCATGTTGATCGGCCCGATCGCCACAACAGAAGAACGAGAAGATTTTGCTGGACGAATTAAAGCCTCACCGCGCAACTACATCGCCCAACCAACGCTCTCTCTGTCACGAGTGCCCACGCTGGTTGGTGACCATTTTGAAGGTCGCCATGTCGATTTGCGTCCCTATATCCTTTATGGCAAGAAAGTCTACGTTAGCCCCGGTGGGTTAACTCGCGTTGCGCTCCGCAAAGGGTCTCTAGTCGTGAATTCATCCCAGGGCGGCGGCAGTAAAGATACGTGGGTCGTTTGTAAATAAGTTTTGAGTTTTGAGTGATGAGTTCTTAGTTGCTTGTACTCAATAACCCATTACTTAAAGCTTGAAAATGACTTAACTCAAAACTCAAAACTCAAAACTCAAAACTTCTCGAAATGCTAAGTCGTGTTGCTGATTCAATTTACTGGCTCAATCGCTACGTCGAGCGTGCCGAAAATGTTGCCCGCTTTGTGGAAGTGAACTTGAACTTGCTGTTGGATTCGCCTGCGGGTACAACGCAACAGTGGGAACCGATCATCATGACAACGGGCGATTTGCCGCTGTTTAAAGAGCGCTATGGCGAAGCAACGGCAGAAAAAGTGATTCAGTTTCTCACGTTTGATCCGGACTATTCCAACTCGATCGTCTCTTGCCTTCGCATTGCGCGGGAGAATGCCCGATCGGTGCGCGAAATTATTTCCTCGGAAATGTGGCATCAGGTGAATGCGTTTTATCTGATGGTGACAGAAGTAGCACAAACGCGATCGCTCCACGACCTTGCCGCCGTCCTTCGCTTTTTTGAGGAAGTGAAGCTGTCCAGCCATCAGTTTATTGGCGTGATGAATGCCACGATGACGCACAACGAAGGCTGGCACTTTGGGCAAATTGGCAGGTTTCTGGAACGGGCAGACAAAACGGCACGTATTCTGGACGTGAAGTATTTCATCTTGCTGCCGTCGGTTAAGGACGTAGGCAGCACCCTGGACGAGCTACAGTGGATGGCGTTGCTCAAATCTGCCAGTGCGTATGAGATGTATCGCAAGCAGGGGTTACATCGCATTTCGCCCAATGCGATCGCCGAATTTTTGGTGCTAGAACGCGACTTTCCCCGATCGGTGCGCTTTTGTCTTTTGCAGGCAGAGCGATCGCTCCACCAAATTACAGGCACTCCCGTTGGCACCTGGCGCACCCCTGTTGAACGGACGTTGGGACGGCTCCGCTCTGACCTTGACTACCTCACGATCGAAGACATCATCGAAACGGGCTTACACGAAACGCTGGATGACTTGCAGGTGCGGATGAACGACATAGGCAAGAAGATTTTTGAAACGTTTGTCGCACTTCAGCCGATCGGGTGAGAGGAGTGAGGAGTGAGGGGTCAAAAGGTAAAAGTGGGAGTGGGCAGGGGAAGCAGGGGCTTACCCAAAACTACAGCCTTTGTCAGATCAATAAGCCACAGTCTGATTCATGTGGGTTTAGGGTGTGGGGTGTGGTGAATGCAAAGGAAAACCGCTGTAAGCGGTCAGCGGTCAGTACATAAACTCTGCGTCCATCACTAACAACTCAAAACTCAAAACTCAAAACTCTCATCCCTCACACCTCTCCCCTCACACCTCATACCTCTCCCCCACCATCTTGCTTTACCAAATCAGCCATACGACTAACTACAGCTACAGCCAGCCCGTGAGTTTGCTGCCTCATGTGGTGCGGTTGCGCCCTCGGAGTGACAGTTGGCAAACGTTGCGATCGTTTTCTCTTAACGTTACACCTACGCCATCCCAGGAATCGACCGTGACGGATTTAGATGGCAATACGCTGGTCACGCTGCGGTTTAAGCCGAGTGAGACAGAAACGTTAAGCGTCCAAGTGCTGGCATCCGTAGAGACACACCGCACGAATCCGTTTGACTATTTACTGGAAACCTGGGCAACGCGGTTGCCGATCGACTATCCCTCATCCTTGCTTTTACAGCTACAGCCCTACTTGAGCGGTCAGCAGGTGCTTTATCAAACTAGCACTGACCCGATCGCGCTGCAACTGGCACAAGACATTGTGCAAGCGGTGGGCGGCAATACGCTTGGCTTTTTGAGCGAACTGAATCAACGCATTTATGCTGGCTGTAAGTACATGATTCGCGAGACGGGCGATCCACTCCCCCCAGGCGTAACGTGGACAACGCGCTCAGGCACCTGTCGTGATTTTGCGGTGCTGTTTGTAGAGGCGTGTCGGACGATCGGGCTGGCGGCTCGGTTTGTGAGCGGCTATCAAGAAGGCGACCCAGACAGTAGCGATCGTCACCTTCATGCCTGGGCTGAGGTCTATCTACCTGGTGGTGGTTGGCGTGGCTATGATCCAACGCAGGGGCTGGCGGTTGCCGATCGACACCTTGCCCTGGTTGCCAGCCCTCTGTCTAGCTATGCCGCGCCCATTTCTGGTTCATTCAAACAAGCAAACGGTGCCCAGGCAACGATGACGTATCAACTCACCATTCAAGGGCTGACATAAGCGGTAGGGATACTATTGAGCACTGCCAATGAGAATGTTTTGGCAGTACTGCACGATCGTGCGATGCGATTGTTATACCAATTTAAGTTCACCATCCTGCAAATCCGTCTGTAGGGACGTTACATGTAACGTCCCTACATGGTTGACTGACAAATCTTTCTGCGATCGCCTGCCCCGCCCTGCACTGAAAGTGCGGGCTAACAGCAGTAAGTCCTCTGTAGGCTTTGCCTTCCCGAAGGGTAGAGGACTGCAAGGGTCTTTCAACCCGTTTCAACGGGTTTGAAACCGTTAGCCCGGCTTTTAATCACGGGCGGGTCAGCAACGGAGCAATCAGCCTTTCAGGATTTTTGCCAGTCAATCAGCGTCCCTACAGACGGATCTGTCGTGAAATCGATTTAAATCGGTATGAGACTATCATCGTCTAAAGCTTGATCATCCAATAGCCCTTAAACCCGTGGTTAATCTATGCCTCCGCTTCAGCACTTGTTGTCACGGTTGCGATCGCCTTCACCGTTGGTGTTGTCAGTGGCGCTGTGGGTTTTTGGCGGGTGAGCGATCATCTCGCAACCTTTGAGCCTGTTCAAGTTTCTGGCCTTCTGCAAGTGCAGATTAGACCTGCCGATCCTGGTGCCACCGGAAACCCACCGAATGGTTATTTTATCGAGGCAACAGCTATTGGGCGGGTCTATCTAGAACCTGTCGATGTTAAGCAGTACGTCGGCATCAAAATAGTTGCCAGGGGAAGACTGAGCCGTGCCACATGTGGAAACGACGGTCAACCTTGCTATCCAGTCATTGCAGCAACCTCAATCCTTGAGGCGAAGTAAGATCTGAGGGCGAGTGATGACCAGCAGACAGAGCTAGTAAAGGCGGCTGAGCACGTAGTCTGCCAGTTTTACCAAAACCTGACGCGATTCTGAGGGGGGCAAGTCTGCCAAATGCTCGATCGCCATGCGGGTGTGTTTGTTCGCCAGTTCACGCGATCGCTCAATGCCTCTGCTGTCGCGCACCAACGTCAACGCTTGCTCCAAGTCGCCTGGCTGAGCAAATTCGCGTTCGAGCAGCACTTCCAAGTAGGGCTTTTCTTCTAGGGCGTAAAGTACGGGTGCCGTTAAATTACCGCTTTTGAGGTCAGATCCGGCAGGTTTGCCCAACGCTTCGGTGGAGCCTGTAAAGTCGAGAATGTCATCAATAATTTGAAACGCTAGCCCAATGTGGCGACCATAGTCGAAGAGATCGTCTGCCAACGCTGTGGATGACTCGCTCAAAGTAGCCGCAGCTTTAGCACTGTTGGCGAGCAAACTGGCAGTTTTGTAGTAACTTTTCTCCAGGTAATCGTCGATCGATAAACTGGTCGCAAACCGATTCAACCCTTGCTGAATTTCGCCTTCTGCCAGATCCATAATGACCTGTGAGAGTAGCTTCACCACTTCTAAATTGTCCAGATTCGCCAGATACCAGGACGATTGAGCAAACAGAAAGTCACCCGCCAACACAGCAATACGATTACCAAAGCTATTGTGTACCGTAGGCACACCCCGGCGCAGTTCTGACTCATCCACTACATCGTCATGCACCAGGCTCGCAGTGTGGATCATTTCGGTAATTTCAGCCAACCTGCGGTGGCGTAGCGTGATCTCTTGATCCAACATCGTGGCTCTCGAAACCAGGAAGACGATCGCAGGTCTGACTCGTTTTCCCTTTGCTCCAAAGAGATGTTCTGCGGCGGCGTACAGAACGGGATGGCGTGCCCCGATGAGGTTCTTGAGATTCTCCGTCAACGCCTGCAAATCTGTTTCAACAGGAGAAAAAAGGGAAGTAGCTGAAGTCATGGATGTCCGACTCAGGCGATATAAGGTTACGAAACTTTAATTATTCTCCATCTATCTTAAGCTAACCCATCCGTCTGTAGAGCAGAAACCTCCCTTTTTTATCGATTTCATTGGGTTCAAGGTGTGCTTCAAGGCTACGTTAGCAGAGGTTACAGTAGCGTCAAAATTTTTGGGCGGAGCGTCTAACGCCGTATTAGCAAGGATCAAAAGCATTTTAGAAATTAAGGTTTGTGGCAATGCTCCTCAGTTCGGTGAGCCTTTGAGGCAGTTTTACACGATCAGGTTGCGCCTATCAGTCCCTCTCTCGCCGTGTAGATTTTCTCATCTTTTTCAACGAAAAATGTTGCTTTCTCGACACAAAGTAAGGTGTGGTGAGAGACTCGCAGCGATGGTGTTAGTGAGTAGAGACGAGCGCCAGATGCTTTGTCTGTAAGTTGCCTACCGATAAAAGCCTGGTTGACTGACAAATCTTTTAGGATCACCTGCCCCACCCTGCACTGAAAGTGCGGGCTAACAGAAGGAAGTCCTCTGTAGGCTTTGCCTTCCCGAAGGGTAGAGGACTGCAAGCGGCTTGCAACCCGTTTCAACGGGTTTCGCACCGTTAGCCCGGATTTTAATCACGGGCGGGTGAGCAACGGAGCCATCGGTCTTTCAAGACTTTTGTCAGTCAATCAGGGTAAAAGCTCTACAGGTACACCTGTCGTCCTCACGGCTGCACGATGACTGGATCATCGTGCTTAATGCCAATTCGTTTAGGCTGGCGATAAAGGGCGATCGCACGTCACTCAACGGGTTCCAGGGCAGTCGATTGAGCAACCCAGTGCGACGGCATGACCTGCTCAACGACGGGCGTGCAGCCTAGCCACGGCGCTGCTAGTTGACTAAACGTCTGTGGCGAACCACTCACGCAAAAGCGAGTGGGTGTCGGCGATCGCACGTTTTTGAGCACCAGTAGGTCTAACGCTTGAACCGCAGCGGCAATCACCGAAACAGCAGGGTCTACCAGTTTTACAGAAGGCGGCAAAAGCTGTCGCAGAATGGGTGCCAGGTACGGGTAGTGCGTACAGCCATAGATCAGCGTATCGATTTGCTGCTCGATCAGCGGCTCTAGATAGGACTGAGCGATCGCAGCCGTATACGGATCAGCCAGTCGATCGCTTTCGATCAGGGGCACAAACTCAGGACAGCCTACTTCCCATACTTGAGTTGCAGCATCAATTTCTAGAATGGCGCGGCTATAAGCACGACTGGCAGCGGTCGCAGGCGTAGCAATCACACCAATGCGACGACCCTGCTGGACAGCGGCTCTTGCCCCAGGCAAAATCAAGCCCAAAATCGGCAGGCTGAACTCCGAACGGACAGTTTCTAGCGCCAGTGCGGAACTGGTATTGCACGCCATAATGACCATCTTTGTGCCCTGCTGCTCCATCCAGGTGAGAATTTCCCGGACGTACTGCAAGATTTGGGCAGGCGATCGATCGCCATAGGGCAACCGTGCCGTATCACCAAAGTAAATAACTGACTCATGCGGCAACTGACGATACAGTTCGCGCAGCACTGTCAAGCCACCCACCCCACTGTCAAACAGCCCGATCGGAGCTGCTTGCTTCACGCCCCGACTGTCAAATCGTCTTAACACTCCACACGCCTCCTACGAACGCTTAAATGCTCACAAATCGCCTTTTTTGCAAAATGATGAATGCAAAGTTACGAATGCAAAGTTACGAATGCAAACCTATCAGTCCAACCCTACGAGCTGCGCCCAAGATACCGCAGGATGCCACGCGCGATCGCCTTTGCCATTTGATTGCGATAGCCTGCATCAGACAGTTTGGCAGCATCATCTCTCCCAGTCACAAAGCCAACTTCGACCAGAACCGACGGCATCGACGTCTTTCTAAGTACGTAGAACCGTGATGAGCGGACGTTTCGGTCTTTAACACCTGTGCCTTCCAACACGCTTTGGTGAATGACGCGAGCCAGGTTTAAACCGCTCTGATAGTAGTAGGTTTCCAGTCCGTTGATATCTGGACGGCTCAAGCTAATGGCATTGGCATGGATACTGACAAACACCGTAGCATTGACCCGTTGCGCCAGTTGCACGCGCGGTTCCAGGTCAAGATCGCGATCGTCACTGCGTGTAATGACTGCCTGCACACCCTGCTGTTCTAGAATAGCGGCAACTTTTTGCCCAATGTCCAGCACAATACCTTTTTCTTGCAGCCCACCAATGCCGATCGCGCCAGGGTCAGGTCCACCGTGACCCGGATCGATGACCACAATGGGTCGCCCATTGGTTGCCCTTGGAATGTTGAGATCGGGATAGCTTGGCTGCGGTGGTGCCGTGGTGCGGGGCGGCGTGGGCACCGGAATACTTGCAGCACTCGGATTTGGTAAGGACGCAACGGGCGATCGATTACGCTGAAGCTGTAGCGCCAGGGTTTGCTGACTGGGCTGATTCGTGTCGCTAATCAGCACACCAGAGGCAGGCGTGATCAAGATGACTGCCGTATTCGCCGTTTCTTGGCGCAGACGCAGCTTGAGGACTGGGCTAGACGCTTCAAGTTGCGGTCCTCTGACGTTTTTAGCCAACTGAGCAGCATTAACGGTCACGCGATAGGCTCCGGTGGTGCGATCCCATCCCGTGGTGTATTTCAGCGGCTGGTTGGCACGAACGACAAGCTGAGTATCATTGTTTTCTAACGACACAGACTCGATCGTTGCCAGTGCGCCCGGACGGTACACAGGTGCAGGCGCGTCAGAGGGACGGCTCTCAATGCCACCAGCCGCCACGTTGCCCGACGGCAGCAGGACGACACCACCCGCACTGCTCGTCGTCGCTTGCCAATCAGGACTGGCGCGATCGACACTCAGCGTCATGCGAACAACAGGCGGCGAGGCTTGTAGTTGGCTGAGCGTGATGCGATTAACGCCCAAACGGTTGACCAGCAAATCGCGCGGGGTTGCTAACGCGATCGTGGCACTCTGCACATCGACTGTAATTTGACCACGATCGCTGCTACGGCGCACATCTAGAGCTGGCGAGCCACCGTTCGTGCGAACAAAGATGCCATCGGGCGTCACCTGTACGCCCTGAATTTGAGTCGCGGCTTGATTGCCACCACCAGAAGACCCACCAGAAGACCCACTAGAGGGCGCTGTAGCTGTAGTGTCAGCCGCTGCTAATTGCGGTGTTGGTAGCTGCACCGTCCACTGACGAGCCGTAACGCCACGAAAGCGAACTTGATTCGGGTCGATCGTGTAGCCCGGTGCTAGTTCAACCACAAGCCGAGCGGCACCGCGATCGAACTGTCCCAAGCGCACAGACCGAATCGCCCCACTATAGGACTGTGTGGAAGCTGGGCGACCGAGAATCACGCCTGGTAAGTCAATCACCAATCGCGTGGGGTCAGAAATCAACTGCGCCTTGGGCTGCACATCCTCATCCGTGATGAATTCCAACTGGTTGCTGTTGGAGTCAAACCGCCACGATTCTAGCCGCGAGGCGTAAGCAGGAGCCGCAAGGAGCAGGAGAGAGGTTGCAGTGAGCAGAAAATGGGGAAAGTGTTTCACGGTATCTCGTCGTCTCAAAAAGCTGGGCATCAGCCAAGGAACAGGTTACAACTCGGTCTCCTCACATAGACTCAATCGCATACTTGGCGGGCGATCGTACATGAAGACGATCGCGGTGGCACTGACGAGCACTCAAGGCACACACCCGCGATCGCGGGTGTTCATCGAACGAATCCCTCTGGGGACAGCTTCGGCTCGTCGGCTTGTGTAGCGAGGCTTCAATTCAACAACTCCGCGATGCCAAACGATCAATCCGGTCGTTTCTCAAGCTGGAAACTGTTGCCCTCTTAGCACAGCCATTGTCAAGCAGTCCGCGTGTACAGGTGCCTGACGCAAATCTGAGCCTTTAGTTTCATGCCACAAGAGAATTTCCTGCTCACCAAGATTTACCGATGGATGATGAGGCTATGAGCAGTTCGCTAACCATCAACGCTCACGGTTGACGGTTAGCCCTCAAGTTAGGCAAGTAAGGTTTGGTCTTACAGAAAGCCTGTGCAACGCAAAACTGCTGTAAAACTATACCCGATGTATCAATTGTGCGATCGGATTTTTTGCGCTACTTCGATTCTGGCTCGACGCGTTCCAAATCAACCAAGCTTGGATTCAAGGCAACCGCTTGCTTTGAGGCATCGCCCTTAGTCGCATCATCGGAGCGTTTGAAAACAAGCCTTAGCCAGGGTGGAGCTAGAAAGGTCGTCAAAATCACCATGACAATCACAGCCGCTTCCAGTGGCTTAGACAGCACACCGCTTTCAGACCCTACTGCTGCAAACACCAGTCCCACCTCGCCACGAGGAATCATGCCCACCCCGATCGCTAGACGATTGACCCCTGGCATCCCAAACACACTCAACCCCGTGACCACTTTGCCCACAATCGCCACCACCAGCAAAAACGCTGCAATAATTAGCCCTTCACGGTTTTCTGGCACCATTGGATTCAACACACTCAAGTCTGTGCGGGCACCCACAACGACGAAAAACACAGGCACCAGCATGTCGGCGATCGGAAGGACTTTTTCCTCTAGCTCTTGCTGTTTCTCCGTTTCTGCCAGCACTAGACCCGCTGCAAACGCGCCCAAAATCGCTTCTAGCTGAATCACCGCTGCAACATACGCAAGGAAAAAGGCAAAAATCAGAGAAGTCAGCAGCAGTTGCCCTCGCGTTTTCATACCGTTGACCAGCGCTACGAAAAAGGGGCTGAGAAAGCGCCCCACGAGAACGGCACCCACTAGAAACACGCCCGCACTAAAAATCAGATAAACCACTTTGGTCGGTTCTACTGTGCCATCTCTGGCAAGACTGGCGACGACTGCCAGCACGATGATGCCCAACACATCATCCAGCACTGCCGCACCAATGATGATTTGCCCCTCAGGCGTACTCAGGCGCTGCATTTCAGCCAGCACCTTTGCCGTAATGCCGATGCTAGTTGCTGTGAGAGCGGCTCCAGCAAAAATCGCAGGCACCGTGGCAACGCCAAAGATCACGCTTAGCCCCGCAGTGCCCAAAGCAAAGGGCACTACAACGCCCACGACCGCCACCACTGTTGCCTGCGGTCCCACACGCAAAAGTTCTTTTAGATCTGACTGTAAACCAATCTCAAACAGCAGAATGATCACGCCCAGTTCTGAAAGCACCGAAATCACTTCGCTCTGGGCTTGAAACACCGAAGTTAATGCCTCTGGACTGAGGTTTGCCGTCAATTGCATCAGGCTCATCAGCAGCGAATGGCTACCGTCTTCCCCTCCTTCGGGAAACACCAGTAAGCGCAGCGCCGAAACCCCAACGACGACCCCTCCTACCAGTTCTCCTAACACAGGCGGCAGGTCGATTCGATCGCACAACTCCCCACCAATTTTACTTGCCAGGAAAATAACGATCAGACTCAACAGCACTCCAGCCAGGACTAGAGAGCTATTGGTTGCCTCAACCGCTGCCGCGAACAAGGGCTTGTGTCGCCAAAGAAGAAACTCATTGGACAGTGTTGGAAGCGTTAACCAGGTTAGGAAACTTACCATCAGAATCTGGAAAAAATTGTGCCCCTTCAATGTACAGGTTCTCTCACGGAAGGTTAAGTGCGGGGAGGGATGAGGGATGAAGGCTAAAACTCAAAACTCGTACTCCTCACCCCTTACTCCTTACTCCTCACTCCTTACCGCCTTTACACAAACACCCGATGCTGCAAAGAAGGCATCTGACGGCGCACCTGTTCCAAGCGAGAAGGCTCGATCGCCGCGATCGCCACACCTGGCTCATCCCCTGCATCTGCTAGCACAGTGCCCCAGGGGTCAACAATCATGGCGTGTCCGTGCGTTTGGCGCATGGCATAGTGCCGTCCAGTTTGAGCAGGAGCCAGTACATAACAGGTATTTTCGATCGCCCGCGCTTGCAACAAGACCTGCCAGTGATCTTTACCTGTAAACGCTGTAAACGCTGCTGGTACAAACAGCACCTCTGCTCCCATCTGCGCCAGATGACGGTAGAGTTCTGGAAAGCGGACATCGTAACAAACAGATAGCCCCAGGTTGCCCAGTTCCTTAGAGGGATACACGGGTGGTAGTCGCACGCCAGCCAGTACAGTGCCCGATTCTTGATAGGTGTTGCCATCAGGCACGTTGACATCGAAGAGATGTACTTTCTCGTACCGCGCCAACTCTTCTCCGCTAGGGTCAACCAGGAGCGCTGTGTTGTACACTTTGCCATTACCAACGGGTACGGGAAAACCGCCGCCTAGCAGCGTTACCTGAAAGCGTTGTGCCATCGTTTTGAGGAACGCTTCGCTAGCAGCAGCGATCGCCTCTGCCTGAGCCAGTTTTTCGTGTTCGTCACCCAGAAACGAGAAATTTTCTGGTAATGCCACCAGCTCAGCACCCTGACGCACTGCCAGGTCAATTAATTCTTCTGCCTGGACTAAATTTTTTTCGAGATTGGGCAGGCTGGTCATTTGCACAGCAGCCGCCAGATAGGATTTCATAGGCTCAACTCAAATCGCAGCTAGAAAAGCATCGGTTTACAGCTTACTGGAGTGCCGTTGCATTTGCTCGTCAACAACTCCAACTAGCTCAAAACCTCTATTACTATTTAAAGCCAGGTTTGGCACGTAACGCCTAGAACTGTCGCCTGCACACATCTCTTCACGCGATCGTGATCCCTCGCCCTCCGGAATTGCTCCATGACTGCATGAAGCCGCCATTAGATTACACGCTATGCCATCCTTACGTCAAACTATGCCAATGGTTATCGATCGCTTAATGCCTACTCGTTTCCTGTCTACAGTGTTGGTCTCTCTTGCTAGCATTGCCATCACCAGCCCGTTTCTCGCCGCTAGTCCAGCCCTCTCTGCCCCACTGCTGGCAAAGCAACCAAACTGCAACGATGCTCAAACCCAGCAAGACATGAACATCTGTGCCGGACTGAGCTATGAAAACGCCGATCGCGCTTTGAATCGTACCTACCAAGCCTTAGTGCCTAACCTGTCCACTACACGCCGCCAAAAGCTCACAAGTGCTCAACTGCGGTGGATTGCGTTTCGGGATGCCGAATGTGAGTTTTATGGTAGTGAGGCAGAAGGCGGCTCGATGCAACCCCTGCTTGTCTCTGGCTGTAAAGATCAGGTGACGCAACGGCGAACTGCTGATTTCAATGCTTACCTGGCTGGCAAGAATCCCACAAGTAGCGGTAACTATCAAGCAGCCGATCGACGACTGAACCAGCTTTACCAGCAGCTTTTGCAAAAGCTAGAATCCGATCGCAAACGCAAACTTGAAACCGCCGAACTCGCCTGGATCGCCTTTCGTGATTCTGCCTGTGGCTTTGAGGCAAGCGGTGGTGGCAATGCCGCACGCAATCAGTGTCTCACCCGTCTGACATTGCAGCGCAATCAACAGCTACAGGGTTACCTGGCAATCAATCGTTAAAAGTTCGTCAAAAGTGTGGCAAGCCATGAAAGTTACATAGCAGCCGCTACAGGATTAAATTAGGATGGGGGCAGGAGGATTGACCATGCTAACGACAATCCAAGAAATTTATACTCAGGTGATTCGCGCGTTGCCACCGAAGGCGCGATTACGTTTAGCAACGCTGATTCTCAATGACTTGGTACAGCACGATGCTAATGTTGTTGACCAAAGTGATACGTGGACGGAACAAGATCAACTTGCTCTAGTAGCCTTTTCCTTACAATCTGCGGCGACGGGCTACTGTGACAGTGACGAGTTAGCTGAATGACCTGATTTAGCGTGTATTGCGGAGGGATAACATGCAAGAATCTACGATTTATCGTTCGATTCAAGCAGAGGCAGAGTTGAAGAAACAGCGAGAAATTGCACTCAACTTTTTACGCGATCGCTTATCAGTCGAAGCCGTTGCTCGTGGCACAGAGTTGTCGATCGAGGAAGTCCAGCAACTTCAACAGCAAATAAACACATCTCTACAGAACTAAATCTCATTTAGGTTGCGAAAATTGCTTATCAAGTTGCAGTGTAGAAGATTTTTTGCGATCGCTTAATACCGTACAAACTTGTTGCTTAGAGTAAGCCAAGCACTTAGCAGAACAGATTCAGTAGACAATGAGAATATAGTCTTCTGTGTGTAAGCAAAGAACTATGATACGTATTCCCAAAAATTGTCTCCTGTTCGCGCGGCTCTCCCGGCTTTGCGCTGATAAGACAACCTTATATCAAACTATCACTGGGTTTCAGCCGTCGATCGGGCGGCATTTTGTAGCCTTTCATACGATTTCAACCACAGATCCGGAAGAGCCGAGATTCTTCCTGGTATTCCTCAATGAAAGACTTAATCTTTTCAGGGGATACATCCAGCATCATATTGAAGAACAAGATTGGAGATCCCATCGTTACAATACTCTTTAAACAAGTTTTTTGACACTCAATTGAGTAATCAACTGACTTAAGCAGCCGACGAATTTGATATGCTGGGTCATCTGATGCAAAACGTTCAGAGAACAAAATATCCCATAAAATGACGCTACCAAGAGAATGCGTCACAAAATGTAAGTCCTGATCCTGATGATGCTTTCTTAAAAATTTGTGAAGCTGATCCGCGATTATTTCTCTGATGTCTCGCCCATGATCTGTATTGCAGTAGGTAAGAATGTCTCCGAAAAAATCAGAAATAAAATCTTCGCGAAACTCTTGATACCTAAAAACATCCCGAATATCAACTTGAGGATGCTCTTTTTTAAATCTCTCAAGTCTTGGTGAACCCAGTTCCAAAATTTGCCCTTATCAGATATAACAGCACCCCAAAAGCTCCCATAGCAGTGAGGTAGAGGTTCATCGCGTTTGTCAAACTCCTCCTTAAGGAGAGACTGTAAACGCTTTGAATATCCAGCATCTTTTGTAGCAACACCGTGAATAAAGAACACGAGCACGCTGAAACACCTCAAGAACCTATCTCAAATAGTGTTCCCCATTAGCTTGGCTGCTCGACATCAGAATCTACTTACTCTTTTGCCCCCTTATCTCTACTCAACCGAGTTTGTCCAAACGCGCAGAGATCTAGGACAGAACATCGATCGCAGGCTGGGTTTTGGTAGTAGCAGCAGCGTTGACCGTGTAGCATCATAACCTCGTGGTTGTCGTAGACTTCTTGGGCTGTCCATTCAGTTGGCAGTTGGGCTTCTAACAAGGCATGGGCGGGACCAACAGCGATCGTGGGTGGCAGCAAACCCAGCCGAATGGCAACGCGATGATGATGACTGTCCACAGGGAGGGCACGTCGTCGCAGTTGGCTAAAGGACAGCACCGCCGCGCTGGTTTTAGGACCGACACCAGGAAGCGCTTCTAGCCAGACTCGCGCTTCGGGAACAAGTAGGTCAGCCAGAAAATCGAGCGAAAGGGTGCCACAGCGATCGCCAATGAGCTTTAACACCTGCTGGATACGAGGGGCTTTTTGTTCTGCCCAGGTACAGGCGGCGATCGCCCGCTCTACCTCCTCTACAGGCGCATCGCGTACCGCTGCCCAATCAGCAAAACGGCTCCGGAGGGCTTTGAAGGCATGTCCAGAATCAGCGTTGCGGGTGCGGTGAGACAGCAGCGATGACACCAGTTCGCTCAGTGGATCGAGGCTGTGGAAATAGGCGATCGGGCAGCCGTATTCGACACAGAGCCGTTGATGGATGAGCACTGCTCGTTGTTGGAGCGCTGGCATATTGGTAGAGGACTCGTTGGTCGATGTCATAGCAGGAGTTACTCAGGCAGGCACAAGTTTGACGATGATGACGCGATCGGGCACGTTCAGCGCAAGCTGGTTGTTTGTGAGACGTGTCGGCGTAGTGGTCAGGCGACCTTCTTCATCCAGCGCATAGATTGCGACTGTGCGGATTGGTTGTCCTAGTTTGAGCGTGACGGGCATGGAGGGTGGCTGAATTTCGCGCGGCGGTTGAACGCTAGTGTCGTTGCTAGAAATCTCATGCCAGAGTGCCAGATAAAACGTACGATTGCGCTTTTGCAACAGCACATGATGCACGTATTGAGTGCGATCGTAGTTTGCCACGCGACCGGAAAGCGGTTCGCGATAGTTTGACACGGGGCGCACATCCAGCGAGTAAGCCAAGCCACCAGGCGTAAAGTTGGCTCCCGGATCGCGCAGTAAAGCAATGAGGTTTTTGACGGCAGTGTAAGCAGGTTTGGGCGTTAGATCACGCCGCAGCAGCCCAAAGTTTGCCTCGCGCTTTGCTTTTTGAGGATCGACAAACTCATCGACAAACTCATACGAACAAGTACGCTGGACGTTTTTGCGAAAGAATTCAAGAAAAAGACGCGGCATGTATTTAGCGTGGACGTTCTCGGAAACCCCCTGATTGAAGGTTGAGTAGCCCGTTTCGGTCGCTGCCATCGGTTTGGGCTGATACGGTGGGCTAAAGGTATTAAAGTTGTAGGGAAATTCGTCAATATTGACTGAGGGAAAGTTGCTATTCCAGTAGTATTTCGGGGTGGTGTTGTAATCGAATGGAAAGCTGAACGGATTGCCGCCCGGATAGGGATGAAAGTTGCCCCAATCGACGGCGTTCGCGAGACTGCCTTTGGGCAACGGATTGGGATTACCTCCACCCGGATCGTAAGTTGTGCCGAGCGAAAGACCAATGACCTTTAACCCTGCGGTTGCTGGATCGCGCTTGATGGTGGTGTAAAGGTCTTTTTGAAAGGCGATCGCCCCATTAGGAAACCCCTGCCCTTTGTATTTTTTGTCGAATCGAGACGGAAGCCAAAACAGGTCTGGCTCATTGGGTCCTTCGACGGCATCAATTTTGGCTCCCGCAGCGTTGGCAGTTTTAATCTGGTTGACGATCGCCCGAATCGTCTTCTCATCGCCATTCGAGCGATCAGGAACATCAGCGACGATCGTCATGCGAATGCCGCTTTTGCCCAAATCTTGTGGGCGATTCTGGTAAAAGCCGTCCCGCACATGCCGAATGCCCGATTCAATGAGCTTCTGCTTCACTTCCCCGTAACGCTGTCCATACGGCGTATCGCCATAGCTCCAGTGAGTGCCCACGCAAAGGCTATCCACAAAGCGATCGGCGCTCCGAGCAACTTCAACCGCCGTACTTGGGCGCACTGCATGGGTCAAAACAGCGGTACCGATCGCCACGCACAGCAGTACGATTGGCAGCAGTAAACGAGGGCGGAATGGTAACATAATGGGTTAGCCCGATCGCAAGAGTGTAATGAGGTCAGAGACTGATACACGCCAGGACAACCCGACCACTACTTTGACCTGAACTTTTTTACTCTGAAAAAGTGTCGTTAAACATCCTCCAAACGGCATTAATCCTTGAGCCTGATTAGAATCTAGATAAGTAATAGTCTGTTTCTGTTGACCCACCCACCCAGCAACCCTGAGCAACGCTATGGCAGTCCGCAAAGACACAATCTTCGAGCGCTTTCTGGCACCCGTTGTGAAAACCTTTCTCATTGACCAGGAGGGGTTACGGCGTTTTTACGAAAGCATCGACTGGCAGGCTGCCAGCACCCGACTCAGCGATCCCACCCTCGTCTACCCCACGTACTACAGCAGCCAAAACTTTCACGGCATCGAAGGTGGCTACCTGAACGTGAGCGCGGCGGTCTCCTATGACCCCATTACACAATATGCGTTGCCTCCGGGCGAAGCTCTGGTACGCCAAAGTTTTGTTGAGTCACTGCAATCGAAACCCCGCCGGATTCTCGATTTGGGCTGCGGCACAGGTTCTACAACACTATTGCTCAAACAAGCGTTCCCACAGGCAGATATCATCGGGCTAGACCTCTCGCCCAACATGCTGGTGGTTGCCGAACACAAGGCAACCCAGGCAGGACTGGAGATTGCATGGCGGCACGGCAATGCGGAACACACAGGCTTGCCCGATGCGTCTTTCGACTTGATCACCGCGTCGCTGCTCTTTCACGAAACGCCTCCTGCCGTCTCCCAGGCGATTTTGCATGAAAGCTATCGGTTACTGACTGTTGGCGGCGAAGTGGCAATTCTCGATGGCAACCAAAAAGTATTGCGACAGACTGAATGGCTGACGCAAATTTTTGAAGAACCCTACATTCAGGCGTATGCAGGCGGTAGCGTTGATGCCTGGATGGGGTCGGCGCGGTTTGAAGCCGTGCAAACTCAAGAGCTATGGTGGCTACACCAGATTACGCGTGGCGCGAAACCGCTACCGTATCAGTCGGTGGAGTTTAGCTCAGAGGTGAATCTTGAGAGGGGCGATCGCCAATGGGCACCAGGCTAAGAGGGGAGTTGTTGGTGATTGGTTGTTAGTTGTTAGAGAATAGGTTTTCTAGCGCTACAAACTCCTTAGACCTCACTATTCGTCTCAATGCTTAAAGCGGTTCTGTTTGACTTCAACGGCATCATTATTAACGATGAGCCGCTCCACGAAAAACTGATTGATCAACTCCTGCTGGAAGAAAACCTGCGACCCAAGCCAGGAGAATTTCGTCAGTTTTGCCTGGGACGAAGCGATCGCACTGGTTTAACAGACCTGCTGGCGCATCGAGGACGCGTCGTCACTGAGGCGGCTGTGCAGAAAATAATTGCCCGCAAGTCAGCAGCCTATCAAAGCGAACTGGGCAAGCTGGAAACATTGCCCACCTATCCAGGCTTGCAGGATCTCATCTTTAAACTGCGGGCGGCGAAGCTACAGATGGCAATTGTTAGCGGCGCAACACGAGCCGAAATTGATCTAGTCCTCCAGCGTCTACAGCTCAGCGAGTTTTTCCCAGTGATTGTTTCTGGCGACCAACGCCTGCCCAGCAAACCGGACCCAAACGGCTACCTGCTGGCAGTCGATCGCCTCAACCAAACGAACCCTGATCTTCAGCTCCACCCGTCAGAATGTCTGGCGATCGAAGACACCTTTGCTGGTATTGAAGCTGCAAAACTCGCACACATTCCCGTTGTCGGCGTTGCCAATACCTATCCGTTTCACATGCTGCATCGTCGCGCCAACTGGGTCGTAGACTATCTCTCCGATTTGGAACTCGATCGTGTGCAGCAAACGTATGAGCAAACGGCAGCAGCAAAAGCGGAGTAAGGCAGGTGAATGATAAGATGTCGAAGCGAACCCGTCTTGGGGAGTTAGCTCAGTTGGTAGAGCGCTGCGATCGCACCGCAGAGGTCATCGGTTCGACTCCGTTACTCTCCACTTACACTAATGTACTCTACAGAATTCTGGCGATCGCACTTCTTTACAAGTAAGCGCTAGCGATCGCACCTGAATCATGGGCTTAAGTGCGATCGCCTGGTTCCGTCATCAAGAGAATGCGTTGGTGATGCCAAAAGCAATTGGGCGCGGACAATTTTGCTGTGCCAAAGGTAACACAGTGAGGTGTAAGCACCCGCTCCACCGAGCAAGAACGCGACTGGCAGTCTGCTGGGATTGGCTGGAAGTGATTGCAGCACTTTATAAAGTTCTTCAGGATTTCTAACTTTTGGCGGATAGGGAATTTTTTTGCTGTTATAAAGAGGAATAAACGCTGAAGCTCATCGCCGCATGGACAGGATTGACATGACAGACACCTCGAACGTTAAGCTGACGATCGCCTTCAATGACCCTGACTTAGACTCAGAAGAACGCGACGAGCAGGCGCAGCGATTCATGAATGAATTGAAGCAAATGGACGAAGTAGAGGTCGATCGTGTTCTCGATCCAAATCCACCAGCAGGCAACAAAGCAGTGGGCGCAATTTTGGTAGGACTGCTGACGGCTCAGGTGAATAAAGAGAATGCCCAAAAGGTCATGGGCTTTCTTGGCGATCGCCTCGGTGGAAAGCCGATTGAGCTATCGGTAGAAGCCAATGGTAAAAAGCTGACGGTGAAAGCTCACAGTCGGGAAGAACTGGAAGCTGCCATCAAAGCAGCCCAGAAATTTGCAGCAGCATAGGCAGAGAAATATGAAAAAGACTGCGTTATTCCAGTCTCTTTGACATGTTATTAATTTTGCACAATTATTTAAGGACATCTCCATGCCCAACTCACCCATTCCCCCCAATGAGATCATCCTGCTGGTTAGCCCCGAGGAGGTTGTCCCTGTGGAAGGAGAACGGGGATGGGGTGAGACTATCCAGAAGCGAGCGGCGGCTGTGGTCGAGGTCAGGTTAGACCCATCCGTATTAGAGCGCCAGATGGCAGGCTTCTTAGGCATGGTGGGGCGATTGTTTCAGCAAGCAGACCAGCAGATGCAGGCTCAATCCGTCTCCCCTCAAGGGACTTCCTCCAGTGTGCAACTCTCGGAGATTGAGCTATCGGTGGAGATTGGGGCAAAGGGAGAGGTTAAACTGGTCGCCGGAGGCGAAGTCTCTGGCAAGGGTGCCATTAAGCTCAAATTTACTCGACCAGCAGGGAAGTAGATGGCAGAGAATAACTGGGCGATCGTCGTTGGCATCAATCAATATGAGCACCTACCCCCCGATGACCACCTGAAGTATGCGGTCAAGGATGCTGTGAAGGTACGGCAGTTCTTGTGTGAGCAGGCACAGTTCCCACAGGAGAATGTGCTGCTGTGCTGTGATATTGCCCCAGGCGTATCCCCTATGCAGCGTCCCAGCCGGAGTGGTCTTAGGGATTTACTACGCAATAAGATTCAAAGGGCTAAGGATGCCAATAACTTCTGGTTCTTCTATGCGGGACATGGGATTGTGCATGAACACCAGGACTTTCTGCTTCCCTGTGATGGGAATCCCCACGACTTGAAGGAAACCGCGATTCCCATCAGCTTTGTGACAGACTGCTTGAGAGACTGTGGTGCTCATAATGTAGTGCTGGTGCTGGATATGTGCCGTAATCGCACCCGCAGCGCTGAAGAGGGTAGCCGGGGCATGGGCGAGGTGATGGGAGAGCAGACACGGGAGATCGCGAAGGAGCAGGGAATCGTCACCCTGTTTTCCTGTAGTCGGGGTCAGCGGTCTTATGAGATCAAGGAACTGGAGCAGGGTGCCTTCACCTATGCCCTGTTAGAGGGATTGAGGCAGAGCACTACTCCCAGGGCATTAGAGCAATATCTGA
>Ga0209591_10000214_pt1 | contig 76478 bp, 57 predicted proteins | sample MAT01_FD_187207 | JGI IMG/M metagenome (GOLD analysis project Ga0209591, IMG submission 187207) | Freshwater microbial communities from Lake Fryxell liftoff mats and glacier meltwater in Antarctica - MAT-01 (SPAdes) (version 2) | ecosystem: Environmental > Aquatic > Freshwater > Ice > Liftoff...
CAGAATACAACCAGGCAAACCAGCACAAAATGGAATCATGGAGCGATTTAACCGAACATATAGAGAAGATGTTCTTGATGCACAACTCCTTCACAATATGGCTTACCAAAATCCCACAACTGAAGCCATAGGCAAGTGATTATGCTGATTCAACAGATGTTGAGTTCAAATCATTGGACGATTACTCAAGGGAAATCGGTTTGAACAATGGCTCATTTTTGAACAATGGCCTATGGTTATTGCGAATGTCTGTTGCCATGAATTTTGAAGAATTTCAATTGCCCATGTCTCTAGCCGTGGGATTTAGGACAATTGTTCTCCAACCAGGCTTCAGCCCAAACCTAGAAAAGTTTCTTGTCCATCTGAAGTCTTATACCGTTTGGATTTATCTAATAGTCCAGTTTTGTTTCACTACTTTGAACTAAACAAAAATCACTGCGGCATTTACCATTGCGCATCCAACAGAGAATATTTCACTGTTCGTATTATACAGGGATGCATTGTTGAAAAATCAATTTTCTGGAATCTTGATATTTTTGTTCCTCTGGAAATGTTGGAGGATTTTTCGTGGGCGACGGCGGAACTGGCACAATTAGCCCGAATCACGCGATGGAGTTTTCGGAATTCATGGGTCGAACTATTACTTTGTTCCATCGTGTTGATTCGAGAATCCCGCAGCGCATTAGCCTAAAGATGCTTCCAATGCGCCATGCGGGATTAATCAATTTCCCAGACTTTTTTCAAGTTGAACAGGTTTACAAAACCTCATCTTTACTACCTCATAGGAATCCAAGAATATTGCTTTAAAATGGAATTTAGACTACAATTTTTATCAATTTGTAGGTCTAAATCTTGTTTTCGTAGAAAATCACCTATTTTTGAGGCTTGAACTTATTTGATCTTCCACCCCTTTAGGAGATGACCACAGTTACTGGCAAAATTCTGGAACAAATTCAGTCTATCTATCATGGTATTCTGGAGAAGTTGCTACAAACAAGTAGTGGTGAGACATTGGTATTTAGTCATCTAGGGGATTTTAATCAAGCCAAAGTAGATAGTACCCTTCAGCTTATCGAAAGCGCATTAATGGAATCGAAGGATAAGAGACAAAGCGTGAAGCGTTTCTGCACGGTCCTGATCGAAATTCTTCAAAACGTCTCATTGCACGGTTCCAAGGATTCCACCGGCCATATGCACGCATTTGCCATAGTTTCTAGGTCATACGATACATACCAACTTATCTCAGGAAACCTTATTCCAAAGTTTGATGCTTCTCACCTTAAACAAAAGGTCGATGAGGTAAATACACTGGGTGAAGCAGAATTGAGAAAACTGTTTATCGAGACGCTCTGCAACGAAGATCTATCTTATAAAGGCGGTGCCGGCCTCGGTTTGCTTACCGTTGCGAAACGTATTGACGGTAAAATTCAACTCGAAGTTATCGAAGTGACTGATCAACTTTCATATATTTATATGAAAGTCGATATGAAGCACTAGGCTATTCTGCGTTTAATATTCTTTCCCTAAAAAAACTGTATCATGAGCCGACGAGGACTATATTTGTGCTGTGTAGCACCGTTCGATCATATTCGTCGGTGCTTTGTGTTTTTATGAACCTGGAATTCATTTACAATAAGGCAGAATTGTTCGTAGAGAACTGGATTGTTACGCGCATCCCGGGTGTATACCGCTATCACACGATCGGACATACACGGGAAGTGACCCGTCAAACAATTGAATTGGCGGAATCTGAAGGAATGGGTGCCGATAAAATACTTTTGCTTGGCATCGCAAGTTTGTTTCATGATACTGGCTACGCTTTTGAATACAACCACCATGAGGCGAACTCTTGTTCTGTATATGATCTGTTTTGTGAGGAAATGAAGGAGGCTTCATCCATAAAAGAGGATGTGCACGCTCTAATATTATCTACCAAATACGAGAGCTCTCCCCAAAACCTAGAAGAAAAGATAATGAGGGATGCGGATCTGCATTATCTCGGAACAGATAGATACTTCGCTGAGGCCGCAGCTCTAAGAAGCGAATGGGAGTTTGTTCTTGACCAATTTTACTCTGAAAAGGAATGGGTGGAAATCAATCTTTTCTTTATGAAGTCACATTTATTCTTCACTCAGTCTGCTATCCATAAATTCGAACAAAAAAAGAGCGAGAATTTGAAGAAGGTTCAAGAACTATTCGACCAACTGCTAGAGTAACAATCAAATTTTAATTGATCGTCTTCTCTGCGCTCAATTGTTAAAGCACCATTCGTTATGAAAAAAAGAATTTCCTTGTTCGTTATTCTGCTTGCAACCATTTTTATGTGGTCTTGTGATTCGGATAAAAAATCGAAGTCCACAAATAAATTTGGAAATCCCACAATTGTAAAAATTCATGATCTCGCAGATAGGGGAGAGGCGGACAGTCTTATCCTTTTTCTGCAGCACGACACCACAAAGTATAGACTCGAAGCAGCTTACGTTTGTGCTAGTATTACCGATAGTGTCGTTGTTTCTCCCCTCTTGGTTATGCTGCAAGATCCCGATCTTCTTGTAAGGGCACAAGCTGCATACGCGCTAGGTCAAAATCCACATACCGATCCATCTAATTTACTCTGGGCATTTAAACGAGAAGAAGATTCTGAAACAAAGGTTAATCTTCTTGAAGCATTAGGTAAAACAATTTCATTGGTCGAAGGAGAGGGTCTGAAGAAAGAACTAATTCCTGAGTATCGTAATTTTTTCATGGACCTACCCACAAATACTGAAGCTCAACAAAGAGGATTGGGACAGGCCCTTTACTGGTTGCATTATCGTGGGCTACTCGACGAAAATATTGTTGGACGCATTCCCTTCGCACTCCAAACAGCTTTGGGAGAAGGCAAAATGTCGCTCGCTCAAGCTATGTCCCGCTATCGAGATCCATCCTGGTTTGCGAAAAATGAAAAATATATTTTCAACTGGCTAAAAAGCGAACGAAGCGCCGAGGTGAGAATTTTTCTGATTCCAATGATTGGTGCAATAGGCAATGACGAAGCCAAAAGAACGCTCCTTGCATACGCCTCCAGTAGATCCGAAGATATTCGCATACGTCAGGCTGCTCTCATTAATGTTGGTAGATGCACCACTATCAGCTCGCTTGACCTATCACCTTTTGTAGAAGACGAAAACGAAGGACTCGCCCAAATAGCTGTTCAAACACTAAACAATAGGGTTACAAAAGAAGAGGCTGCTGCAATTGCTAACAAATGCGAAAGGCGCGGAGCGCAATTGTATGCCTTATCGCTCAAACTGCTCGAATCTGTTGCCCACGGCGAAGGATATACGCGGATGAAATCGCAACTTGCAAATACAACGGGCTACGAGGCTGTATTTTTTATCTCTGCTCTTGGCTCATATCAAGGGGATGAAGATGTCCTCTCCGAAATAATTACCGGAATTGAAAAATCTGAATTCAATTATTACAAAACTGCTTATGCAGAAGCCCTGTCCTCTTATGTTCATTCAAAAGATAAGATGGATATTGCTCAGCTTACACAACTTTTCGAATGGCTCACTGCTTCTTTTGAAAATCTAGATCCCGGAGTTCAAGCTTCTATAGCGGCGCTTATTTATGAGGATGGCTCTATCATTAAACAAGCTTTTGCTGATCCAAATTTTCTGAAGTTGAGTTTGACAAAACTTTCTCTGCCCCGCGAAATTGAGACGTACAATGAGGTCAGTCGGGCCATTTCAGCTATTGACAGATCTACATTTGAACCGAAAAAACTTGAATTCAATCATCCCATCAATTGGAGTCATGTTCAATCATTGGGCAAAAAAATAAGAGCGCGTGTATCTACAAACAAGGGTGATATTGTGATAGAACTCGACGTTGAAAACTCACCCGGCTCTGTGTCCAATTTTATTGCATTGGTTGACTCGGGTTTTTACAACCAAAAATTTTTTCATCGCGTGGTCCCCAATTTTGTTATTCAAACCGGTTGCCCAAGAGGCGATGGATTTGGAGGTACTGATTACACAATTAGATCGGAATTCGGCTTACACCGATATTCTACCGGTGCTGTTGGACTGGCATCTGCAGGAAAGGATACCGAAAGTTGTCAGTGGTTCATTACTCATTTACCCACACCACATTTAGAAGGCCGTTATACAATAATAGGATACGTGGTAGGGGGAATGCAAACCGTAGATAAAATTGTAATGGGCGATAAAATCAAAGAGATAACATTGGAATACCTTTGATTTAAGTCTTTTGCTGCTGTCTTCGAGCAGCAGGAAAAAGTATGTTGTTTAGGATAAGTCGATATCCCGGAGAATTGGGATAAAGATTCAGATCTGTTGGAGGATCTCCCACCATGTGTCTATAATCTTCCGGATCGTGTCCTCCATAATAAGTCCATTGACCTTGTCCTATCTCACCATGTATGTATTTCAAAGCACCTATGGACTTTGTCTCACCCATTATGGTAACATTGCTTTTGACAAATTGCCCGCGAAAAGAAGTGGTCTGACCCATGAAACCTTTAATGACTTGTGTGTGATTTTGGGTTAAAATCGTGGGTACAATATCCCATTTTGCAGAAAAATCGAAGAGCGTGAAAAAGTCTTTTGTCTCGCCCAGTTTGCTGTGGTCTTCTGTAGCATCTACATCCGAAAATTCATACACCATTGGATCTTTATCGAGCCTGTAGTCTTTAAAAGCCAAACCATTGTCGAAACTTAGTTTTAGTTGCGATTGTGGGTCACTTGGATCTCCATCGAACACGGTTTCTACAATGTCTATTCCTTCAGCAGCGAGCGCAATATCAAAGGAATCGGTCCCACTGCACATCGTAAATAGGAATCCACCACCTAAAACAAAATTTCGAATGGTAACTGCTACTTGATTTTTCATTTCACTCACTTTTGAAAAACCTAATGCTGTAGCCGTAGTTTCTTGTTGGCGTACATCTTCTTGATACCAAGCTGTGTTTCTAAAACTGCGATAGAACTTGCCATATTGACCAGTAAAGTCTTCGTGGTGTAAGTGCAACCAATCATATTTAAGGAGCTCCCCATTGATTACTTCTGTGTCGTAAACCTCCGTATACGGTATCTCGGCGTAAGTAAGCACAAGCGTTACAGCATCGTCCCACTGCTGTTTTCCGGAAGGAGTATACACGGCGATTTTTGGTGCCACTTCCAACTTTACCCGCTCCATATTTACTTCAGGGTCGTTTATCTCATTGTAGATCTGTTGAGCTTGAATATCTGCAATCACTTGAAAACTCACGCCACGGATAGTACATTCTTTGGTTATATCTGGATAATTATCTACCAAAAAACTACCACCTCTGTAATTGAGGAGCCATTCAATTTCAATGTTGTTTTGTAATACCCAAAAGGCAATGCCATAGGACTTCATGTGATTCGCCTGACTATCATCCATAGGAATCAAGATTTTACCGGCCACTGAACTCAGCGAGGAAATCAAAAGGATTGCAAATAGCAGTACACGCATTTTCATGGACTTTTAAACGTTGAAAGTTGAACGCAAGTTATACCAATTCTGCATATAAAATAGCCTAAACTATTTTATATGCATGAAGTGGTAAATGCCGTTGGAGTAGATGTTATAGGCCAATGGAGTGAAACGGCATTGGCCTATTACAGATACCTAAACGGTATTATACCAATTGTAAGAATTTAAATCGCCAAAATAGCCTAAACTATTTTATATGCATGAAGTGGTAAATGCCGTTGGAGTAGATGTTATAGGCCAATGGAGTGAAACGGCATTGGCCTATTACAGATACCTAAACGGTATTATACCAATTGTAAGAATTTAAATCGCCAAAATAGCCTAAACTATTTTATATGCATGAAGTGGTAAATGCCGTTGGAGTAGATGTTATAGGCCAATGGAGTGAAACGGCATTGGCCTATTACAGATACCTAAACGGTATTATAATTTTATAAGTAGCAATGCCAAAACAAAATAAGTTGTGCCCAATGTTTTGGAACATTACTAACTCGTGAACGTTTAATGGCAAAGATTATTCCCTTTACTTCGACGCAGGAATTCCAAAAGTCCATAATTGATAGGAAAGGCCTTTTTTGACCTCTTAGAACGGTGCATCTTCCTGAGAGCCTACTATGGGATTGTCTTCTGAATCGTCGCCCATAGAGTTTAATTTGGAAGAAACTGTAATGGTAGTAGGAGCCCCTTCGAAAGATGTATTCGCTTTGATTGCCTCTCCATATTGAGGATTATCAAAATCGTATCCTTCAAGATTCGTGAACTTCGCTAGTCTATCGATGAATCGAAGTTTCACATCTTCAAGGGCACCATTTCTATGTTTGGCAATGATGATTTCAGCCAAACCTTTGCTTGGCATTCCATCCCTGTCTTCCTCAATTCCATAGTATTCCGGACGATAGATGAATCCAACAATATCGGCATCTTGCTCTATTGCACCCGATTCGCGGAGATCGGAGAGAAGCGGGCGTTTATCTCCGCCGCGGGTTTCAACCTGACGACTCAATTGAGATAGTGCAATGACCGGTACATCCAATTCTTTGGCTATTCCTTTTATACTTCTTGAAATAGTCGAAATTTCTTGTTCCCTATTACCCGATTTGCCATCGCCACCTGTGGTCATGAGCTGCAAGTAATCGATGATTATCATCTGAATTCCATGTTGAGCCTTCAATCTGCGGCACTTGGCGCGTAGTTCAAATACCGAAAGCCCAGGTGTATCATCGATAAAAAGAGGGGCATTGCTCAATCGAGAGATGCGCTGGTGCAATTGATGGAACTCGTGATCTTCCAAATTTCCTTTTCGAAGTTTGTCTGCTGAAATCTCCGATTCACTTGAAATCAAACGCTGAACGAGCTGTGAACTCGACATCTCTAGCGAAAAAATTGCTACAGGTATTTCAAACTCCACTGCCATATTGCGCGCCATCGACAATACAAAAGCTGTTTTACCCATACCCGGACGAGCGGCTATTACGATCATATCGCTGCGCTGCCATCCACTGGTTACACGATCCAAAGCTGTAAACCCGGTAGGAACACCGCTCACCCCACTTGTATTCTGACGGGCAGTTTCTACTTGATCAAGTACCGTCTTAATAAGCACGGTCATGCTCTCATAGTTTTTGCGAATGTTTCCTTCGGCTACTTGAAAAAGATTGCTCTCTGCTTTATCCAACAAATCAAATACGTCGGTGGTTTCATCATAAGCATCTTTAATTACTTCGTTGCTCACTCGAATCAACTCCCTCTGAATGTACTTCTGGGCTATGATCCTTGCATGTGTCTCAATGTTGGCTGTAGAGGCTACACGATTGGTGAGACGAGCTATGTAGACTTGACCGCCAATGATATCGAGTGCGGCATTTTTTCTTAATTGCTCTGTTACTGTGAGCAAATCAATTCTTTCTCCTTTCTGAAAAAGTTGAACAATTGCCTCGTAAATTCTATAATGCGAATCCTTGTAAAATGAAGCAGGCTTGAGAATATCGATTACCGTATTGACAGCATTCTGCTCAAGCATCATAGCTCCTAATACAGCTTCTTCGAGATCGACTGCTTGAGGAGGTAATTTGCCTAATTCCATTCCGGCAGGCATGGATATACCCTCGCGAATAGTCTGTATCCGCGATCTTCTTTTTTCTCTATTGTCCTGTTCGTTCATGGGAGGCCAAAAATATTTTCATATGGGGTCTGGTAATGTTTCACGAGGCTGTAGTTATAAGCATTGGAACGGTCGATTGTACACATGGATTGTTCATTAATCTTGAGGCCTCATTTTCAGTAGTAAGATCGAGATAAAAATGGCTTTTAATGGCTTTCTATTAAAAAGATTTCAACGCACCTTTGAAATATGAAAAATGTGATTTTGACTGTCTTGCAGGGATTTAACAGTATCAGAAGTGTTAAAATCTTCATAATGCAGTTTGTGCTTGTTTCACTGTGTTTTTCATCCTGCAAACGTGGTGATGAGGAGCCACCGGTTCTGTCTCTCAGTATCTTAGACGGAAATACAAATTACAACTACAACGAAACCATTTCTTTCAGTGTTTCTGCCACCGACAATGAGGGAATTGAATCTTTGGTCGTTTTGGTGCTATCCTCAAATGGTTCCTCTGTGCTCGACTCCAAGAATTTTTCTACTGGCAATAGCGGCAACTATAGTTCGCAAGCTGGCATAGAACACAACAACCGTTACTTGAATTCGGGAACTTATTTGTTAAAGGCCATAGCGAGCGATGGGGAAAATGAAACAGTGGCATTTAGAGAAGTTTATCTCTACGCATTGCCAAAAGCGATTGAACGGATATTTTTGTTTCAGTCGATAGACGAAGCAAATATGCGAATTGATAGCCTAAACCTAAATGGGAATTCTTCGATCGCTCAAACTTTGGATATTGGTCTGGATGTGGCCGCCTGTAATTCGTTTGATGCTACTATTCTCATTGGAGGTAGAGAGTTCGAAGGACTGACATCGCTTGATCCTTATTCTATGAATGTGATGGCTAACCTCCCTACTCCCGCAAATCAGAGCCTCGATTATTTCAATGATATTCTCTATGATGAGGATGCAAAGGATCATTTTCTATCCACTCGCGACGGATTAATAAGAGTTGTAAGTGGAGATGCAGTGTTGAAGAATACGCTCTCTTCAAGTCCTTTCATTCCTGGTAAAATGGCGTTGTATGAAGACTATTTGCTCGTACTTGAAAAAAGTGTCAATGGCTTTGAGAATCGCATAAGCACTTTTAACAGAAATACAGGCGCACTCTTGCAAAGTACTTTTCTGAACTTCGAACCTCAAGCAATATTGGCACAAAGTAGCTCGGGCAACAACGAAATATGGCTTGTGGGAAATCAGGATGAAAGTGCTATAAGCAGGGTGTTTAATGTAGTTCTAAACACTGTCTATGATCCAAATGGCATACTCGAATTGAATAATTCAAGTGCTATAATTTGGGCTGAGATTCTTCCGGATGGGAGGCCCGTTATCTCACAAGCAAATGGAACTTTTGTCTACTCTAGCGACTTCTCGGGAACGGGAATTCAAATTGGAAATACGGCAAGTCAAATTGTGCTGGAGCCTCTGAATGGCCTGATTTTCTTAGTAGAGGAGGGACAAGTGATTGTTGTTAATGCGACTACACTAAATGCCATTCAAAGTTTTCCGACACTTTCAGGTCTTAGGCAATTAAGTGTGCTGTACAATAAGTGATTGGTCAATCAACGAGATTGGAAATCCAAACTCCTCGTCCATAAGTGCCTGCAACTAATTTTCTGGTTTTGTAATTTATATCGAGTGCTCGCACATCAGCCCCAGGTAAGCCGGTGAGCAAGGTCCATTCGGTTTCTCCTTTGACTCTTGTAAATACGCCGTAGTCGGTGCCGAGATAAATTCTTTGTTGTGTTCCTTTCTGCAGTATCATGCTTTCTCCTTGGCTAAATCCAAGGTTTCTGGTTTCGTCGATGTAATTTCTATTGTCAAAGAACCAGACCTTTTCTTTCTTGTCCCGATTGCTAAAAAGTATCCAACATTTAAATGGATCATTTGGGTCTATTACAATAGCCGGAATCCATCCTTTCACAGGAATGTCGGGCAATTTTTCCCAAACGATTTTTGTGGCATCGGGCTCATTGATGTTTAATGTTCTCCAAATCTCCGGTTTTACTTCTTTGCTATTTAAAACCACTGCATACATTGCTCCCACGTGGTTGTGGCTCATGAAAAATCGGTAGACATTAAACAAGTGGCTTCCTAAGTCTTGCACATTCAAAACAGATTCCCATGTTTTTCCTAAGTCCCGCGAACGCACAAGTTTAGTTCCCGAGCAGAATATCATATTGTGATCTACAGGATGCATTCTAATCCATGTGTGCCATTCTGTTTTTGTTTGAAGCGACCCTATAGGTTCCTCGAAACGAGCAGCGTCAATACTTTTGCACAAACCACCGTTTTGATTAGTGGCAAACATGATATCAGCATTGTCTGGATGAATGATCGTTTCAAAACCATCACCCCAATTCACATGACTCCATTCACCATTTTTGAGAAGATTGCAACCTGTATCATATCCTCCATATAGTACTTGATTATCTTGTGTTTGTGCCACAGAAAGTCCGAAGATGTTTGCAGCACCAATGCCGTTGTCGCGCAATTCCCATGTAAAACCGGCATCTTGACTTGTACTCACTCCTCCATCGTGACCGACCCAAATGGTTTTTCCATCTTTCCAAAATCCCAAGTGATGACAATCGTCGTGCATTTGATTTTTGGCAATCTTCGAAAAGTTCAATCCTCCATCTTCACTTCTATAAAGAGGCTGAACGTTACCACACATAATAAGTCCTGCATCTATCGGAGAAATGGCAAAAGCTCGCGCTCGAGTAGGCATCATATTATTCATCTCTTTTTTGAGAGTTCTTATAAATTCCCAAGTGCGGGTGTTCAAGTTGAATACTTGCAAACTTGCTTCACCTATGGAACTCATTGTTTCCGCTTTGCTACATGTAACGGCAGCATAAATTTTTCTCGGATCACCTGGACTCCATTCTATACTCATGCGCAGGAATGGAAAATTTTCTTTGTCAGTTAGAATAGGTGAGGGCATCTGCTCCCATGTAGAACCTCCGTCATAGCTAACTGCAAGTCTGTCGCCGGCAGCTACGATCGTGTTTGATGTTTTTTTGCCGAGAGTTAAAAACTCAACATCATAAAAATGTCCTTCACTCACCCTCTTCCATTTCATAGACGCAGGCCTCGAAGCATCCTCACAAATCCATAATCCTCTGTCGGTGGAGGCAACAAGAAAATTGAAGTTTCGAGGGTGACAAGTTATTTCGGAAATCTGAGAATAAAAGTCGCCGGGCTGACCGAATGGTAGAGCGGTAGAGATGTCTCCGCCATTGATGTTTTTATATGTTTTTCCGGCGTTTCGGGTTCTCCACAACCCATCAGTGTGTTTAAATACATCGTCTCCATCGCCGGTAGCAATGATCCATTGTTTTGAGTTTTTAGGATTCACGGCAACACTGCTAACACCGGAAATAGGCAAGAAATCTGTCCCACCCTCAAGCCAATTTTCTCCCCCATCGCGGGTATACCATAAACCTCCTGTAGGCGAACAAGCCCACACTAGGTTTTTTTTGCGTGGATGAACATAGAGATAGTTGATTCGACCTGTCCCATTTCCCCTGTTCTCACTGTATGCCGGAATGGCTTTTCCTCCGGGATTTAGTTCTTTGGGTGTGGCATTCGGTCCGAGATATTCCCATTGCCATTCTTTTGTCTTTTTGATCTCATTTCGATTTTGAAGACCTTTTGGAATGGGACCATAATGACCTCCATAATGTTTTGAAAGCATCGGCATTTCTGAAACACCAATGCTATCTGAATCTTGGGCACAAGTTTGATTGCCAATGAGAATAATGAGCACAAGTAGGCAAGACGAAAGAAATCGAGTTGATGTAATTTCTGAAAAACCTATGCTGTTAATCTGGAATTGACACTTCATAAAGGCTCCTAAAAGTATTGCAAATTGCGCATAGGTTCGCTTTGGTTGAACTGAAAAGAGCATACCATTTCGAACAATTCAGGATGTGATAGAAGTGACATTACTGTCGTTTAAATCGAAAACTCTTTTTTGAGTTTTCCAACGTAATCCAGATCTTCCCACGGGAATAACTTCACTTTTATTTTCTTCACTTTCCCTCCACCATCTCTGAAAGTTTTTTCTTTGATCACTGATTCACGTCCCATGTGGCCGTAAGCCGCTGTTTCCTGATAAATGGGCGTGCGCAACTTAAAGCGTGTTTCGATGGCGTATGGTCGCATGTCGAAGAGTTTTTCAATCTTTTCGGCAATTTGGCCGTCAGTCAATTTCACCTTGGCAGTGCCATATGTGTTCACATAAAGACCTACCGGTTTGGCTACGCCGATAGCATAAGCCACCTGCACTAGCACTTCATCACATATACCCGAAGCTACCATGTTTTTGGCAATGTGTCGAGTTGCATAAGCTGCAGAACGATCTACTTTACTTGGATCTTTGCCGCTGAATGCACCACCACCGTGAGCACCTCTACCGCCGTATGTGTCTACTATAATTTTCCTTCCAGTAAGGCCAGTATCTCCATGAGGACCGCCAATCACAAACTTTCCGGTTGGATTGACGTGAAGTACATACTTCGATTTAAAAAGCTTTTGAACTCTTGCAGGAAGCTGTTTTACAACCCGAGGTATCAAAATAGTCTCTACATCTTTTCGAATCTCTTCGAGCATTTTTTTCTCCGGTCCGAAATCGTCGTGCTGTGTAGAAAGTACAATGGCAGAAATGGCCTTGGGTGTATGGTCGTCTTTATATTCTACAGTCACCTGACTTTTAGCATCAGGACGCAGATAGGTCATTTTTTTACCTTCTTTGCGAATAACCGCCAATTCGCGGAGCAGAATGTGAGCCAATTCTAGTGGAAGGGGCATGTATGTATCTGTTTCCCTGGAAGCATAACCAAACATCATTCCCTGGTCGCCTGCTCCCTGATCTTCTTTCTTTTTGCGTTCTACCCCTTGATTGATATCAGGCGATTGCTCATGTATGGCCGAGAAGATACCGCAAGAATTTGCCTCAAACATGTACTCGCTTTTGGTATATCCAATTTGACGAATTACTTCGCGAGTAATATCTTGAACATCTAAGTAGGTATTGCTTTTCACCTCTCCAGCCAGAACTACTTGTCCAGTTGTAACTAAGGTCTCACAAGCCACCTTTGAATCGGGGTCGAAGGCTAGAAAATGGTCAATTAATGCATCGGATATTTGGTCGGCTATCTTGTCCGGATGCCCTTCGGATACTGATTCTGAGGTGAAGAAATATGACATATTATGATTTTTTTGAGAGCCGCAAAAATAGGGGATTATGCTCAATTATTGAAAGAATGACTTAGGCATTCTTTTGAACAACCCAAGGCTAAAACACTGTCGCAGAGGAGCAGAGTCATTGACAAATTACGATGGATTATCTTGATATGAGATTCGATCCAGTATGCAAGAAATACCGAGAACAATAACAGTTCGAGCATTCTCATAGCACTTTGAGACGAAAATCACTTTCTGTAGTGACCCCGAAGGGAATCGAACCCCTATCTAAGGAACCGGAATCCTTCGTACTATCCGTTATACTACGGGGCCATTTTTCTAGGAAATTGTGGACTCGTGATTTACAAATCAGTTCTGCCATCACAATTTCAAGGGGCGCAAAAGTAACGATTGCGGTGAAATATTCCGATTGTATGTCCATAGACTCTAAATATTCACTACCGCCTTTGACAAAGATTTTCCCAATGAACAAACCAGTTCTTCTGGGAACCTCACAACACCTCCTTATGGTTTTTTTCTTTATAGATTTTGGAATTTCCGTGTGAGTTGATTGCAGACTTACCCATTCATTTCAACCCAAAAGGAACCACCATGCCTTTCTACTCCTTCTAGATTTGGATGATTCCATATTTCATTCAACACTGTGCTAAGTTCCGTGTCCTCGCTGATGAAATAATTGGGCAGAAGTACTTTAAACCATTTTGGATTTGAAATCATAAAAGCCATCAAGACATACTGCTCGTTGTAAAGTCTGTCGCACATGAATTGCGGGTAATCATAAGGGATGTAGATATCATGAATGTGAACAATGACACCTGGTTTCAAGAAGGGCATAATTTCCAGAAAGCAAATAAGGGCATCTGAATTGGGCAGTACTCGATGGGAATTGTCTATAAAGAGGATATCGCCTTTTTGTAGTTTCGAAGTGATTGATTTTAGATTTTCTACATTCTCAACCGCTGATCGAATCACCTGATCTGACAAATGATCTATTGCAGCTCGGGGATATGGATCAACCGAAACGATTTGCGTTCTCAGACCTTGTTCACGAATGCACTTTCGAGCAACCATTGTTGAATTGCCGGAACCAATTTCCAAAAACATGGATGGTTGCATTTCGGCAATCATTCCATAAATACCAATAATGTCTAATCCCGGAAGGTATCCGTTGTTCCATCTGGGCTCCGAGTCATCGGGACCCGTACCCATTTTTTGAATGGAATGTATTTGTGATTTAAGCAGTATGAAGCCCTCAAGTCTCTTTTTATATTCGTCTCTTTGGTTGTTTACTATCTTATAAAGCAGCCCGAATGTATCGGTAGTATCAGTAAATCGAGGTTTTAATTCTACCTTGTAATCAAGATGAACACTTTGGTACTTCGACGAGAAAAATCTATAGATAGATTTAAAAGGTATCATAGTATTTCTTTTAATCAGACCCAGAAAATGGATTCAGCCTGAATTTTATCTTTAAAAATGCCATAACAGCAAGATCCACTGCCGCTCATACTCGCATAGAGCGCGCCGCTGTCGTATAGATATGTTTTAGCTTCAGATATTTGAGGGTATTTCGAAAAAACAGTTAGTTCAAAATCGTTGATCAAATATTCTTTCCAAAAGGAGATGTTTTGTTTTACAATATCCTGCAATGGCCCAACTGGTGAGGCTGGTATTATGCCTGAATATGCTTCACGCGTATTTACATGGACATTTGGATATACGATACCAATATGATATGATGATAAGTCCAAATCATTTCTTTCCAAGAGTTCGCCCTTTCCTGTTGCGAGTGATGGTAGCCCTTCTATGAAAAATGCGCAATCACTACCCAGGTTCGAAACTATTGTTTTCATATCACCTGTGCTCATGCTCAAATTGAAAAGTAGATTAAGCATTTTTACCATTTCTGCGGCATCAGATGATCCTCCCCCAAGCCCTGCACCCATCGGAATGTTCTTGTGCAAATGAACCTTTACGCCCGGAATTGTGAATTTTTTGGCAACTTCTTTATACCCCTTTACCACCAAATTTTCCGAAGGTTCGCCGTCTGGTATAATTCCAGTAATGGATATATCTATACCTGCAGTATCGGAGGGAATCACTTCCAAAACGTCGTGCAGAGAAATTGGATAAAATATACTTTCAATGTTGTGAAAGCCGTCTTCTCTTTTTGAAATTACATTTAGTCCAAGATTAATTTTGGCCTTTGGAAATAGAATCATCTATATGGTTGTCAATCGATGTAACCCAAGTTCTTTAATCTCTTTGTATTGTTTCTCCAATTCTCATCAACCTTGATGTGAGTTTTTAAGAAGACTTGTTTGCCTACAAATTCTTCTATATCCTTGCGGGCCTTGGTGCCCACTTTTTTGAGCATGGAACCCTGATGTCCAATGAGAATGCCTTTCTGAGAGTCTCGCTCACAGTATATTACTGCCGAGATCCGAATAATATTTTCCTCTTCCTCGTACGCCTCAATTTCTACTTCTGTGCAATAAGGAATCTCCTTGTCGTAAAATAAAAAGATTTTTTCTCGAATAATTTCAGACACAAAAAATCGTATCGTCCTATCCGACATTTCATCTTTCGGGAAGTAGGCCGGACTTTCTGGTATTTCTTTTAATATTTCTTGAACTAACTCCTTGGTATATATCCCAGCTAGAGCAGAGGCAGGAAGAACACGTGCATTGGGTAAAATCGCTTTCCATTTATCGAAATGTGCTGTGATACCTTCAGTTCCTACTAAATCCATTTTATTGAGAACTACAAAAACAGGTACTCTCGCATTGGATATTTTGGATAGAGTAGGAGCGTGCACATCTTCTTTGCTTTTTACATCCACAACCAGTATGAGCAAATCGGCATCGAGAAATGCGCTTGTTGCAGACTTCATCATCCCTTCTTGCAACTTATATTTCGGATCGAGCACTCCGGGAGTATCACTGTATATAATTTGAAAATTCTCGTCGTTCCAAATCCCCATGATTCTGTGACGAGTTGTCTGCGCTTTTGGGGTTACGATACTCATTTTTCGCCCAATTAAGGCATTCATGAGAGTCGATTTACCCGCATTCGGATTCCCGATTATATTTACAAATCCCGCTTTATGAGCCACTTACGCGTGTATTAAGATGTGTTGGTAATTTCCTTTCCAATCCACGAAATTAACGTATATTTGCGGGCCTTTTACGGAATACGAAAGTACCTCTCTAAAAGTCTTTGAAATTGCGGGGTGGAGCAGATGGTAGCTCGTCGGGCTCATAACCCGAAGGCCACAGGTTCGAGTCCTGTCCCCGCTACTACGAAAGGTTGGTCATTTAGATCAACCTTTTTTTTTGTGCCTTTTAGAAATGGAAAAGTTATACCGTTTGGTTTTTAGAGGTTCTTTAAGTAATGGTCCAATTTCGTTTCACTCCATCGAACTAAACATAAATCACTACTGTATTTATTACCACTTCTGCTTACTAAATAGTCCAAACTATTTTATAAGCATGAAGTGGTAAATGCCGTTAAAGTAGCTTTTTTAGGCCAATGGAGTGAAACGGAATTGGACTGTTACAGATACATAAACCCAAATCAAGCGATAGAAAAATTGCACCCTAATTTTGCCGATGAATGCAGTATTCTATCGCTTAGATTTGAGAATCCCGCACGCATTCTACATAAATTGCCCTAATGCGTAATGCGGGATAAGCGGTATACCACTTCATGCATGAAAGATCCTGCAGCGCATTACCCAAAACAGACTTCCAATGCGCTATTCGGGGTGGACCATTTAGTAGTTAACAGGGGTGTAGAATATTGGCATTACTTCTGTGCCCTCCTGTAGAACCATAAGCCCACAAAAAGAAAAATCACATTGGGTACCCATACTGCTAGATAAGCCGGGAAACCTACATTGGTAGCGGATACAGTGGTGATGCGGGAAACAAAAACAAATAGAAATCCGACAACTACGGCTACCAACAAATGGACACCAGTGCCGCCTCTTGTTTTGCGCGATGCGATGGAAACTCCGATAAGGGTTAATATGAAGATCGAAAAGGAATTGCTCGTGCGACCATGTTTTTCTATTTCAATAAAAGCGGTTCTGCCCGAGCCATTGCTTCGTTGTTCTTCTGCAAATGCATTGAGTTCATCCCATGTCATTGCAGTAACAATTTCTGACCGCGGTGCAAATACTTCGGGTGTTAGTGCTATGGTTGTATCCAATCTTTCGCGCACATAAAAATTCTCTTTTCCATTGTCTAGAAATTCTCTGATCTGTGGTTTTACAATACTCCAATAATTAGAATCGGGATGATAGATGGCGCTTTGAGAAACGAGTTTCCATGTAAGATGACCATCCTTCCAGCGCTCCAATGAAAAGTGATAACCAATGTTTTTCTCAAGGTTCATCTCTTTGAAATAGGCAAATGTTCCCGGTGAAATTTCGCGGTGAAGGTTCTTATCTCCCAATGTGAGTGCGCCTTTGAGATAGGTAACTTCGAAATCGTATTTGGCTCTGTTGGCATGAGGCACGATGTAGTGCGACAACACCAAAGAGGTGATAACAAGGATGCCCGCACCCACAAAATAGGGTTGTATAAATCTTCTGAAACTCACTCCACCCGAGAGTATCGCTATTATTTCGCTGCGTTGGGCGAGCTGACTGGTAAACCAAATGATGGTAAGGAAAATGATGAAACTACTGAGAAGATTGGCGAAATAAAAGCAGAAATTCACATAGTATTCTGTTACAATTTCTCCAAAACTGGCAGGGCTTTTTACAAGGTCGTCTATGTTCTCAGAAATATCGAATACAACTGCTATTAGCATGAATGCTCCTATCATAAAGAAGAATGTTCCTAAAAACTTTTTTATAATATATAAGTCTATCTTCTTCATTTTAAACTTAGAGTCTTTCGCTCAATTGAGGTACTACCTTCTTTTTCCAATCGGCAAAAGTACCTGCAATGATTTGCTTTCGCGATTCTTTCACAAGGTCCAGATAGAATGCCAAATTATGCAACGATGCAATTTGCAGAGCAAGTATTTCCTGAGCTATAAAGAGATGTCGAACGTATGCCTTCGAATAAAATTGATCTACATAACTTGTACCATCAGAGTCGAGCGGTGAAAAATCGCTTTCCCATTTTTTATTTCGCATGTTCATTATTCCTTTCCATGTGAAGAGTTGGCCGTTTCTCGCGTTTCTTGTTGGCATTACACAATCAAACATATCTACCCCTAGTGCTATGCATTCAAGAATGTTCGAAGGAGTGCCAACTCCCATCAAATAACGGGGTTTATCTTGAGGTAGTATGTCGCATACCAACTCCGTCATAGCATACATCTCTTCATGTGGTTCACCCACAGATAGACCTCCGATCGCATTGCCATCGCAGCCCACTGAGGCGATCTTCTCTGCTGATATTTTGCGCAAATCAGGATACACAGATCCTTGCACAATGGGAAAAAGACTTTGCTGATAACCATAGAGAGGTTCTGTTTCTTTCATGCGGGAAATACATCTATCGAGCCATCTATGTGTCATTTCCATGCTGTCCTTTGCGTACTTTTTGTCGCAGGGGTATGGAGCACATTCGTCGAAAGCCATAATTATATCTGCTCCAATCTCACGCTGAATATCCATGACATATTCTGGTGAGAAAAAATGTGAGGATCCATCTATGTGAGATTTAAATGTGACTCCTTCTTCTTTTATTTTGCGATTGCCTTCTAGTGAATACACCTGATATCCTCCACTGTCGGTGAGAATAGGTCTATCCCATCCATTGAATTTATGCAAGCCTCCGGCAGCTCTGAGAATGCCCGTACCCGGACGTAAATACAAATGGTAGGTATTGCCCAAAATGATTTGCGCGTCGACCTCTTTTTTTAGGTCTTGCTGAGTTACTGCTTTCACCGTCCCAGCCGTACCCACGGGCATAAATATGGGCGTTTCTATTGTCCCGTGGTCAGTTTGGAGCAGACCGGCCCTGGCTTTTGATTGACCGTCCTTGTGCTCAATGTCAAATTTCATCGTGGGCAAAACTAAGGCAGTCAAGCCTTTTGTGACCCGCTCGCTGCTTGGTCAATTCGAATCGAGAACCCAGCAGCGAGAAAAAACAGACAAAATGACATGATTATAACACATAAACATGACATATTGACAGCCTACTTGATCAAAATCTGTAATTTCGGCACTTTTTCGTCATTGGTATTGATCTTGAAAGGGGTTGGAGTGAATAACAAAAACAAAATTTAATATATAAAAAAAATGACACTAGTTAAGCACGCTTTCCCAAATCCATCCTTCGTAAGAAGTTTCGATGATCTTTTCACACGTGGTTCTTTTTTGCCAAGTGGAAGAACGAATTGGAATAATACTCCTTCTGTAAATGTAAAAGAAACGGATGCCGCATTTCACATAGAAATGGCTGCACCGGGAATGAACAAGGAGGATTTCAAAATCGCGGTGAAGGAAGAAACGCTGATCATCAGTTCTGAAAGGAAATCAAACAATGAACAGAAAACGGAAAGGTACACTCGAAAAGAATGGAACTACAGTGCATTCAGTCGAAAGTTTTCTCTTCCTGAAAACATCAATGCCGCTGAAATAGTTGCAGAATACGAAAATGGTGTGCTGAAAGTGATCCTTCCAAAAGTGGAACAAAAGACTGCTGAAAATGAAATTGAAGTGAAGATCAAATAGTATAATTCAGGAGTTCTCTTCGGTCTAAGTCCACATTTGAATAGAAAGTTTTGAATTCTGTAGCACAATGCATAAAATGAAATAGGGAGCTACAACTCTTTTGTAGCAAGTAGTTGGTAAATTGGTTAGGGAACCCTCGTGTTGTAAGACATGGGGGTTTTTCTTTTTTGTTTCAGACAGACCGGATTTATTGTTGATTATCGGGATTCGCTCAAAGTGCATTTCCGAATAAAAAGAAACCGTACCGCATTCTATCCAAAAGTTACCGAATTCTCAAAAGCAAATATTCTTCTGTTGAGTTGTTTGGATTTTTCGGTCATGAAAGCGGAATTAAATCTTAACCAAAACAACATCACCATGAGAAATTTACAAATGCGATGTTGGCTGGCTATAATAGCAGTCTTCATTTTTTGTTGCACAGGATCTGTACAAGCGCAGTTCCAAAACACTGTTGTCCACAACAAGGACAAGGATCATTACTCCATTGTTACAAGTGTGCTCGACCCTACGCACTCTGTAGTAGCGGAAACAATTAACCGAGGTACACTCGATGTTCATTTGATGGAAATCGATGCCCTCGGTTCAGTCGTATTCGAAAGGATATATCAAACGTCGTTCAAGGAGCGCGTTTTTCATATCACCGAATCTTTGAACGGAGGTTATATTTTATGCGGTGCACAAGATCCTGGAGATGGACTTGATCATGGTTGGATTCTCGAGGTAGACCCGAGCTTTGGCTTCGTAAATGAGGTATTGTTCAACAATGTTATTTCACCTCGACATACTCCGGCTCTGCATATATCTGCTTCGATCAACGATCCTCAACCGGGATATGTTATCACTGGTTTTGTTGCCACTGGTTATGGAAATCCTGCTCCAAAGGAAGCTTATGTGAGAAAGTTAGATCCGACTCTCGGTCTTGTTTGGGAGAGATTCTTCAACGCCAATTCAGGCCAAAATCAAGACTGGGATATGGCATCACACAGTGTGGAAGTGCCTCAGTCTGGTTATTTCGTAGGTGGTTCCTCAACGGGAAATCCTGCCGGAGGTTTTTGCGATCAAGTAGTTCTTGCATTATTGCTGGATTACAATGGCAATGTTCAATGGTTGAATGCTGTTGAAGACAATCCTATTTCTTCTATCGGTCATGCAAGTGTTGGAGCGGATGCATTTTATAATGCCGCTACACATGAAATTTATCAACTCGCCAACTACAGCATTATTCACCACTTTGGTGTTAATGTATGGGATGTAAATACCGGTGCTCTAAATGGCGCTACCAGCTTTGAAGTATTCTCTTCATTGGGTTATGCTAATATTGCCGGTTTCAAAATTTTGGAAAGTCACAACCCTGACAACTTTCTAGTGGCCGGCTATATCCGAAGTGCTTCCATATCTGATCCTGTTACCGGAGCTCTCATAGCCGATGGAAGTTTTCCAATTGCCGCCGAGTTTAATAAATATTCAACGGCAGTGGTTTGGGATTATTTGTATCCCGTTCCGTCGAGTAATTATTTCGTCAGCTCCTCATACTTCGATGCCTTTAGTCAAGGTCAACAGTCGCGCATTTATCATCCTAAAATGGCCTTGCGACAGCAGGCTGGAAGTGGTTATGAATTAGTAGGTCCTCGATTGAGAGCTGGTTTATTTGAAACTGAATTACTCGAATTGGATGCGAATGGACGCAATGGTTGCATCAATACCGAGATAGCTCTTATTCCGCAAATGCTCAATCCTACATTTCACTTTATAGGCAATGCACCGGGTGCTATATTATCAACCGATCCTAATTTGATACCTGTTGGCGTAAGTTCATCTGAGGAGCCTTGTTCTCAACCTTCAACATGTACTCCAGATGCAACCTTCAACATTTTAAACAATGGCAACTGCTGCTACACTTTTATTGGACTTCCAGTAAGCGCAGATAATGCATTTTGTAGTGAGTGGACTATCAATGGCGTTGTAGTCGGCTCAGGGGTTTCAGCTTACACACATTGCTTCACTGCTCCGGGTGTATATACTATTTGTCATATCTCTTGTTGTATCAACATCGATGGTACAATCATTACTGCCACAAACTGCCAGACCATTCAGGTAGATTGTCCTGGCGGTCCTTGTATACCGGATGCCAATTTTTCAATGAGCGATCAAGGAAATTGTTGCTACTTATTTCAGGATTTGACACCAACCGCAACTAATGTCACGTGCCAGCAGTGGCAAATTTTCGATCCTTTCGGAAATCTCATAGGCAGCAACGCCGGTTCATTGTACTCGTTCTGTTTTGATGTGGATGGTATCTATCAAATTTGCTATACCGATTGCTGTATCAATAGTGATGGTAGTGTTAGCACTGTTACAAGTTGCCAAGTATTGGTAGTGGACTGTTGTTGTCTTCCATTTGCGCTTGTAGCGGATGTGAATGGCTGTAATGCTTGTTTAACTTATTCAACCCAGTGTCTGAATGAAGCTATCATGGTTACTTATGATTATGGTGATGGAACGTTCGGAACAGATCCTTGCCATACATACTCAGCGAATGGAAACTACAGTGCGTGTATGACTGCTTGTTGTATCAACGATGATGGTACAATAGGTCAATGTATTACTTTGTGCACTCCCGTTATAATAACTGATTGTGCAGGTTGTGATTTTCAAGGTCTGATCACTACTGTGGAAGAAGTTAATTGTGTTTGGACATGGACCTTCCAAAACTTAGGTGCTACTCCGCTCAATGAAATTTGTGTAAATGTGAATGGTGTTATTACAACCGCTGATCTTTGGAGCCAAACTGTCGACTTCACCGGATACTGCGGTGGATACGGTTTGTGTTACGAATTCTGGTGTTGTGAAGATCCGACAAACACTTTGGCAATCTGCATCGATTATTATGTCAATTGCTGTGGACCCTGCGATCCAAATCCGGAATTTTCCGTTATTCAGAGTGATTGTTGCGTGTCCTTAAATCTATTCGGAAGTGATCCTTGTTTGCTAACCGCAGTAGGAGCAACGGTAGATGTAAACGGCGATGGCGTGATCAATGCTCAAGATACGCAAATACTCATCAATAGTGGGTGCTGTATTATTCAATGGGGCGATGGTACATCAAGCAGTGCGAGTGGAAGTCTTACTCATTGCTACAATTCATCGGGTGTTTATACAATTTGCTACACAGCTTGTTGCATTGGTGCTGACGGACAGTTGTACTCCGAAACTTTTTGCTTAACTGTAAATGTTCAGTGCTGCTGTTTGCCAGATTCGCTAATCACAGATGTGGATGCCTGTCATGTGTGTGTTTATCCTGTTTTTAATTGTAATCAGGGCAGCACTTTAGTATCATATACTTATGGTGACGGTACAGTGGGAACGGCTCCTTGCCATGATTATGCTACAAGTGGCACTTACACAGTATGCGTAACTACTTGTTGCATCAACCCAGATGGTACAGTAGGTCAATGCAATACTCTTTGTACTGTAGTAACTGTAAACTGTTGTCAGGTTCCATCGTTTGTAAACTTTGATGTTTTCACATTTGAGAACTGCGAAATGGGATTCTGTATCAATCCAACGGTTGATCCAAATGTTTTCTGTGCTACCTGGAGTTTTGGGGATGGAACAGTTGAGAATTATCCTACAGATATTTGTCCAACTCATGTGTACAACTGCAGCGGAGTTTACAACGTTTGTGTTACTATCTACTGTTGCAACGACCCATCACAGGCAGTTTCAACATGCCGCGATATTCAAGTTGATTGTTGTAAACTTCCATCTTCTGTGTTTGTAGATGCTTCAGTAAACGGATGCACAGTTACAGCCACATGGGGATCTACAGACGATTACTGTCCTCCACTTTGCTTTGAGTGGATATTGGAAGATGGTACTGTAATTCCGGGAGTTGACATTCTTACTTATACATTCGATGATTGTGCTCCATTGCACACAATTTGTTTGCGCGTATTCTGCTGCAACAATCCTAATGTCGTAATCGAGAAATGTGTGACACTCGAAATGAATTGCTGCACTTTACCTTTCGAATGGTTCTATACTACCGACCAGTGCACAGCTTGCTTCGCTCCGATATTCGAAGGACCTTGTCCTACTGATTGTATCACTTGGGACTTTGGCGATGGAACTACTGGTACTGGTTTAAATCCTTGTCATACGTACCCGGCAAACGGAGTTTACATTGTATGTATGACTGCTTGCTGCTGCAGCAATTTGGATGCCACCGGCAACCCAATAGATCCTACACAGTGCACTACAATTTGTAAAGAGGTAGTGATCTCCGATTGTGGATGCAGCCCTGTAGGTCCATTCGATTTCAATTGGATTACATCCACCGATAATTGTGGACAGTTCGGCTTCTGCCCGCTACTCACATTTGCTCCTGCTGGATATTGTGCTACTTGGAATTTCGGAGATGGAACTATTGTAGATACTGCTTTGGAATTCTGTCCAGTACATACCTACGAGTGTGCAGGCGTTTACACAGTATGTCTTACAATTTACTGTTGTACCGACCCATCTATCAGCTCTACGGTTTGTAATGAAATTACTGTTGACTGTGGTTGCAAGTTGCCATCCTCTGCTGCCATCGTTTATACTAACAACGGATGCAATTATGATTTTTCATTGGTAAGCACGGATGACTATTGTGGTGAAATTTGTGTAAACTGGGATCTCGGCGATGGAAGCTCGGCCTCAGGTTGGATGGTTTCACATAACTATACTGCCAATGGTACCTACACTGTTTGTGCTACAGTTTTCTGTTGCAACAATCCGAGTGAGATTTACACCGTTTGTATCACAATCGTTGTGAATTGCGAGTGTTGCTATCCTCAAGACTTTAGTTACTCGGCTCAGAACTGTGGAGTGTGCGTGACGCCAATTTTCCCAACAGACTGCATGAATCCATCTACGGTGATGTTTGATTATGGAGATGGAACCGGGCTTACGTCTGATCTATGCCATACTTATTCAGGAAGTGGCACTTACCTAGTGTGCATGTACGCTGAGTGCCCAGGCATTCCTCCTGTTGGAATTATTTGTCATGAGGTTACAGTTAACTGCTGTTGCACTCCAAACGCAGACTTTACTTGGGAGCTCGGTCAAAACGATTGCTGTGTTATTTTCCATGACCTAACTCCTGACGGAAATATCTATGGATGCGAGTCTTGGGTATTCGGTCTTATACAGTCTCAATTGGCCGGCGACGATGTTACATTCTGCTTTCCAGGCCCTGGTGTTTACACAATCTGTCACTATGATTGTTGTGTGGATGCAGCAGGTAATGTTATCTACGACGAATACTGTATTGACATCACAATTGATTGTGGTCAACCATGTATTGATCCTTCTCAGATAGATCCAACGCAGGCATGTATCGACGTATACGACCCTGTTTGTGGCTGCGATGGTATCACATACCCCAATGCTTGTTATGCTTATTATTACGGTGGGGTAACTTCATGGACTCCGGGTCCTTGCAACAACGGATGTTGTCTGCCACAGGATTTGATTTATTCTTTGAACGACAATTGCTGCTTGAACTTTGCACCATTGTTCTTGGTGGATTGTGTGCCTACCGGCAACAGTTACATGTGGGATTTCGGCGATGGAAACTTGAGCAGCTTGGAGAACCCAACGCATTGCTTCGCTTCCAATGGAATTTATCATGTATGCCTTACAGTTACATGTCCGAGTGGAGCATCTATTGTGTTCTGTCAAGATATTACAATCAATTGCAATCCATGTCCTGTTGATTGTGATGTCCATGCCGCATTTAATCAGTCAGTGATACTGAAAACGGCATATTTCTCGGACAACAGTCACTCAGGTGCAGGCACTACCATTGTTAGCTGGTTCTGGGACTTTGGAGATGGCAACACAAGCGTTCTTCAGAATCCAACGCATACCTATACAACTACAGGAAGTAAAACTGTATGTCTTACTGTTACTGGCGTGAATGCGGATGGTACAACATGCGTCGACACTTATTGCTACGTGGTGAAGTTGCCATGCATTGGCGATCTGAATTTCGATGGTATTGTGAACATCACAGATTTGTTGGTGATGTTAGGCGTATTTAATTCATCATGTCCATAATACAAACGTTTCGGAGGTGCTTCTGAAATAGCATTTGGTGGATATAGGAGAGGCCCCGGATTCAAATGTGAATCCGGGGTTTCTATTTTTTACAGGTTCCCTGCAGCACAAGGCTCGTCAAGTTCGTTCGAATAGAACTTCAAATAATGAATTTGATCAATCGATTTTTTACTTCCAATTTTGAAAATGAAAATTCAGTTTTTATCCATTCTAATGTTTCGATCTGATAAAAGAAGACATGGGTAAAATCATTTTTGTAATACCATTTCTCAAAATCGATTTCACAACAGTAAATATGAGTCATGGCCACGAGGGCCCCGTTTTTATTCAGAAGTGAGCGCAACAACTTAAATTCACGGTGTGGCTGATGGAAATGTTCAATCACTTCACAACAGATAATGTAGTCGTAACTTTTTGTAAGTAGTTCCGGATTCTTGTGAAAGATCGGATCATACAGTTCAAGGTGATACCCTGCTTTATTCAACATTTCGGCTAATACCGGGCCTGGGCCGGCTCCAAAATCGAGACCATGTGATGTAGAAGAATACAATTCTATTATCGCATTGACAACAGGTTCTACAAACTTTCGATAGCCTTGGTCTTCAATGTTGTTGTTATGAAGTTTGTAACGGGATTCTTCTTCCATTAACGTGGGAAGGCAATTCGGCGAACGAAATATTCCCTTGCAGTTGGAACATAGTTGGAAGTCTTTCCAATACACGGAGGTAACTGAGCTGAAGCAAAGCGGACATGAATTCATACATAAAAAAGTATCGAGTTACCCTTCAGATTCAGAGTGAAATTCAACCAATACATTTCCTACTTTTTTGCCGGACATGACATATTCATATGCTTCACTTATTTTCTCCGGTGAATATTTTTTGTCTATTAAAGGCTTGAATTCCCCCAATTCTATTTGATTGACAACAAATGCAAGGCTTGCTTTGATGTTCGATGGAAATGGAAATTTGACTTTTTTCCCTTCGAGTAATGGGGTCGATATCGCAAAGAAAAGATTTTGACTCCATGGTCCTAATTCCGTTGAAATATATATTCCCTTTTCTTTCAAAAGCGGTTTACATTTCCCAAAAGTACTCTTGCCAACAGCGTCAAATACAAAATCGTATTTCTCTTCCGTTTCAAGGAAATTTTCGCGTGTGTAGTCTATCACTTTTGTCGCACCCATTGATTCAACCAGTGCAGTATGTTCTCCGCGGCAGACCGCAGAAACTGAGGCTCCAATAGAAACCACGAATTGTAAAAGAGCTGATCCAATGGCTCCGGTAGCACCAATAAGTAAAACGTTCTGCCCCTTTTTTAAAGAAATTTTATTTAAAATATTGATTGCATAATGTGCCCCTTCAATTGCCGCTGAAGCGTCTTTGAGTGGAATGCTTTGAGGGATTTTGACCAAATTACCTTTTTCTTTGATCACTAGATATTCGGCTTGTGACCTCGAACCCATATCGTGAAATCCCAAAACGCGATCGCCTATTTGGAAACTACTTACACTAGACCCTACTTTTTCCACAGTTCCGGAAAAGTCCGTTCCAAGTATCAAATTCTTTGGTCGAAATAAACCACAAACAAGACGCATAATCAGCGGTGTTCCAGTTAAAATGGCACAATCGGTTCGGTTCACAGTGCTGTTATACACTTTTATAAGAAGTTCATTCTCACTTTGTACAGGTGTTTGCGTCTCTTGATATTTTAATACGGAAGGTGGGCCATACGTATTTCGAATTGCTGCTTTCATACATCTGCGAAACTAATGGTTTTGTGAACACTGTGGAGCTTTGGTTACAAAAGAAAAAGCCCGTCGGTGAAGACGGGCTTTTTCGGACACATAGTTTTTGTTTTCTCAGTTCTGGACTACCTTTTAAAAAAGAAGTGATAGTCCAATGTAAGCCGCATGGGTGCGTACGTGTGCTTTGTCGAGCACATAGTAAGTGCCTTCCGTGTTGTTGTTGTTTTTGTCGCTAATATCTACTAGTCCGAATACACCGCGGTATCCAAGACCTAAACGCCAAGTGTGCAAAGTGTTGAGTCCAATGTCTATTCCTGCGCCGTAAGCAAACCCTAAGTCATTTTTCTTAACTGATAGCACTGCTTGCTCATTGTTTGCATCGTTAGTTCCATCTTGAGTTAAGCTGCTTCCAACATTGAATCCGATTTGTGGACCAGCTACAACATTCAAGTTCACGACTTTCGATTTTCCAGTGTTTAGTGAAAGGAGCAATGGAATGTTTACGTACCTCAAGTTTATTTTGCGGTTTATGTTTACGTCCGAAGACTCTTGAGAGATAGAAGAGTAGATTAACTCTCCTTGAACTCCGACATGCTCTGTGAAGTTGAATCCCACAAAGATTCCTCCCCCAAAACCTAGAGTGACGTCACTAGTGACTGTGCCATCAGTTGAGGTTTGCATATCAAAGGAACTAAAAGTTGGCATAAAGCGAACTCCTACTTCCCCGTTTTGCGCATTTGATTGTGAGGTGCTAGCAAGAAGAAGTGCTGAGCAACATAATGAAGCGATTAATTTGTTTTGAAAAGTTCTCATTTTGGATAGTTTGTTATTGAGTACAAATGTGATGTTATGAATATCTGTGTGCGTTACAAAATTTGAAATAACACTTACATTATTTACACTTTCTCCAGTGATCTTCTTCTTTTACTCTTCAACGATTTGAAAAATGATGGGGTTAGGCCAGTAACTTTTTTAAACTGATTTGAAAGGGCCGCAACGCTGCTGTATTGAAGTTTCGCGGCTATTTCTGTGAGATTCAGTTCATCGTACAGAATGAGTTCTTTTACCCTTTCGATCTTATGCTGTATCATCAATTGCTCTATCGTGATACCTTCTGTTTCGGAGAACAGATTTGATAAATAGGTATAGTCGTAGTCGAGCTGTTCAGTTAGGTATACCGAAAAGTTTATTTTCGGTATTTCATCGGTTTGATGAATCATTTCGATGATCACATTTTTGATTCGCTCGATGAGCATTGATTTTTTATCCTCCATTAGTTCTAGTCCGGATTTTAGAAGGGCAGATTTCAGTTGCTCTCTTTTTATTTCTGTAAGGTTGTCTGTTATATCTACTTCACCTAGATCCACCGTATTGTAAGGTATGCTAAGTCTATTTAGTTCGTCTCGGACCACCATTTTGCACCTAAGACTTACCATGAATTTGATGTAATGTTTCATTTGGATTGATTTATATTGTCAATGGTGAAATTGAAACAATCATATTTGATTCTGTATAATGGGACAGGCAAGTTGATTTGAATGTGTGTATTGAAGGGGTATTGTATTCTTCTTTTTGCAAATTGTCTTTTTATAAAGCAGATAATAAACTTCACTGATGTATTATTGATTTAAACAAGGGGTCAATTTTGGAGATTTTTTGAAGGCACATTGGTAAGATTATTCTATTGGTCTATTAAATGTGCAGAAGGAATAACACTTCTCTGAGATTCGATTGCGTTGGAATAACTTCAAAGTATTATTTCATTCCTAATCTTCGTAACCGCTTTTTATTACGGTAGTCAGCATTTTGAATTTTTCGGTCGCATTAAAACTGTGTTTAGAATGTGCGGGAATGACTACCCCCTCTCCTAATTGAAGCATTATTTTTACATCGTTGATGAACACCTCTGCAGATCCGTCTATGATTTGAACATAGATGTCGTAAGGACTTACTTTGGCGCTTACCTCTTCGCCGAGCGCCATAGAGGTTGCGGTGATATTGCCAGTAATTTTCTTTACTAGTGTTTTGGAAACCACAGCATTCGGTAAATAGTGAATAATCTCAACGATAATGTGCGCTTCACCTTTTTCTAATTCTACATTGGAGTTCATTGAAACATTGATTATCCTCCAAATTTCCTATATAATGATTCCAGTGCAATTACATAATTTGCACCAATTTTTGCATTATTGACAGACTCAATTATATACTCTCCAAAGTCTGGCGTTTTCTGTCTACCAGTTTTTTGAAAAAACTCGGGGTAAGACCTGTAACCTTTTTAAATTGATTGGATAAGTGAGCAACACTGCTATAGTGCATCTTTTGAGAAATTTCTGACAAATTCAACTCATCGTAGATGATTAGTTCTTTTATCCTCTCTATTTTGTGAAGGATGATATAGTGTTCAATAGTGGTGCCTTTCGTTTTCGAAAATACTTCGGATAGTTTGTGATAGTCTTGATTTAATTTTTCGCTCAGAAATATGGAGAATTTAACTTCAGGCAGATCTTCAGCATAGTGCACCATTTCGACAACAATATTCTTTATTTTTTCAATGAGTACTGCTGTTTTGTCATCCATCAATTCTAAACCCCATACATGCAAGGCCGTAGAAAGGAGATTTCTGGTGGCTTGAGTTATTTTCTTTGGCAGGACAACTTCACCCAATTCAATGGAAATATAGATGATATCGAGTCTGTCGAGCTCGGCTTTGACCACCATTTTGCAACGCAGACTCACCATATTCTCTATGAAGATTTTGATGATATGTTGATCCTTGTTTTTCATTGCATTGCGAATAATCGGATTTTCTCTTGTTAGTTTAGCCTTTACCTCCTCAGCCGTGAGCCGCAGTTCAATGTTGTTTGGTTCAAGTAATTGGCCAAGCTATTCCTTTCTCAAGGTTGTCTGACCGAATATGCCGTAAATCTAAACTAATAATTGGGAATGTGTAGAAATGAATCTTACAGAGGATGCACTCTTAAAGCCTATCATGCTCAAATGACGAAAATGAATTATGAACTTCCTATTGAAAGGTTTGAGTGTCAAATGATCAGGCATTATGCAATCCAGGTCTGTAAATGCAATTGAGAATTGGAAAGGATATTTATTCAAAGAAAGGCCTTCCTAAGATCTACGGTTGATTTCAGTTTGTTTTTTCGAATTCTGCTACATCTCAACGGATGTCCCATAGAGCAGTGTTATTGGAAGTCAAAAGTCTCTGTGCGAATTAGTCCCTTGCGATTTGGGCAGTATAAAGTGAAGTAGGATATTTTGTAGGTGTTATTGTGGAATAGAGGATAAGGTAAATGCTTCATACACTTTAGTGGTTCCCTTGTCATCGGAAAGCTACAATATAGATAAGAGGGTTGGACTATATGTTTTGAATTGTTACCCTTCTTTTTTCTTTCAAAGATTTGAAGTGAGATGGACTAAGCCCGGTTATTTTTTTGAATTGATTTGACAAATGTGCGGCACTACTGTAGTGAAGCTTGAAGGCTATTTCTGAAAGTGTATGCTCTTCAAGAATAATCATTTCCTTTATCCGCTCTATCTTCAGTTGAATAATGTATTGTTCAATGGTGGTTGCTTCAACTTCTGAAAAGAAATTTGCCAAGTAAGGATAGTTGTACTTGAGCTTCTCGCTGAGTAAAGCAGAGAAATTGATATTTGGCTTCTCATCAGATTTATATACGTATTCGATTATTACCTTTCTTATTTTCTCTATTATTACACCCTGTTTTTTCTCAAGAAGCTCCAAACCAACTTTTTTGAGCATTGCGTTCAGTTGCTTCTTTTCATCATCAGTAACGTCCTCCTTGGTTAAAATTTCACCCAGATCCACTTTTATCGGAAAGATTTCTAGCTCAATCAAGGCGTCTTTTACGAATGCCTTGCAACTTTCGCAAGCCATGTTTTTTACATATATTATCATTCTGTTTTTTTGAGTTCAGTTTTTTCTATATCTATATAAGTGGCGGCATTATCTGACGGAAATGTCTGATGCGTTTCCTTGGATGATACCAAGAAACAGCAACAGATTTTTCAACTTATCAATTACTTACAGTTGTTTCAACTTGAGAAATTTGCTAGTTTGCCACCTGCCAAATGATGTCTGCCTTTGCATCAAAACACCATGTTTAAATTCGCGAGGTGATGTATTCTATGAGTTTTTCGTCACTCATTTTGTTCGAAGTGGACTCATCCATTTCGCTGTTTTTGAATTGAGGAGTTGCTTTCAAATGATGGATAAATTGCTCTTGCACCTGACCGGTGCCTGTAATGTGCACATTCGTTGCATTGGTCATATGTGTTGTTATTTCTTTGAAAAACTTGGCCTGCAAGGTTTGTTCGTGATTGTTTGAGGTCTTTTCATTGGAATTTGAAGAAGTTGCTTCCCTCTTCACGTGAGCAAGCACTGTAAGGGCTCCTTCATTTGCATTTTCACTTCCTACCACCGTTGCATTGTGGCTATCCATCCACACACCGAACTGTTTTTGATTGTTCATGTTTTTAGTTTTAATTTGATAGTACTTGTCCAATAACCATACCGCTACATTTAAGGGGATCTCTAAAAACCTCTTTCACATTTCGACCAAATTCGAAAATTACAGCAAATTCTGAAAAATTCTTTCGGGCCAAACCCCGCGAGTCAATCTAAAAAAATACAAGGGAAGCAGATCGCGGGATGCTAAAATCTAAGTGCTAGAAAACACCAAATAAATCGCCAAGTTTGCATCCACTTCTACCGCTTGATACAGATTATCCCGCATTACGCATTAGGGCAAATTTTGTAGAATGCGTGCGGGATTCTCAAATCTAAGCGATAGAATACTGCATTCATGGGCAAAATTAGGGTGCAATTTTTCTATCCCTTGATTTGGGTTTATGTATCTGTAATAGTCCAATTCCGTTTCACTCCATGGGCCTATAACAGCTGCTTTGTCGGCATTTACCACTTCATGCTTAAAAAATGGATTGGACTATATTAATAAGCAGAATTGGTGTAATTTGATGTCATTTACCCCGAATACATCACCAAATCTTAGTTACAGAGCGTCCGGCCATGCGTCGTTCTGGACTAAGGTCAGGAACTCGTACTCGACGACAGCGAAACATAAAAGAGGTTTTTAGAGGTCCTAAAAGTGACATTCGTAATAGCTTTTATGCATTTTGTCATGATTCTGACAGTTAAGGCAGATTCAAATATTGATCAAACAAGGAAATTGGCAAATAGCCTGATTTCATCACAATGGTGATGGGCTATGATTTATAGTTTGGTCGAAATGTGAAAGAGGTTTTTAGAGATTTCCTCGTGAGTGCAGAGGATTGTCTCGCTTTTTGCGGTTCTGAATGTTCGAGTTCATTTTTTAGGGATAGAGTAATTTTCTCTACTGATTGATTCCACTGTTTCTGAAATTGTCTCGTTATAAAATCTGTCGATTAGGATCAATTTCTTCAACTATTCTTTCAACTGTGCAAATGAATAAAGCTATTGCCCAACCCATAAACAATTCGGTATTTTTTCTGTTTGCCTATCTTATGTTTAGCAGTATAGGCTGTTTAACTGAGGTTTTGTTTTTGGATCATGATAAATGTCTCTGTAACCAACAAAAAAGTAAAAAGTATTTATCATAAATTTAGCGGTGTAAATAATTTAATTTTTTGATAAGAATATGGGAAGTAATGAATCTAAGACGGCATCTTCGTACAACGTGAACGGCGAGTCCAAGTGCCCGTTTCACGGTGGTGAACTCAATAAAAGTGCAGGTGGTGGAACCGGAAACCGCGACTGGTGGCCTAATCAGTTAAAATTGAATATCCTTCGACAGAACTCTTCATTGTCTAACCCAATGGACGAAAGTTTCGATTACAAAAAGGAGTTCCAGTCTCTCGATTTGAAAGCTGTGAAAAAGGATATCGAAGATTTAATGACTAAATCTCAAGATTGGTGGCCGGCCGACTATGGTCATTACGGACCGTTTTTCATCAGAATGGCTTGGCACAGTGCTGGCACCTATCGCATCGCAGATGGTCGCGGCGGGGCCGGTTCAGGTACCCAACGTTTTGCACCTCTTAATAGTTGGCCCGATAATGCCAATCTCGATAAAGCGAGGCTGTTGCTTTGGCCTATTAAAAAGAAGTTTGGTCGGAAAATTTCATGGGCCGATTTGATCATCTTGGCGGGAAACTGCGCCTTGGAGTCAATGGGCTTAAAGACTTTCGGTTTTGCTGGTGGACGTGAAGATGTATGGGAACCAGAAGAGGATATATATTGGGGTTCCGAAAAGGAATGGCTAGGCGACGCGCGCTATACGGGAGAACGTGAGCTTGAGAATCCATTGGCCGCTGTTCAAATGGGTTTGATTTATGTCAACCCCGAAGGTCCCAACGGCAAGCCCGATCCTATTGCGGCTGCACGCGACATTCGTGAAACATTCGGCCGAATGGCTATGAACGACGAAGAAACTGTAGCCCTAATAGCAGGTGGACATACTTTTGGAAAGACTCACGGAGCTGCTGATCCGGGAAAATATGTTGGTAAAGAACCTGCTGCAGCTAGTATCGAAGAGCAAAGTAAGGGTTGGTCAAATACTTTCGGTAGTGGTAACGCCGGAGATACGATCACAAGTGGTTTGGAGGGTGCTTGGACAACTTCACCGACCAAGTGGAGTAACAACTATTTTGAAAATCTTTTTGGTTTTGAATGGGAACTTACCAAAAGTCCGGCCGGAGCACATCAATGGGCCCCAAAGGGTGGAGCAGGAGCGGGCACTGTGCCTGATGCTCATGACCCATCGAAGAAGCATGCGCCGTTTATGCTTACTACTGATCTTTCATTGAAAGTAGATCCTGCATATGAAAAAATATCAAGGCGATTCTTCGAAAATCCTGATCAATTCGCTGATGCTTTTGCACGTGCATGGTTTAAGCTTACACACCGTGATATGGGCCCTCGTGCCAGATACCTCGGACCTGAAGTGCCTGCAGAAGATTTGATATGGCAAGATCCAGTTCCCGCTGCAACGAATGTACTGGTTGACGAGAATGATGGAGAAACAATCAAGAAAAAAATACTTGCTTCAGGTCTTTCAGTGTCTGAACTCGTTTCAACTGCTTGGGCTTCAGCATCCACGTTCAGGGGTTCGGATAAACGCGGGGGGGCCAACGGATCTCGTGTTCGTTTGAGTCCACAGAAGTATTGGGATGTAAATAATCCAACCAAATTATCCAAAGTCTTAGATGCGCTAGAGGCAATTCAAAAAGACTTCAATATTTCGCAATCGGGCAAAGCCGTTTCGATAGCCGACCTGATTGTACTGGGTGGTAATGCAGGTGTTGAGCAGGCCGCTAAAAATGCCGGTTTCAGTGTAAAGGTGCCTTTTAAAGCCGGTCGTACTGATGCTTCTCAAGAACAAACCGATGTAGATTCATTCGCAGTGCTGGAGCCAAAGGCTGATGGGTTCCGCAACTACATGAAGTCTAAATATGCTGTTTCGGCTGAAGAGATGCTTGTTGACAAAGCACAACTTCTCACTTTGACTGCTCCGGAGTTGACAGTGCTCGTGGGAGGTATGCGAGTTCTCAAAGCCAATTCCGATGGTTCAAATCATGGTGTGTTCACTGAAAGAACAGATCAACTCACCAATGATTTTTTTGTAAACTTGCTCGATTTCGAAACCAAGTGGTCGGCTACTTCAGAGCATAAAGATCATTTTGAAGGTCGCGACCGTTCTTCGGGCAATCTCAAATGGACAGCTACTCGTGTGGATTTGATCTTTGGTTCCAACTCCGAACTTCGTGGACTAGCGGAAGCCTACGCCTGTGAAGATGCCAAAGAGAAATTTGTTCACGACTTTATAGCAGCATGGAATAAGGTGATGAATCTAGATCGATTCGATTTGGGTTAATTCAAGTTTTTCTATTGATAATAAAAATGGTGGCTTATTTGAGCCACCTTTTTTTTATCTTGTTCAGACCTTCAACAATCCGCGAAACCCTCTAGCTCCGTAATATGACTCTGCTCCGTTGTGATACACGAATACTTGCCCACAGCGGTAGTCGGCAAAAATGGCACCACCGAGTTCTCGGATTTCCGAAGGTGTTTTTATCCAACTTGAAGTTTTAGAATCAAATTTCCCGAACTTCTGTAGCTCGTGGTATTCTTTTTCTGAGAGTAGTTCAAGGTCCATTTCTTTGTCCATTCCTTCGGTACTGTACTTCGGTTTATTTTCTTTTCTCGGTTCCAATGCTTCAACCCAGAATCCGCATTGGGATTCGCTATGAAGTGCTAATACCGTTTATCCCGCATTACGCATGAGGGCAATTTTTGTAGAATGCGTGTGGGATTCTCAAATCTAAGCGATAGAATACTGCATTCATCGGCAAAATTAGGGTGCAATTTTTCTATCGCTTGATTTGGGTTTATGTATCTGTAATCTCGGCTCAGCCGAGACAACAGCTACTATAACGGCATTTACCACTTCATGCATGCGAGATGCTACAGCGCATTGCCCAAAAAAAACTTCCAATGCGCAATGCAACATGGACTATTTATTGTGCAGAATTGGTATTACCCCGAATCACACGATGGAGATATCGGAATTCATAGGTCGAACTATTACTGTGATCCATCGTGTAGATTCGAGAATCCCGCAGCGCATTAACCTCAAGACACTTCCAATGCGCAATGCGGGATTATTTGATGGTGTATATTCATACATCAAGAATAGAAATCGAGAAAGTGATTGATATCAAAGGGGGTTAGCGCTGCAATAGATTTTCGATGCGGATTCTGGGTTCAACGTCGTAACAAATGCGCCTTCGATCTTTTGGACTTTCAGGAGAACAATCGTAAAAGATAAATTCTCCTGTACTTTTATCAATACCTGCAACATCCGGTTTCCCATCGGTTGCTTCCATCTCATTGAGCGACCAGAGTTTTTCAGATTTTGATTCCAATTTTGATTGCATCTCACCCCAATCAATTCCTTTATGACGATTCATGTTTTTCTCAAATTGTGCCTTGAGCTTTTTGAGAAGTTCTGCAGTTTGTACCGGTGATAATTTCTTTTTTATGATTTGGAGATATTGAAAGAAAGGATTGAACCATCGTTATACTGTTTTGATTTATGTTATAGTCCAATTTCGTTTCACACCATTGAAATGTTACAGACACATAAACGGTATACCACTTCATGCGTGCAAGATACTGCAGTGTTTACCCATAACAGACTTCCAATGCGCATTTCAGGATGAACCATTTATTAAGTAATATTGGTATAATTTGTGGTTTGGTCGAAACGTGAAAGATGTTTTTAGAGGTTCTTAATCGCGTAATTTTTCTCCCTCAAATTTCTTTGGATGTAATGTAGTATTCCTGTTAAGATTTAATTTCAATTGCCTTTCAGGAGAAGAATTTTTCGGCGGTTTACCAAATCTGAGTTTAAAAGCTCTCAAGCCTGACATCAGCTCATCCCAAAGGTTCGTATGAACTTTGAATCCATATGCTCTATATTTCCCAGGCTGCACTTTTCCTTTTTTTGACACAAATTGTACAGTACTGGCAACCCATGTATTAAAAGTGGCCATATAATTTTCGTCATCAATAACATCCTCCGCCTGATTATCACTGTACTTTTTATTGACGCCGCTGTCAGTATAAACCCATAACTCATCTGGCACTTCAATACCCCCGTACCTACACTGCCAAACCAAAGGAGCGTAGGCATGCCGCATATCCTTAAAAGGCTCTTCACTGGCTTCAAAATAATCTTTATTTTTTAATATTTTTGGACGTCCGCCTTCATCCATTTCGTCGCCACCTTGATCACCGTAACAGAAAAACCCTGCGGTCCTTCCTTCTAGGTGATTTACACTTAATTCTTTCCATTCCTCAGTATGTTCGAGTTCCATCGCCTTTTCAGGATCTTTGTGAGCTATTAAACTTTCATCCGGATTTCCGCCATTCATGCACACCAATCTGTCAAACATCAATTTTAAATTGCTTGTGGGTGCATACCAGTTAACGGGACCAATGATAAACCAGGCGTCCGCCATGTCAAAACGTGAGTAAAGATCGGCGTTCCACATAAAGTCTGGTTCTGCTCTATTGCCCTTGCTATAGCAGTTGCAAGGCCAAACACATAGAGCCATTGAGGTTGATACACAGGCATTACAGCTTTGTATCTTCTCGCGTTTATAAGCATTGCTAAGATCTTCATAATCGATTTCCCATTCCTGCGGAAGCATATCGGCCATTTTTAACATCAGCATTCTGGCTTTACCGTCAACCCCGGGACAGTTATATTGTTTTCTTTGTGAACCCGCGATGATCAAAACCCGGAAGGGTCTTTTTTCAGGGGGAAGTGCAGCATTTTTGTCGTTTGGTTTCATATCTTTGTTTTGTGTGGGAGTCCGTTAAAAATTATTATACAACTATTGGTTTAAAATATCATGTAGACCCTGTTATTTTTGTTGGGATTCATGTTGTTGCAACACCACTTTTTATTGCTGCAGTGGCATGGATTGTATATAATCACAAAAAAAATAAATTTATTTTGCTTCCATCTCTAGTAGCTGCCTTTGTTTTCAACGCTGCCAATATTTACCTCATCATTTTCGGGAAAAATATTCCGTATTGGATCTATCTTGTTATTGGTTCTACAACTGTAATTTCAAGCTATTTTTCTATTCAAAAAATCAGAAAAAAAATGCATCGGTCTGATTAATTTTTTATTTAATATCTGGTTTAATTATTCCTTTTATAAGTGTTTGAAATTCATCCAAAGATTTAAAAGAATTAATAGTTTTCGCATCAACCAATTCCCTTGAATTTCCATTTTCATTAATAAAAATAGCGGGTAACTCTGAATTTAAGCTTTAATGCCCCGTCGGTTCGATATACCAAAAATAGTACATTGTAAATAGGTTATAACGGGCAATTGATCATTTGTAGAAAAATAGACTACATGAGTCTTATAGAATTTTTGGAGTCCTTCTCAAATGAAGCTAGTTGAAAGCAAGCCTTTAAAGAAATGAGAGGTACCCAATGGGTAGTTTGTAGAAAGTGCCAACAACAGCAGCATTACTTCTTGAAATCTGTTTGTCATTATAAATGCAAAAAATGCAGATGTCGAACAACTCTTCGAAGCGGTACAATATTGCAGCACGCGAAACTGTCATGGCGCTATTGGTTTATTGCAATGCACTTAATCACGTCAACCAAAAAGGGCTTTTCTGCGCTCGAAATACAGCGGCAGTTGAACCACAAATACTATCGCCCTATTTGGTTTATGCTCCAGAAATTAATACGGGCAATGGGTGAAAGAGACGATCAGCACAAACTTGAAGGACTAATCGAGGTTGACGAGGCGATGATTATCGATCACCCGGCAGAACAAAGCAAAACGAGGTAGAGCCTCAGAGGGTAAGACAATTGTGCTTCTACTTGCGCAAGCAAAATATAACAAGAACAAAAAAAATGGAGACGTGAAGGTTTGCCAGTATGTAAAAATGAAGTGCGTGCGTCAATTCCTTTGGTGTGGTGGATCTTCAAGCATAAATGTATTGTCAGTTAAATCCAGAATACGCATTGGGATTCGCAATGAAGTGCTAATACCGTTTATCCCGCATTACGCATTAGGGCAATTTTTGTAGAATGCGTGCGGGATTCTCAAATCTGAGCGATAGAATACTGCATTCATCGGCAAAATTAGGGTGCAATTTGTCTACCGCTTGATTTGGGTTGATGTATCTGTTATAGACCAATTCTGTTTCACTCCATTATCTTATAACAGCTACATTAACGGCATTTACCTTGCGTGCATGCAAGATGATGCAGCGCATTGCCTAAAAAAAACTTCCAATGCGCAATGCAGCATGGATTATTTATTGTGCAGAATTGCTATTATCCCGAATCACGCGATGGAGATATCGGAATTCATAGGTCGAACTATTGCTTTGCTCCATCGTGTAGATTTGAGAATCCCGCAGCGCATTAACCTCAAGATGCTTCCAATGCGCATTACGAGATTATTTGATGGTGTATATTGATACATCAAGAATAAAAATCGAGAAAGTGATTGATATCAAAGGGGGTTAGCGCTGCTATAGATTTCCAATACGGATACTGGGTTGAATTACACCTTTCGTCGCTGCTGTTTGTTGAGGTGCAAAAAAAAAATGCAGCAAACAATGTTCACTGCACTTCAAAATATTCAATTTCAACACCTATTGTACTTTTTCCTTTTGTGCTGATTCTGCATTGCTAGCAGAAACGGCAGCTCTGTTCATTTTTCTTCTGCGGTTGAGATTTTTATTGTGTTTATAATTGTTCCCAATCAGGTTATGATTTCATTTTATCGCATTCCACTTTGCATGTTTCTGCATGTTGAAGATGGGCCTTCAACGAAGGAAGCTTCTGCGAAGCCCAACTTCTGACATTCGGATCTTTCGATTCGGTAGATGCTTTTTCAAATAATTCAATTGCATCTTCATGGTGTTCAACCATCATGTCGCTGTAGGCTTTGCCAAAATCATTACCTGTTTTGTCCGCAAGGTTTTTGTAAGCATCTTTTGAGTCTTCTGTGATTGACGTGGGAATTGATACTGATTTAGACTGTGCCAATGCCTTAAGCTCTGTTAGGACTTTGGTATGATCTTCTTGCATCATCTTTCCCAGTTCTTTGACACTGGCGGAGCTACCTTTTTGTTGGGCTAGTTTTCCTAAGTTGATTTTTTCCAACTGCATTTCAGCAGCTTCCATCAAAAACTCAGCGTCATTGTCGTTGTCGATTACTACAATAGCTTGGTCATTAGGAGACACTTTCGCAATGTTTTGTTGCTCAGCGACTTCTTTTGAATCAACAGTTTTATTGTCAGAACAAGACGATGCTAGGAACAATGTAGCTGCAATACACATGCAATGTATCAGGATTGGTGTAAAATTGAATAGTTTTTTCATAGTATAGTGTGTGAGTTTAATTTGAGAAAAATATCTAAGGGAGCATTGCAACCCCTTGAATAACATATAGCAGAGATTTTACCAGTGAATTTCTTGCCCACGGTTTGTTTTCCAGTTATTCTCCAAGTATTTGGCGTCTTCATCATTTCGTGGAGTTACAGAAATAACCACATTGCCCTCCTTAATCCCAGATTCGTAAAGTTTAGCCCTTGCCTCTGGGATACCTGAACCAACCAATGCTCCTATAACACCACCTGCAATCCCGCCCGCACCGGCCCCAGCCAATCCTGCAGCTATTGGTCCGGCAATAAGAATCCCAAGGCCTGGAATCACAACACTTGTGCCTATGGCAGCTATTACGCCCACAATTGCACCAATTGTACCTCCAATTGCAGATCCTTTGCCCGCGTGCTCTGCCGCCTTGGTTCCAATTTCAGTCTCAGCATCATCGTCGTTGTAATGTACTTTGCGAGTTTCATCAGACATTACCAAATTGATATCGTCTTTAGAGTACCCTCTTTCGTTCAGAGCGTTGTAAGCATTTTCTGTGCTTTCACGATCGCGAAACATGCCTGTCAGGACTCTTTTTTCTGAACCCCTTGCTGTTAGTTCTTCGTTGTCTTTCCTTAAATTTTCCATTTTTCAGTTGGTTTAGATTAATTGATTATTATTGTACTTATTGTGTTTAGCCGTATTGATTAAACGTAATGCGTGTGGATGTTATGACGCAAATTGCCCAAATATTTTGCTTTTGATTCTTAATTAATTTTTTTTAATTTTGAACGAACATTCCTTTTTAATTTGAGACACCTCTTTTTTTCTTTTCTTTTTGTTTTCCGTTGTCCTCAAAAACTGACCAACTCAAGATGCCATTTGTAGGTGTATTTGATTTGTCTACTTTTGTCTTCCGTTGTAAACTCAATTTTTTATTGGCAGATTGAACGGATTTTTCAGTGCGTTCTGTTCCTGTAGCTTCTTCATCTAGTAGGCCATTGGTATCCTTCACATGTTGAAGTGGATCCTCAATGGTATGCCATTCTTCTTGGAGGAGTGGACTTTGACCTTCATTCCACGGACCAGAGAAATCTTCACCTTTTGACATATTGAAGTATTTATTGCTGTATTTTGGATCACTTTCCAAAATTCCGGGAGGAAAGTTTGGTTGAATGCTGTCTAAAGCAGCCTGAAACATTTGAAAATGTGCCACCTCTCTTGTCATCAAAAAACGAAGTGATTCTTTAACATAAACGTCGTCAGTAAATTTCATCAAGTTTTCGTAGACCATTTTGGCACTAGTTTCAGCACCAATGTTGAGGCGGAGGTCGGCTGTTAAATCTCCCATTCCCATTATGTAAGTGGCACTCCAAGGATTACCTACACTGTCAGTAAGAGTGGGTGTTCCGCCACTTACTATAAAGAAGTGTGGATTTATCATTGCCTCGTGGATATAATTTTCTTTGGCTGCCTGGCCGTCTAACATTTTTGTTAAGTCAGATTCATCAGCGGCATTTTTTAGTTCACCATTTACACCTGTTAGCAACATTTGAATAGTGGCGCCAACAATTTCTAAGTGACTGAATTCCTCAGTTGCTATATCCATGAGCATGTCATATTTGTCCGGCGCTGCTTTCCTGCAACCAAATGCCTGAACAAAATACTGCATGGCTGCTTTCAGCTCTCCGTTTGGCCCTCCAAATTGTTCAAGGAGGAGCTTCGCAAAGCGCACGTCGGGTTTAGAAACCCTTGCGTTATACTGTAATTCTTTTACGTGATGAAACATGGAGCTTATATTTTGTCGAACTATTTGTGCAAAAATGAAAGTTATTGTTAAACTTGGTCTTATAGGATTATTGAAAAAAATTGCATTATTCCCGAAGTATCTTTAGTTATTGGTCTTGCAGAACTACCAAAAACTAATTCGTGCTAATACCGTTTAGGTATCTATAATAGTCCAATACCAGTTCATTCCATTCGCCTATAACAGCAACTCTAACGGCATTTACCACTTCATGCTTTTAGAATAGTTTGGACTATTTTATAAGCAGAATTGCTATAAAATGATTGATTCACTAGAGAGAGATTTTTCAGAGCACGTTTGTGTCCATACCTAATGATCAACGAATGTGTAAGCTATTGTGAAAAGTTTTTGTCGAACTTTCGACTTGGTCAAAGTACCAGATATCAATTTGAAAATAGGTGGTAAAGGCTACCTCTAAAAGCATGTTTGATGTTTTGCTTCGTCGAATGCAAGGTTCCTGATTCAAGTGGGACTAAATGCTCTGTGATTTCAAATCAATAAATGGAGAAACTAGACGAATGGAAGATCATTACCAAGTCCGTTTTTCAATGGATTAGAAGCGAGTGTCCTGCGATAAGTTTATCTTGTAAACTTTATTCATTCCTGGATGGGAACCGAAACGGATTCAGGTTTTTTGACAGTTTTGCTGTTCGAAGCATAAAGAAGGTTTTTAGAGTTTACAGAAATGCTTAGGACCTCTAAAACCCCCTTTCACGTTTCGGACAAACTCAAAATTGTAGCAAATTAGGATAAATTCTTTCTGGCCAAATCCCGCGAGTCAACCTTCAGAAATATTAGGGAAGCAGATCGCGAGATGCTCAATTCTAATTGGTAGAAAACACCTGATAAATCCTCAAGTTTACATTGATTTCTACCACTTATTTGATGTCATTTGCCCCGAATACTGCACTAGATATCAATTCCAGAGCATCCAGCTATGCTGCTTTCCTGACTAAGGTCAGGAACTTGTCTTCGACGTAAATGCCCCCAAATCTAGTGGTAGAATAAAAGTTCGTTTTCCCGTATCACAAATGCTTTTCTAGCACTTAGATTTGAGCATCTACGCCAAACATAATCCCGAATCACGCCATGGAGATATTGGAATTAGTAGGTCGAACAATTACTTTGTTCCATCGTGTAGATTCGAGAATCACGCAGCGCATTAACCTCAAGATGCTTCCAATGCGCAATGCGGGATAAAACAGGTTTTTAGAGGTCCCCTTAAACAGTTTTTTTTGCTGTTTTCATTTGAATAACATCAACTAAAAAGGCAAATGCCATCGAAAAATAAATGTAGCCCTTAGGTATTTCAAAGTGAAACCCTTCTGCTAGTAGTGATACTCCGATCATCATTAAAAAGCACAAAGCTAGAATTTTAAAAGAGGGATGTTTTCTTATAAACGCACTAATTGGATTGGAAGCAAATAGCATAATAACTACGGTAACGATAACCGCAGTGTACATTACCCAAAGTTGTTCAACCATGCCAACTGCTGTAATAATTGAATCAATTGAGAATACTAAGTCTAATATAAGTACTTCTGTAAGAAGTCTTTTGAAGCTACTTTTTTTAGGGACAATAGGGGTATCCTCAGCGGCAATTTCAGTCTTGTAATAGATTTCTTTGGTGCTTTTATAAATCAAAAAAAGTCCACCTACAATTAGGATAAGACTCTTGCCTGAAAAGTCAAGTTCGAATAACCTGAATAACGTTTTGTCTAACTGTAAAATCCAGGAAATAAAGGCCAAAAGAACTAGCCTCATAGCCATCGCTGCACCAATTCCCCAATATCTAAGTTTGTTCCTCTGGTTTTCTGGTAGCTTGTCAGCCAAAATGGAGATGAAAATTATGTTGTCAATTCCTAGAATGATCTCAAGTGCAATGAGAGAAATGAGAGGGATGATTGCGTCTGTCATAATTGTTGTTGTTCCTTTTGATAATATTTATTTTTCTGTTGCGCTTGCATTTCTCATCGGGAGCTTTGTTTTGGTAGGCCTTCTAAGAAGCTTATTCCATGAGCCAAATATAAATGAATTGAATAAAAGTATAAGGCTCTCGAGAACAGTTTTATAGAGGTTCCCTTAAGCCGAGATTTTGCTGTTGGAATCTATTATATCACTGAAAGCCAATAATGACAGGCACTTTCTCGATTTTTGTTTTCACAGTATGTTTAATACTGTAGAGGTATATACCGTTCATGGATATGTAATACTCCAATACCGTAACGTTGAAAAAAACTCCTTCAATAGGCTAAATTATAAGGGTACCTGTCTCTGGAATTTTCATATATTCGATTCTCATGGGCTGTGATCTGAGTTTTTCACACGGGTCCCGTCCATGCGGGAGTCTGCCATTTCACTCCATTGGCCAATAACAGATACTTCAACGGCATTGACCTTGTAAATGAAATAGTTTGGACTATTTTATATGCAGCATGGGTATAATACGCTTTAAAATGCACCCAAATCACAAGATGGGTTTTCGTCGACCCTGTGGTGAATATGCCTATTGCTCCATCTTGTATCCCGTAGTGCATTTAATTTTAATCCACACCAATAAGCTAAACGGAATAATAATCTTGCAAGACACCCCGTTCCTTTTGCCTTTCAGCGTTCCATCTGCAAAATCTGGGTTAAAAGACTTTCTGTTTGCTATGGGTATTAAGGACAGGGGTGTAACATCAGTATGTATATTATTCGTTGGAGTAGGGCAGAGACTTTATTTCAATTTGGCATTTGGGTAGGAAGCAGATTTAGTGTGCCCTGTTGAATGGTACTAAAATTTATTCCCATATAATTTCAGTCTTGATTCACCAAACTATAAATGGTGTAACCTAGTAAAACAAGGGTGGTTAGTATTCCCAGTACACTTGTAAGTGGAATGTTTTTTATGTTCAAGGGAATGCGGTAGGGCCTTGGTAAGTCTTTTTCGCGAATTCGCAATACAATGACTGCCAGATTAACCACCATGAAAGTGATGAAAATAAATACTGTGGCAATGCGTGCTATGGTTTCAATATTGCCGATTAAAGCAAAGCCACCCATCAGCACAAGAATTAAGGTAAGAGCAGCAAGCGGTGTTTTGCTTTTCGGAGAAACATAAGCCAAAAATTTCATTGCTTTTGTTTCCTTGGATATGTTAAGCAGAACACGTGAACTACCTAGCATGTTGGACAGAATGGTGTTTGTAGTAGCAAATAGGGCAATCACCGAAATAATGATAACTCCGGTTTTGCCATAGTCTTTCCCGATCACATCTGCCAATGGGCTGCCTGATTCTCCTAATACGCCATATTGGATTACACTGACCGCGCTAACAGCCACTACAATATACATTGCAATGACGATAACGCTTGAAATAAACAAGGCTTGAGGTATATTCTTTTCTGGGGCTTCTGTTTCTTCCGCCAGTTTTACAATTTCTTCAAAGCCGATGTATGCAAAAAAGGCTAGGGCTGATGCGGCTAAAATTCCATTATAACCTTCGGATGGAAGTTCTAGGTAATTCACCTTGCCGATGTACGGCAGGGCCGCATAAATCACAAAGAACAAGCCACCAGCTGCTATAAGGGTGAAAATAATATTTACAACCGAAGATTCTCTTATACCGGAAGCATTTACCCCATAAACGAGTATAATGATTCCAAAAGCTCCCAAGAGTAAATTAATGCCCGTAAGTCCACCCAAATAACCGGCAAACCCAATGGCAACTGTAGCCCCGCTGATGATACCACTCAAAGAAATGGTGATGCCTAGAAATACACCTGTTTTTTTGCCGAATGCCCTCTTGGCGTATTCATACTCTCCGCCTGCTTTTGGAAAGGCGGCACTCAATTCTGCGTAAGAGAAGGCAGAGAACAAAGCGGAAACAGCAGCTATGAGAAAAGAAAGCCAGATGAAATTGCCCGACAGTCCCGCCACCCTTCCTAAGAGAGTATAAATGCCGGCACCTAGTATTGAGCCTACCCCAAAAAACACGCATTCAGCAAGACCTAATGTTCTTTTTAATTCTGTCATAAATCTTCTTGATTGAAAAGGCTCTCTATCCTTTTATTTGCCGCATTTAAAGCGATTTAAGAGTATTTAAATTCTGATTTCCATCTATTGCGCTTTGTACTTTTGAGGGAGGGATTTGCTACCTATTTCATCTTTTCAGCAGACACCAAATCTGTGGCATAGGTTTCTGGGTGTACGTTTTTGAGGGTGTAAAGAGCCTTTCCTTCAGTTTTTGTTTAAGATAGGCGTGGACTTTTCCTTTTTCCATTTGTACCTTTTTATTTTATTGATAGCGAAAATAAATGAGAGGTGAAATGATGGTGTTACAGAATGTTGAGAAAGTGTTGCATTATTTACTGAAGCCAACTGAAGAAAATATTCTGTTGCGACAATGATCTGTGTTACACATTCATCGACAAAAAGGCTTGAACAACTAAATTTTTGATTACGAAACGTGAAGCTCACTATGGTGAGACCACAATACCGACGAATCTAAGTTTTTAAGGCTACACGGAACAACGGTTTAAAGTAGAATCTTGCATTCCATCAGCATACCTTATATATTGAGGCGTTGTCTCGAAGGATTTGACCAGAAGTTTAGAAGAATTATATGTTCCATTATTTTGTTTGTCCAAACGTATAAGAGGTTTTTAAAAATTCCCTATATCTTGAGTAAAAAATTGTCTTTGTTCATTCCTTGCTTTTGAAACTGATATGTTGTCAATACTGCCTTTTCTAAAACTTGTTTGAGTATATTATAATCAGCGGGTTTAGTAATGTACATATTTGCTCCGTTAAGAAATGTTTCTTCCATATCTTTTTCGTTGTCGGATGTGGAATAGATGCCTATGCAAACCTCTTTGAGTTTTTCGTTGCTCCTAATTTCTTTCAAACATTCCAAACCATTTTTGCGGGGCATATTTAGATCTAGAAAAAGCAGATGCGGGAGCAAGATTTCTTTCCTGTTGAGCCATGCCATGAGTGCCACACCGTCATTAACGGTGATTACAGTGGTATTTATTCTTAAATCTGACAATGCTTCTGTGAAAATAATGCGGTCAGCTTCATCATCATCAGCAAGAAGTATTAATAGGGGTTCGTTGTCCATGTGTTATGCGGGTATATAAATTTCAAATTTAGCGCCTTTGTTTAATTCGCTTGTGGCGGTAATAATTCCGTTGTGGTTGTCAACTATTTTCTTCACTATTGCAAGGCCGATGCCTGTGCCTAAGTATTCGTCTTTGCCATGAAGTCTTTGGAATACTTCAAATATCTTTTCACTGAATTCTTTTTCAAAGCCAATGCCATTGTCCGAGATGGTGATGTGGCAGTACTCTTCTCCTGGTGTGAGGTGAGCCATATTTTTTTTACTATATTTTACGTTGGTACTACTTATGGTAATGTGCGGTGGAATTTTGGGATTTGAAAACTTGAGAGAATTACTTAAAAGGTTGTGCATGAGCTGGCGAAATTGGAAGGGAATAATATGGGCTTCGCAGATTTCTGTCACTTCTATCACGGCATGTTTTTCTGCAATGGCTTCTTTTAATTCGTTTTTTACTTCTGCGATAATAATATTGAGGTCTGTAATTTCAAATTTTCTATCCAATGCGCTGAGGCGTGAAAAGACGAGTAGATCGTGGATGAGGGTTTGCATTCGGGCTGCAGAACTTTGCATGAGGCGGAAATAATTTTTTCCGCTTTCCGAAATGTTTGCATTTTCTTTTTCGAGTATGTGGCTTGCGAAGGTTTGAATTTTGCGCAAGGGCTCTTGTAAATCGTGACTAGATACATAGGTGAATGCTTCCAATTCTTTGTTCATATGTTGAAGCTCTGTATTGGCTAGATGTAATTCGTTCGTTCTTTGCTCTACTGCTTTTTCCAATATAGCTTTTTGATTTTTTTGCTCTTGTATTTCCGTTTTTGTACCTATCCATGAAATGATTTTTCCCGACTCATTTTTTAAGGGAACAGCCAAGGTTAGGTGCCATAAATATTTCCCATCTTTGGCGCGAAACCTATTCTCCACTTCAAACTTTGTACCGGTGGCGAGGGAATGTTTCCATTTTTTTTCATTTTCTTCAAAATCATCTGGATGAACAATTTTCTTCCAGGCCCAACCTTTTATTTCTTCTAATGAATATCCCGTGTACTCAATAAAGGTCTGATTAAAATACGTTTTTTTTCCTTTGGCATCGGCTGTCCAGACTTTCTGTGGCATTAATTCTGCCAATTCTTTGAATTTTTTTTCGCTTTCTTCTATTTTTTTTCGAGCTACAATTTCTTCCTGCAATAGTTTTTCGCCAAAAGCCTTTTCAGTTTTGGCCCTTTCGATTTCTTTATTGTGCAATTCCTGTTCTTGGAGCTCTTTTTCCAATTGTAGTTGACGTACTTCAGTAATATCGGATATGACAAGAAGAATTAAATGTTCGCGGTGTGTTTTCTGAATAATGCGGCTCGCATTGAGAGACATTATTTTTTCGCCTAAGTGCGGAAAGGTATGCTTAACTTCATAATTTAAGAATTGAGAGTTTTTGGGAATAATGTCTTCAATCAATTCCCGCAAGGCGGGAATATTCCATTGTTTATTTCCCAAATCATATAAAAGCACTCCTTCGGTTTGATCCTCTATAACACCGAATTTTTTGTAGAATGGTTTGTTGGCAGTTTTTACCCGAAAGTCTTTGCTTAAAACAAGCATTGGTTCGTGCATAGTGCTAACAATTGCTTCGGAATATTCATAAGATTCATTAAGCAGGTCGTTTCGGGTTTGTAATTCTTGGTTGGTGGTGCTAAGTTCTTCGTTGGCCGATTCTATTTCTTCTTTGGATGTCTCTAACTCTTCATTTACAGTTTGTAATTCCTCGTTACTCGAAACCACTTCTTCATTCGCACTTTGCAATTCTTCGGCAAAGGCTTCCTGCTCTTGCGATATTGTCAAGGCATCGGCTTGGGCTGCCAATAATTCTTCTTCTAATTTTTTTATCCTTCGGTCTTTTACAATTGAATTAGTCTTCCCGCCTGCAGATTCTTGCGAATAAATTTCTGCTTGTTCCTGTTCGGTGAAAAGAATTAAAATCAAGGGGTCATTCGATTGTATTTTCAGAGGCACTATTTCAAGACGGATAATTCTTACTTTGGAGTTTATTTTGAGCTCAATTCCGCTTTTGCCGAATCGGTTATTCGTTTTTATCACTTTTGAAATTGCATTACGTATTTCAAAGGCAATTTCAGGGCGTGCCATTTTTAGAATATTAAAAGTGGCTCTGCCTTTTGGGTGTGTAAGAAATAAATCGGTAGTGCCCCGAAACTGCACAATTTCCATTTGGTGATTTATAACAACGCTTGCCGGCATAAAATCTGCAATAAGCACAGCATCAATAGCATTGTCAAGTTCGTTGTGGAGAAAGGAACTAAATATTTGTTGCGTTTTTCGGGGGACAATTGGACTATGATATCCGGATTTGGTTTGATGTGTATGGCGTGGTAAAAGTTCAGGAAGATGGCGTGTACCTGAGTTAGGTTTACGCACAAAAATTTTGTACTTTTTATTGGATGCCGTAAAAAGATTTGTCGATTGGCTAATGTTTTCTGAATTGCCAAGCATCAAAAAGCCATCGTTGTTTAAAGCGTAGTGAAAAGTGTTTACTACTTTTTTTTGAGCGGCAGAATCAAAATAAATAAAGAGATTGCAGCAACTGATAAAATCGAGGCGCGAAAAAGGCGGGTCGCGCAGTACATTATGAGGTGCAAATACACATATATCGCGCACGACTTTGTTCACCCGGTAACTACCATCTACTTTGGTAAAGAAATGTTGTAACCGTTTAGGGGAAACGGTTGCCAATTCCTGTTTGCTATACAGACCAATGCGAGCTTTACCAATTGCATTTTCACTTAAGTCTGTGGCAAAAATCTGAACAGGGGTGTCACTTATTAGGCTTCCCTGGAGCTCGAGCAGTATCATGGCAATAGAATATGCTTCTTCGCCGGAAGCACATGCGGGAACCCAAATACGTAGTGATTCGCCATTTTTTTTTCTTTTCAGCAACTTTGGAAAAAGACTTTCTTTTAAATATTTGTGCGTTTCAGTGTCGCGGAAAAAACTTGTAACACTAATCAATAAGTCTTGATACAGAATGTTTATCTCTTCATTTTTAGTTGCAAGCAGTTTGGCGTATTCTTTGAGTGTTTTAATTTTATACAACAACATTCTACGAATGATACGCCTCTTGATGGTGTTCATTTTGTACGCAGCAAAGTCAACTCCCGTCGCTCCTTGTAATTGGTTCAGAATAGTTTTTAAATCTGGATGGCTATTGTCGATCAAATCTTCTTCACCATTTTTTTCTCCATTTGTCTTTATTAGAGGATGGTTGCTTAGTCTCGCTAATTCAAGTGCAATTTCTTTTGGTGATAGAATAAAATCAACCAGCCCGGTGGCAATGGCAGATTGAGGCATACTCGTGAATTTGGCAGTGTCGTCTTGAGCAAAGGTTAAGCCGCCTTCTTGTTTAATGTTTTTAATGCCAAGTGCACCATCACTTGCACTGCCTGAAAGAACAATGCCGATGACTCTTTCTTTTTGAGCGCGCGCAAGTGAGGAGAAAAGAATGTCAATGGTAATGGCTGCGCTGCTTTCAGAACGAGGAATTAATTTAATATGACCGTCTGTTACTTCAATTCCTTTGTTGTTTGGAATCACAAAAACATTATCGGGTTTTATTTTATCCATGTCGTCAATTTCCTGCACCTTCATTGTCGTTTTCTTCGACAAAATTTCAGTCAGCATACTTTTGTGGTCAGGACTGAGGTGCTGTACATAGATAAATGCCATACCCGTATTGGCAGGAAGGTATTTCAACAACTCCATCATTGCCTCCAAACCTCCGGCTGATGCACCAATGGCGACTACAGGAAAAGAGTTTTCTTTGATTTCCTTTTTAGCCGGAGATTTAGTTTTGGTTGAAGTTTTCTTCATTTCTTATCAGGAATGATTATCGAGTCGCCTGTAATCATGAATTTATCTTTGTTCGGCAGTGGTGGATTTTTTTGTGTTATGAGCATGAGTGCTTCATAGATTACTTTTTTCAGTTGCGTAAATTCAGCAGGCTTGGCTATGTAATAGTGGGCTGCATCTCTGAAAACATTTTTTACCGTTTCCGGATCCGAAGCTGTGGAGAATATAATTACAGGGATGTCTTGAAGTGCGCTGCTGCGTTTTATTTCTCCTAAAGAGGCGAAACCGTTTTTTCTTGGCATGTTTAGGTCCAAAAAAAGAACATCGGGAAACTTGCTCCCCTTTTTTGTAAGTTCCTCTATAACTTGTTCGCCATTGCTGACTATAGTGAGTTCAGCGGTTACAGGTAATTCTTCCAAAGCATCTTTGAAAAGAAGGCAGTCTGCTTGATCATCATCTGCAAGGAGTATGTTGATCTTTTTTTTTTGTGATATCATCTCGCTAAATTAGGGCATATAGAACACGAATGGATTTAATGTATCCGTTATAACCAGTAAGGTGGCTGGAAAGAGGGCAGAATAGGGTGAAGAACATTGGTCCAGTTGCGTTTGCTGGAGCTTTGCGTGTCTTTCTATCTTGCTGAGGTATAGTCAAATGCGTGGCTGTCTGAAGAGTTTGGTTACTCTCTGACTTTAGAAATGTGGCATAGGAGTGATTAGTACTGCCGACAACTTTGGGAGCCTTTCATCGGAAAGCTTTCAGTATATTTTTCCGGAATCCACCTGAAGAAAAATTCTTGCGGATTCTAGATGAAAGTAGCTATTACGGGCCAATGGAGTGAAACGTCAGACTCCCGTATGGACGGGACCCGTGTGAAAAAACTCAAATCACAGGCCTTGAGAATGGTATGTATGAAAATTACATAGAAGATACCCGTATAATTTATGCTGGTAAAGGAGTTTTTTCACAACCTGACGGTATTGGGATAATACCAATTTTGCTGATAAAATCGTCCAAAACTGTTTTATCCCGCATTGCACATTTATACGTATATAGGGAACCTTTAGAAGCCTCTTTCAACTTTCTACCATATTCAAAATTATAGCGAATTCTGGTAAATTCATTCGGGCCAAATCCCGCGAAACAACCTTCAGAAATACAACGGAAGCAGATCGCGGGATGCTCAAATCTAAGTGGTAGAAAACACCTAGTAAATCGACAAGTTTGTATTGATTGCTACCACTTGATATCGTTTATCCCGCATTACGCATGAGGGCAAATTTTGTAGAATGCGTGCGGGATTCTCAAACCTAAGCGATAGAATCGCTGCAATCATCGGCAAAATTAGGGTACAATTTTTCTATCGCTTGATTTGGGTTTATGTATCTGTTATAGTCCAATTCCCTTTCACTACATTGGTCTATTACAGCTACTCTTACTGCATGTACCACTTCATGCTTATAAAACAGTTTGGACTATTTAGTAAGCATAATTGGTTTAATTTGATGTCATTTACCCCGAATATTGTACTATATCTAATACCGTTTATCCCGCATTACGCATGAGGGCAATTTTTGTAGAATGCGTGCGGGATTCTCAAATCTAAGCGATAGAATCTCTGTATTCATCAGCAAAATTAGGGTACAATTTCTCTATCGCTTGATTTGGGTTTATGTATCTGTAATAGTCCAATTCCGTTTCACTACATTGGTCTATAACAGCTACTCTCACGGCATTTACCACTTCATGCTTATAAAATAGTTTGGACTATTTAATAAGCAGAATTGGTATAAGTTGCAGAGCATCCAGCTATGCGCCCTTCCTGACTTAGGTCAGGAAGCTTGTCTTCGACTACCGCGAAACATAAAACAGGTTTTTAGAGGTCCCCTCATGTCATTTGCTATTTTTATGGGCAGCAGCTAGGCTTTTTAGCTTTGCTGGAATTTTGTTCAGTGGAAATACGAAATCAATACAGCCTGCCGCCTGAGCACTGAGGGGCATGGAGTCAATTTCGGCAGACATGTCCTGCGCAAAGGTTGTTCCTCCGTTGGCCTTGATATGCTTGCAGCCCTCTGTGCCGTCGCCATTATAGCCAGAAAGGATAATACCCACAGCACGGACACCTATTGCCTCTGCAAGGGAAATAAGAAAAATATCCACTTGCTTGTTCCTGCAAGTGCGAGGCGAGATTACTTTGAAGTGATAGTTTGCAATGGTGAGATCAGAGTTCGGAGGTATTACGTAAACATGGTTCACAAGAATCACCATTCCCTCAGAAGCCACGATTACTGACATTCTGGTGTGCCTCTGTAGTATTATAGCTAGCAGACTATGGGCGGTAGGATTCATGTGAGAAATAATAACAAATGCCATACCTGTATCATTCGGCATTGCATCTAGTAGAGCCTTATATGCGCTAAGCGCACCGGCTGAACCACCAATACCTACAATGAATTTAGGCTGCGCTATTCTCATTGATTGTCATTTAATTTTTTCATTCTCAGAAACATTTTTAGCAAGATTCTTTTTTTGGTTGCCACTAATCATAGATTCAGCGTAATCTAGCAAAGTAATTCCATTATCGTTCAAAATAAATTTGTGAACATCGCTATTATGGCTAGTGCCACGAGACTTAACAATGTAAACTTCACGCGTACGTTTTCTACCCTCATCATCTTCTACCATTCTCACAATAATCCAGGTATCAATCAGAGATGAAACACCGATTTCGCCGCTCGTATTACTTTGAAAGCTTGCAGAAACTAGACTTGTAAAAAAAGTAGTGATGCTCCTAGATTTAAAGAGATCAATCATACGGGTAATCATAGACGAAACTTCGCGTATTGCTCCCTCTCCAACGAGACTCGTGAGTGGGTCTACAACAACAGCCTTTGGTTTGAAACTTTCAACCAGCTTATAAACATTCAATAGATGCATCTCCAAACCAAGAAAGGAAGGTCTAATAGACACAATTTTTAATAATCCTTTTTCCACCCAAGGCACTAAGTCAATACCGATTGAAAGAAGGTTTTGCATGAGTTGTCCTGGTGATTCTTCATAGGAGAAGTAAAGACATCGTTCCCCACGTTTACAGCTTGCCAGTGCAAATGCCCCCGCAAAACTTGTTTTCCCACTGCCAGCAGTGCCGGAAACCAGTATTGTGCTGCCTTTGGTATATCCTTTGCGGCTCTTGAATAAATTATTTAAAGTTGGAATTCCTGTAGAAACCTTCTGACTTGTGCCCGGTTGTTCAAGCCCTGCTGAGGTGATTGGAATGACTGAAAGGCCAACATTATCAATAACAAATGGATATTCACTTGTTCCATGGCTTGACCCGCGATATTTAATAACGCGTATTCTACGGGTAGCAATTTGGTCTCTTACTCTATTGTCCAGTAGAATTATGCAATCGGAGATATACTCCTCCAGGCCATGACGCGTGTATGAACCGCTTTGACCTGTTTCGCCTGTAACGATTGCCGTGACCTTTTTTTCTTTGAGCCATCGGAAAAGTCTTTTTATCTCTAAGCGAAGAATCCCAATATCTGTTATGCCGGCAAAGAGAGATTCCAGAGAATCTAAAACAACTCTTTTGGCTCCTATAGAATCAATTGCAAGTTCCAAACGAACGAATATTCCTTCAAGGTTAAAGTCGGCCTCCTGAATGTCTTTGCGGTCTAAAACAACATGTTCGAGGACAATCTTTTTCCGCGAAACAAGGCCAGACAAATCCATATTCAGAGAAGCCACATCCCTATAAAGTTCATCCTCTGTTTCTTCAAATGACAAAAGAATTCCCGGCTCGTTATAATCGGTAGCACCTTTAATTAGAAAATCAATCCCAAAAAGCGTTTTTCCAGAGCCGGCATTTCCAGAAACTAAAGTGGTTCCTTTTTTCGGAAGCCCGCCTTCTGTAATTTCGTCAAAACCTTTGATGCCGGTAGGACATTTGAGTAATTTATTATTCTTGACCGTATTTTTTTTTCTGATAATTTTTGTCATAGTATAGTTCTTTATTATTTATAGAGATTCAGTTTCCATAGAATTTTTTTTCAAGTTGAATTTGATAGATCATTCATATTTTCGATTTTATTGGTTCGTAAGTTATGTATAGTTCGATTAATAGTTCCTGAATTGCCATAGCAGCATCGCAAGCATTCTTGGACCATTGGATGTGTGGCGTTTCTAGAGGTTCCCTTAAACTTAAGGCAAAGCGCAAATGCTCAACCTTGCACAAAACTGAAATAGAAACTCCACAACTCACATTGTCTTGCAACCCATGTTCCCTGCTTGCGTTTTCGTTGGTCCATTTGGACTTTTAACCCAGAATCCACATTGGAAATCTATTGCAGCGATAACCCCCTTTGATATCAAGCACTTCATAGCGAATCCCAATGCGGATTCTGGGTTTAATAGTTCAAAGTTAGTCCTGCACCAAAACCCATATCGCTGTCGTAATGCGTTCTAATACCCATGTTTTTGTTGATGATGTAACGTAATTCAACCATATATTCCTTATCTGTATTGATCATAAAACCGGAGCGTATTCTTTTCGAAATCGGAATATCTTCACGCATCAGAGCCAAGCGCAAAATGCCATCGTGGTACATTTCTGCCTGAAAGTTTATCAACATCGGTAGGGTGTACATGAAACCTAGGCTTACGGCACCTCTGTTGTCTTTTTTGTTTGTCTGAACAAATAGGTTTTCTTCCTGTTGATCAATCCCCATTTCCCTATATCTCCAATCAAAACCAACGAAAGGCATTAACCATTGCATTTTGCCAATATATCTTCCAATATGTGTTTCTGTTTCGTAACCATGCATGTCGTTATAACCCAAACGCCATTCTGTGCCGATGCTCCAACGTGTATTTTGAAACATTGCCAGCCCGTCGTTTCCATTGGTGGCAAAGTCGTTTTCTGCCATAAAATGAAACTTTCGGTCATCGGCAAATAGCTTTCGTTTTGCTAATTTCGTATTTGGGATTAATGGATTGGGGGCTTGATTTTCATAAGTAAAAACCCTGCCCATTCCACTCATCATGTGATACAGAATGTGACAATGAAAAAACCAGTCTCCTTCTACATTCGCATTAAACTCTAATGTATCGGTTTCCATTGGCATGATGTCTATGATGTTTTTGAGTGGCGCATAATCGCCTTGACCGTTCAACACCCTGAAATCATGACCATGCAGGTGCATGGGATGTCGCATCATTGAGTTGTTGTAAAGAACAAGCCGAATATTTTCTCCTTTTTTAATCAGTATTTTTTCGGCTTCCGAAACTACTTTATTATCTAAACTCCATACATAGCGGTTCATATTTCCTGTAAGTGTAAATCGCAATTCCTTTAGAGGTGCATCTGCTGGAAGACTTGTTTTAGTTGGGGATTTGAGCATTGCATAATTTAATGTAACAATGTCAGAAAGGGAATTTGAATTATATTGATTTTCAGAATGATCAGAGTGCTCTTTTGTCATTTCCATCCCATCCTTTTTGTCATCCTTTTTCATTTTCAATTTTCCTGTAATTTCGGGATACATCACGACATTCATATCCATTTGGTTCAAGCTCATCTGCATTCCCATATCGTCCAAATCGCCATTCATTTTCATCATATCGTTCATCATCTTCATCCCTTCAAAATACTTCAATCTGGGTAGTGGCGATTTAAGTTGCTTGATGCCGTTGCCTATGTAAAGGGAAGCTGATTTTGTGCGATCTTCGGTTGTTGCCAAAAATTCAAAGCATGTTCTTTCGGCAGGAATGGTTAAAACAATGTCATATGTTTCAGAAACAGCTATAATCAACCTATCAACTTCGATTGGTTCTACATCGTTGCCATCGGTTGCCACCACCGTAATTTTTCCCCCCGCATAAGTAAGCCAAAAATAAGACGAAGCGCCACCGTTGGAAATCCGAAGTCGCACTTTATCACCTGCTTTCAATGGTTTGTCGTCTATGGATGATAAATCAGTGTTTGGACTTCCATTCATGAATATTTTATCATAATACACGTCGCTTACATCCATAGCCAACATTCGCTTCCATTCATTTGTCAATTTGGTTTTGAAATGACCTGCTATTATAGCTTCGAAATAACTCTGTGTGGCATTTTTTTTAATGGCAGCCCAATCATTTGCATTGTGCAACATGCGGTGTATGTTTTCGGGCTTTAAGTTTGTCCACTCGCTTAAAATTATGGGTAAGGAGGGCAAATCGTCAATGCCTTTTCTATAGGTAGGGTCACTTTCTTTTTTGAGCATGATAAAATTTCCATACATACCTATTTGCTCTTGCAAACCTGAATGACTGTGGTACCAATGCGTGCCGTTTTGAATAATTGGGAAACGATAGATGTGAGTGCTATTGGGTTCAATGGGCATTTGCGTAAGATTAGGTACGCCATCTTCCTTATTGGGTAAAAACAAGCCGTGCCAATGGAGTGAAGTTGTTTCTTTCAGTTGGTTATGTACATATATTTCTGCGGTATCGCCTTCGGTAAATACCAGTGTAGGCATTGGAATTTGTCCGTTTACCGCAATTGCTCGTTTTTCCTTGCCTGCAAAATTTACAAGGGTATCTTTTACGTACAAGTCGTAACGAACAACTTTCTGTGCCAACAATGATGATGTTGCCAATAGACATAAAACCATCGGCAATATTTTTCCAAATACCATTTTTCGAAAACCCATTAAAATCAAATTTTTATTTAATCGTTTCTACTGTTTTGCCGCATGTCAGCATTTGCGAACCGTAATACGGATTTTTAATGGTGTTTTCTTTGCTCAGCCAATTTGCACCTTTACCATCATTGTACATAGGACAATTTTGGTAATAGATTGTAGCATCTTGTTGAGCTACTTTTATCAAATCATAGATGTTTGCCGACAGAGCCATAAAGGCGTTTCGTTGCTTTTCAATGTTGGTTGATGTGGAAATTTTATCTGTGTTGGATTTTAAGCTACTCATTACTTTCATCCAAACAGAATGCTCTTCGGTAGTGAGTTTTTCCATTTTTACTTCGTTCATAAGGGAAAGTAGATTTTTCGCAGTTGTAGAAGCTGACTTTTGGTCTGATTTTACAAGGGCATCTTTTATGGAAAAGTAGTTGTCAAAAATGGCGTTCAATTGACTTACTTCTCGTTCCATTTCAGAAGTTGTGGAGTGGTTTTCCATAGAATGTGTTTCTTCTTTTTCACTTTGCACCAAAGCTGGTTTGTTCACTCTATCGTAGCGACAGCATTCTGGAAGTTGCGCATAGGTGTCATCAGGTGCAAGAAACTGATCGCTGTCATATCCTGCCAAAGCAATTCGTTTCAAAATTTCGCTTCGGTTGGTTTTAGTGGTGTCGTACTTAATTGTTGCTGTTTTACTGTCTTTGCTCCAATCGACCTGGGCTACTTGTTTTAAATTTCCCGCATTTTCTATGGCTGTTTCACACATATCGCAGTTGCCATATATTTTCACACTTTCCGTTTTCGCGTTTTTTATCTGAGCAGTACAAGATGAAAGAGAGAGCATTATTCCAAGTGCTGCCGTTGTTTTTGATAATAAATTCATAGTAATATTTTTATTGGGTTAATAATTCAATTTTAAATCCCGCTTCTTGCACTTTTTGAATGACCTCTTCTTTGGTAATTCCATCGGAGTGAACGGTGAGAATTTTATCTTTGTTGGTTGTATCCACTATCCAATGAAAAATACCCTCAACTTCATTTAGGAAGGGTGTTACACTTGCCACGCATCCACCGCAGTTGATGTTCGTCTTAAACTGCAAGTTTATATTTTCTGTATGCATTTTTAGGTGATTCGATTGGGAATACAAGTTCCGTCGAAATTGGCGTAAGACTTTTACCTTATTTTGGAATTAATTTACAATATTTACGTTTTACTTCTTCCACTTTAAACGCAAACTGTTGCTTACAACGCTCACGCTGCTCAATGCCATGGCGCCTCCCGCAATCATAGGATTTAATAGAAATCCATTGATAGGATAGAGGATGCCTGCTGCAATGGGAATTCCAATCAAGTTGTAGATAAATGCCCAAAAAAGGTTCTGTTTGATGGTGGCTACAGTTGATTTTGATAATCTGATGGCTTCAGGTATTTTTTTGAGATCTGACGAAATAATGGTCATTTTTGCAACATCTATAGCAATATCGCTGCCTTTGCCCATTGCGATGCTTACATCCGCCTGTGCCAAGGCGGCGCTATCGTTGATGCCATCGCCCACCATCGCAACTACTCTGCCTTGTGATTGGAGTTGTTTTACGAAGGCTGCTTTCTCTTCGGGTAATACTCCGGCTTTATAGTGCTGGATACCGACACTTTTTGCAATTGCTTCAGCAGTGGTTTCATTATCTCCTGTGAGCATGTATACTTCAATACCTTCATTTTGGAGTCGAGCAATGGCAATTTTGGAATTTACTTTGATTTGGTCCGCAATGGCATATACAGCTAGTGCCTTATTGCTGTCGGAAAACCAAATAACAGTCTTGGCTTCATTACTCCATTGTTCTGCCTTTTTTAGTAGCGTATCTTCAATAGAAACTCCTGTTTCTTTGAGTAAAGATTTGTTGCCGATGAAATAAGTTTCACCTTCAAAATTGGCTTTTGCTCCTTTGCCTGTAATACTTTCAAAATTTGAAACATCAACTTTTGTTTGTTGAGCTAAGTGCTTCACCATGGCATCTGCCAATGGATGTTCTGATAGTTCTTCTATGCTAAATAGAATTTGCTTCAATTGAGAATTGTCATCAGACCAATATTCGTTCGCTACGATTGGCTTTCCTTCTGTTATCGTTCCCGTTTTATCGAGAATTATAGTGTTTATTTTTTTTGCTTGCTCTAAACTTTCCGCATCTTTTATTAATATCCCCATTTCCGCTCCTTTTCCTACACCCACCATAATGGCTGTGGGTGTAGCCAAGCCTAAGGCACAAGGACAGGCAATAACAAGTACCGTAACCAAAGCAAGTAAGCCTTGTGTAAAGCCATTTTCACCTCCGAGTATATTCCAAGCAATGAACGATGCTAGGGCAATGAGTATGACTACAGGTACAAATACTGCTGCAATTTTATCCACTAATTTTTGTACTGGAGCTTTACTGCCTTGAGCATCTTGCACCATTTTGATTATTTGAGCAAGCATCGTATCACTTCCTATTTTTTCAGCCCTGAATTGAAAACTGCCTTTTTGATTGATTGTGCCTGAAAAGACTTTTTCTCTTTCATTTTTCAATACGGGTACAGGTTCTCCGCTAAGCATACTTTCGTCTACATAAGACTTGCCGCTCATTACTGTACCATCCACCGCTATTTTTTCTCCTGGCTTTACTAAAATTATATTTCCTATTTGCACTTGTTCAATGGGGATTTCCATTTGATGTCCGCCTGCGTGAACAATGGTTACATGTTTTGGTTTCAAGCCCATTAATTTCTTTATGGCTGATGAAGTATTGCCTTTGGCTTTTTCTTCCAATAGCTTACCCAACAGAATAAAAGCAATAACAACGGCTGCCGCTTCAAAATATACATGGGGGTGCAATCCTTTTTGGTGCCAGAATTCCGGAAATAGGGTATTGAAAACACTAAATAGGTATGCAACACCTGTACTCAGCGCTACGAGTGTGTCCATATTGGCAGTTCGGTGTTTGGCTTGTTTCCAGGCATTCTTAAAAAAATCTCTACCTAACCACAGAACAACAGGCGAACTGAGCACCCACATCAATATGTTGGCGTAGGGCATATTCATAAAAAACATACCGATAATTACCAAAGGGGCAGAAAGTACCAGTGCCCAGATAGTTTTCTTTTTCAGTAAGGCAAATTTTTCGAGTTGTAGGTTTTCAATCGCATTGGCTTCATCTTTATTTTTTTCAACCAATAGGTCATAACCGACCGATTGCACTGCTTTCTTTAAATCAATTGGCTCAACAACACCGGGAATATATTCTACCACTACGGTTGCCGTCGCAAAATTTACAAAAGCACCCACCACACCTTGTTGTGACTTTAAAATGCTTTCTACACTTACAGCGCAAGAAGCGCAGGTCATCTCCAAAACGGGGAAGGTTTTTTTGATTGTCGTTACCCCATAACCTAAGTCTTTGATTAGCTGAACAGATTCTGAAACAACTTCAGCATTATTCGCTTCAATAACAGCTCGCTTGTTGTTCAGCTCAACTTTATGAGATTTGAGCCCTGACAGTTTGCTCAAGCCATTGTCCACAATCAGCGCACAATGTTCGCTTTCAACACCTTCAAGTGGTAGAAAAACGAGCGTATTACTTGTGTTTGTTGCCATGTTTTTTTGAGGTTCCTTTATTTACACGGCAAAGGTCGCAACGCTAACAGCCATTTTAGTACTCAATTTTAGATTGTATTTGTAAAATTTACACTTTATCTAAAGGGGACCTCTAAAAGCCTTTTTTACGTTTCGCGGTCGTCGAAGACAAGCTTTCTGACCTTAGTCAGGAGGGGCGCGTAGCCGGACGCTCGGTATCTGATATTTGGCCGAAGATTCGGGGTAAATGTCTTCAAATCAAGTGTAAAAACTAGAATTATTTTTGTGATTCAAGAAGTTCTTTCTTGCACTTAGATTTGAGCATCCCGCTAAGAGTTTCTGGTGTTTATCGTTCGTTTGTCTCGCGGGATATGGCCCGAATGAATTCATGGAGATTGTCTCTGATTTATAATTTTGTCGAAACGTGAAGTGGTTTTTAGAGGTCCCCTATCATTACTCCTTGCGATAATAATTCCATGTTGCTCGCTGCTGTTTGTAAAATGGCTGAACCTATACTTTTTCCTGAATATTTCTAGTTGTGATTAGGTCGCAGGAAGATATACATGAAATGCAGCTCCTTTGCCTTCTTCTCCATCAGCATCTATGAAGCCATCATGCAATTCTGCAATTTTTTGGCAAATAGAAAGACCAATTCCCGAGCCAATGTATTGCTGGCCATGAAAACGTTGAAACATCTTGAAGAGGTCCATCTTGTAAGCTGGGTCAAAGCCAACGCCGTTATCTGCAACGGTAATTTTGTAATAATTACTTTTACTACTGGGCCAGTGGTCCTTCATCATTTTTTCATCAATTAAGTGGCTACTGACTGTTATTAATGGTGACCTTTCTTCTTGAGTAAATTTCAGCGAATTGTTTATAAGGTTTTCAAACAATTGCTTTATCAGAAAAGTCACGCCTTTGACAACTGGTAGGTTTCCCCACTCTAGGCTTCCTCCTTTATCTTCTATGTTATCCTTGAGGTCGGTTTGTATTTCGCGAATGATCGCATTCAAATCAATTTCCTCAAATTTTTTCTCTTCATTTATAAGTTTAGTGTAGGACAACAGAGCATCAATAAGTTTTTGCATTCGGGCTGCCGAACTTTGCATGCGAGTGATGTTTGTAATGACTAATTGAGGTAAATCGGCCTGGTGTTTTTCCAATATAATCGATGCATACATTTGAATTTTGCGAAGTGGCTCTTTTAAATCGTGTGTGCTTATCCAGTTCATATTGGCAAGTTCTTCATTTGCTTTCTGCAGTCTTTCATTTAGGGTCAGGTATCGGAGCTCTTCCTCCTGCATTTCTGCCAAATGAAACTGATGTTGAATATAGGAGCAGATCACGGAAGCTGCATTGATTTCAGGTTTGAGCCATTCTGCACTTTGGCCTTTAACCGCCTCTTTCCACAAAGCAAAAGATTTGCGTGGAGTAAGACTTAGATTTTCCGCATCAGTGTTCATTGGCTTAGATGGATCGCCGCCCCAGTTAACTGTTTTTTCCACCTCCTGTCTTGTCCAAGCTATGCCATTTTTAGTTTGTTTGCCTATTGGCAGGTACACTACACCAGCTATATCGCTGCCTAAATCTAATGCAAGGGGATACCTATCGGTAAGTTTGGAAGTCTGAAAAATGTCTTTATCGATCGAAGTTTCGAGCCAATTCATTAAATCACTCAATTTTTCGGATTGCGGGAGCGCGCCATGTTTGTATAAATTTTCTTTATAAGCAATTATTACTGCATCAGCATTCAGAAGGTTTTTTAATTGAATGAGGGTTTGTTCTTCTGCCAAGCTTTGCTCGCTGCCTCCCATAATTTTGTGCAGTTCATCCATTTTTTTTTCTGTTTGTTTAACTACATCAAACTCATCGGCTACTTGGCGCACATCTATTTGCGATGAAAGAAAAATACCCTGCAATTGGGCCGCCAGCCTTACGTGATAAGGAATGTGTTTGGGTCCATAATGATGGCAGGCAATTAGACCCCAAAGCTTTTCATGATTAATAAGCGCTATTGTGAAGGTGGCGCCGACCCCCATATTGATTAAATATTGAATATGCATAGGTGAAGAACTGCGCAACGCGGAAAGAGTGAGGTCTATGCTTCTATTATCGGCATTTTCATCTAAAGCATAAAGCGGCACATTGGTTAACTTCACATTCGTAATCATGCGTGTCCGATTCAGTAAAAAAAGGTCCCTTGCTTGGAGAGGTATATCGGTGGCCGGATAGTTCAAACCTAGGAAAGGCTCAATGGTGTCGATCCTACTTTCGGCAAATACTTGCCCATTGTAATCCTTATCAAATCGATAAATCATTACCCTGTCGTAGCCAGTAATCTTTCTTGTTTCTTCTGCCACATCCTGACAAAGCATTTGCAAATTGTCGGCTCTTTCAGTGTAGTAAGCAAAACGTTTCGTTTGAAAAAAAAGATCAGGCAATTCAAATCCTTCTTGAATGAATGGTTCAAACTCCAAAATAATATTCTCTTTTGTGGAAAATGCAGTTACATGATAGCTCTGATTCCTTAAGGTAAAGGTAAAGGGCTTCTCAGCCTCTTCTGTTTTTGCAGAATAAGCCGCGAAAGAATCGGTATCTTCTTTTCTAAAAAAGTCGGACAATGGCTTTCCAAGAATTTGGTTCAGCGGCCTGTTAAAAAGTTCAAGGCAGTTTTCGCTGCAATACTCTATGTTGTTGAAGGTTTTATTTATGGCTAGAAGGTATCCATAAGGCTGTATACTGCCAGGAATGTGAATGGGTTCCAATTCACAATTGGTAATGCTTAGGTTGTTTATATTGGTAAGATTCTTAAGATTCATGCAGTGTTGTTTTAAATGAAGTATTGGCAAACCAATGATGCAGTATGCTGAAAGTTTCAGAGGCGCTATTTATAACATCTTCTTCCACGCCAGAAGATGCTGATGAAAATGTCTGTAGAAAATTTTTCCACCGACTGCCGGTTTCATGGCCGTATACAGTAAAATAAGTGGTTTTTCCAGATATAACATCAGTGCCCAATGTTGCAAGTAAATGTTTGTGTATAAAGGCACTTCCTAATACCGATCCTTCCAGTACATACATGCCACCAAGTGCTTTTGCATTTGAATGATATACTTCTAGAAAATAATGATCGGGGATAGCAGTAATAACTGTTTCATCAATTCCCAACCTATTAAGATCAGAAACAAGTAAGTGAGTTTTGCGCCTTTCTTCAATGTCAGTAATGCTCTCTTGAAGCAACGGAAAAACTATTTTTTCAAAGCCATTTACAAAGCCAAAAAGCAAAGAAAGGTATACAGCATAATCTGCAGTAGTAACATGCGGACTGAGCAAATTTATTGATGCTGTGTTTTGCTCAAGCAAGTTGTGCTGATGTGATGTGCGGCTTCTTAAGCTTTGTAAAAACACGCGCTTTTAATTTTTATGAGCTATTTATTTTCCGTTGACTGCCAGTTTTTGTGTAAGCAGGCCGCGACGGTATTTTTGAAATCTTTATAACTGGCAGATTTTGTCATGTAAAAATCAGCACCTTTGTCATATGCGGCTTTTATCTGATCCTGATGAGATGATGTGGAAAGGATAACCACTTTGATGTTTTTCCAGAGTTGGTTTGTTTTAATTTCTTGTAAGCAAAGCATGCCATTTTTAAAGGGCATGTTCAGGTCTAAAAAAATGAGTTCTGGAAAGATTTCAGTTCCTTCAAGAATTTTCATCAACTCTACACCATTGGTAGCCACTTGAAGATTTACATCAATTGCTAGGTCGGACAACACGTCTTTAAAGAGATCAACATCTTCCTCATCATCTTCGGCCAACATTATTTTTTTTTTGTACATTCTATGTAAAGTGACAGTAATTAAATTTGAATTGTTTCAATTATCTTATTAGGTTTTTCTTTTTATTCAAGGTTATTACAAAAATTTTAATAAAGAAATGGATCGCATTGTTCCCACTGTTTCTGCGAACATCTTCTAAGCAACAGTTCTTCTTTTTTCGTTTCGTTTTCCCGTCTACACCATGTTTTATTCAATTTTGTATTGCATGCATACTCTTTTACTTCTACTTGTACCATAAATAGAATCAAAAGGAAATGGGAGAAAACAAGCTTTGGCTTTTGAGGAAGTGTGGGTCCACTTTGAACTAGGGCGCGTTACTAGTTGGAAATATGTTGAATTTCTAAAAAGTGTTTCTCTAAAATCTCGGTAAGAATTTCTCCGGTTAGCGGTTTAGGATTGAATCCGGTAATTTCAGAATATTGTGCGGCTCTTTTCTTATCTTCAGGGTTTTCGGATGTAGTGAGCATTACAATAACGACTTTTGCCTTTTGGTCTGCTCTCAATTCCATATACTCTTGCATAAATTCCCACCCGTTCATTTTAGGCATGTTTATATCCAAAAATATAATGTCAGGATGGGTTTGGTTTTCTTTTTTGAGAAAAATTAAGGCTTCAATGCCATTGAGTGCAACTTCAATATGTTCTGTAATATTCATTTCATTAATAACGATTTGATGGAAATAATTGTCATCGACATCGTCATCTATGAGCAAAATACAGTTCAATTTGTTTTTCATGGTAATGTTGTGTGAGGTATGGTAAAATAAAATGTAGTTCCTTTTCCGGGTTCTGATTCAACCCAAATTTTCCCTTCGTGCAATTCAATGATCTTTTTTACGTGTGCTAGACCTATACCAGTGCCGGCATATTCAGCTTTTGTATGCAACCGCTGAAAAATTACAAAAAGTTTTTCGAAGTATTGGTTTTCTATGCCGATTCCATTGTCTCTTATTGTAAAAATCCATTCATTGCGTTTTGCTTCTACAGAAATATTGATAATCGGATGCACATCTTTTTTCCTGAATTTGACTGCATTACTGATAAGGTTTTGAAAAAGGGATTTTATTGCTGAGAGATATCCTGTTATAACTGGCAATTGTTCTGAATATATCTCTGTTTTGCTTTCAGAAATGGATTCGTTCATATCGTTTAAAACATCTTGTAGTAACGTATTGCAATCTATTGCTATTTTATTTTTATCGTTTCCAATTCTTGAATAGTCCAATAGATCTCTGACGAGTGATTGCATGCGAAACGTTGCCCCGCCAATAGAGCTGAGATATTGATCGGCGTCCTTATCTAACTTACCTTTATATTGTTTCTGAAATAAACCGATATAATTGGAAATGGTCCTAAGCGGTTCCTGCATGTCATGTGAGGCTATAAATGCGAATTGTTCCATTTCTTTATTAGACCGTGTGAGTTTTATGTTCATATTCTCAACAAGGTTTTTTTCTATGGTGTAATCTTCTAAAATATTTATTAAAGCTTTTTGAGAGTCTTCGGCTATACTTTTTTCCTCTGAATAATCTTCTAAAATATTGAGTACTGCTTTTTGAGTGTTATCCAATATTTTTTTTTCATCATCCACATCTTCAAGAATGTTAAGAATGGCCCGTTCAGTATCCTCAAGGGACTTTAATTTTCTTTCTATTTCAAGGGTGGCATTTTCCATAATTAATTGTATTCATCTCTTGTTATACCAAGTCTCAATCTTAATTCTTCATTTTCTTTTTTCAATTCTATCATTTTCAACTCTCTGCCAACTGTTAATTTTCTGAATCGCTCCAATTCTACTAATCGTTCCATCTCTTTTTCCCGCTCTGCTACATCTCGTTCTAATTTTTTTTGGGACGTAACATCTCTCGCTACAATCACAACTCCCAGTACATTTCCTCCATCATCCAAATAAACCGATCCATTAAATAATACATCAGTAAGTTTTCCATCTTTATGGCGAAGTGTAAGTGGAGAATCGGATACAGAGCCTTTAGCGAATACCTCCTGATACACTTCCCGTGCCTTTTGCGGTTCGGTAAAATAATTAAAGAAGTCGGTGCCAGTGAGTTCTTTTCGGCTCAAACCGGTGATTTTGGCTGTTGCCTGATTCATGTCCGTGATCTTACCTTCAATGCTGATAGTAACCAATGGGTCGCGACTTGCTTCTATAAGACTTAGCGAATATTTGGATAACAGTTTTTGTGCTGTAACATCTCTTGCTGCAGCAAACACTCCTAACACATTATCTTTATCATCTTTATAAACTGACGCATTATATAACACATCAGTTAATTTTCCGTTTTTGTGCCGAATGGTAAGAGGATAGTCTGATACAAATGATTTTTCAAAAACCTTTTTATAGCTATCACGGGCTTTTTCAGGTTCCGTGAAATAATCCGAAAAATCAGTACCAATTAATTTTGCTCTCGATACTCCAGTCACCTTTACAGACGCTTCATTAACATCCGTGATTTTTCCCTCAGGTGAAATGGTAACCAATGGATCAGTTGATGCTTCAATTAAACTTCGTGCATATAGAGATGCTTGTTTTAGAGAATAACTGAATGCTTCTAATTCTTTACTAGCAATTTCCCTTTTTCCTTTTTCTTTGTTCTGAAAGTCAAGTTCTATATTGGCAATCACTAACTCTGCAGCCCTTTTGGCTTTCTCGCCAGTTTGAAATACAAGTTCCTGGTTGGCAATAAATAATTCTGCAGCGCGCTTTTCCTTCTCTTCGTTTTGAAAAATTAGTTCTTTGTTCGCAATGATCAATTCCGCCGCCCGTTTTTCTTTCTCTTCGTTCTGAAATACAAGTTCTTTGTTCGCAATGATTAATTCTGCTGCTCGTTTTTCTTTCTCTTCGTTCTGAAATACAAGTTCTTTGTTCGCAACGATTAATTCTGCTGCCCGTTTTTCTTTCTCTTCGTTTTGGAATATGAGTTCTTTATTGGCAATGATTAATTCACCTGCCCGTTTTTCTTTCTCCTTGTCTTGAAAGTCAAGTCCTTTATTGGCAATGATATTTTCAAAAGCTTTTTGTTCGGTAAGATTCCTCATAACAACTATTGCTCCCAACGCATTTCCTGTATCATCGTTATAAACCGTTCCGTTTATTAATACCTCGATAAGTTTGCCGTCATAAGGACGAAGATGCAAATGAAAATCGGCAACAGATCCTTTTGCGAACACTTGCTCGCAAACTTCAGATGTCTTTACGGGTTCAGTAAAATAATGAAGGAAGTCGGTTCCTATCAATTTCTCTCTCGACACTCCAAATACTTTTGTTGATGCTTTGTTCACATCGATTATTTTTCCTCCGGGAGAGATGGTGAGAAGTGGGTTGAGCGAAGCTTCAATTAAACTTCGGACATAGTGCGATCCTTGGTCTTCTTGTGAGAGTATAATCTTTTTGCCGCTAGGGTTGGTTTTCATTCTATTTTTTTGAAAGGTAGGTTATTAATCACTAGGTTTTCTATTTAATGCGGCTTTTGAGCGGATGTGCATGATGTCCCAATAAATATAGCGCTGTGCACTCAAGAAAATAGGAGGAATATTGTTAGGTCTTTTGCTCTGTGGGATACCATGAACAAGGGCTTTGCTGATTTGGCCTTGTGTTTCTTTGATTTGGTTTGAAGAAAGGGTTGGTTTTCAGCACCACTATCCACTTGGAATGGTAGTTGTTTTGTGACTAAAAATAGGGGCAGACGTCGATTGGGACGCCGAAGGCTGTGCTCAGAACTTTCTTGGCCTTTTGTTCGATTGTTATGAACGAGTTTGAAGCTCATTGCGCAGAGTCGGGAGTTCGGCGCGGATTATAAAACCGATGAGGTTATTCTAGGAAACCTCGTTTCTGGATCGAGTATTCATGGTTGGAGAGCATTATTTCTGCTATCAATTCTTGGAGAGTGATGTATAATACCGTTTTAATATCTGTAATGGTCCAATGCAGGCTCTTCTTGGCCTAGAGGGGATATCTAAATACCTGTTTTATGATTCGCGGTCGTCGAAGAAAAGCTTCCTGACCCAAGTCAGGAAAGGCGCTTGGCTAAATGCTCTACAACTTATACACATTCTGCTTATCAAATAGTCCAAACTATTTTATAAGCATGAAGTGGTAAATGTCTTGAGAGTGGCTTTATAGGCCAATAAAGTGAAACGGAATTGGACTATTACAGACACTTATACGGTATCAATGGATAGAAATCAATGTAAACTTGTCGATTTACTGGGTGTTTTCTAACTCTTAGATTTGCGCATCCCGCGATCTGCTTCCCTTGTATTTCTGAAGGTTGACTCTCGGGATTTGGACCGAATGCATTTAAGGAGATTGGCTCTGATTTGTAATTTGGTCGAAACGTGAAAGAGGTTTTTAGAGGTTCCCTAAAGCAGCTACTTTAATCCGGAAACAGGATTTGTAGTCAACAAAATTTGCTGAATTCTTACCCATAATTCGATTTCTGTCGAATCTTGCTAAACTACATTGGCACGTAAACAACTGTCCTTGAAATGTTGCTTTGCCTTTTCCGGTCAACTCGGGGGTTTGTACCCACATACTTCATTCATGGATTGTATGCCTCAAATGCTGGGGTATCAAAAATAAAAAATGATCGCAAATGTTTTACTATTTACAAGCACTCATTTATCTCTTGCGGTAAATATAAACCCGAATCACGCGATGGAGATATAGGAATTCATAGGTCTAACTATTACTTTGCTCCATCGTGTAGATTTGAGAATCCCGCAGCGCATTAACCTCGAGATGCTTCCAGTGCGCAATGCGGGATAAAGATATTCACCGAGCAGGAGAGCTGACTATTTATACCGGTTGCATTTATGTAATAGTCCAATTTCGTTTCACTACGTTCTATTATACCTGAATCACAGCGGTATTTGCCACTGTAACCGTATAGAATATTTTGGATAATTTACTAAACCAAAATCCACATTGGGATTCGCTATGAAGTGCTAAACCCCAGAGATAGCAGGTGTTCTCGCCAGATTTTTATTTGATGGTGTATATTCATGCATCAAGAATAAAAATCTAGAAAGTGCTTTGTATCAATGGGGTTTAGCGCTCCAACAGATTTCCAATGCGGATTCAGGGTTAAAATACATTTGTATTAATTATGCTGCTACTGAAAGCATTGCTTTACATTCTTCTGCACATTTTCGACAAGCTTCTGCGCATTCTTTGCAATGGTTCATGTCTGAATGTTTTTCACATTCAGTTGCACAAGCAATACAAGCTTCTTCACATTTTTTGCAAAGGGCATCCAAATTTGAACTAGTTTTACTTGCAGCAACTAGAGCGTTGCATGCATCTGCACAGGCAATACAAAGTTTTTCAGATTGTTCCATTCCTGCTTTGCCCTTGTTTTCTGTTGCGCAGGTGTCGCAAGCGTCTGCACAAGTTTCGCAAGCTTCAATGCAGTTTTCAATTTTTTTATTGTCCATAATTTTTGATTTTATTTGTAACTTATTTGTTACCCATCAAAGCTGATAACGCAGAAGCTATTGCGCGTATATAATTCGAGAAATAAGTTACATCATTGAGGTATCGGGCATGAGCCTCCTAACGAGGTTTTACAACTTTCTTGTCGAGAATCCGCTCCTTTTCAAAAAAATTTCGATTGTTTTATAGGTCGGTTGAGCAAAAAAGGGATAACAAAAAGTTGGAAAAGCTGAGTACTCAATTTTTTCTGATTTTCATTTGGTTTTACCTCTGCCTTTTAAGAAAAAGACGACTATGATTACGGCTATGAGCGGGATTATCCACATGCTCCACCCCATACCCCAAGAATTATCGTGCATCATTTGAGTAATTTTTTATAGTTCAATTGGAAATTTATTGAGGAGAACTTCTAAAAACCTTTTTTAAGTTTCACCGAGACAAGTTCCACCTGTGTTGGAAATGCTCAGAAAAAAAAGTCCTTAGGCGGAATTTTGTCCGAATGAAATTATATTTTTCGGAAATAATTTAAAGGTTCCTTATGGTTTGAGTGAAAAGTGAAATAGGATTTTAACGGTTCCCTAGCGCTTCCAACGTGCTTTACGGATAAAATAGGTCGTGCTTGTTTATATGAAGAATTGGTTTTAACCGTTTGGATTTATGGAATGGACCAATTTCGTTTCATTACATTGAACTAAACATGAATCACAGTGGCATTTAGCGCTTCATGCATGCAAGATAATGTAGCGCATTTCCCAAAACAGCCTTACAATACGCAATGCGGGATGAACCATTTATTCAGTTAAGTCGGTTTTACTTCTGCTTCGCTAAATCCATTCCACATTTTGGACATTTGTCAGCTTTATCACTCGTTTCGTTGGGATGCATTGGGCAACTGTAGTTCATTGACGATGCATTCTTATCAGATTTTCTTTCTTTTGAACCTTTTTTGTCCTTTTTCATCTTCGAGCATTTGCCCATTTTGCCTCCCATATCCATGCAATGCCCCTCTTTCATTTGCTTTTTTCTGCCGTTTTTCATCATGCACTCACCATTGGTCATGCATTTATTCCCGTTTTGCATGGTCATATCTTTTTCCATTGGCATCGTTTTACCATCTTTCATTACCATCATCTTTCCGTCCTTCATCATGCAACAATCCTTCATGTTTGAAGCGTTTGTTTTGACTTGCGCAAAAGAGTCAAAGGCTATAAGACACATGGCTATCATGAGGATTGAGACAAACACCCTTGGAAATATTTTCTTGTTTTTCATTTTGTTTTTTTTGAATTGGAACTCTCGTCGGACACAGAGTTGGCATTTCACCGTTGCACCCTTAAACGATTTATTTACATTGTTGTGCCGCAAAGGAGGAGATGATATATAGGAGTGATGTTACACAACTTGGGAAATAAGTTATATGATTAACACAATTCCATTTGTTCACTCAAGTGTCTGCCCTCAACTTTTGCCAATTCAGCTTCATAGAATGGTCCAAACTACTATACAAGCAGAATTGGCATAGATATATTCTTCAATTTTGGCATTGATCGAACTGTGCAAAAGGTTTATGACGTAGCGTGGAATCAGCCATATTCTCGTTTGAATGAACTTATAAGTAAACGATTCTTACGAGAATAGTTCTTCTATGGTCAGGTACGATCGCTTAAAGAAGACGTGTAAAGACTTATTTTAATTTGGCGTAAAAGCGATGCATACTGATGACATGAGGAATGCTCAGACAGGAGAGAAGAATGAAGAATATGCCCACATAATGTTGTCCCGCAAAATAGGGGATACATAAAATAATAAATGCTCCTCCAATGCTAAAAGGAAGGGATTTCAGCCATAATCTAGATGATCGTTCATTTAAAGCAATTAAAAGGTGACGCCAACCATGTATACTATGCTGACCAACAAAGTAGATTCCAAATGAAATAAGTAAGGGCAACATACTTGAAAGCAAGAGATAGGCCAAGGTTAGAAGTATATATTTTGATTTATTGACAGCGGCTAAACAAAACCCACAAACCAGAATGAATCCTTGAAGTGTTGCTTGTTGTGTCTCTGACATTTTCTTTAAAAAGTGGACAGCTTGTAAGTTCGGAATTTGTTGGAGAATCCATTTTAGTTCTTCAAAATGAAAAATTAGGATCACCATTAAAGCAATAAAGCCCCAAAGGAATGATTGCCATCCTTGATGTAAGCCCCATTCCTCAAAATCGGCTTGTCCAAAATGCCATGCGGAATAAGCAATAAAAATAAGCAATGCTATGTCTGGTAAAAACATCCACAGCAAACCAAAAATGGCACTTTTTAATATATATCTTGCTACAAAATTGAAGAGTTGATTCTTGTTGTCGATTTTATTGAAAGTAAGATGATCTAAGGCTCCATGCGAAAGACCAAAAGATAAGAAACCCAGAATTAAAATACTACTAGAAATATTTTCATAATTGTTCTGCGACAAGATTACAGTCAAGATCGTAAATACGAATGGCAGAACAAGAACAGGTAGAGCAGTGAAGCGATTTAGGAAGTCTTTTATTGAGGCTTCTATAAACGCCCTTTTTGGTAGACTTGAAAGAATAGAATTTTCTGCTGGAATGTTGGTTTTCTCTTGCAAAGGACTCATCACTTTGGTCGATTTTACTTTTCTGGAATGGCTCTCAGAAATGGTTTTAGCATTTTCTGACTTTTCTTTGATTTCGGAACTAAAAAATGTCGCATCAGCAATTTTAAGAATACTTTTTGTTTTACTATATAGATCTGCATCTTCTCCAAAAGAGAAATGAAGAGGTTTGATTTGCTGTTTGTTTGTTCTATTACTTTCTATGCAATCCAAATGATGACTTACCAGAGTTTCTAGATTTAAGATGGAATGATCATCTTCTGCGGTCAAGTAGCATAGTGTTCGGTCGTCAGTCGATTTATTTGAGGATTCGATTATGGCAATGGTTTTGCCTAAAAGCAATCCGCTATTGTGCAACATTAGAATCAACGCGCAGTTGGCAGCACCCAGCTCTACAAAAAGTAAATCGAATTTTGTATGAGTTTGATCAGTTGACAATTCGTTCTTTTATAAGGATTGCACCTATTCAATGGAAAAGGGATGGTATATTTTGTTTTATACCATCCCTGATTTTATTAAAGGGTACCTCTAAAAACCTGTTTCACGTTTTGCGTAAACAAACTTCGACGAAGACAAACCAAAACAGTCTGTCAGGACCCTGTCCGGGAAGGAGCATAGCTGAATGCTCAATAACGGAGATTGGGTGAACTAATCGGCAAAGCTCGAGCCGAATGAATTTATAGTGCTTCGCTCTGATATATCATTCGGTCGAAACATGAAATAGGTTTCAAGAGGTTTCCTCTTAGATAAATTAATCTTCTGAATTTCTGCTCAAGGCATAAATTACTAGACCAAACCCTATTTTATTGATCGCATCCGCAATGTTGTAAACAATATCCATTGCATGGCTTGCTGCTGCAGGATCGCTCACAAGTTGAACACCGAATAGTCCTCCAGGAGTTCCTAAGATGTATCCCAAAGGATAAATTGCCCAACCTACTAGAACGAACCATCCAAGCATTCGTGTTGCTTTTGCCACTTGTTTTCCGGCGGTTTGAGACAATTTGGCGACTTCTCCAAACCATACTAGGTAAACAATGTAGAAGTAGGCAGCACCAGATAGTACTCCCCAGAGCACACTACTGCCTCTGTCGATTGTTTCTCCAAAGTAACCTGTCACAAGCATCACTAATGATGCGAAAATCAACTTCCAAAGTAAGCCGATTTTTGCCCCTGCTTTTTTGGTTATCAGGTAAAATTCCACGCACATTAAAGGCACGGTCAAAATCCAGTCAACATAACGGAAAAATGTTGGTGAGTCACCAGTTTCGAGATTGTAACCCCTCATGTAGTAGTAATGGACTGCTGCAATGAAGGTGATTAATCCGGAAACGAGGACGGACGTCCTCCATTTTGGAGAAGTGTTGTTTAGCTCAAAGAAAAAGAAAACTGAGGCGGCCATCATGGCCATCGTTCCAATAAAGAAAGTAAAAGCAACGTAATTGTCGCTGGCAATTTTTAAATGCTCCATTTTGTTTTGATATAAATTGGCCTACTCTTAAGGATTTTCGGAAACTCCACGTTTTTTTACTTGATATCTGTCTTCAAGCTGAGAAAATAACAAAGGGGTGCGCAAAATGTTTAAATTGGATTCTTAAAGGTAACTGTAATCTCCGGAGCTCAGTGTTGACAGTCTGTTCTGAAATTTGTTCTATACACAAAGCAATGGATTTCGATCTAAGTCTCGGTTTGGGCCTGGTTCTACCTATTCTGCTTATAAAATGGTCCACGCTGCATTGCGCTTTGGAAGTCTGTTTTAGGTAATGCGCCGTAGGATCTTGTATGCATTGGTAAATGCCGTGAGAGTTGCTGTTAGAGGTCGATGGAGTGAAACGGTAGACTCCCGTGCGCAAGGGACCCGCGTGAAATTACTCAAATCGCAGCCCTTGAGAATCGAATGTATGAAAATTCTAGTGACAGATACCCGTGTAATTTATTCAGGTAGAGTAGCTTTTCACAACCTAAGTTTATGGACTATATCAGATGCATATGAGGTATAGCAATTTGAGCCAAGTATAGACGTCAGCATACGGGGATGATTGTTTTTTTAGAGTGCTTCACATTGATCATGCAAACGCTCAAATGGCCGTTCAACGTGCACTTCTAGTGTCTCCCCATCAAGAAAATTTTGGGTATAGTGGGGGCCTTCGGTATGCTAGCAGTTGAAAGCGTGTCACGCTATTATTAATATTTTGCCTAACAGTAGGAGGAAGGTCGGTTCTAGCGTTTTGAAGCCGACAGAACCGTGGGACTTTTAATACAAAATTTATTGGAAAAGCTAATCTGCCATGAATGATGAATCATTTTGGGAACACTGTCTGAACCGCTTTTTGGTTCGGTGTGCCTGCTGACTCGTTTTATTTACTTTTCTTTGTTTTTAATACCGTTGTAGCTTACAGCATATGCAAATCCTGCACCAAACAAAATGGTTACTATTCCTGCGAAATAGGGTATAAAATCAATCATTTCTATTTTTATTTATAAGATGTAAGTACATTCCGAAACATAGTATTGTGGGCACCCAAAGTCCAATAAATATAGCTTGGGATTCATATCCATTGAAAAATAGAATTTCGGAATAGACAAGCGAAAGTATTGCTGCAATAAAAAGCAATTTGTCAGTGAAAGTAAATTTTTTAAACATTTTTGATTCTTATTTTTTCCTACTCTTATGGCTTTTCGGATTCTCCCCGTTTTTTTTGTGGTTTCTGGTCTCCAGATTTTTCAAATATACAGTTTATTGTCTCATTTGTTTATCAGCTTTTTGAAATCATTTGGTTACTTCAAACTTGCCAATAACCTTATGAGTATAATGCTTAAGATCGGTTCGAAAATGTTGAATGAAGATCAAGTATATTGAAGTTCCTACAAAGTCGCAGTTCTCTGCTGTCTAACGCAAGACTCTTGATAGAGGGGATCGTAATCGGAACCGATCGATTTTTTTGCGAGTGCTCTGCATTGATCATTCAAATGCCCAACTGATCTTTCAGCGTTAAGAACCTTTAACCCAGAATCCGCATTGGAAATCTATTGCAGCGCTAACACCCTGTGATATCAGGCACTTTCTCGATTTTTATTCTGAATGTATGAATATACACCATCAAATAAAAATCT